>Ga0335077_10000941_pt1 | contig 33552 bp, 39 predicted proteins | sample Lox_Sample_31_FD_207151 | JGI IMG/M metagenome (GOLD analysis project Ga0335077, IMG submission 207151) | Soil microbial communities from Loxahatchee National Wildlife Refuge, Florida, United States - Lox_Sample_3.1 | ecosystem: Environmental > Terrestrial > Soil > Wetlands | place: USA... | reverse complement strand
ATTTTTCGACGAGAAACCGATTCATTCCTCGGAAATCAAGGTGGTGACGGCGGAATTACTTGATTCGGTGCTTGGGGCGCTGGAAGACGAAATTTACAAAAGTCTCGAATACAATCCGCCACCGGAATTGCCGAGGAAAAGCCTGCGCTCGGCGGCGCACAGCCTGACGCTGGAATTTCTTGAGAGCCTGCCGCGCCTGCGCGAGGTGCTCCAAACTGACGTCGAGGCGGCCTACAATGGTGACCCGGCGGCGTTGAGCCGCGAGGAGGTCATTGTGTCGTATCCGTTTGTTGAGGCGATTGCGGTACAACGGCTGGCGCACGAATTGTATTTGAAAAACATCGCGCTGATTCCGCGCATCATGACGGAGTGGGCGCATTCGCGCACGGGTATGGATTTGCATCCGGGCGCGCAAATCGGTTCGCATTTTTTTGTGGACCATTGCACCGGCACGGTCGTGGGCGAAACCACCGTCATCGGCGACCGTGTGAAAATGTACCAGGGCGTAGGTCTGGTGGCGAAATCACTCGCTGCGGGGCAGGCGTTGCGCGGGCAGAAACGGCATCCCACCCTCGAAGACCGGGTGACGATTTACGCAGGCGCGACGATCATGGGCGGGGATACCGTGGTCGGCGAAGGCAGCACCATCGGTGCCAATGTGTTTCTTACGAACAGTGTGCCGCCCTATTCCCTCGTCACCCAGGAAAACGCGAATGTGAAGGTGATGAAAAAGGAGCGTGCGAAGAAGTCGTCGGATTTTCAGATTTGAGCGGCGAGTTTCGCGGCCAATTCCAGCGGCAGTCGCTTCGGCCTTTCATTCATGCCCGTGCAGACGTGGAATGTTTCGGCTTCGAGAATCAGTTCCCCGGTCTGGTTCACGACGCGGTGGCTGAAGTTCACACGCACACCTGAGGCGAGCGTTGGCCGGACCTCGATGGTCAGCAGGTCGTCGTAACGCGCAGGTGATTTGAATTTCAACCGGGCTTCCACGATGGGAAAAATCACGTCGCGCTCCTGCCACTCCCGGACCGTCGAGCCGAGCGAACGGATGAATTCACCGCGCGCGGCTTCGAGCATGTCGAGGTAGTGCGAATGGTAAACATGGTTGCCGAGGGTGCATTCGGCATAAATGACGCGGTGCTGATAACGGAACGGGACAGCCATGAGCGCAGCGTAAGGGCGCGCGCTGAAAGTTCAATGCCGAAAACCGGAGCGGGTTTCTTCGGTGGGCAAGGGCTGCCGACGGGCCGGTTTGGGAGTGCGGCGACATGGCGCCGCTGTCAAAGCGCGGACATGTCCGCGCACTCCAAAGTTTCGGCCCGTGAGGACGCTCGCCCCGCCCCAAACGCCAAATTGTATCACGACTTGAAAATCCGGTTGCGCAGACGGCATTTGTGATTATGTTATTCGCATGGACTGGCAGCAGGTTATTTCGTTGGCGATTGTGGCGCTGGCGGCGGGATGGTTGCTGTGGGGGCGTTTTCGTCCGCGCAAATTCAGCTTTCAGCGCGACGCCCATTGTGGCTGCTCCGCGCCGGGAGAGTCGCCGGCGCAGAAAAGCTCAATCGTTTTTCATGCCCGCAAGGGTGAACGCCGGGAAGTAGTCGTGCGGATGAAATGATTTCTTTTGCTTGCTTATTTGCCAATCAGACAACATAATTTTCGATCATGGCCGTAACTAAAGTGAGTTCTGCGGTGCATTTTGCCTCCCGGGCGGTAGGAGTGCGCGGACGCGAAGGCGCGCTCAGCGGTCATTGGGTGCCGAACACCGATGTGTACGTGACGGACACCGGGCTGGTCGTCAAGGTGGAGCTGGCGGGCATGAAGAGCGACAGTCTGGAAATCACCGTCGAGGGCAACTGCCTCCGCATCAGCGGCAACCGGCCGGACGGTTGCCGTGCGCCCAAGTGCAGTTTCCTGGTCATGGAAATCAGTTACGGGCCGTTTGAAAGCGTGCTGGAACTGCCGGCGGGTTACGACCTCAGCCAGGCGAAAGCAGCTTATGTGAATGGCTTTTTGCGGATTGACGTGCCGTTGGCACGCCAGCCGCTTTCCAAAACAACCAAGGTGCCGATCGCCGAAGGGAAGTAGTCTCCCCTGAATTTGCAGGTTCGGCGGCATCTAAACTGAAAGCAGGAGCGACGATGACCTCGCCAGAGACGGAGTTTGTCAGCATTCTGGACGCGCCTGAAAATCCGGCGTCGTCGCCGCCCCGCATTTCCTCGCGTTCGCTCCCGGAGACGCTGCCGATTCTTGGCCTGTCCGACATCGTGATTTTCCCGGGGGCGATTGTGCCCTTGCTCGTGGAGACCGGACCGAGCCTGCGGCTGGTGGACGATGCGGTGGCGGGCGACCGTCTGATCGGCGCCGTGCTGCAAATCAAATCCGACGTGGCCGAACCGCTGCCGGAGGATTTGCACAAGGTCGGCTGCGTCGTGCGTCTGGTAAAAATGGTGAAATTTCCCGACGGCACGGCGCGCATGCTGGTGGAGGGCCTGTGGCGCATTCGCATCAAGGAATACTCGCCTGCCGAACCGTATCTGCGCGCCACCTTCGAATTGTTGCGCGACGTGACCGAAGATTCGATTGAAGCCCAGGCGCTGTTCCGCAACGCCCAGAAACAGTTTCAGGAAATCGCCAAACTCTCGGCCGCGCTGTCCGACCACGTGAAGGTCGCCGCCATGAACATGGACGTGCCCGGTCATTTTGCCGACCTCGTGGCCGCCAACTTGAACCTCGAACTCGCCGACCGCCAGGAACTGCTCGAAACCGTTTCCGTCCGCGAACGCCTGCAAAAGCTCCTGCCGATGCTCAACCGCGAGCACGAGGTGCTCACGCTCAGTTCCAAAATCCAGAGCGACGTCGCCACATCCATCGCCAAGACCCAACGGGACTTCTTTTTGCGCGAGCAGATGCGCGCCATCCAGCGCGAACTCGGCGAAACCGACCCGGGCGCGAATGAAGTCAGGATGTTGCGCGGGAAAATCGAGCAGACGGCGATGCCCGACGAGGCGCGCAAGGCCGCGTTGCAGGAATTGGAACGGCTCCAGCAGACCCCGCCCGCCGCTGCCGAATACGCTGTTTCGCGCAATTACCTCGACTGGATCTTGAGTCTGCCGTGGGAAAGGGAAACCGAGGATAAACTGGATTTGAAGACCGCCGAGCGGATCTTGAACGCGCAGCATTTCGGCCTGGAAAAAATCAAGGACCGGCTGCTGGAGTTCATTGCCGTCATCAAACGGCGGAAACAGATCAAAGGCCCGATTCTTTGCCTGGTCGGTCCGCCCGGGGTTGGCAAGACCTCGCTCGGCAAGAGTGTGGCGGACGCATTGGGCCGCAAGTTTGCGCGCATCTCGCTCGGCGGCATGCGGGACGAGGCCGAAATTCGCGGCCATCGGCGCACCTACGTCGGGGCGTTGCCCGGACGCATCATCCAGACCCTCCGCCGCATCGAAAGCCGCAATCCGGTCATCCTGCTGGATGAACTGGACAAGGTGGGCGCGGATTTCCGGGGCGACCCGGCGTCGGCGCTGCTTGAAGTGCTCGACCCGGCGCAGAACAACACGTTCACGGACCATTTTCTCGATCTGCCGTTCGATTTGTCGCGCGTGCTGTTCATTACCACCGCGAACTGGCTCGACCCGGTCCATCCTGCCTTGCGCGACCGGCTCGAAGTCATCGAATTGCCCGGCTATACCGAATCCGAGAAGCTGCAAATTGCCAAACGTTACCTCGTGCCGCGCCAGATTGAAGAGCACGGGCTCACGCGGCAGGAGATGAAGTTCACCGAGGCCGCGTTGCGCAAGTTGATTCAGGAGTACACGCGGGAAGCCGGCGTGCGCCAGTTGGAGCGCGAGATCGCCGCGCTGGCGCGCAAAGCCACCCGCAAGATCTTCGGCGACGGCTCGGCCAAGAAACCAGTGGTGATTGCGGGTTCCACGCTGCGGGATTTTCTGGGGGCGCCGAAATTTGTTTCCGAAACGGCGGAAAAAATCACTGAATTCGGCATCGCGACCGGCCTGGCCTGGACGCCGGTCGGCGGCGAAATTCTGTTCATCGAAGCCACGCGGATGCGCGGCCGGGGCAACCTGCTGTTGACCGGCTCGCTTGGGGACGTGATGAAGGAAAGCGCGCAGGCGGCGTTGAGTTACCTGCGCAGCCAGGCTAAAAAACTGGACATTGATCTGAGCGATTACAACAAATTGGATCTGCACATTCACGTGCCCGCCGGCGCGACACCCAAGGACGGCCCGAGCGCGGGCGTGGCCATCGTGGCGGCGCTGGCGTCGCTGCTGCTGAAACGGCGCGTGCGGGCGGGCATCGCGATGACCGGCGAAATCAGCCTGCGCGGCCGCGTGCTGCACGTCGGCGGCATCAAGGAAAAAGTCCTGGCGGCGGCGCGGTTCAAAATCAAGGAAGTGATTTTGCCGGAACAAAATAAAAACAGCTGGCTCGAAGTTCCGGCGGAGGCACGCGCCAAAATCAAAGTCCATTTCGTCCGGCACATTTCGGAAGTCCTGCAGCTCGCGCTTGAGCCGAAGTGAAATTCTCGTCCATGTCCTCCTGCCCGTCCTCGTACTCGAAAGGAACGATTTGTTCGAGGACGAGCACGACGACGAGGACGATTTTTACCCGGGTTGGACTGGCCGCATTTGTGCTGGTTGGATGTGGCGCAACAGCGCAACCAACCAACACTTTGTCGGACGCGGAAACCCAAGGCCGCCAATTGGCGCAGCAGCTTTGTGCGGGAAAACCACTCGGAGCATCCACCAACACCGGCGTTTTGAAAATCCGCGAGGCGAAAGGCAAGCGTTCCGAAATTCCGGTTCAATGCGAGGTGTCCGTCACGGAGACAAACTGGCGGGGCATTTATGAAACTACGGACATGAACAGCAACCGGGTGACTCTGGAAGTTATTCACGCGTCTAACGGCCCAAACGCTTATGACCTTACCATTTATTATCGCATCCCGGCAAAAGTCGCAGCGCGATCATTGCTTTTTAAGACAAGCAGACTCAGCGGTGATGAATTGATGCTTCCCTTTGCCGGTTCCGATTTCTGGAATTGCGACCTGGGCCTGGAATTTTTTCACTGGCCGGAACAGAAGGTTTTGAAAAAGGAATTCCGGCGTAATTGCAGTTGTATCGTGTTGGAAAGCACGAATCCGAATCCGACCACGAACGGTTATTCGCGCGTCGTTTGCTGGATTGACGAGGAGAGCGACGGCATCGTCCAAGCCGAGGCGTATGACGTTAAAGGCAAATTGCTCAAGGAATTCTACCCGAAGGACGTCAAAAAAGTGGAGGGCCAGTGGCAGGTGCAGAGCATGGAAATTGACAATGTCCAAACCGGCTCGCGCACACGGCTGGAGTTTGATTTGAAGGCGCCTTGATTCTGGCGGCGGCGCAACCTGACGGCGCTCCCAATCCCCATCCGTTTGTTCCCCGGCGACCGGGTTTCGCGCCACGGTTGGGAATAAGTCGGCTGGCCACACACTTGACATCATCGAGCGGACGGCACACGTTATTCCCAATCAGTATGAACATCATAGCTCGTTTCAATTTTGTGCTGGTATGCGCCTGTGTTTTGGGGGGCGCGCGGGCCTTTACCGCCGAAACCGATCCGATTCCCGCCCCGCCCCCGGCGGACACCACCACCCAATCCGTGGTGAACGGTTATCTGCAGATTCAGGAACAACTTCATGCCACGCTCCTGGCCATTGAAACCAACCGCCTGCAGGCCGAGGCGGAGGCTGCCACCAATGCCGCCGTGTTGACCGCGCGCATCCAGGCTCTCGAACAAACCATCGCCGACCAGCGCGCGAGTGAAATCGAGGCGGCGCGCAAAACGCAGCAACTTGCGCTGTTCATGGCGGGCGCCTTCGGGTTGATTGGTTTGAGCATCATGCTGCTGATGGTTTATTTCCAGTGGCGCGTATTTACCCAACTCATCAAGATCACCGCGCGGCAACCGGCCGCGCTCGCGCTGGGCAACCACCGGGCATTGCCGCTGGTGGAGGCGGCCGGCGAACTTGCCGCGTCCGGTCGCGCCGCAGTGGAATCGTCGAACACCCGTTTGCTCGACGTGGTTGAGCGGCTGGAAAAGCGGGTTCTGGAACTGGAACAAATGGCGCGCCCGCCGCTGGCCGAACCGGCGGTGCCACCCCCCGCCAAAGGGAATGGCGAGCCGGCAGAGACGGAAGATCGCGACGAATGCGTCGCCAATCTGATTACCGAGGGCCAGTCGCTGTTGAACGCCAACGAACCGCAAAAGGCGCTGGAATGCTTCGACGTGGCGTTGCAGTTGCAGCCGAAACATGCCGAGGCCCTGGTGAAAAAAGCCAGCGCGCTGGAAAAGCTGGGACGGCTGGATGACGCCATTGCCTGTTACGATCACGCCATCGAGGCCGACGGCTCGATGACCATCGCCTATCTCCACAAGGGCGGCCTGTTCAACCGCATGGCGCGTTACGACGAGGCGCTGCGGTGCTACGAACAGGCGTTGCAGACGCAGGAGAAGAAATTTGCCTAAGGATCAGGCAGTTTGCCGCGGCCTCAGTTGAATTCCATCCGGTTGCGGACGCGCTCGGTTTCAAGCTGGTGGCGGAGCATTTCAATTTTGAGTTTGAGCATCTCGCGGTTTTCCTCGGTGCGCGCAGCGAGTTCCTTTTCGAGTTCCTGAATGCGTGATTCGTAGGCGCGCATCCGGTCCTGGAGCGGCGCCTGCAGCGCGTCCAGCCGGCGGATCATGGCCACCAGTTCCATGGCGGCGTTTTCCTGCAACCGGAGCAATTCGCGGCGCTGAGCGGCCAGTTCCTGAACCACGGCTTCCTTGACGGCCTGCGCCAGGACCGGCGCCAGGGCATCGCGCGTGGCAACGAGTTGCTCTGCTTTTTGCTGGGCGGGAAGACTCGACGCCGGCCGCGCGCCCAGCGCAAGCGAGATAATCGCGTTGGCAAGGGCGGTGCCATCCGCGCCGCAACGCGGGCAGCGAACGGGCGCCGGCATTCGGCCATCCACCGGCGACACGTCAAAAGCGTATTTCTGGCCGCAGGGGCAAAAGATTTTGATAGGAATTATCATGCTCGTGCCTGTGGCCCAATGGTCTTCACCATAAAAATGATTTTTGTTCGCTCAACAACCGGTCGCCGCGCCAGAGCGTGGCGCGCCACGCGATAAGTTCACCAAAATTCCTGTAATCCGCACCGCCAAGGGTCAATGAATTCCAACGGCGCAGGAGCGGCGGCGGCGCTTCCTGTTCCAGCACACTCTGGGTGGGCTTGCCACTCGCGCCGATGCCCCGGAGCTCGATGCGCAACTTGTATTCCGTGGCGGACGGGTTCTCGACCTGCCACAAAAAGTCGAAGCGGATGGCCGAAATTTCGTTCGTGTGCCGGCGCAGGTAAGCCTGATAGGCGTCGCGGTCGTACAGGCTCGGCGAAACGGCGTCGTGCCCTTTCAAGTCGAGGAACAACGGCAACATTTTCACGATACGGCCTTTTTCAATCCCGTCAGCGCCGGCCGGGAGCACGGCAAGCAGCAATAACATCGTCAAAAACCGGCGCATGACGGAACGATAGCGAACCGCGCGGCAAACTCAACTCCGATTTGACGGCGGCATAAATGGGGCGCCCGGTGGTTGACCTCAAGCACCCCGACGCGGCGGCAATCATTTCCAGTAAAAGCCCACGACCTGGATGCCCGCGCCCGGGTTACGAGGATTACGATAGAGGATGGCAACGTATTCGCGTGATTGAATGCCGATTTGCGCGGTGACGTGGACTTCGAATGTGGAGCTGCGCGTCGTGAGCAGGTTTCCGGCCTGCTGAACGAGGGCGGGATCAACCCCGGCACTTTGCAGCACTCCGCCAGCGTTTTGGAATGGCGTGTCGTCCTCCGTGCCGTCCACACCATCGGGACCGGCACGCAATTTGATGATATTTTCGGCCGCGGTCGCATCCCCGCCGAGAATCATTCGCAAGACGTTTGTGTCGGCGGTGTTAATGTTGATTTGTCCGCTGGAAATGGCCGTGAAAACGTCCTTCAACCCGAATGGATAATCCGGAACCTGACCCGGCGCGGTGCCAAAACCGAGCTGGTGGTGGAAGGCAACGCCCGATTGGTTCATCGCGTTGGCTCCTCCGTAGGTTTTCGGGTCATAAATTTCCGGGTGATCCAGAATTCCCCGGACGTAGAGCAGCTCGGATATGTCGTCAATCGGCGCTTCCTTGGCGTAATAGGGCGGATTGAGGCCCTGATAATAATCGCTCTTGGCCCCGGCTACCCGCGGCAAATCGCCCGGCTGAATCCAGTCCTGAATCGAATCCGACACCACGGAAATGTCATTCGCGTCCACGCCCATGAGCGTGAGCGCCTGTTGAATTTCCTGAGCGTTGGCGGTGTTGATGTTCGCCTTGCGTTCGAGGTCAATGATTTTGATGGAAACGGTCCCGTCCCCGACGGGCCAATTGTCCAACGACAACCCGGCCAATGGGCCGTTGGTTTCGCAGTCGGATCCCGGCCCGCCCGCCCAGATTTGATTCAAGGAATCATAGGGGCATCGTTCCTGCGCCAAAATCCAGCATGCCAGTTCCACGCCGGAACGGCCGAGCCAATACATCTGCGTCTCCGAATTCGCGTTGAACGCGAGCCGGGATTCCACCTTCATGGACAGCGCGAAGCCCGCGGCCAGGGTGGACAATACCAGAATCGCAATCACCGCGATGATAAGCGCAATTCCTTCGGCGCGATGGTGCGGGCGTATGTTCACGGTCTGGCAGGAATTGCCTGGCCGCGGGGAGCGGCGCCGGCGCCGGTAACATTTCCCTGCAAGCCGGACGGCAGAGTAATGGAGGGAATCGCGATCAGGCGCGTTACGGCCTTGTCCGGCGCCGGACTGCCCGCCTCATTGTTGCCGCCGAGTACGAGGTTGATGCGCAGGATCGAGGGAATCGTATTCGTGGCATCCCACTCATCAACCCAGTCCGACGCGTTGCTGTCCCAGCATTCAACGGTGAACTTTTTCACGTCGCGCGCCAGCACCAGCGGGGTTTGCTGCTCATCCGCGTCCATATTCATGAGCACCGCGTTCTGGCGCAGCACCAGATCCTTCTCCGCTCCCGGCCCCGGCTCGACGGTGAAAGTGAGCCGGCGCAGGTAAAAAAAATGCCCGAGGTTGGGATCAAAAAATTTTGCGTTGCGCGGGAAAACATCCGGCAGCCGCGCGGTGAAGCTCAGCTCCGGCTGGTCACCGTTTTGGACGACGAAGACATAATAATTCATGGACGCCTGGAACGACTGAATGCACGTGAGCGAGTCTTCAATGGTCCGCAGGGCGATGCGCTCGCGTTGGACCCGGGCCGCAGTGTTCTGACCCACCTGCGACGCACGCAAAATCAGCGTCCACGTCGAATAAATCGCCGCAATGACGAGGCTGAAAATCGCGATGGCGACCATGATTTCAACCAGCGTGAAAGCGTGGCGGCGGGATGGTCCGGTGAAGTTCATCTGGCCACGGTTGCTCCATCAAGACTGCCGGCCGGCGACTGGGGAGCGTAAAACAAGTTGGTCATGCTGGAGACGATTTCGTGATTGCCGGTCGTGCTTTGCACGATAAAACCCACCTGGAAAAGTTTATTGGTTCCCACCTCCTGGACATCATACGTGCAATCGTAGCCGTCATAGGCGTCTCCGAGCAAGTCGCCAAGGTTGACGGTGTAAGTGCCCTCAACCAGTTGGTTGGTCATCGAAAGCCAGGACGCCACCGCACCCGCGTCCACCAGCGGCCGCTGTAACCGGCGCGCGTTGTTAAGGGAGCTGGATACCAACCCCAAAATCGCAAACACACCGATGAAAAAAACGCCGATGGCGATCATCACTTCCAGCAGCGAAAACCCACGCCGACGCGCCCGGGTTTTGATCTCCGTATTCATTTATTCACATCCGACACCGAGGCCAGCCCGGTGGAAAACTCCAGCGTGATTTTGCGCCAGTCGTCACTGGAATGCAGCACCACTGTCATCTCGTCGCTCGTCCCGTTGGGGTAGAAGAACACGCGCGCCCAATCCGACGCGCCGTAGTCCTGCAAATTGATGTCAACCATCGCAAACTCGACGCCGGCGGGCAAGGTGGCGGACGTGACCCCGCCGGCCGATGTGTTTTTGCCGCCCGTCGCGCTCTCCACCGCGAACCGGCGTTCCGGCGGATAAAAAACGACCGCTGTCTTCTGGTTCTGCAAAATCGCCTGCGTCCGCGCCTCGGCACAGACGTCCATCACATCACTCACCGCCTTGCGCATCCCGTCTTTGCGAAAACTTTGGAGGATCGAAGGCACCCCCATCGCCGCGATGAGGCCCATAATCGCCACAACGATCATGATTTCAATCAGCGTAAAAGCTGGCGTGTGAGACGCATGCCTGCCGTGCGCCGCAGCGCCCTGCCGGTCACCCGTCACCTGCCACTGGTCACTCATACCTACGCGTGGATTTGCGCCACCAGCTTGAATAGTGGCATCAAGATGCTGACCAGCAGGAAACACACGATAATGGCCATGACGACGATCAACACCGGTTCGATAAGGTTGGTCATCACGCGCAACCCGATTTGCAGTTCGCCTTCATAGGTGTCGGCAAGATTATTCAGCGCCCCGGGCACATCGCCGGTTTCCTCGCCGATGCGCACGAGGTCCACCATCAACTGGGGAAATAATTTACTATGGGCCAGCGGTTGAGCGAGGGTTTTGCCGTCCGTCACCGCGTCGCGCGTCTGGGCAATCGCTTCCCGGATGAGGCGGTTGGACATGACCTGCTCGGTGATTTTCAACGCGGTCAGGACGGGCACGCCATTTTGCAGCAAGGTTCCCAGCGTCCGGGAGAATTGTCCGAACAAATTCAATTTGATGACCTTGCCGAACACCGGCGCTTTCATCTTCCATTCGTCCATTTTACGCGCGCCCTCCTCGCTCGCCTGAACGCGCTTGAACGAAATGACCGCAATGATCAACACGATCAACAGCGCCCACCAGGAGTGCAGTATAAAATTGTTGAACGCGATCAGCATGCGCGTGGGCAGCGGGAGCGGAACATTGAAGTCGTTGAAAATGGCGATGAATTTGGGCATGACTACCACCATGAAAAACGCGACGATGACCACGCCCACGCAGCACACCATCGCCGGATAAATCAGCGCGGAGGTGAACTTGGCCTGCACTTCGGCGAACTGCTGGAAATGGTTTGCCATGCGCCGCAAGACTTCCACCAGCGAACCGCTCTGCTCGCCGGCGCGCACCATGTTGACGTATAAATCCGAAAAAACGCGGGGCTGCCGCGCCATCGCCTCCGACAAGCCACGGCCCTCGGAGACTTCCTGTTTCAAATCGCGGCTCACCGCAGCGGGAATGCCCTTGGATTCCAGATGGGTCATGCTGTTCAGCGCTACGGTCAGCGGCATGCCCGAGTTGAGCAGGTTCGCCAATTGCTGGGTGAACGTTGCCAGTTCCTGCAATTTCGGTTTGCGTTTTTTTTGAAACTGCGCGCGCACCACCGGGGGCAGAAACGCCCGCAAATCCACCTTTTTCCCGTCCGCCGGCTGGCCGTTGCCCGACGCGCCGCCTTTGGCCGTGTCCACCGCAATGGGGAAAAGCCCGAGCCGCTGGATTTGCACCAGGGCCGCCGGACGGTCGGCCACCTCCAAAACGCCTTCCACCAGTTCGCCGGTGCGGCGCCGGGCCTTGTAGGAAAATTGTGGCATATCCCTTTATTTAAAACCGTTGCGCCCCAAAAGTTTCACGCGCCGCCGCGTCGGTAACCGCGCAAATCCAGTGTCACGTGCGTGTAACCGATTTTTCTGAGCGCTTCGGCCACCTTTGCTGAAATGCCATTCTCCAAAAATCGTGGAATCTCCGCCGGCCCAAGCTCGATGCGGGCCAGACGAGTTTCCAGTCCCCGGTCCTCAGTCTTCGGTCGTTTGCCGGTCGCCGACCGCGGACTGTGGACTCCGGACTGTGGACTTAATTCATGGTGCCTGACCCGCACATCGTGAAACCCCAAGTCGCGCAGGACATTTTCCGCCTGTTCAATCATCGCCAGTTTTTCCGGGGTTACCGGCTCGCCGTGCGGCACGCGCGAACTCAAACACGCCATCTGCGGCTTGTCGGCCGTCGGCAAACCGAGTTGCGCCGACAGCTCGCGGATTTCCGCCTTTGTCAGGCCGGCTTCCTTGAGCGGCGCGCGCACCCGGAACTCCGCCGCCGCCTGCGCGCCGGGACGGAAATCACCCGCGTCACTGGCGTTTTCACCGTAAGCAATCACCGCAAAATGGCCGGCGAGCGCCAGCGGAGCCAATCGCTCGAACAATTCGTGTTTGCAAAAATAGCAGCGGTCGGCCGGATTGGCCGTGTAATTCCGATTTTCAAATTCTTTCGTCTGAATGACCCGGACCGGGAACGAGCATTTTTCCGCCAGCGCCAGTGCGTCCGCCAGCTCGCGGCGTGGCAGACTGGGCGAATCGGCGATGACAGCGAGGAATTTGGGGCCGAGCACCTCATGCGCCACACGCGCGAGCAAGGCCGAATCCACGCCGCCCGAATACGCCACCAGGCATGAACCGTAACCGCGCAACACCTCGCGCAATTGTTCCAGTTTGTTGACTGACACGACTTCAAAAACTCGCATTTTCCGTCTCACTTGTCGAGTCGCGTAAAAAGCTTGACGCGGACGGCGGTTTGGGCTGTCTTGGAGGCAAGATGAAAACGAAAATCTTTCTGGCATTTCTGGGAGCGGCCATCATCACCACCGGTTGCGTCGGCACCGTGAGCGGCACGAAAACGCCGGCCCTGGTGTATAACCGGGATCAGGTTCAAGGCCGTTATCAACGTTCCTTGGACCAGGTCTATCAAGCGTCAGTGCAAGTGGTTCAAACCGACGGTGTGCTGATCAAGGAATTCATTCCGCATGACACAACCAACGTCGTGCGCTCGTTACAGGCCAAGGTGAATCAGCGCAACGTGTGGATACGCGTGGCCGCGGAAAGCCCTCAAATCACTCAGGTCACCGTGCAGGCGCGCTCCGGAACGAGCGGCGATGTTGACCTGGCTCACCAACTGGAAAAGGAAATCGCGCTGAAACTTTCGGCGGAGTAAGTCCCTTTGCAACCGGGTTTCGGATCCTGAACGCCGGGCTTCGCGCCCGGCGTTTCCGTTTGGCGATGCCGCGGTGAGACTCAAGCGGTACGGGACTTTTCCCGGATGATGTGGTCGGGATGATTGGCCCGGCTGATGGCCGTGTCATAGGTGATGGCGCATTTGCAGTATAAATCGTAAAGGCAATTGTCCATCAGTACCATGCCTTCTTTGCGTCCGGTTTGAATTGTGTTTTCCAGTTGGTGCAACTGATTTTCCCGGATCAGGTTCCGCACCGCCCCGTTGGCCACGAGCAACTCGTACGCGAGCACGCGGCGCCGGCGATCCGCCGCCGGCAACAGGTCCTGGGCAATAATGCCCTGCAAGGCGTTGGCGAGTTGCAAAACGATTTGTTTCTGCGCGCTGCCTTCAAAGACCCCGACGATGCGTTCGAGCGCGTGCGAGACGTTGGGCGAATGCATGGTGGCCAGCACGAGGTGGCCGGTTTCCGCCGCGGTCAACGCCGTGGAAATCGCTTCGTGATCGCGCATTTCGCCGACGACGATCACATCCGGATCCTGCCGCAACACGTGGATCAGGGCGCGATTGAATGAGTGCACATCCGTCAACACTTCCTGCTGCACGACGATGGCGCGCTTGTTTTCGTGGACAAATTCAATCGGGTCTTCAATGGTGACAACCTTGCACCGGCGCTCGTTGTTGATGAGATCCACCAGATAATTGAGCGTCGTCGTTTTGCCCGCGCCCGTCGGTCCGGTAATCAGGACCAATCCATTCGGCCTGCGCGCCAGATCGTCAATCTTTTCGGGCAAACCCAGCTCTTCACGGGTGGCAATCCGGTCGCCGCAAAAGCGGAAACTCATTTCCGGGTGCCCGTTGCGCCGATAAAACGTGGCCCGCACGCGCCCGGCCACACTGTGAAGGATGGAGATGCACAACTCCCATTCCTGCTCGAATTTTTTCTTCTGCTGTTCATTCAGCAGACCGTCCGCCACGGTGGCGATTTCCTCCCCGGTCAGTGCGTCTTCATCGGCGATGATGATTTCGCCGTTCACGCGATAGGCGGGCGGCACCCCGGCCACCAGATGCAGGTCGGAGGCATCAAATTCATTGGCGGCGGACAACAGCCGGTTCAGGATTTCCATGCTCATCGGTTGAAGAGTTGCCGCCACCAGCCGCGCACCCGCGCGCCGAGGCCGTTCCCGGAGAGCCGGATGAGGGCCAGATCGGTTTCCCGAGACTGGGGGTTTAATTGTTGCGCCTGCAAGAGCGAATTTTTGGCGGGACCGATCAAACCGAGGGCCTGCTGGCATTGGCCCAATTCGAGCCACAAAAGAAAATGGCCGGCGTTCCATTCGACGGCCTGTTGCAACAGCTTCAGCGCGAGGACGAATTGTTTGTAGTAAAACCGGATCCGGGCAGCCAGCCAGGCAATAAACCAGTCCTTGGGCGCGAGAAACAACGCCTTCTCAAAACAATAATCCGCCCGTTGCTCTGCGCGCGCGAGCATCACGTCTCCGCGCGCGAGCCAGACATAGGGTGTGTCGCCGCGTTCCTCGATGGACGCGTCCGAAAACGCCAACGCCCCCTGCAAATCGCCACTGCGGCCCAGCGCGACGGCCTTGGCCGCCAGCAACTCCGGTTCGTTCGGAAACCGTTCGAGGGCCTTGTCGGCCCACAGCTTCGCTTCGCGATATTCGCCCAACTCGATCAGCATCCGCACCTGGCCGGTCCAGGCCGCGGCGGTTTGCGGATTGAATTCGAGCACCTTCGAGTAAAACCGCAAACCCTGTTCGAAGTTCCCGGTTTCAAACGCCGTGCGTGCCTCGCTGAAATAATACGCCTCGTCCTTGACCAGCGCTTTTTCGGTCGGCTGCGACTGGTTCTCGGATTCGTCGCCAAACTCAAGATTGACAAAACGGCTCATGGTTTAATTTGTTGCCGCCACAACCAGCGTCGGAACGGCCTGCCCACGTACTGGTCCTCGGAAACCATTGCCAACTGCAACATCTCGGAAGAAATGCGCGCCTCGCCGACGTTGCCATGTCCGGTTATATCAAGATTTGGCCAGATAAACCAGTGCTTTTCCGGCACCCGGACTTCGCCAGCTTCCGGCATGTGCGGCAGGCGCGGCGTCGGCTGGCCATTAATGAAGACCGCATTGGTTGAAAAACGGATGGTGTCACCGGCCACCGCCAACACCGGTCCCAGGCTGAATCCGGACCGAACCCAAACCGCCCCTTCGCCATGGGCATAACCGTTCTGGCCGCCGCCGATGGAATACAATACCCACTCACCGGGTCGAACCGAGTCATGGAACTTCGCGGGTTTCATGACCATCACCTGCCCCCGCACACTCATCGGCCGCCACCAGTTCGCCTCGGCAAATTTCACCGCGGGACGATACGCCGCCAGCCAGACCATCAACAGTGTCACGATTGCCAGCGGAAACCGGACACCGAATTCGTACTTATTCCGGAACGCGCAGTTTTCCAGAAATATGATGCTCGAGGCGTGAATTGAAATCATCAACCCGTAAGCCGCGCCGCCTATTGGAAACCCCAGCCAGACGACAAAGCAAACCAGCGAGGCCAGATAGATAGCCACAAACGCCGCGCCCACCATCTTCCGCCGGTTCACGAACAGCGCATAGCCTGGCAACAGCAGACTCAAAACTACCTGCCACGCCGTAAAACCGGCCGGGAACCGGATTTTTTCCAGATGCAACGCGCGCTGAAGTTTGAACCACGGACGGAAAAGGGGGCTGTACCACCGCGCCCGCGGCGGGTAGAACTCGGAGTGCGTTGTTTCTGCGTTCGATCTGGCCACGCGCTGGATTTATGATTTACGATTGATGATTGATGATTTTGTCCGGGCATTGCATCTGAACCAATCATAAATCATCAATCATATATGTCTTCAATGCTTCTGCTCGATATTGAACCGTACCTGCTCGTCCGGTTCGTAAAATTCGCTCGTTTCGCGCCGGGATTTGATTTCGCCGACCACTTGCTCGAAGATTTTCATCGCTTCGAGGCAACTCTTGCCCTTGTAACCCTTGACGTGCACCTCGACGCTGCCGTCGGGTGCGATCGTGATTTCAAATTCGCGTTGAGGCATACGTTCAAAATGCTGAAGGCTAAAGGCCGAAGCTTAAAGGTGAAGGATCCGTTGCGCGTCGAAATTTGTTTCTGTTTCTGTGCTTCATACTTCAGCCTTTGGCATTTAGCCTTTCTGCCATTCACCCGTCCCAGTGCCGGACCTTGAGCCGGATGGCGTTGTTCTCGTCAACTTCCTCCTCGACAATGTTGAACTGCCGCGCGCGGCATTCTTCAATCAGGCGGTTATAAATATATTTTTGCACCACGCGCTGGCTCAATTCTTCGCCCAGGGCGCGCAACTCCTCGTCCGAATGGCCCGGCCCGGTCACGCAAACCGACGCCTTCCCGCGCGCATCCCGCGAAAACGTCACCGTCACCCCGGCGCGCGTGACCTTGATGCCCTGGTCGCGGCCGAGCTGGTTGGTAACAATTTCGCTCTGCTCAATTTCGAGGGTGACCTCGCGTTCGCCGGTTTCAACCGCCTGGTTCGCCTGGCTCAGTTTGATGCCCTCCTCGACGATGGTGTAGCCGAGCGAAGTCGCCGCCGCCGCCACCGCCGCGCTGAAGGCAGGCCAGGCGGCAATCACCACCGGCGTTAAAATGCAGACCGCGCTCATAACTTTAATATTTCAAATCCGTGTCCGGCACCCGAACCGGCGGACGGATGACCGGGCTTGATCCATCCCGAAGCTTTGACCGGGCCACGCGCAATTCATCACGCGATAATGGAGTGTATCGCCATCTGTTCCGCCGATTCGCCCGGGCGTGGCGAAGGGCCGATATTCCCCGCGACAAACCATACAACGCCATCGCCGACAGCAATATCGGCGACAGCGCGATGGCAAAGATGGCAAAAAGGAAAAGCCCGGCATAACGGCGGTCCTTGAAACTGTCATACAGGTTGTTCCAAAACGGGCTCATTTTGCGCTTTCAGTCTTGCCGTGAAACCGGCATCACCATTCCATCCGACGGACTTCTTCTTCAACCTTGACCGGTTGGCTGGTGCTGGCGTTGCGCGTGCGGCCGGCGGCCCATTTGCGCTGGGAGGTCACTTTCTCCACCATGGTTTTTGCCAGCGGCACGGTTTGCTTCAACGAAGTGAGCACATGGTCGGTCGTCAATTCCTGCTTTTCATAAAACGCGTCGTAGAGGGCGCTGATGATGGCTTCCTCGATTTCCGCGCCGCTGAAGTCTTTGCTGGCCTCGACGAGCGTTTTGAGGTTGAAATTCTTCGGGTCGCGCCCGCGCTTGGCCAGGTGGATCCGGAAAATTTCCCCGCGCTCCTCTTCGCTGGGCAGGTCCACGTAAAAGATTTCGTCGAGGCGCCCCTTGCGCAGCAACTCCGGCGGGAGTTGCGAAACGTCGTTGGCGGTGGTCACCACAAATACCGGCGCGCTCTTTTCCGAAAGCCAGGTAAGAAACGTGCCGAAGACGCGCGCGGTCGTGCCGCCGTCGGTCGCCCCGGAGCTTTGCGACCCGACAAACGCCTTGTCAATTTCGTCCACCCACAGCACCGCCGGGGCGACGGATTCCGCGACGCCAATCGCGCGCCGCACGTTTTCCTCCGACGACCCCACGAGGCTGCCGAACATCCGGCCCATGTCGAACCGCAGCAACGGCAATTGCCACAGCCGCGAAACCGCCTTGGCGCACAGGCTCTTGCCGCAACCCTGCACGCCCAGCAGCAAAATTCCCTTCGGTGCGGGCAGGCCGAAGGCGCGGGCCTCGTCCGTGAACGCCACCGCGCGCTTGTTCAGCCAGTCCTTCAGCACGGCCAGCCCGCCGACGTTCGAGAAATCCTCGTTGGCCGCGTAATATTCCAGCAGCCCGCTCTTGCGGATGATCTGCTGTTTTTCGGCGAAGACTTCGTTGACGTTCCCGGCGCCCAGGCGCTGGTTCTGAACGATGATTTTGGCGAATACGTTTTCCGCTTCCCCCAGCGTCAACCCCAGCGCCGCCTGCAGCAGGCGCTCGCGGCCCTCGGCGTCGAGATCAATCTGCACCTGTTTCCGGTCGCGAACCTCGGCGATGATTTTGTCAAGCATTTCGCCGAGGTCCTCCTTCGTCGGCTGCGGAAAATTGATGACGGTGATTTCCTTGTCCAGTTCCGCCGGAATCTCCATGGTCGGCGAAATCAGGATGATGGTTTTGAAACTGTTTTTGAGGTGCAGCGCAATGTCCTTGAGCTTGCGGATGATGGCAAAATTGTTTTTGGTCAGGAACGGATGGAAATCCTTTAAGATGAAAATGGCCGGTTCGACCTGCTCGATCACCTGGTCCAGGGCCGCGAGCGGGTCCTTGGTGGCGGCGCTGCGGCTTTTCTGCGACTGGATGGAGGTGCCGGCGGGCACGATGCCGTTGCTATAGGTCCACTCGTAAACCTTTTTCTGCCGCTTTTGGGCGATCCCGACGATCACATTCTGCACGCGCGTTTCCTCACTGGTGATGATGTAAAGAATCGGGTAACGCGCCCGGATGAGGATTTCGAGTTCAGTCTGAAAGTTCATGGGACATTTTAATGGTTCGGGAATGGTGTACTGACTCCGGTAAGGCGGCGCTGCCGCGCCGCCGGGCTGACCGGCAGGTCAGCCCGGCCGGATTTACGCGGAGGCATGTAATGACCGGTGACGTCCGCCTCCACTTCGCTCCGGCGCGACCGGCGTGATGCGAATTGTCGGTCGCCGGGATTGAGTTGATGCAACAGTTCGGCGAATGGCCGGGTGAGGTTATGGGCCAAAATCCGGCCGTCCGGCAAAATCAGAAACTCGCTTTCCAGGTTTTCACCGGATGGCCTGGAACTTTTGGTTGGTGGCGGCGTTTTCATGGAATCAAATTCAAGTGGAACTCGCGCGCCAGCGCAATGGCCCGGTCGCTTTCCGCTTTTGAAACCGTCTGCTGCAATTCCGCGTGCCGCGTCGCGTGCCACGCCGGCCAGAAACCGGAGCGCAAATTCACTTTGACGCCGGGCAGATTTGCGGCCAGCCATTGCGCTACCGGTTGCCAGCAACATTCCACGTGCCCGGGCATCAGTAAATGGCGCACGATGAGTTCGCTGTGTTCATCGGCCCAAAGCAGGTTTTCCTGCACGACTCGATTGTAATCCGAAATTTTTGCCAACCGCAGGGCGCAGGCGTCGTCGCCAAACTTGAAATCCGCCAGCCAGACGTCAAACATGCCATCGAGCAATTCACGCGCCGCCGCCGATCCGTGGGCGTTGGTCTTCCAGACCAGCCGGGCTGTCTCCGGCAGCAACGAGACGAATTCAAGCGCGGCGGGCAGATGAATGGTCGGCTCGCCGCCCAACACCATGACCGTACATGCGCCACTCTGCAAAGCCATCCGCGCCTTCGCCGCCATGGTGGACGCGTCAAAATCCGCGCCAGCCCGCGGATTCCAACTGGATGAGCCGGTGATGCAGAAGTCGCAGCGCAAATCGCATCCGCTCAGGGCGACGGCAAAAGTGGGGATCAGTTCCAATTCGTCCGAAACTTCGACCTGAGCGGAGAAAAATCGCGCTTTTGCTCCGGCATGACAGAGGCCGTGTTCGCCCGCCAGCCGGTTGACGCCGCAATCGTGCGCGCAAAAACGGCAGTCGGCGAGCATCGCCCGGGCCAGGTGCGCCCGTTCGCGGGCCAGGGCGGAACGGGGCGCGGACCGCTGAGTCCGCGGATTTCTCGTTTCAATGGCCGGATGCTGGTGGATGCGGCTGTCCGCGCTCCACTTAATTGGCGCAGCGCAGATCATAACTCCAGCCGGGCCACGCGTTCAGAGCGAATTTGTTGTGCGGTTTTGCCCATGAAAAGTTTCGCGCGCACGACCAGCCAAAGCCACCCGGCCACGCCACCGCACCACATCGCCAGCATCAGGAACCAGCCGTCGCAGAAGAACAGAATGAGCGAATTGATGACCGCAATCAAAATGGCCGCCTGGCGCACGGAGATTTCGCCGATGCCCAGCAGGATCAGCCGCTCTTTCCGGTAAAACCAATTCCAGGCAGCGAGCAACGCAAAAATCATTCCGGCGTTTCCGGCGATGCAACCTTCGAATCCCGGTTTCAGCAAAACCACTGGCAGCGCCCCGGCAACCGTTCCCAGAAGGCAATAGCCCCAGAACCCGCGTGAAGTCCAGTTCCGACCCAGCACGGATATCAGCGTCACCAGCCAGAAACTGCTGACCACCCAGTCAATCCAGCCGCCCGGCAGGAAAGCATAGCTCACGACGCGCCAGACCTGTCCTTTCCAAACCAGCGCCGGCGCCAGCCCGAGCCAGTCGTAGAGTTCAAACGTGTGCGTGTAATGCCCTGCCAGCGCGAGCGGAAAACCGAGCACGTAGGCCAGCAACAGCAGCCGCGCGCCGGTTGGTTGCGACCAGAAAATATTTTGCAGTAGATTCTTCATGATTTGCTTCCTCCAAACAGACGTTGCCACCAGGGGGTTCTCGGCGCGGGCAGATCAGCCGCGGATTTCTGAAGTCGCCGGGCAATCTCCGGCGGCACCGCCGTGTGCGCGGCGTCATAACGCAGCAGCTCTTCAGCGCTGGCAAATTCGCGGGCGGCCTGCGCCTGGGTTTGTTGTTCAGCCCCCACCTGTTGGGACTGTTGTTCCTGCGTGAGCTTGGTTTGGTGTTTCATAATCTCTTCCGCCTGTTTTCTCAAATAAAGCAGCAAAAGCCTTCCGGGCGCGATGCAACTTCCCACGCACGGCGTCAGGAGATTGCCTGACCAGCGTGCTGACCTGCTCGTAGCTCAACTCTTCGTCGGCCACGAGCAGCAGCAGCAACCGGTATTCCTCGGGCAGAGCATCCAGGGTTTTCTGGATGCGCTGGCCCAGTTCCTTGGTTTCCAGGACGCGCAACGGCGAATCAGTCCGGGCCATGGCTGTTTCCCAGACGGCATCGTCCGCGTTGGAAAAGACGTGGCGTTCGTGCCAGCTCTGGCGGAGGTTCTGGCAATGGTTGATGGCGATGCGGTAAAGCCAGGTGCGCAGGGACGCCTCGCCGCGGAACTGATCCAGTTTGCGGAAGGCCTTCAGGAAAACGTCGTGCGCGGCGTCCTCGGCTTTCTGAGGGTCACTCAGATAACGCAGGGCCAGGTAATAAATCGCGCGGCTGTTTTCAGCATAAAGACTGGAAAATTCTGAGCACGCCAGGTCGGCTGGCGACTCGGTCAACGGATCACATCCTGCAGTCGGCTCGCTCATGAGCGTTTTCACTGCTGATTGGACAATGCTCGCCTCTTCATGTCACGTTGGCAAGCGAGCCGTTTTGGCCTCAGGCCGGCCCGCGAAAATCCAATCGCCACGCTCCGGCCGGCCCCGGGCGGCAAATCCGGCGGAAGCCCGACGTTGCTTACTCGCGCGGCGGACCGGATTTCAAGCCGATGTTTTGTTCATAAACGCCGAGCTTCACGTCCGGCGTCTTGCTCAGCGCTTTCATTTCCAGTTTCAAACGCCCCAGTCGCGTGCGCGCCAGTTCGCCGGCCGCCAAATTGGGAAACCGCTCAACAATCATTTCCAGAGTCTCGCGCACGGTGTCGTAACCCGCGCCATGGCGAACCTGCAAATCCGCCAGCAAATTCAGCCAATGCGCCACGCGCCTGGCCGGCTGATTGGGATATTCAATCAACTGCTTCAACTCGCCCGTGGCCAGATCCAATCGCTGGTAATGATCGGCATACAGGATGGCGAGTTTTTCCCGGACTTCCAGATCGAGCGGATGTTGTTCCAGATGTTTGACATAATCGGCGGCGAGTTGTTTCGGGTCCTTGCCGGAAGTAAACAAATGCGCCGAAGATTCGAGCAGACCGATGTTCTTCACGCCTTCCGGCACGGCCATCGGCTGGCGGTCGTGCGCCGCCAGTATCATTTTCTCCGCACCGCCCAGATGCGCGATGCGTTGCGCCGCCTGGATGGACAGTTCCGTACCGGGAAATCGGGTGATGATTTTCTCCAGCGCAGCGCGCGCCGCCTCCGCGTCGTGTGCCAGCTTGAGGTGCCAGTCAGCGAGCTGGTTCATCGCCGCGGCCGCCTGGTTATGCGCCGCCGCGGGCGAATCGCAAAAAAGGTTCAATGTGACTTCCGCGCCGGGCAGGTCGTTCAAGTCTTCGGCCTGGATGCCGGCCAGCAACATCACGCCCTCGAAATCGTGCGGGAATCTGGCAAGTTGTTTCCGCACTTCGACGATCGCTTCCAGCGGTTTGTTCAATTTCCGTTTGGTCAGCGCGACGGAATAATAGGGTTTGGGTTCCGGCGGTTCGTTGCTGCCGTCCATGGCGTCGGTCAGTGGCCGGGCGATGGCTTCAATCAGGCTGTGCCTCCAGGTTATGACCATGGCCAGTCCACAAATCAGCGTCAACATCAGAGCGCCGGGGGCTGCCTCTCCGCCTTCTTTAAAATCCGGAACGATCACCAGCAACACAAGTCCGGCGATGACGGCCGTAAAGGCCCATTTGAAAACAAATTTGGGCCGATCTTCGCTGCTTATGAGCGAACGGATGAAAAGCCAGATGGCCAGGCCCACAATGATGGTGAGCCAAAGAATGTCACCCGCGTCCTGCCAGTTCGGACTCATGTCTGATAATGTCAAACTCGCCTTGATTTCTGACAAGTTCAAGCCGCTTCCGTCACGCTGCTGCCAGGGGGCGAACTACACAGGCCTCGGACTGATTTTTCATTTTCATGGACGCGTGTAGCTCGTCCCTCCAATGTCAACCGTAGCGATATGGCTTGGCCAGGGCGAAGGTGTTCGGCAAATGCCGCACTTCACGCACGGCGCCATCCGCCAGCAAAACTTCGACGATGTCGAACCGGATTTTTACCGCCGGATTTTTCAACCGGCGCAAATAGTCCAGCGCCGTTTGCGACAGCAATCGTCGCTTGCGCGCGTCCACTGCGGACGCCGGACGTGTCCAATCCTCGGACGAACGGGTTTTGACTTCCACGAACACGAGGCAGTCGCTTTCCCGAAAGACCAGGTCAATCTCGCCGCGGTCCGAACGGAAATTGGCCGTGAGAAATTTCAATCCCTGACGCCGCAAATAATTCTTCGCCGCCCGTTCGCCCAGCCTGCCCCGGCGCAAATGCTCCGGCTGGTCGTCGCCAGTAAATCGCGTCTTGATGCGTTCGAGCAGGTTCATTTTTGACGTGTTGAATCGTTAACGATTAAATTGTTGAATTGCGTGGTTGCCAATTCCAATTTAACGATTCAACGATTAAACAATTCAATAACCTTCGGTCTCAGCGGCGCGAAACTTTTCCGATGAATCGGGCACGGGCCATGCGCCGCCAATGCGGCCAGATGCCGCGCTGTGCCGTAGCCTTTGTGCACAGCGAATCCATAAACCGGCCATTGCCGGTCGAACTCGAGCATCAGCCGGTCGCGCGTGACCTTGGCCAGTACGCTCGCCGCGGCAATGGAATAACTTCGCGCATCGCCTTTCACGATCGCCGTTTGCGGGACGCGCAAGGTTTTGACGGGACGACCATCCACCAGCGCGTGTTCGGGCGCGGGTTGCAATTGCGCCAACGCGTCGTTCATGGCGCGATGTGTGGCGCGCAAAATGTTGATCTCATCAATCTGAACGGAATCAATTTTAGCGACGGCATATTCCACTTCGGCGCAGGCAGTGAGAAAGGCAAAAAAATTCTCGCGCTGAACTGGCGTCAGTTGTTTAGAATCGTTCAGGCCTTCGAGTTCGTCCGGCAGACCGGAGACCGCCCATTTTGCCGGCAGAATGGCCGCCGCCGCCACGACCGGCCCCGCGAGTGGTCCGCGTCCGGCTTCGTCCACGCCCGCAACACGCGTGGCGCCGCGATGCCACAGCATGCGCTCAAAGGCGAACCGGTCCGCCCTCCGCAGTAGCCCTGCTACGGAGGACGGGTCGTCAAATCTGGCAGCCATTTTTTCCTTCGAGCCTAGCGCGTTTGGCTGCGTTGTCAGCCTGATTTTTGAGCGCCGCGGGCGCGGCGGATTTGTAGACATTAAATCCAAAACCAAACCCAGCCCCGTCGGGGCGGTATATTCAAAAGATGTCGCTCCTGAACGGAGCTCTGAATTCTTTGATTCGCGCTTTCTACAAAGATGCCAGTCCTGACGGGCTTGAAAAATCCGTGCGCCATCCCGCCTTCATTTTATTTCGGCGCGACAAGGCTTGGTCGTAGCGCGGGTTGGCAACCTGCTGTATCGCCGACTGGCAGTCGGCGCGTGTTTGCATTCGGTAACGCCAGCGGATTACCAATCCGCTATACAGCAGACTGTCAGTCTGCGCTACTCAGGTTGCGGCCTTGCCGCGCCAAGTCCATCCGTGGTTAAATGGTTTCCATGAAAATCGAATCCCTGCACATCGGCCAGCGCGTGCGGCATCCGCAATACGGCACCGGCACGGTCAAAACAATTTCCGAGACCACGGCGGACATTCAATTTGACGATGGCGCCAAACGCACCGTCGCGCCGGAATCCGCCGGACTTGAGCTGGCCGAACCCCAAATAGCAGCGAGCGGTTTAAGCGTTCCGCTCAAACAATTCGTCGAGCAAACGCTGGACGCCGCCGTGGCCCGGCTCGGATTGGAAAAGCCGGATTCAGCCGTCGAAATGCTTGGCGCCCGTTGGCATGGCGGCAAACTGGTGTTGCATCCCGCCGACCCGGCGTTGCAGGCCAAGGAAGTCCCGCTTGAAACCTTCTTCCACAAAATCGTGATGATGCGGAACAACCTCCGGGTGCTGGAGCAAAAGATCAACGGACACGAAAAGCTCACCGACGGGGAAAAGGTGGAGATGCAACAATACATCACGCGCAGTTACGGTTCCATGACCACGTTCAACGTGCTGTTCAAGGAGAAGGAAGACCAATTTTAATCCAGAGTTGGTGGTTGATGGTTGAGAGAAGCCAGTCATGCACTGGCTGGCCGAGTCGAAGCTTTGAGCGATGATTGACGGTGTAAATCTTAGCCCGCCTTCGCTGCGCTACGGCGTGGCATTTTTCGCGCTCCGCTCCATTAAAACTGGCTTGCCGGGTCGAAGCTCGGAGCGTTCCATCGTTTCGCCGCCAGTTTCCAGCCCGTCTTCGTTTCACTTCGACATGGCAGTCTTCGCTCTCCACTACGCCCCGAGCGAAGACTGGTGCGCGCTGCAGGGTTTGAACCTGCGACCCCCAGTGTGTGATACTGGTGCTCTACCGCTGAGCTAAGCGCGCAACCCATTACAGCGTATTCGCCGCCTGAATTTTTTCAAGATTTTCTTAGGACGGTGTCCCGTTGCGCCCAGTCCGGATTCGGTCCGGGGTAGTCCAGGTTGTAATGCAGCCCCCGGCTTTCCGGGCGCATTTGCGCGCAACGCACAATCAATTCCGCCGTCGTCGCGATGTCGCGCAGTTCCAGCAGGTCGCTCGTCACGATGAAATTCCAGTAATACTCCTGGATTTCCTGCTGCAAATTGGCGAGGCGGTTTTGCGCCCGCGCCAGCCGCTTGTTCGTCCGCACAATCCCCACGTAGTCCCAAAGGCAACGCCGGATTTCGTCCCAGTTGTGAGACACCACCACCATCTCGTCCGGATTGTGCGCATCGCCGGATTGCCACAACGGAATTTTCGAATCCACCGGGGGAAACGAATGGGCAACGACTTTTCGCGCCGCGCGATGCGAGCATACCAGCGCTTCCAGCAATGAATTGCTCGCCAGCCGGTTCGCGCCGTGCAAACCCGTGCAGGCCACTTCACCGACGGCGTAAAGTCCGGCGATGTCCGTTTCGCCGTCCATGTTCGTCACCACGCCGCCGCATTGATAATGCGCCGCCGGCACGACCGGAATCGGCTCCTTGGTGATGTCAATGCCGTAGCGCAGGCAGGTCTCGTAGATGTTGGGAAAGCGCTCGATGATGAAGCGCGCCGGTTTGTGCGTTATGTCCAGCCACACGTGCTCCGCCCCGCTCTTTTTCATCTCGCTGTCAATCGCCCGCGCCACCACGTCGCGCGGCGCCAGCGATTTCAACGGGTGATAGGCATCCATAAATTCAACGCCGTCGAACGACTTGAGCGCGCCGCCTTCGCCGCGCACCGCCTCGCTGATGAGAAATGATTTGGCTTGCGGATGATAAAGGCACGTCGGGTGGAACTGAATAAATTCCATGTCCGCAATCGTCGCGCCGGCGCGATACGCCATCGCCACGCCGTCGCCGGTGGCGATGTCGGGATTGGTCGTGTAAAGATAAACCTTGCCGCAACCGCCCGTGGCCAGCAGCGTCACCGGCGCGGTGAACGCCCAGACGTGATTGCCTTTTTTGTCGAACACGTACGCGCCGAGGCAGCGATTGCCATCCTGCAACCCGAATTTCCGGCTGGTAATCAAATCCACGGCAACGTGGTTCTCGAAAATTTCGATGTTGGGCTGCCGCGAGGCCGCGTTCAGCAAGGCGCGTTCAATTTCCCGGCCGGTCACGTCCTTCGCGTGCAGAATGCGCCGTTTCGAATGGCCGCCTTCCTTGCCCAGGTCCAGTTCCCGGCCGCCGTCTTCGGCGAGCGCGTCGCGTTTGGAAAATTTCATGCCCAGTTCGATCAATTCCTGAATCCGGGCCGGGCCTTCCTCGACGATGGTGCGGACGACGTTCTCCTTGCACAAGCCGGCGCCGGCTGCGAGTGTGTCGCGCACGTGCAATTCGAACGAGTCCTCCTTGCTCGTGACCGCTGCGATACCGCCCTGCGCGTAATTCGTGTTCGATTCCGCGCGGTCCTTCTTGGTGACGATGGCCACGCGGCCGCGCGGCGCGACCTTCAGCGCAAAGGACAACCCCGCGATGCCGCTGCCCAGAACGAGATAGTCGAATTGTTTCATTTCAAAGTCGCGCGTTATCAATCAACCGCGTTTTGCCGATGAACACCGCCAACGCCATGTGCGTGCCGCGCGTTACTTTTGAGACGGGCGCCAGTGTATCCGGTTCAAAAAATTCCACGTAGTTCAGTTTTGCGTCCGGCTCGCATTCGACCAGCTTTTTCACCGCCGCTTTCAATCTGGCCGCGGGAAACGCCTTTGACCTTTTAATCGTGGCACGTGCCATTTGAATCGCGCACCAGAGAACGGTCGCCTGTCCACGCAGCTTGCCTGTAAGATATCGGTTCCGCGAGCTCATGGCCAGTCCGTCGCGTTCGCGCAATGTCGGCGCCACGATAATTTTAACGGAGAAATTCAAATCTGTCACCATCCGCTTGAGGATGGCCGCCTGCTGAAAATCTTTCTGGCCGAACACGGCCACATCCGGCTGCACCAGATTGAAAAGTTTTGCGACAACCGTCGTCACGCCTTTGAAATGCGTCGGCCGCGCCGCGCCTTCCATCCTTTGCGACAATTTTTCTTCGAACACGCAAGTGCTGAAGTTTTGGACTGCGCTGACACGTCGGCGCTTTGAAAGCGGTGACATATCACCGCACTCCAAAACCGGATACATTTCCCTGTCACTCGGCGTGAAGACCACGTCCACGCCCGCGGCTCGGCACAGTTTCAAATCGTGTTTCAAATCGCGCGGGTATTTTGCAAAATCCTCGTTCGGCCCGAACTGCGTCGGATTTACGTAAATACTCACGACCACGACGCCCTTTTTGCCAACGGCCCGGCGCGCGCGTTTGATGAGGCTCAGGTGTCCCGCATGCAAAGAACCCATCGTCGGCACAAAGCTGGTGCGGATTCCGGCGCGTTTCCAGCGCACAGCCAGCGGCGGCATGGCGGCGACCGAAGCAATGAGTCTCACGTCTGAAAAGGTAGCGGTGAAATGCCGTCAATCAATGCAATTGTCGCTTACTCTGTGGTGGCACAAAAAAGGAGCGCGGACAGCTTGTCCGCCCTTTGCGAAAAGAAATTAAACTCGCGGACGAGCCGTCCGCGCTCCAATTATCGGCGTACAAAATTCAACGGTGCATCCTGCGGTATTTCGTGAGCGCAAGGCTGGTTGGTCGGCGCGTCGGTTGCGCGGTCGTTGGGCGTCACGATTTTGTTGGCGAGCATCCATGCTTCGACTTCCTCGCCGCTCACATCGGCGAGCATCTGGCCGTTGATTTCGACGCAAGGACTCAGCATCTGGCCGCTTTTCTCAATCATTTCCTGGCGCTGGAGCGGGTCGTTGATGATGTCGCGGTCTTCGAAGGGCAGGTCATATTTGCGGAGCACAGCGCGCACACCCTGGCTCCAACCACAAGTCGGTTTCAAATAAGCGATAATTTTTGGCTTTTCCATAACTTTGCAAAGATTGGCTCTTTGATGCCAATAAACTGCCACAGTTTGCGTAGGCCGCAAGGCGCTTTTTTAACGCTCAATTTCTCTTTGACGCGCGGATAGCACGTTTTGCGACGGCGTGTAACGGGAAATAAACTCACGATAAAATTCCCCGAACGTGCCGGCGGCGATGGCGGCGCGCACATCGGCCATCAGTTTCAGGAACAGATGGATGTTGTGGACGCTCAACATCCGCAGGGCGAGAATTTCATTCACGTTCAGCAAATGCCGGAGGTACGCGCGGGTGAAATGTTTGCAGGCGAAACAACCGCAGCCGTCCTCAATCGGGCGAAAGTCGGCCTTGTAAGCGCTGCCTTTGAGGCCGAACGCGCCGCGGCGCGTAACGGCCGTACCGTTGCGGGCGACACGCGTCGGCAGCACGCAATCAAACATGTCCACACCGCGCGCGATGAGTTCAAGCAACTGCGCGGGCGTGCCCAGGCCCATCGCGTAACGCGCCTTGTGCGCGGGCAGGAATGGTTCCGTCATTTCAATTGCCTTGAACATTTCCGGTTCCGGTTCGCCCACGCTCACGCCACCGATGGCATAGCCGTCGAAGTCCAGCGCGACGAGTGCCCGGGCGCATTCTTCGCGCAGCGCAGCGTTGCCGCCCCCCTGTACGATGCCGAAAACCTGTTGACCGTCGGCGCGGGGTTGTTCGCGGCATTCGCGCGCCCAACGGACGGTGCGTTCGACGGCATGGCGCTGTTCACGCGCGGGCGCGTCGTGCGGCGGGCATTCGTCGAACACCATGGCGATGTCCGAGCCCAGAACGCGCTGGATTTCCATGGCCTCTTTCGGACCGAGGAACAGCGGCGTGCCATCCACGTGCGAATTGAATTCGACACCATGCGGTTTGATTTTCCGGATTTTGGCGAGGCTGAAAACCTGGTAACCGCCGCTGTCGGTCAGAATCGGCTTCTCCCAACTCATGAACCGGTGCAACCCGCCCGCGGCGCGGAGGATGTCGAGTCCGGGCCGGATGCTGAGATGGTAGGAATTGCCGAGGATGATTTGCGCGCCCAGTTCGCCGAGTTCGCGCGGGTCGAGCGTCTTGACGCTGCCCTGCGTGCCGACGGGCATGAACACCGGCGTGTCCACGATGCCGTGCGCGGTGGTCAGTTTTCCCAAACGCGCTTTGGTGTGTGAATCGGTTTTGAGCAGTTCAAACATCGCGCGAAGGGTTAATCAAAACGGCGCGGTTGAACATGAAATTTTGAGTTCGGCTGCTCGCACTCAAGGATTGCCCGCCAAATTCAGCAAATTTCTGGCGTCAAACAGCAGCGTCCACCACCAGATCAACATCACGCCGCCGCGCAGATAAAACCAGACGGCGAGAAATCCCATGACGATTCTGCCGGCCATGAACATCGCCAAGAGCGCAGGTGAAATCGGCACCGGCGAGGACTGCATTTTGAGCGCCTGCACGAAGATTCCAAACAGAACGGTCAAGCTGGCCGCCGCCCAACGCTTTTTAAAAAGCCGCATGGACCAGGCAAAGGGGGCAAAGAGCAGGAACAACTGGTTGAAGGCCAGGGAAAACAGCAGCCACGCAATCCATTGCTTCAGGTCAGCCGGATATTCCTCCGGCAGTTTGGGCCGGAGCGACGGGTCCAGAAACAAATGAAACAGCAGGGCAGCGACGAGTCCAATCAGAGTCACCGCCACCCATGGTCCGGGTTCGATCCCGAAGAGGAACACCGGCCGGTGGGTGTATCGCGTGTGCCACGCAAAGACGAATCCCCAAAGGACGATGCTGCAAAAGAAAATCGCGGTTTCCAAATACCAGAGCGGGGCGGGGCGGTTCAGCCAGAGTGACAACCGGGGATAGCACGCGAGCGCAGAGGCGAGCGCGGCGATACCCGCCAATTTCAGAATTCGCGGTTGGACGAAGTCGCGCACGTTTTGCTGCCGGTTGCCGGACGGCAGGCTATGCCCGCCGGCCGGGACAACCAAGTCCCTTATTAGTGATCGCGAAGTTCGGCGAACGAAACGTCCACCAGCAAATCGGCAGCGATCTTTTCCACGGCCGTTTTCAGCGCAGTCAGATCACAGCCTTCAGGCAGTTGCAGGCGGGCGACCGCTTTAAACAGGGTCTCGCCGGACATCGGGGCGCTGACGATTTCGCTGAAAAATTCCTCGACGTTCACATTCGCGCGGGCCAGGGCGCTGGTGATTTCACGGACGATGCCGGGCCGGTCATGGCCGACCACTTCCAGCTTCACCGAGCGGCCCGTTGTCACACCCGGCGTCGTTGTATCAGGCTGGGCCACGACCGTGAGGCCGGAAATTCTTTGCAGGGCGGCGAGCAGCGGCTGCTTTTTCTCAGGCGGCAATTCGACGCGCAGGATGCCGGCGAACTCGCCGCCCAGCCGGCACATGCGGCTTTCCAGCCAATTGCCGCCATGATCGGCCACGAGGCGCGCGACCGCTTCGACCAGACCAGTCCGGTCCAGGCCGATGATCGTCATCACCAGGGGAACTTGCACGGGATTTTGTTAAACCTTTGCGGCGCGGCTGGCAAGGAATCTTCGGCAATCACAATCAGCCGCCGTCAGCCAGAGCATTCGCGGGACTAAATTCGTCCGCAATCTCACAATTACGGCCCCTCGCCCCTTTTCAGGCGGCGGTTTTTATGTTAGAGAAATGGCGGCAACGAAAGGCCGACTATGATGCTTGAATATGCTTTGGAAAAGTTCCCCTTCACGGTGAAATTGCGCGACGGCACGGATTGCACAGTGCGCCCGCTGGAAAAGCGGGACGACGTGCGCCTGCACAAGTTTTTTCTCGCCGTGCCTGAAGAGGAGCGGCTGTTCATCAAGCAGCCGATCTTCGACCGCGCAATGTTCAAGGACTGGTGCCGGCATGCGGATTTTGAGCGGAACCTGCCCCTGCTGATGTTGCACCGGCAGAAAGTCATCGGTGAGGCGACGTTGCACCAGCGGTTCGGCGGCTGGAAGCGCCACATCGGCCTCGTCACGGTGCTGACGCATCCGCAATACCGCGGGCGCGACGTGGCGAAAATCCTGGTCGCGGAAGTGGTCGAGATTGCGCGCATCCTCGGATTGCGGCGGCTGGAGGCGGAGTTGAACGGCGAACGCAAGGTCGCCATCCAGGCGCTGGAACATATCGGTTTCCAGCATTTGCTGCGGCAGGAGGATTACGTGCTCGACATGAAGGCCGTCACGCACGATTACGTGCTCATGGGGATGGACCTGCGGACGGACGAGGAATACGCCGGCGTCGGCGGTTGAGAGCTTTAGAGTGACGAGTGACAGGTGGAGAGTGACGTGAAAAAAACGCGGTGTGGATCGGTGAACTTTTCTCGCCACCCGTCACCCGTCACATTTTGCCCGTTTCAAGGTTGGCTGGTGATTTTCTGCCAGTTGATGGCCTGCGCGGCGGCATAGGCAGCGAAGGTTTTCTCGTTCTGAATCAATACGGCGCGCACGACGCTTGAATCATCCGCCCGGCCCAGTTCCAGAATACTGTCGGGAATGATGCCCATTTTTTTGTGCGCGTAGAGCAGCGCAAAGACCGCCTGCGCGACGGCGGTGTAGGGCAAATCCTTGTACGCGCCTTCGACGGCGTCTTCAACGGCATTGGCGAGAAACTCCAGTTGGTCCACCAGGTGCGGGAAATGCGGTGTGTTGATCTGCGTAAATTCGAGCTTCCACTGCGGCAATTGACGAACGACCTTCTCCGCGATGGCGGGGGTGATGCTCGCGGCAGCGCCGTTTACGAATTTCGCAATTTCAGGCATGACGGCGCTAATTTAGGAAAAGCCCCGCGCCAGCGAAAGCAAAAATGTTGTGACAATCGCGCTTCCATTGGCCGCCGGGTTCCTGCTACGAATAGGCCGTGCAAGACCTGATCGCCAAAGCCAACACGCTCCTGGAAGCGCTGCCGTATATCCAGAAATTCAACGGCGCCACTTTCGTCGTCAAATACGGCGGCAGTTTCATGGACTCGCCCGACGCCAACGTCCGCCAGAGTGTCGCCCGCGACGTTGTTTTCCTCGAAGCCGTTGAAATCAATCCTGTCGTCGTGCACGGCGGCGGCAAAGCCATCACCCGCGCGATGGAAAAGGCCGGCCTGAAGGCGGATTTCGTCCAGGGCCAGCGCGTTACCAATGAAGCCACGGCGAAAATCGTGGACGATGTGTTGTCGCGTGAAATCAACCCGGAAATTGTCAAGACCATCAAGGACCTCGGCGGCAGACCGGTCGGTTTTGCCGGGCCGGACATTTTCAAGTGCCGTAAGCTGTTGCTCGACGACAAGGATAATCCGGGCAGGAAGGTTGACATCGGCTACGTCGGCGAAGTGGTGGAAGTCAACGCCGCGCCGCTGAAGGAAAGCATCTGGTGCGGCTTCACGCCGGTCATCAGCCCGACCGCGCGCGGCGAGGACGGGAAGATTTACAATTGCAACGCCGACGTGGCCGCCGCCATGACCGCCATTGCGCTCAAGGCCAAACGGCTCGTGTTCATGTCTGACGTTCCCGGCTTGATGCGTAATCCGAAAGACGCTTCAACCGTCATCGCCCATTTGCAAACCAACGAGGTCCCGGGGTTGAAAGCGGCCGGGATCGTGGACCGGGGCATGATTCCCAAGGTGGACAGCGCCGTCGCCGCCGTGCAATCCGGCGTGGAAAAGGTTTCCTTCGTGGATGGCCGCGTGCCGCACGCCGTGATGCTGGAAATTTTCACCGACGCCGGCGTCGGCACGGAAATCGTGCTTTAATTTTATCGGCAGGAAATGCGAACCTGTCAGCGTGACCAACCAAGCGGCTTACATTTTGCGCGAGAACACCGGAACTTCCGGCATTGTGGAAACCGCCCGGACGGTGGCGTCCACACTGGCGGAACATGAGATTCCGCATCTCGTCGTCGGCGGCCTGGCGGTGCAGGAGCACGGTTATCCGCGCGTGACGATTGATGTGGACATCGTCGTGCCGTACGTGTTGGAGGCGGTGGAAATTCCAACCGCCAGTCCGACTGGTCCGTTTTGTCGCGTGCCCAAAGTCCAGGACCGCGTCGAAGACCGGCGCAACGGCGTGATGG
>Ga0335077_10000940_pt1 | contig 33558 bp, 27 predicted proteins | sample Lox_Sample_31_FD_207151 | JGI IMG/M metagenome (GOLD analysis project Ga0335077, IMG submission 207151) | Soil microbial communities from Loxahatchee National Wildlife Refuge, Florida, United States - Lox_Sample_3.1 | ecosystem: Environmental > Terrestrial > Soil > Wetlands | place: USA... | reverse complement strand
ATCGATATCTCGATCGGCACCCACCGGCTGCTTTCAGAAGACGTCCACTTCAAAGACTTGGGCCTGGTGATCGTGGACGAGGAGCAGCGCTTCGGAGTCAAGCACAAGGAGCGCCTCAAGCACCTGAAGCGCAACGTGGACGTGATCACCATGAGCGCCACTCCTATCCCCCGAACACTACATATGTCGTTGTTAGGCCTCCGGGACATGTCGGTGATCGAGACTCCGCCCAAGGATCGCTTGGCGATTCACACCGTAGTGGCTCCCTTTCAGCCGGAATTGATCCGGCAGGCGGTAGAACTCGAACTCGGGCGTGGCGGTCAGGTCTATTTCCTGCACAACCGCGTGGATTCCATTTGGAGCCGGGCGGCGATGATCCAGGAACTCGCGCCGACGGCACGCATCGGCGTCGGTCACGGGCAGATGAGCGAACACGAGCTGGAGAAAACCATGCTCCAGTTCATGCGGCACGAATTTGACATTCTGGTTTGTACTACAATTATAGAAAATGGATTGGACATCCCGCTTGCCAACACCATGATCGTCGAAAATGCCGAGCGGTACGGGTTGTCCGAGCTTTACCAGTTGCGCGGGCGAGTGGGTCGCTCGAACCGACGGGCTTACGCTTACCTGATGGTCCCGCCGGATACGGAGTTGACGGAAATCGCCCGTAAACGCCTTGCGGCCCTCAAGGAATTCAGCGACTTGGGCGCCGGGTTCAAGATTGCCGCGCTCGACCTCGAATTACGGGGCGCCGGCAACCTGCTGGGCGGCGAGCAGCACGGTCACATCAATTCCGTCGGGTTCGATACCTACGTCCGCCTCCTCGACGAAACCGTGCGGGAATTGAAGGGCGAAGAGGTGGTGCCAGAGATCCACTCTTCGCTGAACCTGAACCTGGATATCCGCATCCCCCCGGATTATATTTCTGACGAGAATCAACGGCTGCGCGCCTACAGGCAGATTGCCAATGCCGCCGACGCCGCCGCCCGCGACCGTGCCGAAAAGGAACTAGAGGATCGATATGGCCCAGTGCCGGATGCCGTCCGCAGCCTGCTGCAGTACTCAGCCCTCAAGAACCTGGCTGAGCAGATCGGCATCGAGGCCGTGGACCGGCGCCATAACCTGTTGAATATAAAGTTCCACAATGAAACCCGAGTTGACCCGGCGCGTCTCATGAACTTGGTGAGCAAGACCAGCGGAGCGCAGTTCACTCCGGCAGGCGTCTTGCTCTTGCCGATAGATGGATCGTCGCCTGGGGAGATTCTCCACACCTTGGAGGAGAGGCTCGGCCAGTTGCGTACGTCCTGCTAGAATAGGAGTTCCACTATGTTTCGCAGGTCTGTAGTAGTCGCGATATCCACGCTCGCTGTCTGTGCCGCCGCGGACAACCCGCCGGTCCGCATCATCGAAGAAATCGCCGCCAAGGTGAACGGCGACATCATCACTCGCGGCGAACTGGAAAAAAAGCGCGCCGATGCCGAAGCCGAAGCACGCCGGCAGGGGCTCAACGGCGTCCGCCTTCAGGAGGCCGTGAAGGACGTCACCGCCAACGCACTGCGCGACGAAATCGACCAACTTCTGCTGGTGCAGAAGGGCAAGGAACTGAACATCAATGTCGATGGCGACGTGGCCCGCCGCCTCGCCGAAATCCAGGTGCAGGCGAAAAAGCCCAATCCAGACGAATTCCAGGCATACGTCCGCGAACAGACCGGGATGACGTTCGAGGACTTCAAAGACCGCATGCGGCGCGACATCCTCACGCAGCGCGTGATCGGCCAGGAGGTGATGCGCACTATCGTCATCCCCGAGCCCGACATGCAGAAATATTACGAGGAGCACAAAAAGGAGTTCGTTCGCGAAGAACAGGTATTCCTGAGCCAGATTCTGATTTCGACCGAAGGCAAGTCTCCGGAGCAGGTAGCGGCAGCAGAGAAAAAAGCAAAGGATCTCGTGGCGCGCGCGCGCAAGGGCGACAAGTTCAGCGATCTGGCCAGCGCGAATTCGGACGATCCCGAGACTGCAAAGAACGGCGGCTACATCGGCGCTATGAAGCGCGGGTTGATGGACAAGCAGATCGAAGATCTTGTCTTCAAAATGAAGAAGGGCGAGGTCACCGATCCCATCAAGCGACCGGTGGGTTTCCTCGTACTCAAGGTCGAAGAGCGGTTCGAAGCCGGCCAGGCAAGCTTTGAAGAGGTCAAGAGCGAGGTCCAGGACCGCATGATGCAGCCCAAGGCCGAGCCCAAGGTGCGCGAGTATTTGAGCCATTTGCGCGAGGATGCGTTCCTCCAGATCAAGGAAGGCTACGTGGATAGCGGGGCGGTTCCCGGCAAAGATACGCGCTGGCAGGATATGGCGCAGTTGAAGCCGCAAACCACGACCAAGGAGGAAGTCGCCGCGCACCGCAAGAAGCACATCCTGTGGGTCATCCCGGCTGGTACCGCGAAGGATACCAAGACCAAGGGCCACAAGACCGCGCCCGATTCTACTCCCGACGCTGCACCCGCTCCCGCGCCCGCCAGTGCTCCTGCCACGGAGCCTGCCAAGGCGGCCGATCCGGCGAAGCCCGCCGGAGGCGATCCCGCCAAACCATGAAATCTCCCTACATCGGCGAAATCGAACCCAATAAAGTCATCACCACCAGCTTTCTGGTTCAGGCGAAGGAAATCCGCCAGAAAAAGGGCGGCGAGTTTTATCTTTCACTCACGCTCTGCGACCGCACCGGCGATCTCGACGCCAAGATGTGGGACAACGTCAACGACGTGCTGGACGCCTTCGACCGCGACGATTTCGTCAAGGTGAAGGGAATGGTCCAGATCTTCCACAACCGGCCGCAACTCACCATTCACAAGCTGCGCCGGATGGACGAGAGCGAGATCGATTTCGCCGATTATTTCCCGGCTTCGAAGCGCGATCCGGAGGAGATGTGGTGCGAGCTGCGCGGCATTATCGACGGTGTCGCCAATCCTCATCTGAAGAGCCTTCTGGAGGCCGTGTTCGCGGATGAGGACATCGCGCGGCGCTATCGCCGGGCGCCGGCCGCGAAGCAGATCCACCACGCATTCTTGGGCGGCCTGATCGAGCACGTGCTGAGCGTGTGCGGAATGGCAAAGCCGGCAGCGGCGCATTACGCCAACATCGATTACGATCTGCTGATCACCGGCGTGCTGTTGCACGACATCGGCAAGATCTACGAGCTGACTTATGACCGCGGCTTCTCGTATTCGGACGAGGGACAGTTGATCGGCCATATCTCGATCGGCACCCGGATCCTCTACGAGAAACTGCGGGGCCTGCCTGATTTTCCCCCGAGGTTACTGGTCCTGGTGGAGCACATGATTCTCAGCCACCACGGCCAACTCGAGTTCGGATCGCCCAAGCTGCCGCATTTTCCCGAGGCTCTGCTGCTGCATTACCTGGACGACATGGATTCGAAGATGGAGTGCATGCGCGCCCTGGTGGAGCGCGACCGCCAGGTGGAAGGCAACTTCACCGGCTTCAACGCGGCACTGGAGCGGGTGATTCTCAAGAAGGACCGGTACCTGAATCCGCCGCCGCCCGCGGCGGAGTCCAAGCCGGCCGCTCCCGAGCCACCAGTGCGCACGCCCATGGCGGAACATGCCCTGTTCGTGCCCGCTCCCGATTCGCCGTTCGCCGACAAACTCCGGCAGGCGCTGCAGCCGGCCGGTCCAAAACAGGAATCCTGATGCCGAAAACCGCGCGCGATGTCCCTCCCCCCCTGGAATTGGCCTGCCTGAAGGCACTGTGGTCGCTCGAAGAGGGCAACGTTCGTGCGGTGCAGCAGGTGCTGGCGCCCACGCGCCCGTTGGCTTACACGACGGTGATGACGGTGCTCGACCGGCTGGTCCGCAAGGGCAGGCTGGCGCGGCGCAAAGTGGGCCGGTCGTTCGTGTACTCGCCGACGGCATCGCGCGATACGCTACGCAAGGCGGCGGTTCGCGAGTTGCTGGATGGTTTTTTCGACGGGTCGGAGGAGCAGTTGCTCGTTTATCTTCGCGGCGGCGAAAGCAAGGCCGCGGTAGCGGGTGCTCCTGACGCGGACGGTCAGATCGATCCCGTGCTGCTGTAGTGATTCTCGCTTCCATTGTCTTCGGCGCGGCGCTCACCCTGGGGAGTGCGTACGCACTCGGGGCGGTTTTGCTGCGGCGGGTGAAAGTACCGCCGGAGATCAAGCTGGGGCTCGGCGCGGTGGCACTGAGCTTCCTGGTGTTCTTAGTGCTGTTGGCTGGCTGGGCGAACGGGCGGACCTTCTTAGCGCTTGGGCTTGTGTGTCTTGTGGGACAGGCTTTAGCCTGTCCGGGGCGCCCTGGACAGGCTAAAGCCTGTCCTACAAAGCTCATCTTCTTCCTGCTTCCCCACTTCACCTGGTATTTCGTCAATGCACTGGCTCCGGAAACCGTGGCCGATGGCATCACTTACCATCTCGGACTGCCCCTTCAGTACCTCCGCACCGGCGGCTTTCCCCAGCACCTCACCTTCTTCAGCCTGATTCCGCAGGGCATGGAGATGCTCTACACCATGGCCTTCGCGTTCGGCCGCCACTCCGCCGCCAAACTCGTCGAGCTCGCGTTCTTCTTTGCCACCCTGCCGCTGATCTTCCGGGTTGGGCGGCAATTGCGCCTGCCCGACCTGGCCTCGCTCGTCGCCGCCGTCCTCTACTTCTGCGCGCCTGTGGCGGGGATCACCGGTTCCAGCGCATACAACGATGCGGCGGGTGTGTTTTTTCTCCTCGCCACGATCCACCTTCTGCTCATGGGCGGACGCGCTCCCCTGTTGGCGGCGGGTGCTCTGGCCGGATTCTGTTACGCGATCAAGATGCCCGGCATCCTGGTCCCGATTGGCGCTACCGCATTTGCGCTGCGCTACCGCAAGCACGCGTGGCTGGTGGCCGCCGCCGCTGCACTCGTGATCGCGCCGTGGATGATCCGCAACCTGGTAGTCACGGGCAATCCGCTTGCGCCCCTGATGAACTCCCTCTTCCCGAACCCGTACTTTCACGTCGCGACCGAGGCGGAGCTCGCCGGTGGCCTGCGCTCGTTAGGGGCGGTCAAACCGTGGCAGGTTCCCTGGGAACTGGCGTTCGGCGATCACCTCACGGGCACGTTCGGCCCGCTCTTTCTCGCGCTGCCGATCGGGCTATTGGCGCTGCGCCACCGCGAAGGGCGCCTGCTTTGGGCCGCCGCTCTGCTGTTGGCGCTGCCGTGGCTCACCAATACGGGCGCGCGGTTCCTGATGCCTTCGGTTGTGCTCGCGGGATTTGCTCTCGGCGTGTCGCTGCCGCGCCCTGCCGCGATCGCCACCATCGCGATTCAGGCGGTAGCCTGCTGGCCGTACGTCATCGACACCTGGGAGACGCGCTACGCGTTCCGGCTGCACGAGTTTCCGCTGGCGGCCGCACTGCGCATCGAGCCGGAGGCCGATTATTGCCGACGCCACCTCAACGAATACAACGTAGCGAAGATGATCGAGCGCGCCACGCCCCCGGATTCGCGGACGCTGGCGCTGGCCAGCGTTGCCAGCGCCTATCTGGACCGCGACGTGACCGTCTCTTGGCAATCCGCCGAGACCGACCAGCTTCTGGACACGTTGCGCCTCGCAGCCCTCTACGAAGACGCGCCCGACTTCGATTGGAAGGCCGAGTGGCCGGCGCAGTCCGTGCGGGTGCTGCGCTTCCGCATGCCGATGAGCTACGAAGGCGAGTGGGACATCAGCGAGATTCAGCTTTACACCGGCGAGTACCGGATTTTCAACAGCCCGCAGTGGAGCCTGGCCGGGTGGCCGAACCGCTGGGAGGCGCCCCTGGCCTTCGACGGCAACCTCGCCACGCGCTGGCGCACCTGGCAAACGGTGCGCGCGGGCATGTACTTCGAAGTTGACCTGGCGCACCCGCAGCGCCTCACCAGCGCTGTGCTGGTGAGCCATACGCCGGTGTATCGCGTGCCGCTGGAGATCTACGGGCAGGACGAGAAGGGTGCCTGGAGGGTACTGTCGAAGGCTCCCCAGGCGATCCGGCGGGCACGGCAGGACCTCCGCCTCGACGCTGCGCGCGCCCTGCGAAAAGCCGGTTTCCGCTATCTGCTGGCGCCCACCGGCTCGGGAGGGAATGCCCCCATCGGCAACGCGATTGTGGGGAAGGAAGCCGAGTGGGGCCTGGAAGCGGCGGGCTATGCCGGCGACTTTCACCTCTACCATGTGAAATAAGACCCGCCGGCTCAACAAGCTACTAACCTTCCCGCATATCCATTGTTATCGGCGTCCTATAACCTAAATCGATCTTGTTCGGACAGGGCTTGCGAAACTACGCTCAACCTGTAGACATGCGAGTTCACAAATTACCGGTGTTGCTGGCTCTCGGACTCTCCGTCGCCGGCGCGCAGCAGGTTTTGCGCAAAGAGCCGTTCCAGTATGCCGGGCCAGATCGTGCTTCACGCGTCGAAGCACGGCCGCCGGGCATGCGGCTCGGTCTGCGTAGGCCTCGGGAGTTCGCTCTCGCTCCGCTCAGCGAGGCCGAAGCCGCGCGCCTGACCGGGCCCAGCACCCGGCTGAAAACCGGGGTACAGCGTGTGCTGGCGCCGCACGTTTTTGCCGCCGGAACCTGGGAAACCACGTCCGAAGGCACCCGCCTCTGGCGCCTCTCCATCCGCTCACCGCATGCCCGCGGCCTGCGGGTGGAGTTCGAGAACTTCTCGGTCGGCGAAGGACGCGTATGGCTGTACGACGGGACGCACTCCGCGGGCCCTTATACGGGCCGCGGGCCCTATGATGACGGCCACTTCTTCAGCAGTGCCGTCTATGCAGCGTCGGCGGTCGTGGAGTACGAACCGGCGCTGGACGCCGGCGTCGAACTGGAGCCGCCATTCGCCATCAAATCGATCGTCCACCAGGTGCGCACGGCGCTCGACGGCACAGCCGGGCAGACCGATCCCGCGGACTATTGCGAGCTGGACGTCAACTGTTACCCGGACTGGAAGAGCGCGATGAGCAGTGTGGGCCAGATCTCTTTCGTCGAAGACGGCGTAGAGGCGCTCTGCTCCGGGTCGCTGTTGGCCACCCGCGACAACAGCGCGAAACCGTACTTCCTGACCGCCGGCCATTGCGTTCACGATGAAGCCACGGCGCGAACCGTGCAGGCATATTGGAACTACCAGACATCCTCGTGCAACGGCACGCCACCCGCTTCCCGGGATGCCAGCGCTAAATCGACGCTGGGCGCCCATCTGATTGCCAGCGCCGATCTCAGCGGCGGGGATTACAGCCTGATCCTGTTGCAGGACGTTCCTTCGGGCGTCACATTCGCGGGCTGGGATCCCGGCGGACCGCCGGTGGGTGGAAGTGTCGCCGGCATTCATCATCCCTCCGGCTCGTGGAAACGGATTTCGTTCGGCACCCGCACCACCGACGCCAACACCGACGTCGAGGGAAGCATCGCTCCTGCCGCGCTCTATTTCCAGGTGCTCTACAGTCAGGGACGTGTCGAGCACGGATCGTCGGGCTCGCCGCTATTTACGTCGCCCGGCATCGTAGCCGGCTCGCTCAGCAACGGCGAGGTGCTGGAGGATGGCACGGTCTGCTCGATCAATCCGCAGGGGGCCGGCTACAGCCGGTTTTCCGCGACCTATTCCGCGGTGAGCACCTACCTCGAGAATCTGCCGGCGACTGCGGTGATGCCCGCTAAGGCAGGGCTTAGCTTCACAGTGCTCAACCATGCTCAACCGCCGGGTCAGGCCGTGCAACTGAATACCCAAGCCGCCAGCCCGGTGAGTTACAAGCTGCGCGCCGATGCCTTGTGGATCCAGCTATCCGGAATGAGCGGCACGGTCTCGGCCAAGACGCCGGCGACAGTTACCGTCTCCATCGACGCGAAACAGCTTCCGCAACCGGGTCAGTACACGTCAACGGTAAGCATCCTGTCCGGTGCTGCCGCGCCCCAGTACATCACGGTGAGCGCGTTGGTGAAGGCCGATCAATCCAACGTGGTGGCCGGCGTCACGCCGAATCCGGTGGTGGGCAGTGGCGGGCAATGGTCGTTTCAGGTCAGCCTGACGGAGACCGCGGGTGCAGCTACTCATGTCACTGCCGCCAAGTTCAACGGTACAGACTACAGCTCCAGTCTCCAAGGCTGGTTCGGCGCTACCGCAATCCCGGCCAATGGCAAGATCACCGCGCCTTTGACCACCACCGGATATCCGGCGGGCAACCAGTATTTCGAATTCTGGGGCGTTGACGACGCCAGCGGCCAGCCGTGGTACCGGACGGTAGTAGCGGCGTTCCAGTAATCAAGGCATCAGGCATCAGGTAACAGCGATTCCGACACCAGACGGCTGACGCCTGATGCCTGACGCCTCACGCCTACTTCCTGCACACCGCCGTCAGAAACCGCTGGTCCTGGCTCGGGTATTCGTGCTCAACTTCCAGTCCGCCGTGCGCGGTCAGCAGCCAGCGAAAGGCGTCGGGCGTGTAAGTGTACTGGAAATTCATTCCGATGCGCTCGCCGCGCTCCAGCGAGATCTCCTCGCCAGCGACGGTCGCCGAGAGATCACGGCCGGCCCTGAAGTAGCGCGTGATCAGGTGCAGGCCGTCGTGGCGGGAGTCGATCTTCTGATCGAAACGAATCTCGCCGTCGTCTTCGGCGATCCCCACGCTGGCCAGCAGCGAGCCGAGGAACTTGCGGGAAGCGCCATTGTCGCGCCACCCCATGGTCGCCTCCGGATCGTAGATCTCGCCATCGACGATTAGCCGGTCCTCCGGCTTCATGCACTGCACCACGTAGCGAATCTCGGCCAGGGGATCGAACGAGCCCATCGTATTGCCTGAGAGAATGAACAGCCGCGGCGGCTCGGCGGCATCGGCGGCGTAGACGAGGTGGACGGGGCTGGAGATGTCGGCCTTGATGCCGACGGTTTCGATATCCTCGTCGTCGGCGCCGCCGCAAGCCAATTCCAGCATGGTCTGGCTGGCATCGACAGGAAAGTACAACGACTCGCACCCCGCATCTTTCAGGGCCTTCATGAGGAGACGGTCGCGAAGGCCGTCGCCGGCGCCGAAGCTGATCACCGGCACTCGGCCGCGGAAGTGACGCGCGATCGCCGGGGCCGTCGCGGCGATCTCCTTCCAGGAATCCCACAGGCCGCCGTACAACTCGGCGCGTTCCACGAGCGTGATCCAGGCCGTGGCGGAGCGCGGGAACCAGAAGAAGAATTTTTCGGGCAGATCGCGCGCCTCGATCGCCTCGGCGAATTCCTGAGCGATATCCGCCTCAGTCAAGACTACTTCCACTCTCATAGGGAGTCCGAAGTTTTATTATGGCAGGATTAGCTCAAAATCCCATCACCTGCATGCCCGCGTCGACGAAAAGACAATTGCCGGTCACGCCGCGGCCGAGGTCGCTCGCCAGAAAGACGGCGGCATCGGCGACTTCGGCAGGATCCGTGTTGCGCCGCAAGGGCGCGCGTTCCTGAATCGTGTCCAGAATCGTGGAGAAGTCCCTGATGGCGCGCGCCGACGCCGTCTTGACCGGTCCCGCCGAGATTGCGTTGACCCGAACCTTTCTCTGGCCCAGTTCGCTCGCCAGATAGCGCACCGCGGCCTCGAGCGAGGCCTTGGCCACGCCCATCACGTTATAGTTGGTCACTACGCGCGTGGAGCCCAGGTAGGTGAGCGTGCTGATCGAGCCCCCTTCGGTCATCGCCGGCGCCACCGCGCGCGCCACCGCCACCAGCGAGTATGCACTGACATCCTGCGCCAGGAGGAATCCCGACCGACTGGTCTCGACGAACGGTCGCGAGAGGTCCTCCTTGTTGGCGAACGCCAGGCTGTGAACCACGGCGTGCAGCGGCCGGTCCATGGACTTGAGGGATTCGGTCAACGCGGCGAGCTCGTCGTCCTTGGTAACGTCGCAGGGCAGGACGGAGGCCACGTTCAGGTCTTTGGCCAGGTCTTCGATCGAATCCTTCTGCCGCTCACTCAAATAGGTGAGCGTCAGCGCCGCGCCCTCGCGCGAAAACGCCTGCGCGATCGCATAGGCCAGGCTCCACTTGTTGGCAATACCCAGAATGAGGGCATGCTTGCCCTCCAGCAGTTTGGACATGAATACTTCAGTGTAGAACAGAGCGACGTGCGCGGACGACGAAGTACGATCGTCCGCACCACCTACCGCAGTGTCACCGGCTTACCGCCCTGCTCTTTACTGCGCTGCGCGGCGTCCAGGAAAGCGAAAATCTCCAGCGTCTCCTCGTTCGATACCGGCGGCTTGCCCGTCTGGAAGAACTTCACGATCTCTTCCACCAGCGGGTGGTAATCGGCCGCCCCGGCTTTGGGGTGATTCTCCACCACGTTGCGGCCCTGAAACACCAAGGCACCGTAATCGCTGTAAGGGCGGGCCGCGTTGACGGTTCCGATGCGGCCGTCCTTCCATCGACCGACGATGGTATCCAGATCTTTCCCGGAGACGCGCGATACACTCTCGCAGCCCGGACCCATGAGCGTGAACAGCACCTCGATCGGATGGATCGCGTACCACGCCAGCTCCAGGTAATGGTGCGGCTCAAGCGGCCCAGGACCCCAGACCGTCACCGCGCTCGCGCCGGTTTGGCGGCCCATGGCGCCAATCACACCGAAGCGCAGGCTCGACGAGCTGAACCACGGCACGCCCGCGTCCCGCGCCAGCCGAGCGATTTCTCGCGCGTCTTCCAGGGTTGCTGCCAGCGGTTTGTCGATGAACAGCGGCTTGTGCGCCGCGATCGCCGGCCGCGCCTGCTCCAGGTGTACGCGCCCGTCCAGGCTGCTCACCAACACCGCGTCCACCTTGGATAGCAGAGCGGGTATGCTGTCCACGATCTCCACGCCGTACTTGGTGCGGAGGGTTTCCGCGAAGCCATCCACGCGGCTCGTGCTTTCTTCGATGTCCTTGCTGCCGCCCTTGTATGCCGCTACTACGCGCGCCCCAGTCACATGGTCCGGGGCCGTGGGATCGTTGAGCAGCTTGGTGAACGCAGGCACGTGCGAAGTGTCGGTGCCGATGATTCCGATGCGGATGTCGGCAGTCCAGGCCGGCAGGGCACAGGCGAAAAAGAGAGCGAGGGCCTTCACGAAGTGCATTGTACTCCCTTGCCCGAGTTGAGTCTCGCCAGGGCCCGGTCGTGCACGCGGGAGAAAAGCAGTAGGGCGCAGCTTGCTCCGATGAGGCACCACGTCATGTCCCATTGTGTATCCCACACGTCTCCTTGCGAGCCGAGAAAGGCATCGGCGGCGCTCCCTGTGATCTTGGCCGCGGCGAACTCGAACAGCTCGTAGAGCGCGCTGATCGCCATGCACACGCTGAAAACCAGCACCGAAAGCATTTTCCCCCGCTTCAGAGGAGTCATACGCAGCAGGACCTCGCGCGCGATGAAGGCCGGAACGAACCCCTGAGCGAAGTGTCCCAGGCGATCGTAATAGTTGCGGTCGAGTCCAAGCCAGTGCTTGATCCACTCGAATACCGGCATCAGGGCGTACGTGTAGTGGCCTCCGATCATCAGAATGGAGGCGTGAATCGCGATCAGGCAGTAAACCAGGTTGGTGAAGCGCAGGCGCGGATACAGCCAGATCAAGGCCGGCACGCCGATCAGCGCCGGCAGCACCTCCAGGAACCACGTGAACACGTCGCGGCAGCCGATGAACGACCAGACGAACACGGCGCTGACTGCGGCGAGCAGCGCCGGCGGCAGGAAGCGGTCTTGCATGATGCAGCGCCATTGTACACTGAGAGCGCGGCATGGATCTCTCCACCCCGCTCACCTACGTCAAAGGAATCGGACCCGCGCGCGCGGCCATGCTCGAGGCGAAGGGGCTGACCACGGTCGAGGACCTGCTCGGCTACGTCCCCTTCCGCTACGAGGACCGCAGCAACATGAAGACCATCGCCCAGCTTGCGCCGGGCGAGATGGCCACCGTGATCGCCGACGTCCGCGCCACCAAGATGAGCGGTTTCCGCCGGCGCAGCCTGGGCCTGTTCGAGGTTCGCTTCACCGACACCTCGCGCCACATCCTGGTCTGCAAATGGTTCCACGGCGGCTACCTCGCCAACGTCTTCGCCGAGGGCATGAAGGTCGCCCTGTTCGGTAAGGTCGAGTTCGATACCTATGCCGGCGAGCTCACCATGCTGCATCCCGAGTTCGAAATCCTGGCGGGCGACGACGAAGACGGCGACGCGGCGCTCCACGTGGGCCGTGTCGTCCCGATCTACGAAGGCACCGGCAAGCTCACCACGCGCATGCTCCGCGTGTTCGCGCACCGCATCCTGCAGAGCGTCGAGCCCGTGGACGACGCGCTCCCCCAATTCCTGCGCGACCGCCTCAAGCTCCCCGACCGCTGGACGGCCATCCGCCAAATCCACTTCCCGCCGCCGGATGCCGACCTGCGCCTGCTGAACGCGTTTCGCTCGCCCGCGCAGTTCCGCCTGATCTTCGAGGAGTTCTTCTGGCTCGAGTGCGGGGTGGCACTGAAGCGGGGCAAGGCGCGCACGCTCCCCGGCATCCAGTTCGCGCTCACCGACCACGTCCGCGAACGCGTCAAGGCCATGCTGCCCTTCAAGCCCACCGGCGCGCAGAAACGGGTGCTGGGCGAGATCGCCAAAGACATGGCCGAACCGCACCCCATGAACCGTCTGCTGCAGGGCGATGTGGGCAGCGGAAAGACCATCGTGGCCGCGGAAGCCGCCGTTATCGCCATCGAAAACGGCTACCAGGTGGCGGTGCTGGCGCCCACCGAAATCCTCGCCGCGCAGCACGGCATCTACTTCAAACAGATCCTGTCGAAGCTGAATTACGTCACGCTGCTTCTTACCGGCAGCTTCAGCGCGCGCGAAAAAGTGCAGCTCAAGAAGCTCGTCTGCGAGGGCCTGGCGCACGTCGTGGTGGGCACGCACGCGCTGCTCGAAAAAGACGTGGAGTTCAAGAAGCTCGGCCTCGCCATCATCGACGAGCAGCATCGCTTCGGTGTCCTGCAGCGCCTCGGCCTCGTACAAAAAGGCATCACTCCGGACGTACTCGTAATGACCGCGACTCCCATCCCGCGCACGCTCGCCATGACCATGTACGGCGATCTCGACGTCAGCATCATCGACGAGCTTCCACCCGGCCGTAAGCCGATCATCACCAGACACGCCACCGCCGATCGCATCGAGCAGGTCTACAGCTTCATCAAGCGGCAGGTCGAGGAGGGCCGGCAGGCTTACGTAGTCTATCCCGTTATCGAAGAATCCGAAACCCAAGCGATGAAGGCGGCGCAGAAGGGATACGAGCACCTGTCGCGCGAGATCTTCCCTGATCTCGCCATCGGCCTGATGCACGGACGCCTCGGCGCCGACGAAAAAGAAGCTGTGATGCAGCGTTTCAAGGAGGGCCACATCAAGATCATGGTGTCCACCACCGTCATCGAAGTCGGCGTCGACGTGCCGAACGCCACCGTGATGGTGATCGAGCAGGCGGAGCGCTTCGGACTGGCGCAGCTTCACCAGCTCCGGGGACGCGTCGGCCGCGGATCCGCACAGAGCCACTGCATCCTGGTAACGGAGAAAATGAACGATTCCGCCCGCGAGCGCATTCGCACCCTGGTGGAATCCACCGATGGCTTCTACATTTCGGAGATGGACCTGAAGCTCCGGGGCCCGGGCGAATTCTTCGGCACCAAGCAGAGCGGCCTGCCCAGCCTGCGCGTGGCCAATATCCTGCGGGACGCCGACATCCTCGAGATCGCCCGCCGCGAAGCCGTGGACTTCGTCGCCCGCCCACCCTCGGAAGATGCGCTGCGGAGCGCCGTCGCCTACATTCGCGATCACTGGCAGCGGCGCTACGGACTGGTGACGGTAGGCTGATGCGCGTAATCGGTGGAGAGTTCCGTTCTAGGCGATTGAAGAGCATCTCCGGGGAGGCCACGCGCCCCACGCCCGACCGGCTGCGGGAAACGCTCTTTGACATTCTCCAGATTCGCGTCGCCGGTGCGACGTTTCTCGATGCCTACGCCGGCACGGGGGCCGTTGGCATCGAGGCGCTCAGCCGGGGGGCTAGGCGTGCCATTTTCCTGGAGCGTAGCCGCCACGCACTGGATGCCATCCGCGAAAACCTGGCGGCTCTGAAGATAGCGGCGCGCGCGACGGTGGTGCCGGGTCCCGTGCGGCAGTCGCTCGCGGCCCATCGCGCGGACATTGTCTTCCTGGATCCACCGTATGCCCTCGAGGACGAGTACGCCGCCGCGCTGGAATTGTTGGCAAGCGACCCGCCCTCTCTGGTGATCGTGCAGCATCCGGTGCGCCTGTCGCTGCCCGACGCCCGCCCGCCTCTCGAGCGGACGCGCCTTCTCAAGCAAGGCGACAACGCACTGAGCTTCTACGAGCGGGCCGGCTCGCACAGCGTCAGAAGTTGAAGCGCAGCATGAATTCGAGGATGCGGCCACCCGGCTCGACCGTGCCGGAAATGTCGCGGTAGGCGCCGCTCACCTGGCCGAACGAGGAGCCGATGTCCTGCGCGAAGAAGCCGTACTCGCGCTGCTGATTGCGGTCGATGGTCGGGGTGGCGGAGTATTGCTTGGTCTTTTCGTCGAGGGTGAGCTGTTTCGAGATGGACGACACGCGCCCGGTCAGTACGGAATACCGTGTCAGCGCGTCGGTCTGGTTCGTGGTGGAGGCGAGCGGCATGTTCGCTGAATTGAGAACATTCGAAATGATGGGATCGCCGGTCGCGGCCGCGAAAGTGATGCCTGGCATGGTATCGGTGCTGGCGATCTGCTGCCACGCGTTCACCTGCGTGAACTGGCCACCGACGGCGAACTGGTGAGACCCGCGAACGTAGTAGACGTTGTCGGCGATATCTTTCACCGGGCCATTGCGCCGCTGCATGCTGGTGGCGGTGGTGACGCTCGAAACGTACGTGCTCGTCCCGAAAATCGGGCGATAGCCCTTCCAGGTCGTGTAGAGGCCGGGACTGACGTCGGGGAAGAACAGGACGGTACTGCCGTTGAGTCCGCCGCGCCACTCGTTGGTGATGTGCGAGCCGAACTGCGAACGGAGGGAGAGGGTGCCGGCGGAGCGGTTGCTGAGCTGGCCGGTCTCGATCTTGGTTCCGAGCACGACGCCCGAGTTCGGGAAAGCTTCGACCACGTTGTCGAGGAAGTCCGGAACCGAGCTGTACTTATCGTAGTTGTAAACGAACGACAGGTGGTGGTTGCTGGTGATGTTGTAATCCAGCCGGCTGGTGAGGAAATGGCGCATCTGCATGCCCTGAGGCTGGTAGTTCAGGTCCGTGCGGTTGTAGTCGCTGTTGCTGATGCCGCGCGGGATCAGCGTGCCTCCGGAAGCCGTGGCGTTCATGTCCCGGAAGGTCTTCAGCAGGATCGGGTCGGGCGTGCCGGCCTGCCCGTTTTGCGCAGCCAGCGCGTAAACATTGATGGTCTTCAGCAGGCTCGGGAATCTACCACAGAACCAGTGAAACGCGACGGCTATCTTTCAGACAAGAGCCTGCGCGAAGGGCGAAAACCGATCGTCCGCGGCAAGCTACTGTTTTCGGCCGCCGCGCGGTGGGGGTGGTGAGATATCGACGCCGGCCGACTTGAGCGCGGGCTCGGCGCTGACGTATTCGAGCTTCGCTGCCTGCCGCCGCGAGTGATTGCGGATACCGTCGAAGACGAAGAAGCGAACACTGTCTTCCACGCCGACGCGGCCGAGCGCCACGCCGCGGTCCCGCAGGATTTCTGCGACGGCTTGAAAGGGGCTCTCGTCTTCCTGCCAGACGCGGATATCGTCGCCGACCTTGATCAGCTCGCGGGCACGCATCTCTTCGAAGCCCGGCAGGACGTAGGCGGGTTCGCCGGTCTCCGTCAGGACTACAGCAAACGTGCGCTCGCTGCGGCCCCATCGGACGCCCGTCAGGTACATCATGGCGGGGCCGGGCTCAAGCACGATGGCGCGCAGGCTGAACTCCTTCATGGCCTGCTGAGCCTTGGCGATTCGCGCGCGGAAAATCTCGGGTGAGGAATCTTGAGTTGATTGCGGCATGGTCTATCCAAAGGGCTGGTCTATCGCGGGGCTCTGTTTCGTGAACATGACGGCGCCGCTCTCGGTGACGTGCATGCAGTCTTCCAGGCGGACGCCGAACTCGCCGTAGATGGCAATGGTAGGCTCGTTGCTGAAGCACATGCCGGGCGCGATCTTGGTCTTGTTGCCTTTGACCAGGTTGGTCCACTCGTGGCCGTCGAGGCCGATGCCGTGGCCGGTGCGGTGCGGCAGGCCCGGAACCTTATATCCGGGGCCGAATCCGCCATCGGTGATCACCTTGCGCGCGGCGGCGTCGACTGCCTCGCAGGGCGCACCGGGCTTGGCGGCGGCGAGTGCGGCATCCTGTGCCTTGCGCTCCAGGTTCCAGACGTCGATCTGGCGCTTCGTGGGCTTGCCGAAGACGGTGGTGCGGGTGATGTCGCTCTGGTAGCCCTCGATGCTGCAGCCGTCGTCGATCAGCACCATGTCGCCTTCCCGGAGTTGCTGTGGTTGGATGCTGCCGTGCGGGAACGCGGTGTACTTGCCGAAGATGGCCATGGCGCCGCCGCCGACGCCGAGGTTGCGATACGCCGCGGAGATCCAGCCGCTGAGCTCCCGCTGGGTCATGCCTTCGTGCAGCGAACCGAGCACTGCCTTGTAGGCGGCGATGGTGATATCGTTGGCGCGCTGCAGAAGGGCGATCTCGGCGAGCGATTTGATCATGCGGCATCCCGCGGTGACCGGTGTGGCACTGGCACATTCGATGGCGGGTGCCTCCCGGCGGAGGCCGTCGAAGGCGGCGAAGCGGACCTGCTCTTCGAGGCCGATTCGGCCGGTGGCGATGCCGAGATCGCGCAGTGTGCGGGCCGCTTGCGCAGGGTCGGCGTCGATCCACGCGGGCGTGCCTTTCGCCGGCAGAATCCAGGCCTTGCCGGGCTGGCGCTGACCGGTGAAATAGTACATGCTGGTGCCGCTCTCCACGTAGATGGCGCCGAGCTTGTTCTCCGCCATGAGGCGGCGGGCCTTTTCCACGCGGGCGGCGCGCTCGTCGTCGGTGATGGGCTTGATGCCATCGAGCATGGGCCTGAGGGCGCGGACGCCGGCCGGCGGTTCGGCGGGTTCCTGCGCGGCAGCGACGCCTGCCGCCAGGGCGGACGCGATGAAGGTGCGCCGATTCATGTTCATGCCTCCAGTGTGGGATTCTTGCGATGCCAATCCGTCACGCTCTCGTAAGCGAGCGCGACACGCAACGGCGAGCCTTCATCATAGATCTTGCCGAGGAAGCTGATGGACCGCGGCACCTGCACCTTGGCGCCGTCCGCGCGTGTCGCTTCCGTGAATCCGCATTTCATGACCACTTGCGGATTGCCCGTCAGGTTCGTGGTGGTGAGCAGAGAGTTGGGCGGCATCACGATCGCGTCCCATTCGGACATGAAGTGCTCGAACTTCTGGATGAGCAGCGTGCGAGCGCGCTGTGCCCGGATGTATTCCACGGCGGGAATGAGGCGCGAGGTGCGGAAGGAGTTGGGCCAATCGTTGGGCGCCTGCCCGCGCAGATTGCGCACCTGGCCGTCGCGGGTGATGTCGTCGAAGGCGGCGGCGGCTTCGGCGCTGAGCAGGAAACGGATGGTTGGCCCATCCTCCACAAATTCGGTGGGCGTCGCGTTCACGCCGGCCCGCTTGAGATCGGCTAGCGCCTGGTCGTAGACCTTTTTCTGATCGCCGGTGTAGCGGTCGAAGTCCTTCTGAAGGATGCCGATTTTCATGGCGGAGAGCGGCTTGCGCGGCTCCCAGTGGAAGGGGTCGGCGCCCACAGTGCGGTCCTTGCCGTCGGGGCCGTAACAGGCGTTGAGCACCAGTGCGCAGTCTTCCACGCCGCGGCAGATGGGACCAATCTTGTCCATGGTCCAGCTCAGGCCCATGGCGCCGTAGCGGCTGATGCGTCCATATGTCGGGCGCAGTCCGACCGTGCCGCACGCCTGGCTGGGCGAGACGATGGAGCCCAGCGTTTCGGTGCCGAGCGAGAACCCCACGAGGCCTGCCGCGGTGGCGGATGCCGAGCCGGCGCTCGACCCGCTGGAGGTGGCCTCGGTGTTCCACGGAGTCTTGGTCATACCCTTGAACCACAGTCCGCCCTGCGCCAGCGCGCCCATCGAGAGCTTGGCGATGAGCACCGCGCCGGCCGCGCGCAGACGCTCGACCACCGTGGCGTCCTTGTCGGGGACCCGGGTCTGGTAAGGCTCGGCGCCGAACGTAGTGAGAATGCCTTTGGTATCGAAGAGGTCCTTCAGGCCGAACGGGATTCCGTGCAGCGGGCCGCGATACTTGCCCGCGCGGATTTCCTTGTCGGCGGCAGCCGCCTGCTCCATGGCCAGCTCTTCGGTCAGCGTGATGAGACAGAGCAGCTTGGGCGAATACTTCTTCATCCGCTCGACATACATCTTCGTAAGATCGGTGGAGGAGACCGCGCGCGATTTGACGAGCGGCGCGAGGTCGACCACCCGCCAGAAGGCCACGTCTTCGAGGTCGGCGGGCTTCGTGATGGGGCGGGGCAGATTGGTCTCGAAGCGCTGCGGGCCTTTGATCGGCGTGCGGTCGGGCAGGCCAGGCTTGAAGGAGAAGGCGGGCTCGGTATCCAACGGCACATCGGCTTTGCGAAGCGCTTCGTAGCTGTAGAGCGCCTGGTTGACGCCGCGCATCATCATGTCGATCTCGGCATCCTGGAATTCCAGGCCGAGAAGCTTGAGGGCAGCCGCCACCTGGTCTTTCGTGACGCGCATGGGCTGGTCCTGGAGGCCGCCGCGCCCGCGCCCGCCGCCGCGGCCACCTGCGTCGGTTGTTCCGCCGCGCTGCTGAGGCTGCGCCTCTCGGGCGGCGGCGAGGATGGTGACGAGTTGCATCCAGGTCCGTCTGTCCATGATCTCCACATGATACAGGACTGTGGTGCAGGGCGAGTCCGCGCCAGGTGCTTTACAATGGGTACTTCACCCAGATGGCCCAGGAAGATGCAATCGTCAGGCTCGCCCGGCAGATCGATGCGACGAGAAAGGCGGAACGGTTCTTGGTCGACGGCGATGCGGTCGAGTCACTCCGTCGCCTGGGCGCAAGCCAGTTGCACGCGATTTGTGCGGACTTTGTGTCTGCGCTGAACGGCAAGTTGGCCGAACCGGTGGTGGAGCTCTCGCCGGAGACGTACTCGCCCGAGTTGTTCCGCGAGTCCGGGGTGAACCTCTTCCAGGTCAGCTCTCAAGGCCGCGAGATGCAGATCGCGTTCGAGGCAACGGCAGAGTCGGTGTCCACGGAGAAGTTTGCGATCCCGCATATTCTGGAAGGCGAGGTGCGGACCTACAACCAGCAGATGCTGGAACGGTCGGAGATCAAGAGCCTTCTGTTGTTCTACTGCGTGGAACAAGAGAACGCGGCCTGGTATTTCTTCGACTGGCGCACGCGCAGCACGGGGAAGATCGACGCGCAACTGCTGGCGAGGCTGATGGAACCGCTGTTCCGGTAAGTGGTCGCCGCACGCCTATGCTGCCGCGAGTTATACTCACCCACCATGAGGCTAATTCCGCTCTTTCTGTGTGTTTCGCTGTGCGCATTCGCGCAGGATGAACCCTTGGCTCCCGGTGGCGGACGCGGCGGACGCGGCGGGCCGGGATCGGGCGAGCCGATTAACGAGCTCACGTTCTCGTCGTTGCGGGCGCGGCTGATCGGGCCGGCGTTCGTTTCGGGACGCGTGTCACAGATCGCTGTGTTCCCGGACGATTCCAACCACTACATGATCGCGCTGGCCAGCGGCAACATCTTCTTGACCTACAACAATGGCACCACCTGGACGCCGATGTTTGAGAACTACGGGTCGTACTCGATCGGCACCATCGCCATCGATCCGAGAAACCCGTCTATCGTGTGGGTTGGGACAGGCGAGAACAATAATCAGCGCAGCGTCTCCTACGGCGACGGCGTCTACAAGAGCGAAGACGCCGGGCGCACGTTCCGCAACGTCGGCCTCAAGCTGACCGAGCACATCGCGCGCATCGTGGTGGACCCGCGCGACTCGAACGTGGTCTACGTCGCCGCGCCCGGGCCGCTGTGGAAGGGCGGCGGCGAGCGCGGCCTCTTCAAGACCACGGACGGCGGCAAGACCTGGTCGCAGAGCCTCATCAAGGTCGGCGACTACACCGGTTGTTCGGACGTGATTCTCGACCCGCGCAATCCCGACATCCTGCTGGCGGCCACCCACCAGCGGCAGCGGCGCTACTTCGGCATGATTCACGGCGGACCGGAATCGGGGCTGTATCGCTCGATCGACGCCGGCAAGACATGGACGCCGGTTCGCGGCGGATTCCCCACCGGCGATCTGGGACGCATCGGAGTCAATTACGCTCCTCAGAATCCCTCGATCATCTACGCGCAGGTGGAAGGGCCGGAGGGCCGCGGCGGGCTGTATCGCTCGACTGACAACGGCGTCACCTGGGAGAAGCGCAACAGCTCCGATTCGCAGGGGCAGTATTACTCCAAAGTGCAAGTGGACCCCCACAACTCCGATCGCGTCTATATCCACAACGTGAACATCATGGTGTCGGACGACGGCGGCCGGACACTGACTTCCCTCGGCACGCGCAACAAGCACGTGGACAATCACGATATCTGGGTCGACCCCAAGAATCCGAATCACTACCTGGTGGGCTGCGACGGCGGGTTGTACGAATCCTTCGACCGCGCAGCGACGTGGAATTTCAAGGAGAACCTGCCGACCGCGCAGATGTACGACGTGGCGGTGAGCGACGACGCGCCCTTCTACTACGTCTACGGCGGCACGCAGGACAACAACTCGTTCGGTTGCCCGGCGCGCAACAAGTTCACCAATCTGACCAACGCGGATTGTTTCGTGACCATGGGCGGCGATGGGTTCTATTCGCGCGTCGATCCCAAAGACCCCAACACGATCTACGCCAACATGCAGAACGGCAACATGGTGCGCTTCGACAAGCGCACGGGCGAGCGCGTCTCGATTCAGCCGCAACCTGTAAAGGGCGATCCGGCGATGCGCTGGAACTGGGACACGCCGCTCATCATCAGCACGCACTCCAACACGCGCCTGTATTTCGGGGCGCAGCGGCTGTACCGCTCCGATGACCGCGGCGATTCGTGGCGTCCGGTGTCGCCCGATCTGACGCGCGCTCTGGATCGGAACAAGCTGCCGCTCATGGGCAAGATCTGGCCGATCGACGCGATTCAGAAGAACGTGTCGACCGCCCTGTACGACAACATCAGCGCTATCGCCGAGTCGCCGAAGGTCGAAGGCTTGATTTACGTCGGCACCGACGACGGCCTGGTGCAGGTGACCGAAGATGGCGGCAAGAACTGGCGCAAGGTGGAGAAGCCTGCCGGAGTGCCCGAGGATGCCTACGTGCAGCGCATCCTGGCGTCGCAGCACGACGCCGGCACGGTATATGTGGCCTACGAGAATCACCAGAACGGCGATTTCAGACCTTACCTGATCAAGAGTTCGGACCGCGGGAAGAACTGGACGAATATCTCGGGAAACCTGCCCGATCGCGGCGGGGTATACGCCATCGCCGAGGATCATGTGGACTCGAAGCTGCTGTTCGCCGGCACGGAGTTCGGCCTGTACTTCACGAAAATCGGTGGCGAGAAATGGATCAAGCTGAACATCGGCCTGCCGACCATCATGGTGCGCGACCTGGCCATCCAGAAGCAGATGGACGACCTGGTGATCGGCACCTTTGGACGAAGCATCTACGTGCTCGACGACTACAGCCCGCTCCGCAATGCCACGGCTGAAATGCTTCAGAAGGAGTCGGCGCTGTTTCCGTCGAAGCCGGGACTGAGTTTCCTGCCGCAGAATCGCGGCGGCGATCTGGGCACGTCGCATTTCACGGCGGCCAATCCGCCGGTCGGCGTGCAGATCACGTATAACCTCGCGAGCGGTTACTCCACGAAGCGGGCCGAGCGGCAGCGGCGTGACAGGGCGGCGGTGGCGCGCGGCGAGACGCCCCCGTATCCCACGCCGGATGAACTCCGGGCCGAGGCCGAGGAAGAGGCGCCGATGATTATCTTGTCGATCGGCGACTCTTCCGGCCGGGTTGTGCGGAGGCTGGAGGAGCCGGCCACGCGAGGACTGCACCGCATCACGTGGGACATGCGCGCACAGAGCATCAATCTGCCGGCCGCGGCTCCGGCGGCCGCCGGTGGATTCGGTGGCGGCGGGCGCGGCGGTGCGGGTGGCGGCGGCGGACGCGGCGGCGCGGGCGGTGCCGGCGGTGGCGCGGGAGGTGGGGGCGGCGAGCCTCCCGACGACGAGATGATGGCCCTGTTCGGGCGCGGCAACGCCGGCGCCCTGGTGGTGCCGGGCAAGTACACAGTGACGCTCGCCAAGCGCATCGACGGCGCGGTCACGCCCTTGCAGGGATCGCAGACCATCGAGGTCCTCGCTGAAGGTCCGGCTACGCGCGAGGACCGCGTGGCTATGGCGGAATTCCAGGAGAAGCTGGCGAAACTTCAGAAGGCGCTGACAGCGACTACGCAGACGGCGACCGAAGCCGGCACGCGGCTGAATGCTATCCGCCGCGCCATCGACGCTACTCCGTCTTTGTCGCTGAAGCTGCGCGAAGACTGCATCAGGTTGGAGCGCCAGTTGAATGAGATCAACATGGCGCTGAATGGCGACCGCGTCTGGCGCGCCACGAACGAAGGCGTCCCGGCATCAATCTCGGAACATGTGCAATCGGCCGCCGGGCCGACACGCGGAACAACCGGCCGGCCAACCAGGACGGCGATGGAGCAGTATCAGATCGCCAGCGACCTGCTGGCCGCGGAGATCCCGAAAGTGCGCAAGCTTGTCGAGACGGACATCAAGGCGCTCGAGAAACAGCTCGACGCGGCTGGTGCGCCGCCGACTCCGGGGCGGCTGCCGGACTGGAAGAGATAGCAGCGGACTGTAACTTCAGTAGTGCGCCGGCGAGTCCGGCACGGCACCAGCTATTATTGAAGGATATGCAGGAAGTCAACGTCGGCATTGTGGGCGTCGGCAGTGTCGGCTCGAGCACCCTTAAAATCCTGGCGGAAAACGGGGACCAGATCGCGCAGAAGCTCGGCTATCGTCTCAAGGTCGCCGCGGTTTGCAGCCGCTCGGTGTTGTCGAAGAACATTCCCGAAAGTCTCGGGCCCGTTTTGAAGACCACCGACTGGCGCGAAGTGGTGGCGCATCCCGATGTGCACATTGTCGCGGAGCTGGTGGGCGGCACGTCGGTGGCGTCCGACATCGTCGAAGCCGCCATTGCCAATCGCAAGAGCGTGGTCACCGCCAACAAGGAGCTGATGGCCGCATGCGGACCGGAAATCTGGGACCGCGCCATTGCGGCCGGCATCAATCTCGCGATGGAAGCCAGCGTGTGCGGCGGCATCCCGATTCACGCCGTGCTGCGCGAGGGCATCTCCGGCGACCGCGTGCAGACGCTTTATGGGATTCTCAATGGCACCTGCAACTACATCCTGACCGAAATCGAGAAGCGCGGCGAGAGCATGGAGACCATGATCGCTGAGGCTCAGCGCCTAGGTTACGCCGAGGCCGACCCTTCGGCGGACGTCGATGGCTACGATGCGCGCAGCAAGCTGGTCCTGCTGGCCGCGCTCGCGTTCGGCGAAAAGATCCTGCCCGCGGATATCTTCATGGAAGGCATTCGCCGCATTACGCCCCTGGATTTCCAATATGCGCACACCCTCAAGCATACGATCCGTCTGATATGCGGCGGGCGCAAGACGCCGGAAGGCCTGATTCTCTTTGTCCGCCCTGCCCTCATTCCCTCCTCGACCATTCTGGCCGGGGTGCAGGGGCCGTACAACGCCGTATGGGTGAAGGGTATGTTCGGCGAAGATACCTTCTATTACGGCTGGGGCGCCGGACATCCCACGGGCGTCGCAGTGGTCAGCGACCTGATGCGCGTGGCGCGCGAGATTCGCGGCGGCAGCCCGGACCGCGTTTCGCCCTTCGCCCACGAGCAGCTCGGCGAGAACAAGCCGGTTTCGATCAAGCTTCAGCACCGGGCCTACTACCTGCGCTTCCGGGTCGACGACCGCCCGGGGATCATCGCCAAGCTCGCCGGCATCCTGGCCAGCAAGAATATCGGGCTCGAAGCAGTGCTTCAGGAGCCCTGCGATACCAAGCACGATCTGCCCTTCGTGATTACCACGGAGCGGACGACGGAGCAATCCATCGTCGAGGCGATCGAGGAAATGGCCCGGCTCGATTTCATGCGTGAGGCGCCGCTGGCGCTGCCCCTGGAGACCGCCCTATGAAACGCCTTTGCATTGTCTTTTGCATCGTGTTGATCGCAGCCTGCGGGCTGTCCGCGCAGGTCGCGGTACAGGCCAATTCCGGGTACAAAACCGAGGAGCAGCGTAAGGGCGTCGCCAACGGACTGGCCGACCCCGCCCGCGACGAAAAGCAGAAGCCCGGCGAACTGATCCGCTACATGGGCCTTCAACCCGGCATGACGGTCGCCGACGTCGGCACCGGGGTCGGCTACATGCTCCCGTTCCTCAGCCGCCGCGTCGGGCCCGATGGAAAAGTGCTGGCGGAAGACATCTTCGACGACTTTCTCGCCAGCGCCAAACAGCGCGCGGAGAACCAGAAGCTGACCAACGTCACATTTATCAAAGGTACGGAGACCGATCCCATGCTGCCTGAGGGAGCGGTGGACATGGTGCTGGTGCTCGACGTCTATCATCATTTCGATTACCCGGAGAAAATGCTGGCGGCGATCTATAAGTCGCTCAAGCCCGAGGGCCAGCTGGTGATCGTGGAATATTACAAGCGGTCGGAGGCCATGCCGGGCGGCCGCGCCATCACTCATATCCGGCTGGACATGCCGGAGCTGATCAAGGAAGTCGAGGCCAACCGCTTCCATCTGCTCAGCGAGAAAGAACACATCCCCAACAGCCAGTACATTCTGGTCTTGAGAAAGAACTAGGTAAGACATGAAGAAGCATTTCGCATTTCTGCTGCTGGCCGCGCTGCCGCTCGCGGCGCAGGACAAGACCATCACGCGCGAGCAGGCGGACGAGATCATCAAGGAGCTGCGCCAGATCCGCCAGCTACTCGAAAAGCAGCAGGCCAAGCCGGCCGGGCCGCAGGAAGAACAGCCCACGCGCGCCAAGATTCCCGACCTGAGCGCGGTCTCGATGCTCGGGAACAAGGACGCGCCCATCACAATCGTCGAATACACCGATTACCAGTGCCCGTTCTGCCAGCGGTTCCACCTCAGCGCTTACCCGGAGATCAAGAAGAACTATATCGACACCGGCAAGGCGCGCTTCTACAGCAAGGACCTACCGCTCGACTTCCATCCCAATGCCATGCGCGCGGCGCAGGCCGCGCACTGCGCCGGCGAGCAAGGCAAGTTCTGGCAGTTGCGCGACGTGATGGGCTCTAACCCCGACAAGCTCGATATGGGACACATCATGGGCTTCGCGGCGGAACTCAAGCTCGACACGCAGAAGATGCAGGAATGCATCAACAGCGAGAAGTACAAGGCGCGCGTGGAGTCCGATGTTTCGGAAGCCATGAAGCTGGGCGCCAATGGAACTCCCGCGTTCATTATCGGCAAGAGCAGCGGAGACGGAGTAGATGGGGAACTGGTCGTCGGCGCCATGCCGTACTCCATGTTCGATCAGAAGCTGCGCGACGCCGCGAGGTAGGTCCGGCTACTGCGCGAGCCGGATATCGAACCCGATACGCGCTTCATCTTTCACGCGCACCGTGCCCCCGGCGACTCGTACGGGCTTCATTCCGAAGTCGGCTTGCTTGAGGACGGCCGAGCCCACGTAGTGCCCGTCCTTTTCGCTCACGTCGACGGTCACGCCAGCAATGCCGGAATCCCGAACCCGCCTCGTGCTGTCCACCCACGCCCGACCATGTGACTCAGTGCTTCACCACGCTCAGGGTGACCTTGGATGCGTACTGACGCGAGTGGTGTACCGAATTGTGCGCCACCGGGCCCTTGACTTCGTCGTAATTATTCCCGCCGGTGTTCATGTTCCGGTCGAAGCGCGGGAAGTTGCTGGCCGATACCTCGATCCGGACACGGTGGCCGGCCGAGAAGAAATTGCTCGTGGTCATGGGCTGAAGCGCCACTTTATACACGATGCTGGGCTGCATCCATACCGGCGGCTTCTCGTATCCTTCGCGATAGCGCAGCCGCTGGATGGTCTCGTCGAGATTGTACGCCGTGCCGTCGGGGTAGACGTCGATCAGCTTCACCGTGATGTCTGTATCCTTCACGTCGGAAGAAACGTAGAGCGTGACGTCGATCGGTCCGCTGACTTCGATGCCATCGGCCAGCGGTTCGGACGAGTAGACCAGAATGTCCTGCCGCGCTTCCATCTTGCGCTGATCGAAGGCACCGCCGGTGACGGCGTTGCCGGTGCAGCACACGTTGCCGCCATACGAGGGCACCGGATCCATGGGATCGTAGGTGAAATTGTCGGGGCTGTCGGCCCCGGGAGCGGACGCCGCCAGCGCGCCATCGCCGGTCAGCGTGTTCGCCTTGCCGCCGCTCGCCAGGTAGAACGTCATCGGTTGCGCGCCCCGGGGCGGCCAAGTGTCGGAAGATTGCCACTTGTTGATCCCCATGGTGAAGTATCGGACCTTGGGCATCTTCTCCAGGAGGTGATTGTCCTCGCCCTTGAGGAAGTGGTCGAACCAGTCGTATGTAAGCTCGTCGTAATCGAGGCGCGCGTCGCCCATGCTGCGCTCGCCCACGATGGTGTTCTCGGTGGCGCGTTTATAGGCACAGTGCAGCGTCGGCGCGATCACCGCGTACTGCCGGTCGGCGACCTCGGGCGACGCGGTGCGGCGCACGTAATTGTACGCCGCCAGGTTGGGACCGATCGATACGTCGTACCAGGACATGAACCAGAAACCGGGGATGTTGATTTTCATGTCGTCGTGCCAAAGTCCGCCGCGATACCAGGCGGGATCGTTGGGCGTCCGCTTGATCATGGCCCCGCCGGTGGAGACTTCGGCGCGGTCGGCGAAGATTCCGTGAGGTCCGTCCACGGCTTCGATGATGTCGATCACCGGCAGGTGGCGCAGCGCCTGCGACCAGTCGACCGGCGGCATCTGCGGCGCCAGGTCGAACATGCGCGATGCGCGGATGAGGTCCTCCTGGGACGTGTTGGGCGGGAACATGGGCCGCACCTGGTTCTGCTCGCCATAGATCCACGCGATGAAGAGCATCTGCACGGCGCCGCCGCGATACCAGTTTCCCTGCTCCCAGTACGGAGCGACGCGTCCGACGCCGGCGCCGAATCCCTGCGGGATCATGGTGGTGAACGCCGGATTGCCCTGCGCGGCCACGCCGAGCTGCCATTCGGCGGTCGAGGAGCACCCGATGGTGCCCACCTTACCGTTGGACCACGGCTGTTTGGCCATCCATGTGATCGCGTCGGTGCCGTCGGTGAGCGGCGGACCCAGAATGTCATAAATGCCCTCGGAGAAAGAGTGTCCGCGCTCGTTCATCTCCACATAGGCGTAGCCGCGCTTGACGGCAGCGATTTCGGCCGCCATGTCGCGCGGCGCGCCATTGCGCACATCCCAGAAGTTGAAGTTGTACGGCGTGCGCACGAAGATGATGGGATATTTCTTCGAGGTGTCCTTGGGACGATAGATGTCGGTGGCCATGCGCTTGCCGTCGCGCATCGGGACCATGACCTTGCGCTCGATAATGGCGATCGATTCGAGCTCCTGCTCGCTCTTGTTGCGTGCGGCGACCAACTCGCGGCTGACGCCGCCGCGTTGTTGCGCGGCAACGGAAAGGGCACACCAGATGATCAGGCTCAGCTTCATTCGGAGACCTCGGATGCCACAGTGTACCGTATTGCGGAGCTTTGGCCGCAATGCGCTACCCTGTTTCGAGATGGCTTCTTGCGCCTTCACGCCTGCCGAGTGTGCGGTGTTTCGCACGTTGAAGACGCCTGAAAGGATTCAGGCGTTTATCGACTCTTTGGCGTACAACAAAGAGACCGGCGGCGACACCTGCCGGTCGCCGCGGCGAGTGCTCCGCGACCGGACGGCGCACTGCATGGAAGGCGCCCTGTTCGGCGCCGCGGCCCTGCGTATGCTGGGAGACCCTCCCCTTCTGCTGGATTTCGAGGCCGTGCGCGATGACGACCACGTGATCGCGCTCTTCCGGCGCGAAGCGCACTGGGGCGCTATCGCCAAGTCCAATTATGCAGGCCTGCGCTACCGCGAGCCGGTTTACCGGAATCTGCGCGAGCTGGCGATGAGCTACTTCGAACACTACTACAACCACCGCCGCGAGAAGACTCTTCGCAACTATTCCCGTCCGGTGAACCTGAAACGCTTCGACGATATCCGCTGGATGACCAGCGAGGAGGAATTGTGGGACATTCCGAACTACCTGACCACGATCAGCCACACCCCGCTTCTAAGACCCAAACTGATCGCGCGCCTGGGCAAGGTGGACGACCGGCTGTTCGCGGCCGGCACTATGGGACAGGCGCGCTGAGTTGACAGCGTTCCAGGAGTTAGATACGCTCCAATTTTAGAACTTGTCTAATTTTCTCCCGGAAATCCGGGAGCCAATTTCGGGGGTGCGACGATGAGTCTTGCTGAGAAACACTGCGTCCCGTGCCGCGGCGGGGTCCCGCCGCTCAAGGGCGCGGCGCTGGAACAATTGAAGAGCCAACTCCCCGGCTGGCAGGTGGTTGACGAGCACCACCTCGTGAAGGCTTACTCGTTTTCCGATTTCCGCACAGCTCTGGACTTTGTCAACAAAGCTGGCGCCATCGCGGAAGCCGAAGGTCATCACCCCGACTTGCTCCTTTCATGGGGCCGGGTCGAGGCCAAAATCTGGACACACAAGGTCAACGGCCTGACGGAAAGCGACTTTATTCTCGCGGCCAAACTCGATGAAATTCAATAAGATGCAGCGGCGGTTTGGCTAGCGGCCGGCTTCCGCCTCTTCCTGCTTCAGCTTGCGCTCGATCCTGCCGATGTAGTTCACGGTTTCCGCGTACGGCGGCACGCCGTTGTATTTGTTCACAGCTCCAGGACCGGCATTGTAAGCCGCCAGCGCGTGGCGGAGACCGCCATCGTATTTGAGCAGCAGGTCGCGCAGATACCGGGCGCCGCCATCCACGTTCTGTGTCGGATCGTTGGGGTCCACGCCGAGGTCGCGTGCCGTCTCAGGCATGAGCTGCATGAGGCCGATTGCTCCCTTGCGCGAAACGGCTCCTTGCTGAAACCCGCTTTCCGCGGCCATGACACCACGCACCAGCGTACGCGGCAGACCATACTTATCTGCTGCCAAATCCGCCAGCTCGCGCGGACTTGCGACCGCGGCCACGGCCGGAACAACCTGCGCGGGAGCTGCAACCGGTGCTGGCGCTGTCGCCGGCGGCGCCGCGTCATCCGGCTCGAACCCCTTTACGGCGGATGCATCCAGCTCCACTAAACCTGTACCATGGTACAGTCGCACTTTGGCCGCGTCCGCCTCGTGCCGGTCCACGTAGAGCCGCGCTCCACTTGCCAGGATGGCAAATTCGCCTGCAAAAAGAGTGCTGCTTCCGGCCAGCAGAAGAAACAGAAGGAGCGAACGCATCGTACCACTTATTTTGACGCACTTCCCACCAAAAGCGTGTAGAGAAAGTAGCGATCCGCCGATTTGCTATCTTGGGAGGTAAACCACCTTTCGGTATGCCCTTTCACATCCAGCCTCTCCGCGAGTTTCTGGTACGTCCGAGTCTGCCGCAGCCCATCGAACGAATGATGGAACTGGCGTACAACATCTTGTGGAGCTGGGAGCCCATCATCCGCGCATTATTCCGCCGGCTCGATCCGGCGCTGTGGCGGGAGTGCGGCTACAATCCGGTCCTGATGCTCGGCCGAGTATCTCAGGCCACGCTCGAAAAGGCCGCGGCAGACCCGCGCTATCTGGTCTTGTACCGTTCGGCTTGCGAGACCTACGATTCCCGCGTACGCAAATCACCGCCCCGTGCCGACGGCAAACTGATCGCGTACTTCTCGGCTGAATACGGGCTCACGGAATGCCTGCCCGTCTATTCCGGCGGCTTGGGTATTCTCTCCGGGGACCATCTGAAATCGTGCAGCGATCAGGACTACCCTCTGGTCGGGGTCGGCTTGCTCTATCAACAGGGCTACTTCCGCCAGTTCCTCACGCCAGATGCCTGGCAGCAGGAACGCTACCCGATGAATGACTTCTACACGCTGCCGCTGGTCCCGGTCAAGGACGCCGCCGGTGGCGATCTCAAGGTCACGGTCAAGCTCCCGACCGGCAATGTTTTTATCCAAGTGTGGAAGCTGGATGTCGGGCGGATCACGCTCTACCTCCTCGATACCAACATCCCCGAAAACGTCCTGCCGCAGGATCGCGACATCACCGATTCGCTGTATGGCGGCGACATCGATACTCGCATCCGCCAGGAGATTGTGCTTGGAATCGGCGGCACGCGCGCGCTGCACGCGATGGGTCTCAACCCCACCGTCTACCACATGAACGAGGGCCACTCCGCGTTTCTGGTGCTCGAGCAGATCCGGCTGCACATGCGCGATGCAGGTTTGAGCTTCACCGAGGCCCTGGAAGCTGCCCGCGCCAGCAATGTCTTTACCACCCACACGCCTGTTCCCGCCGGGATCGATATCTTCGACCCCGGCCTGATGTACCACTATTTCTCCGAATACTGCGCCGAGATCGGCATCGATTTCCAACAATTGATGGCGCTTGGCCGCCGCAACGTATTCGATCGCGACGAGCGCTTCAGCATGGCGGTTCTGGCACTCAACACGTCGTCCTACCGCAACGCTGTCAGCCGGCTGCACCGTGAAGTCTCCCAGGAGATGTTCCAGGACCTCTGGCCGCAGCTCCCGCTTTGGGAGGTGCCCATCACATCGGTCACCAACGGCGTCCATGTGCCGACCTGGCTCAACGGCGACCTCGCGCTGCTCTACGATCAGTACCTCGATCCCGACTGGCGTTCGCGCTTCAATGATCCGTCGATCTGGAACCAGGTTCAGGATATCCCCGACGAAGAGTTATTCGAGGTCCACCGGCGCCGCAAACGGCGTCTGATCGCCTTCGTGCGCGGTAGGCAGCAGGCGTCCGCGCTGCGCCGCCAGGCATCGTCGCTTGAAGTGCGCCGGGCGTCCGAGGTGCTCGACCCCAACGCATTCACGATCGGATTCGCTCGCCGTTTTGCAACCTACAAGCGCGCCACACTGCTTTTCCGCGACGTCGAGCGCCTCAAGGCCATTCTTCTGAACAAGGAGATGCCGGTGCAGATCGTGATCGCCGGCAAAGCTCATCCCAAGGACCAGCCCGGCAAAAGCTACATCCGCGAGATCGTTCTGCTCTCCCGCGATCCCGAGCTTTGGAAACACCTGGTGTTCGTTGAAGATTACGACATGAAGGTCGGCCGGGAATTGGTTCAAGGCGTGGACCTCTGGCTTAACAATCCGCGGCGCGGCGAAGAGGCGTGCGGGACGAGCGGAATGAAGGCCGCCATCAACGGCGTGCTGAACCTCAGCATCCTGGACGGGTGGTTTGATGAGGCCTACGAACAGGCCGGCGGCTGGGCCATCGGCGAACGCGAGCAATATTCGGAAGATCAGGATGCGCTCCACGCCGGCGCAATTTATTCCCTGCTCGAAAACGAGATCGTGCCGCTTTTCTATGAGCACCGCGATCAGACTCCGCGCGAATGGATCCGGCGTGTGAAGCAGTCACTCGCCTATATCAGTCCGACCTTCGATTGCCGCCGCATGGTGCGTGAATATACTACCGAACTCTACGATCCGGCGCACACCGCCCATGCCCGAATGTGCGTCAGCGGATATAATCTCGCCCGCGAGCGTGCGGCCTGGAACGCGAGGGTTCGCGAGGTCTGGGACCGCGTGCATTTCGTCGAGGCCGGTCCCGGCCCCGGCGCAGCGCTCACAAGCGGTAAAGCGGTACCAGTACGCGCCGCCATCAACCTGGCGGGCCTGACTCCCGGCGATGTCCGCGTGGAGGCCGTCATTGGCCGTGTGGATTCGAACGGCCACCTTGAGGAAACCGAGGTCCTGACCTTGCCCGTTGTCGAACAGCAGGGTTCGGTGGCCATCTTCAGCCGCGATATCGTCCCTGAGCGCACCGGCCGCCTCGGCTACGCCCTCCGCGTCAGTCCCAACCACTTTGACGATCCGATTACGCGCCCCTGCACCAACCTGTTGAAATGGAGCGGCGTGGGGTAGAGCGCGGACTGGCTAGTACCTAGACTACCTGGAAGATTGGAGAATAGTAGGTGCAAACGGCATCCATTTTGTGGTAGATATGTATTTGCAGCCCACGCGGGTTCCGGGAGTGCTGTTAGGGGCGCCTATGGAACTCACGCTCAAGCCTACGTTATCCCAAGTCAACCGCGTCCGCCAAAGTTTGTCGCGCGGCCTCTTGACCATGATGGGTTGTCTTATCGTGTGGCGCATGAAGTTTTTATCGGACCTTTAGCACTCTTCCCATCCCGCTTCCTTACGGAGTAGCCCTACGGAGTAGCACTACGGAGTAGCTCTACGGAACGCACAACGGAGTAACATCCTCATGGATAGCGACCGCAAATATAGACAACACGGGTATATGGATTCGGACCGCGAGAACCGACCCTTCCGCGAAGATCGTCCGAAACCCCAGGGCCCGCGTCCTCCCTTGGACGTGACCGGCCCCCGCCTGCCCCGCCTGGTTCAGCATGTAGCCGCGTCGCGATGCTTCAATTGCGCCACGACCCTCCCGGCGGAAACCAGTTTTTCCGGCAACTGCCCCAAATGTAACGCCGAGCTTCACTGCTGCAAGCAGTGCTCCCATTTCGAACCTTCGACCCGTTTCCAGTGCATGAAGCCGATTCCAGTGCGCATCGCGGTCAAGGACAAGAACAACGATTGTTCGCTCTTTACCCCCCGCGTTACGGTCGCTCGCGAAGGCACTAACGGCGCCTCGGCTCCTCCGCCGTCGATCGCCGTCAACCCCGGGCCGCCCGCACCGAAAAACGCCGACGACGCCCGCAACGCGTTCGACAAACTTTTTAAGAAGCTCTGATTAACCCTCTCCCGGCCCACTGCTTCACGGCGACGGGCGACCCCCAACCGGACACACGCGTGAAATCCGGACACGCGGCAATGTCCGCCAATGCCCGCCAGATCGCGCGGATGCGTGTTGGCGTACAGCGTGCATACCCCCGTGCCATGAAGCGTAATGGGAACCCGGCCGCCCGATCCGGGGTCTACACGGGCATGTATCGCGCGTTGCTGGTGCTGTCATGTGTTGGGACCGCCCTGTCGCAGGCACCGCAACTCGACCCCATCTTTGCCAAACGGGACGACTTCTGGAAAGCCCGCCGCGAGGGCCGCTTCGCCGATGCGGCGGCTCTCCGCGAGGAAGCTCGCACGGCACTTCAGCAGCTGCCTGCCGACGCCGCCCCGTTTTCGTCATGGG
>Ga0335077_10000937_pt1 | contig 33611 bp, 33 predicted proteins | sample Lox_Sample_31_FD_207151 | JGI IMG/M metagenome (GOLD analysis project Ga0335077, IMG submission 207151) | Soil microbial communities from Loxahatchee National Wildlife Refuge, Florida, United States - Lox_Sample_3.1 | ecosystem: Environmental > Terrestrial > Soil > Wetlands | place: USA... | reverse complement strand
TGCAATCTGGCTAGGCCTGCGCATCCAGCTCTACTTACCGTTCAAAAATGCTTTGTTATTGATCCCCACAACTTATCTAGTCAGTGGCTGGCATAAGCATTCGGGGGAGCTGCCACGAACCACTGCAACGCTCGCGACTCACCATCTCTGTCGCGAAGTGAGGCGAGCTTATGCGGAATGGAGGTTACTGATTTTGTTCAACAGCAAATATCGAGCCGCCGCAGGGGTGATTTTGCTGATGTTTTGCGTGTTTAACGATGTGATCTGACGTATCTTGAAATGTCAAAATTGTAAAGATATAAACTATTGTACTGCTGTAATATCTGTTCTTGTAACTTGAAAAGTATCTAGTAGTTATGAGCGCGATAAGTATAGAAATAATCTGCTGTGAGCAAAAGTTTGTGAAGTGATTGCATAATGAAGGGTTGAGCTGGAGTTAGGTTACGCGAACCGTTGATATCCTCACGGAGCCCGCTCTCCCCGCGGGAAGATTGCTCCGAACGTGATGAAAGTCATGAGTGGCGGGCTTTTGTTCCGCGAAAAGGCTCGATGGGAGTGTCGTGGAGGATACGAAATGGCGACTTCTCGAGGTCCTCATGGCAAAGGCTGGCACTTTACCATCGCGAAGGGGCGGTTCTCGATTCAACGGCACAGGAAAGCTGCTGCATGCAAGGCCGTAGGAGAGCTTCAATTTCAAGTCTTCGCCAGATTAGTGGGTCTACTGTTTTCCTTCATTTGGTTCTCATCGTTATTCTCTATGGAATTCTGTGAGCATGGTCAGGGTTGAATGCGCTTTGTGTGTCTTGTCGATGCACGGCAGGCTAGAATGTTCGCGGCGAAAGATATGAAGCTGATTCGATTTGGAGAGCGAGGAAGGGAACGTCCGGGAGTATTGATCGACGGCAGGCGTCGGGATTTGTCAGCCGAGTTTCGTGATTGGGATGCCGCATTCTTTGCCAGTGATGGGCTTGAGTCGCTTCCTGGCTTGATTCGCGAGCGTTCTGCGTCGTCATTTCCGGAAGTGCCGGAGTCGAGCCGGTGGGGTGCGCCAGTGGCTCGTCCGCGAAAGATTGTTTGCATTGGCCTGAATTTCCACGATCACGCACGCGAATCGGGGATGGAGATCCCGAAGGAGCCGATCCTATTTCTTAAAGCCACGAACACAGTGGTTGGACCGAACGATGATCTATCAATCCCCCGCAACAGCCGGAAGACGGATTGGGAGGTTGAGTTGGGGGTGATCTTATCAAAAGGAGCAACGTATCTATCGTCGCGCGATGAGGCTGCTGGTTGCATCGCCGGGTACTGTATTTCTCACGATGTTTCGGAGAGGGAGTTTCAACTAGAGCGCGGCGGGCAATGGAGCAAGGGGAAGAGTTGCGATACGTTCAACCCGCTGGGACCCTGGATGGCAACGCCCGAGGAGGTGCCGGATATCATGAGCGCCGGGATGAGATTACGGGTGAACGGCGAACTTCGGCAGAACGGCAGTACGGGGACAATGATTTTTGGGCCCGCGCATCTGATTCACTACATCTCGCAATTTATGACACTGGAGCCTGGAGACTTGATTTCGACGGGAACTCCGCCGGGAGTGGGGCTGGGGATGAAGCCGCCAACGTATTTAAAAGCGGGTGATGTAGTGGAGCTGGAGATTGACGGCCTCGGCGGGCAGAAGCAAGTCTGCGTACAAGCGTGAGTTGACATCCGGAAATTTATTTCACGGCCGGGAGAGTTGTGGGGTCTCCCGGCACGCGATGATTAGTGCAGACTCGAACGAGTGCCTGCGAAAAAAGAGCTCGCAGGTTAGCGGATGTCTGTGCCGGTCACGTAATCCTCGGCGCGGCCTCGGATTTTGTCGCTGATGTTTTGTACTTTGTCGCCGATGCTGCTGCGCAGTTCCTGGCCGCTGGAGGGGGCAAGCAACACGCCCGTTGCGATACCGACTCCGACACCGGCGGCAAAGCACATGAAATTGCGCAGGGCGTTGCCTTCATTGGGATAGATCATGGCACGCGTATTGTCGGCGAATTGCGACGCGCGGTCTGATACGCGGTCGACCCGGTCGGCGGTCTCGTCCATGATGTAAACGACTGATTTCAGGATTGATCTGACGAACTTATCTAGCTTCATGGCTGATTCATCCTTTCGCGGTTTATCCTCGAGAGTAAGCCCGGTGGCAGAGGCTGTCATTCCGGGAAACCTTGTAGCCGACAAATTGGGTGCGGGTAGGCGGCGCGAAGCTGGGCAATGCCGCAGCTTTGTGCCGGGTGCCGCGATACAATAAGGCATCGGTTGAGTCTGGCAAAGATTCCCTACAGAAGAGGCTCGAATGACGACCACCCACCATCCTCGTCCTCAGGCGGCAGCGGAAGTTCCAGCCGTGCCGCTGACCACCGAAGGCTACAGCGTCTTGCACCAGATGATGAGAATGCGCTGGCCTGCGTGGCGTGCACTTCCGGCCTCTGAGAAAACAGCCATCACACAGGAAGCGTCAGACGCGCTGGCTGCGATGGAGGCTCACTCGCCGGGACAATCGGCACTCTATTCGCTGATTGGACATAAGGGCGACCTGATGCTGATTCATTTTCGGGGATCGTTCGCTGATCTGAACCAGGCTGAGCTTAAAATTGCCAATCTTCGCCTCAGCGATTTTCTCGAGCCCACCACTTCTTATTTGTCGATCATCGAGCTGGGCCTGTATGAATCGACGATGAAGATCTACAAAGAACTGATCGATCAGGGGATCGAGCCGCATTCGGAGCAGTGGAAGGCGGAGATCGAATGCAAGCTCAACCGGCACAAGGAGGCGATGAAGCCTCGGCTGTATCCGGATATCCCGCCGAACCGGTACGCCTGTTTTTATCCGATGGACCGGCGGCGGGGCGAGAGTAAGAACTGGTACCAGTTGCCGATCGAAGAGCGGGCCCGGCAGATGAATGAGCATGGGTTGGTCGGGCGGCGCTATGCGGGAGAGGTCAAACAGATCATTACGGGCTCGATTGGATACGACGACTGGGAATGGGGCGTCGATCTTTTTGCGGATGACCCACTCGTATTCAAGAAGCTGATTTACGAAATGCGGTTTGACGAAGTGAGCGCCGTTTACGCGTTGTTCGGGCATTTCTATGTTGGGGTACGCGTACCCGCTGCTTCGTTGGGAAAGCTGCTGAGTGGCGAGCTTCCGCTGTGAGCTTGACCCGGGTGAAAGATTACCGCAGAGAGCGCTGAGAAAATCCGCTGAAATCGCGGAGGACGGCTGTTCAGTCCCATGCATTTTCGGAGAATCTAATGTCTACGTTAGGCCTGATCGAGTACAAAGATGCGAGTCCCGAGGTTCGTGCTGTTTATGACGACATCATGGCGACGCGCAAGACGGACTGGGTTAATAACTTCTGGAAGGCGATTGCTCACGACCCCGTTACGCTCAAGCGTACCTGGGAAGACGTCAAGCAGATCATGGCGCCGGGTGCGCTCGATCCACTCACGAAGGAATTAGTTTATGTGGCCGTCAGCGTGACGAACCAGTGCCACTACTGCATCGCATCACACACGGCATCGGCACAGAAGAAGGGGATGACGGATGCGATGTTCAAGGAACTGATGGCGGTGGTCGGGATGGCGAATGAGACGAACAAGATGGTGACGGGATATCAGGTGGAAGTCGACGAGAAGTTTAAGAAGTAGCAGGGAATACGGAGGCCTTGCAGAAAAGAAGCCTCCGTGGAGTGCGGGATTCAACCGGCAACTTACTGCGGTTGAGTTGATGTGTTCCCACTGGTTGCCTTTTTCTGGCGTGCGGCGCGAGCCGCATCTCCCAAGGACATTTGTGAACTGGCATCCGGCGCTGAATCGCTGAGAGTTACTTCATTCACGGGGCCAGTTGTGTCATTCGAGGTGTTTGGCGTGGGGTTGGGGTTCGGGGCCGGATTCGAAGGCGCACTTGCCTTCTGCGAGGAAGTCGCAAGCGGCTGATCGAACTTAGCTTCGCTGACCGTCACTCGTGAGGTGTCCACGACTTTGCCGGCATCCAGCGGTTTCAGAGAATTCGACCGCAACTCGTACCTGGCCTGTTCGGGCGCCGCGAGGGTGAGCCGCCCGTGTCCCTTCATCAATCCCGTCGCAATTTCAACTCGAATGAAATATTCCTGACCAGGTTTTATGTCGAGTTGCACGCCAGATTGCTTGTCGTTGGAGCGAAAAGTGTGGGGTCCGGGACCGACACTCACAGCGAAGTAGCGTCCATTCTCTATGCGTGCGAGTTGTGCTTCGTCGCAGTAAACGGAGGGAGCCAAGGCACTTCCGACAAATTGTTTGTACCGATATACGTACACCACCGACGTTTGCTGCCTGGGAGCCGATGGTTCTTGCGCCTGGGCGCAAAGATGTGCCAGAGCGAAAGCGAAAGGAAGTAGCCTCAGTGCACGCATGTTAACTCTCCGTAAGTATTTCGGTAGAAAGGGCCAATACCCTCACAGTTAACATGCGCTGATTGGTGTCTCAAGTTACCGCAGTGACTGACAGTATGGGCAACGGGACCACTTTACCGGCCTTTATTTTCAGTCGGATTGCGAAGGCTACAATTTCGATCGCTGGCGGCGGAACTCGTGTTGCTTCATATCAACCTTTCGGCCTCGAAAGCGCACGCCCTCAGCTTCCAATCGCAAGCGCTGCTCGACGGCCGAGTCGCCGGTTAACTTGATCTGACCACCGGCTCCCAGGACGCGCTGCCAAGGCAGTCCATAACCGCGTTGCAGGACGCGGGCTACGAGGCGCGCGGCACCCGGATAGCCGGCGACCCTCGCGATGCCGCCATAGGTTGAGACCTTCCCGCGCGGAATCGAGCGAATCGCCCGCTCAATCTGGAGCCGCATCTTTGCCGTATGAGGTGAGGTCTTCTTACGTCTCTTCATTCCTGAATAGTGCAGGCCGACCCGTATTCGAGTCGGCCTGTAGAGTTGGCCATTACCGAGATCTCTTGCCGCCGAGTCACTCTCGTGCGGGCTAGAGATCGAAGAGTCCCGAGGAACTAAGCCGCAGTTCGGAATGCTTCCAGAGCATCGTATTCCGAGTCGTGTACCTCAAAGACGGTCAGGAGTTTGGTGACCTGCAGCAGGTCGCCGACCCTACGGGTCAGATTCGCCAGCTTGATGGTACCGCCGGCGTTGTGGGCCGTCGTGTGTAGCGCGACCAGAGTTCCCAGCCCGCCGGAATCAATGTAGCTGACCTCGCCGAGGTTGAGCACGATTCGCTTGTTTCCATCGGCGATCGCTTTCTTGACCTCGTCGCGTAACAGGGACGATTCTTCACCAAACACGATCCGGCCATTGCCTTGGATCACCAGAATCCCATCCACAGTTCGTTTCGTAAGTTTTAATTGCATCAAAGCCTCCCTCCGCGGTTCACCGGCCTTGCCGAGCCGCATCCGCCAACAATTCCAGCCGCACCAGCGTATCGCGGGTCAGCGCCATGTGCAAGCGCCTCCCCCAACGGCCACATCCCGTATAATCTGGTATTCGCCCTCATGAGTTATACCGTTCTGGCCCGCAAATACCGTCCCCAGAAATTCTCCGAGGTCATCGGGCAGGAGCATGTGACGCGCACGCTCCAGAATGCCATTGAGCAGGGGAGAACGGCCCACGGGTACATCTTCAGCGGCCACCGCGGGATCGGGAAGACGACGGTGGCGCGCATTCTGGCGGCGGCTTTGAATTGCCGTTCCCAGGATCATCCGGTTCCGGAGCCTTGCGGCGTGTGCGAGTCGTGCGTGGAAATCCGGGCTGGAAATTCTGTGGATGTGATCGAGATTGACGCTGCCACGAACCGCGGCATCGACGAGATTCGCGAGCTGCGCGAGGCGGCTCGCTATCGCCCGGCGCGTGACCGCTTCAAAATCTACGTTCTGGATGAAGCGCATCAGATTACGGATGCCGCCTTCAACGCGCTTCTGAAGACGCTCGAGGAACCACCCGACCATATTGTGTTCATGCTGGCAACCACGCAGCCAGAGGACATTCCGCAGACGATTCGCTCCCGCTGCCAGCACTTCAGCTTTCGGGCAGTCAAGTTCGACGATATTGTCGGCCAGCTTCGCGATCTGGTCACTCGCGAGAAGATTGAGGCCGATGATGATGCCCTTGCGCTTCTGGCAGAGGCTGGGGACGGCTCAATGCGCGATGCCCTGTCTATTCTCGATCAGGCGATCGCGTCATCCAGTGGCAAGCTGACGGCGGAATCGGTGCGGAATCTGGTCGGTGCTGCGCCAGCTCACATTCTGGAGCAGGTCATGCAGGCCGTCTCGGAATCGAAGAGCGAGGAGATCCTTCGACTGGTCGATCATCTTGTCGGGGAAGGACACAGTCCAACACACTTTGCGCGGCAGATGGTGCGTTTTCTGCGCAATGCAACCGTCGCCAAGATCGCCGGGAAGGACTCGCAGCTCCTGCAGATCTCTACTGAAGAACGGGAACGGGTGGCGCGCGTAGCGGAGCTGTTTGGCGAGGAAGATCTCACGCGGCATCTGCAAATCATGCTGCGGACGCACGGCGAGCTGGGATACAAGCAGGAACAGCGATTCCATCTGGAACTGGGACTGTTGAAGATGGCGCACGCGCAGAAACTGCTACCGCTGGAACAGTTGCTGAGCGATGTCTCGGGCGCCCCGGCGGCCAGTACACCAAAGACGCAACCCCGGCCAGCGATTGTGGGGAGTCAACCATCGCCAGGAGTGCGAGCGGAGCAGCCTGGACGTCCGAACTATGTCAGCCCGTTTGCGGCGGATTCGGCGCGCAAAGGCACGCCGCGCCAGGAAGATTCCGTTATGCCGGGTCCGGCGCCAGTTTCGCGAATCATAGGGCAGGGGAGCCATGCGGAGCCCATCATTATGGGTTCAGCAGCGCCTGCGGCATTGCCAGAGCCAAAGGTGGTTGCAACGGCGGAAGTGACTGGATTGGGGGCATCGGGTGCTTCAGCGCCGCCCGCTGAAGTCCAAGACGAGCCTACGGCTATCGAACAAAGTTCTTCAGAAGGGACCGAGAAGGTCCGCGGCGCTGTGCTGCGGGCGCTCGCGGATAGTGGGCAGAACTTCCTGATCTCCTTGCTTTCGGGTGGCGAGTGGAGTGTGCAGGGCAACGAACTGGTCATCAAGATCGCGGAATCGCAGACGGTGCTCGACATGTCTCTCGGCAACGATGCCAAACGGGTCGCGATCGCATCTGCAAGCGGAGTGCTGGGGCGAGCCGTCAAGCTGAGAGTCGTTGCCGGGGCAACGGTCACTGCACAACCGAAACGAAATCGAGGCCCAGCGCCGGCCGGAGGGCTGGGTGGGCGCGGACGCGCTGAACAGGATCCGATCGTGCGCCGTATGCAGGAGAAGTTTGGAGCGGAGATCAGGACGGTCATTGATTACCGTGATAAGCGGTGAGGACACAGGGCTTCACAATTTCGAGATCGGGTTCTCGACCATCCAACTTTCAAATCAGCAAACTTTGAAACCTTGGGGAATTGAGGTGTTATGGGCGGATTCAACCTGCAAGACCTGATGTCGAAAGCCAAGTCGCAGTACGAGTCCCTGCAGAAGAAGATGCAGGAGACCGTGGTGGAAGCATCAGCCGGTGGGGGGGCGGTCACGGTAAAGATGGACGGGCGCAAACAACTCCTGAGCCTGCGCATCGATCCGGAAGCGGCCAGGTCTGGAGACGTCGAGATGCTACAGGACCTGGTACTGGCCGCGGTCAACGAGGCCGCGCGCAAAATTGACGCGCAAATGCAGTCCACCTTGGGCGGTATGCTGGGCGGGCTTGGCATTCCCGGTTTGTGACCATGAAGAATGATTTGCGGATTGCGTTCATGGTGTTTGCGACGCTGACTGGATTCACCATGATCCGAGCACAATCAATGCCGAAAGAGGCTGTCACGATCATGCATGCTTCGGGACCATTCGATGTGAAGATCACCCCCCAGGACGACAACGGCGGCGACCCGCTGCTCAATCGTATGACACTCGACAAGCAATATCACGGGGACCTCGAAGCCACGGGCAAAGGTCAGATGCTGACGGCCGGCACAGAAGTGAAAGGATCGGGAGCGTATGTCGCCATAGAGAAGGTCACCGGAACGCTGAAGGGGCGCGGCGGCAGCTTTGTCCTGCAGCACGCAGGAACCATGACGCAAAATACTCCGCAACTCACGATCATTGTGGTGCCTGATTCCGGGACAGGTGACTTGAAAGGTCTTGCGGGGAAGATGATGATTACCATTGCTGCCGATGGGAAGCACTCTTACGAGTTCGAATACACACTCCCCAGCCATTGAGGAGCAGGTCTTACACGGCCGTGACGCAAGAGTCGCGCGCGGCTAAACTAATCTCTCCATGTCAAAATTCGCCGAACCCATGTCGCGCCTGATTGACGAACTGAAAAAGCTTCCAGGCGTTGGCGCGAAGAGCGCACAGAGGCTGGCCTTTCACATTCTCCGGTCGAGTGATGAAGATGCGGAAGCGCTGGCGGAGGCCGTCCGTGCGGTCAAAGCGAACCTGCGGCTCTGTTCTGTGTGCAACAACATTACAGATGTCGATCCTTGTGCGTACTGCACGAGCCCCACTCGCAACCAACGGCTGGTCTGCGTGGTTGAGGAGCCTACCAATATCGCGGCAATCGATAAGACGAAGCATTTCAACGGAGTCTTCCATGTGCTGCACGGGGCGATTTCACCGTTGCACGGTATCGGGCCCGAACAACTCCGGATTTCTAATCTGATTTCGCGGGTAGAAGCGGGGAATGTAGATGAGGTGATTCTGGCAACGAATCCGACGGTCGAGGGCGAAGCGACGGCCGTCTACCTTGCGCAGCAACTGCGGCGGTCGGGCGTAAAGGTTACGCGCATTGCCATGGGAATCCCGGTCGGCAGCGATATCGAGTACACCGATGAAATCACGATGCTCAAGGCAATGGAAGGACGACGAGACGTGTAATCGCCCATGTGGGGGCTAGTGTCAATGTGTAGTCGCGGCGGGAGTTAGCCGGGGAGCTAACACGGAACTTCCGGCTCAAGAAACACGTTGGTTTCATCTTCGGCGGGCGTCAATCCTTCCGGGAGGGATCCACGATTGTATTCGGCCATTCGGTTCTTCCATTTGAGAAAGTCCGTAATGCTCTGCGGCTCGATCCGCACTTCGACGCGGCGCAGGCTGGCCAGCAGGAGATTCATTTCGTAACGGAAGCCGACAGCGGTGCGCAGGTTCTTCGCAGACTGACGACGCACGTCGACACGGGTGCGGCGATATTCCAGTAATCCCCATCCCTCGGGCAGTTCATCTATAGTGACTAACGCCGGCGGGGTCAGATAAAAGCGTTCGCATCCGACGCCTTTTTGCGGTTTCAAGCGGAAGGGTTTCTGACGATCGGCCAAGAAGTCGGAACGGCTGATTTTACATTCCACCAAGACTGAATGGCATGCCTGTTTCCAGCCGATAGCATCGGGCATTTCGCCGCTGGCACAAGCCTGTTCTGATAACACAACACCGCAGCGATAGGAGCGAAGCCATCGAACAGCTTTTTCGACCAGTTGGGGATGAGTCATCGGCTGATGAAAGTTCTAACTCCGGGAAGCGCGTTGGAAAAGTAACTGAGAGGCTACTGTCGAATGATCGCGGTTGGGCGTACCATCACGGGCCGGCGCAAGACGCTCTCCAGCAGATATCTCTCGGCGGCAACCGCCTGGGCGGTCGAACTTCCCTCGGAATAACCTTCCGCTTCGATGATCAAAGATTCATTCCTGGCAAGGGGAGCCGCTTTGCGCAGAAATCCATTGGCACGACGGGGGGGCGGTGGCACATTTTCGAGTTTTATCCTTCGAATGCGCCCGTCGTGAGCGGAGTCGAAGGCGTTGGCAAGGCGCAGGACAGCAGAAAGGCGAATTACCGCTCTTTGATCTTCGGGCAGCAGGTCGCGCAGCACCTTGTGGTTTCGCAGCGGCAGGGCGCCTGCATGGAATCTTGCCACCAGACTTGCCCTACGCATGTCCGCTTCGTTCCAACCGAGCGGTGTGCCGTGCTTTTTTATCAATTCTTGCGATTGCTTGTGGTGTCCCTTGTCGCCCTCCGACTTACCCACATCGTGCAGTAAAGCGGCTGCGTAAAGAGTCGCGCGCAGGCTTTCCCCTTTACCGTTCTCCGGTAGAACATCTTTAAATAATCCCGCGCGCATTAAGCCGTCGTACAGCTGCAAGGAAAGGCGCGCCACGCGCTCCGAGTGCGAGAAGTCAGGGTCGAGCGCTTTCGCCCAGAGTTTCAGGCGGCGGGTTGCGAATTCCTGAATCTGGGTGCCTTGCGGCAACGCGGCGCGCCATAGGTTCCAGAGAGAGTCGGGCCCCACCGTCTTCTGGCGATACTCGTCGATGCGTCGCGTGCGCTCTTGTGTGATGCGTTCGTGCCATCGCTCGCGCGATCCGTCGTCGGCAAAAACATGTTGCGACTGCGCCGCGGCCCACAGCACGTCGAGATCGTGTACTTCACCCAGCAAATCCTGCAGGTGTTTCAGATCGTTGGACCAAGCCTTGTGCTCTACGGGGAGGAAATTCTCGACGATATAGCGAAACCGTTTGATACCGATGCGCAGTGTGTGCCATGAGACTTGAGAGCGGTTGCGGAGAGCAACGGTGTGCAACTGGCGTGCAGTTGTCCATCGTTCCAGGGCGAGGTGCTTAAACACGGCGCTGCCAAGACGAACGCGGGTGGCTCGTCGCGGCAGAGAGTTGCTCCAGTGCCGCCATTGCTTGCGGTCGAATGCCTCAAGAGCTGCGCGAGCTTCGCGCTTCTGCTCGGCTTCGCGTGCCCGAAGGATGTTGAGCATGGCACGGGCCGGATCTGGTGCGGAGGTCGCTTGCAAGGGAGGCGGATCCGAGGCTCCGGCAATTGGTCCCGAGGTAGCAGGTTCCTCTGGGAGAGCGGATGGTGCGCTTTCCTCGACCAACAGCCTGTCGATCCAGTCCATCATGATCTGCGTGTCGCGCAGGGAGCCGAGTCGTTGGAATAATTGCTTGCCGGCCTTCTTCATTGACATCCAGTTGCGATCGGGGTCCATGGCGATCATCCCATCGGCCATGGAGCGGCAGCGGCGCAAGGCGACCCGGAGATCGTGGACGGGGTCGGCGCTAAAGTCGGTCGAGACCTTGTCGCATTCTTCCAAGACGCGCAACATCCAATAGCGCAATCCGAACGTTTTGGAACTGGTTTTCAAGGAAACTGGCAGGTGTCCAGAGAATATTCTACTGAAGATAGACCTCGGCCGCTGCGCGGCAGGGAATCGGGCCAGGATGCTTGCCGGCCTCCAGAGGAGGAGAAAATTGGTGCTACCTGTGGGCTCTTGCCAGAACTTCTGTGAGGACGAGCAGGTAACCGGCCACGGCCACGATTCCGTGAATGCGAATGGCGCGGTGACTGGGCGGCCAGGGAAACATCAGCAGCCCGAAAACGGGCATCAGCTTGTCGGGCCACATTAATCCAGCGACTCCAAAGACCAGATTGAGCTGCACAATCAGGTAAAAGACCAAATTTGCCATTGGAAGATCGTTTAGGGGAACGGCCATTCTAATACAGGCGCGTGCAGCGTTGCTGGCCGGGAGTTACCAAAGTCACTGGGAGTAAGACCGCTAATCATCAGGCCCGGCCGTTGAGGTTCGGGATTTTCGGCCAACATTCGATGGACACTTACCTCCGTAACGTTTTAGGGCTTACCGTTTCGTCTTAGGCTTAGAGATAAATCGGCAGTCGAGGAGCGTTTTATCTCCGGCACAGACATATCGCAAGGAGCGCGTGCAGCATCGGCGCGGGCGTTTGTTCATAGCCTGAACATCCTTATTAAGTACGCGCGGATGTATGGTTACGATCACAAGCGCACCGAGGCGCAATTCGAAACAACGTGGAACGAACTGCAGAACGCGTTGCCGAGCGGGGGCTTCTTGTTGGGAGTTTCCGACAACAAGCTGCTGCTCGATGGAATTCCGCTCGAATCGGGACAAGCGGAGAAGAGCTTCGCTACTCTGCTGACCACGGCCGGCCTGGCGAGCCTGCATTTTTCCAAGGAAGTGACGGAAGAAGATTTCGTGCGGCTGGTACGGGCATTCACGGTCGCGGGATCGAAGGCGACCGATGTTGCCAAGCAGATCAAAGAAGCGCTGGGCGGCAGCAAGCAGGGTTCGATCAAGATCAACGAAGTAAAGTTTGTCGCGGCCGATCCGTTGACAGGGGATGTCAGCATCGCGGCGCAGATTGCCGCGCAGACATTAGGTCCTGAGTTCAAGCAGTGGCTGAATGATCCGCAGAAACTTCTGCAGTTGATCGCGGCGGCCGAAGGCGCCAGTTCGGGAGGAGGAAAAGCGGGCGACGGAACGCCAATGGTTCCGCTTGGCAGCGTGCCCAATATCCCACTCGGAAAGGGCGGGAGCGGTGCAGCCGGAGGCGGAGCGGGAGGCGGAGGCTGGGTAGGCGGCGGAGGCGGAACGGGCACAGGAGGCGGGACCGGCACCGGCGGCGGAAACGTTGGTGGTGGCGCCGCTGGCGGTGGAGCCGGTGGCCCTCGGGTTGGCGGTGGTGCGAGCGTCGGGCAGGTTGGACCTGGCACCGGAAGCGCGGGCACCGGCGTGGCTCCAGCCTGGAGCGGCGGGATGGTTCCGCTGCAGGAGCAAGAAGTCATCCAAGCCATTCGATTGCTGACCCGGTTCGGCCAGGTGCAGCAGGATCCGAGCGTTAAGGAAGAAGAGCTGCAGAAGGAGATTTCCGCAACCGATCCGAACACGCGCCTGAACCTTCAGCAACTGCTGGGCAGCCTGGCTGCCCGCGCGACCTCCGAGGAAGAAGACACGCCGTTATTGATGAAGGCTGCCGAGCACATGGCTATTCGCTTCGCGCTTGAGCGTTATCAGAAAGGCGAAGTCAAGGTAAATGCCGTCCATCAGATGATGGAGCACATGAGCCGGCAGATGGACTCGCTGCGCCAGATTCTCAAAATCCAGGAAGAGAAAATGAACAAGGCAGGCATCCTGGTGGAGTCGCATGCCGACATCCTGGACCGCATGTTCTGGGCAGAAGTCCCGGAGGCCGGCAAGAAGAGCGTGCTGCTATCGCACGAGGCGCCCTGCGTGCCGCCCCGGAACCTGCGGCAGTTTGTCGAGAGCCTGCTGGAGCGCGACGACAAGCAACTCGCGTCCGACATTCTGAACAACTATTCGGGTTGTTTGACTGCCAAAGATCTTGAGCCGCGGCGCCGTACAGCAATCGGATTGAGCCAGATCGCCGACTTGTACGCACGCTTAGGCGGGCAGCCCATGGCACAGGCAGTGCGCAAGCTGAGCGAGCAAATCATCGCCGAGAAAGATGCCGAGATGCAGAGCCTGCTCAGCGCTGCGTTCGTGCGTTTGAGCCAGGAGTCGAGTGCGGCCAAGAACTACGCGGCCATCAATGAAGTGTGCGCCGGAATGGAATTGATCAGCGTGGAGCGGCCCGTGTTGATGAGCGATCTACGGCCGCGTGTTGGTGTGGAAAACCGGTTGCCTGAGTTTATCGAAGAAGCGATCCGGCTTGAACCGGTGCCGGGGGATTTGCTGTCCGTGTTACGGCGTACCAGCCAGGCTGGGGCGGAACATCTTGCGGACCGGTTCTTCCGGTGCATGCGGCGGGATGAGTGCGATCACATGATCGAACTGGTGAAGGAAGTGGGGTCACCGGTACTGTTGCAGCTACGGGAGATCTTGCGTACCGGGCAGCCGCGGCAGGCTTCGGGCGCCGTGGGGCTCATCAGTCGGCTGGATGTGAGTACTCTGCTGGAACTGCTTCCGGTCCGACTGCCGGAGTGGAACCGTTTCTATCACGACATTGTGGTGCGGCAGATTGCGTACGGGAATGCAGCCGATCGTGGACGTACGCTGCTGGAACTGGCCGAAGTGCTGGATCCGGTGGTGCTACCCGAGGCGGTTGACGAAATCGGAATGAGCGGCGACATGACGTCGGTTCCACCGCTAATTGCGATGGCGCGGCCCGGCGATGCAGCATCACGGTCTCCATTCGTGCAATTGAAAGCTATCGAGTCACTCGGACGCTTGCGGGATCCTGAGTCTGTTAACACGTTGCGCGAAATCCTGGAAGCCAAGAAGACTTTCGGATGGACGTTTCACCGCGAACTGCGAATCGCGGCAGCGCAGGCACTTTCGAAGACCGACCCGCGCTATAGTTCGCAAGTCATGCATGACAGCGGACTCGAGGCGGCAGAACTCGCGATCGCACCGCTGGATATGGCTCCGGCGTGTCCCTGGGTGCGGCAGCGCCGCTATGAACGATTGGTGTTGGCGAAAACTGTCCCTGGCACCATTGGCAGTTCGTGGGGCAAGTCGAAGATCATGATCCGGGAATTGAGTCTGGGCGGCGGCATGGGAACGAAGGAAGATAACCTCCGCATCGGAAGTGAAGCAGACCTGGAGATCTCACTGGGCATGCGGTCGAAGATTCGCGCGCATGTGCTGTTGCGCCGCGCCCGGGTGAATGAAGTTGGGTTTGAGATTGTGAGCAGCGACCTCGAAAGCCGTTACAGACTCCGCCGACTGCTGGTCGAGGCGTTGAATGCCGCCCCGCAGAACAAGGCGCACGAGTGGGGAGGAGAGCGGAAGCTGTAGCGCCGGCGTTGGTCAGAATGGAAAAGCCTCTGCGTTTGGCAGAGGCTTTTCATTTGAGCGAACCCGGTTCTTACTTCACTTTCAGGAAGATGATCGCCAGGGTGTACAGCGCAAGCGATTCGATCAGCACGAGACCCAGAATCAGAGCGAACTGGATTCCGGGACGGGCGGCAGGATTGCGGGCCAGCGACTCGGTTGCGGCCGCGACGGCTTTGCCCTGGGCGAGGCCGCAGACGGCGGATGCGATCGCCATCGAGAATCCGGCGGTGATGGCGACCCAGCTTGCCTCGCTGGTGCCGCCGGCTTGCGCGAAGGCAGGCATGGCGAAACACAGCGCGGACAGGATCATGAATAAACGGCTCAGTTGACGCATAGTGTTGCTCCTCAATGAAATTGCCGCCAGGAGGTGGTTGACGCCATACCGTGCAGACGCCCGCACGCTGGAAGCAGTGGCCAGTGGCCAGTTGTCAGTGATCAGTATTCCCTGGGATCACTGGCAATTGATCGCTAGGCGCACGTACAACTTCGAGGATTCCTCCGTCTAGTGTTCCTCAGCAACTGCGCCGCTGACATAAATGATCGACAGCAGCATGAATACGTATGCCTGCAAGACTGCCACCACGATGTGAAGCCCGCTGAAGATAATCGGAATACCGATCGGGATCATGGAGAAGAACACCAAGGTGATCAGGTCGCCGGCAAAGATGTTGGCCCAGAGACGCACCGTGAGCGAGAGCAGGCGCGCAAAATGGCTAACCAATTCGATGGGAAGCATGAGAGCCGCCAGCAGGACGCGTGCAATCAAGGGCATGCCTTCCATCGGCGGTCCGAAGAAGTGCAGTAGATATTTGGCACCGGAGTGCTTGAATCCCTGTGCGTGGTAGTACAGGAACGAGCAAATGGCGCAGCCTAAGGGTACGATCGGAACTCCCGTTGGCGACTCGAATCCCGGAATCAGGCCAATCAGATTACAGACCAGAATGAAGATGAAAACAGTCGCGAAGAACGGTGTGTAAGGCTCGCTGTGGTGACCGATGATTTCGTGGCTTTGGCCGAGCACGAAGCCCTCGATGCCTTCGAACGTGTGCTGTAAGGCCCCCGGAGATTCGACCGAGAGCCTGGACCGAACCAGCAGAAAGACGATCAGAAGGAAAGCAAAAACCAGAAGCTCCATGGCGAACGAATCCGAAATCGGAGCAGCGGGATGCTTTGGCTCATGGTGCAGCATCCGCAGGAACGCCGTGACGGGCGCCGCCAACAGATGATTCAAAATCTGAGTGAACCAGAGTTGTTCAGGCATGAAAGCTTCCAGTTGCTAGCACCTGGCTTCCAGCTAACCTCAATTTTCTTCAGAACTTTTGCCGGTCCCCTGCCGCAGACCAGCACATATTTCGTATGCCGCCTCGCAGACGATCGCCGCCACGGGCAAAAAGAGGCCCGCGAATAGACCTGCGAGGCTCGCGGGGAAACTGGTTAATATAGCATAGGCAGCGAGCCCCAATAAAGCGTAGCGAAGCAGGAATCGCGCGACTATGCCTTTGGCTGACTGCCTCTTACCTGAGTTTGTCACCTTGTCGGCAAGGCCCGATACCCCGCTCTTCAGCCACTGGAAATTGAGGTAGGCGATGATGCAGCCGAGCAGGAGACCGGCCGCAGCGCGCCAGCCAAACTTGATCCATGCCCCGGTACAAATCGCCGGCCCAAGAACCAGCATGAAATTGCGGATTCGGAAAAGAGCTGAGGAGTAGAATTTTTCCGCTTCGGCGGCTTGAGCGGGTCCTTCGCCAATGCTGCTCATCGACTGATTCACGTTGAGTATCGCTCGGACCATCTTACTCGGTGTCGCGTGAAATGGTGCGAATCAGCTCGATCAGGCCGGCCACCGTTCCGAGAAGCAGTCCAACAATGGAGATCCATCCGACATGCAGCCAGCGGTCCAGCAGCGCTCCCAGTAAGTATCCAGCAACGGTGCCGGCGGGCAACATGAACGCGATCTGGCTGTAGCGCCCGAATTGTACCCAAGGGTTTTTCTTGCGGTTCGGATCTTCGGAAGCGGGAGTCATAGCTGTAAGACCGAAAACCGTGGCTAGTGCGGCTCGGCTTCGCCGTCGCCGGACAGCCGAGGCGGCTGTCTCTACGCGGCTGTCTCTACATGGTTCTTGCCTATCGCATCATGCCGGCGACATTTGGCTGCTGCACGATCCCAAGCGCCCAGTTCACCATCTCTATGAACTGGTTTGGCAGCAGGCCGATGTACAACGTTGCGATTCCGGTGACTGCCACCGCCACACGCATCGCGAAGCTGACGGGCAATCGCTCCTCGCCCTTTTCGGGCTGGCGCATGAACATGGCATTGGCGATTTTCAGATAGTAGTAGAGTCCGAAGACCGAGTAGAGCACGCCTAGCCCAGCCAGGACATAGTGCTTGCTTTCGATCAGGCTCAGGAAGATGAAGTACTTGCCCCAGAACCCGGCGAGTGGCGGGATGCCGGCGAGAGACAGCATGAATACCAGCATCAACACAGCTTCAACGGGAGCGCGGGAGTAGAGGCCATTCAGGTCGTCGAGATCATCGCCGGCGATGTTGCGATGGCGCAGGGAAGTGATGACGGCAAATGCGCCGAGATTCATGAAGGTATAGACCAGCAGATAGATCAGAATGCCCTTGATTCCGTCGGCGTTTGCCTCCGTGGCTGTGCCGGCAACCAGTCCGAGCAGCATGTATCCGACGTGTGCGATCGAGGAGTAAGCCAGCAGTCGCTTGGTATTCGTCTGCGTGAGCGCGGCGAAGTTAGCGCCCGTCATGGTGGCGACGGAGACGAAGACCAGAATCGGCACCCACACCGAACGGAGCGAGATCAATCCACATGGATGAAACGGGCTGCCGAACAGGATGCGGAGCAGCATAGCCCATCCGGCGGCTTTTACCGCTACCGACATGAACCCCGTGATACTCGTGGGGGCTCCTTCGTACGCATCCGGAGCCCACTGGTGGAAAGGAATCGCCGCGATTTTGAAGAGGAGGCCAGTCAGCGTCGTGACGAGCGCGACAATGGCAACCGGCCGATATTGTGGATCGAACGCGCGGTGCAGTAGCTGCTGATGAATCCCAAGGAGATTTGTGGAGCCGGTCAGCCCATACAGCAGCGACAAACCGTAAGCAAATATTCCGGATGAAAAAGCACCGAGCAAGAGGTACTTCAAAGCGGCTTCATTGGAGCGCCGGTCGCGCCGCAAGAAGCCGACAAGGACGTAGGTGGAAATCGCCATCAGTTCGAGACCGATGAAGATTAGAACGATGTCGAAACCGGCGGCCATGCACATCATGCCGGCGACAGACAAAAGCATCAACGCGTAGTACTCGCCGTGGTTTTCGTGCTCGGTTTCGAGATACCGGACTGACATCAGGATCGCGATCGCAGTTCCGGCCAGGAAGAGGTAGAAGAAGTAAATGGCGAAGCGGTCGACTATCATCGTGCCCAGCATTCCCTGTGCGCCGGGGCCTTGGCCGATCCACGCCTGAATCTTCCAAACTCCGGCGGCCGAGAAGCAGACTCCGATTAAAGCCGTGATCGAATTGGCCCACTTCATCTCCTTGGGGAGCATGAAGTCGATCAGCAGGATGCCGAGCGCGAACAGCGTCAGCAGCGTGATCGGTAGCGCCAGTAGATAGTCAGTCCAGACCACTAGTCTTTCCCCTTTGGTGACATCGCGGTGGATGCGGAAGCCGGAGCCTTTGGACTTGCCGGGGCAGCAGCAGTGTGCGCCACTGCGGGATGTACGGAGACTTGCATTACGGCCGGAGCGGAGGGTGCTGCGCTCTGAGTTGAAGCGGTGGTCTCAGTTTTCGGCCTCGCACCATTTACCGTTGCGACGAGATTGTTCACTGGCTGCTCGAGGATCCGGAAGAACGGCTTCGGATAAAGTCCTATCCAGAACGCCATGATCAGTAGTGGGACAAAGGTAGCGACCTCACGGGGCGTGAGGTCGTGCAACTTCTCATTCTTCGGATTCGTCACCGTACCGAAGAATACCCGCTGATACAACCAAAGCAGGTATGCAGCAGCGAGTACCACTCCCGGGACGGCCCATGCCGCCCAGAACCAGCCGGGGTGGCCAGCGATGTCTTTCTGGAAAAAGGTTCCGCCCAAGATGGTGAACTCGCCGACAAAGCCGTTCAACAGTGGGAGTCCCATCGACGACAGGAACATGATCATGGTGATGGTGGCGTAGATGGGCATCACGTTGGAAATGCCGCCGTACTCAGAGATCTCGCGCGTATGACGCCGCTCGTAGAGGATACCGACAATCAAGAAGAGGGCGCCGGTCGAGATCCCGTGATTGATTTGCTGCAGAACCGAGCCGCTTAGGCCCAGCGGCGACAAAGCAAAAATTCCCAGGGTGCAGAAGCCAAGGTGGCTCACTGAAGAGTAAGCCACGAGCTTTTTCATGTCCTTTTGCATCAAGGAAACGAGCGCGCCGTAGATGATGGCAATTACCGACAAGACCATCACCCAAAAACGAACGCGGCTGCCTTGAGTCAGTACGCCCGGGAAAAAGGGAAGCGAGAAGCGGATGAAACCGTACGTTCCCATCTTCAGCAGGACGCCTGCCAGGATCACAGAGCCTGCCGTCGGGGCTTCGACGTGCGCATCGGGCAGCCACGTGTGGAAGGGGAACATCGGAACCTTGATCGCGAACGCGAAGAAGAAACTCAGGAACAAGAGCGTGGCCGCGTACGGTCCGTAATCCGAGTAAATCTGAGGAGCTGTTTTGTAGAGTGACTCCAGGGCGAAGGTGTAAACGCCAGTGACCGAGTGGTGGTGGAAGTACAGGAACAGGATACCCAACAGCATCAGGACGGATCCGGCCAACGTGTAGAGGAAGAACTTGATCGCTGCGTAGAGTTTGCGCGGACCACCCCAGATTCCGATGAGCAGATACATCGGGACGAGCATGGCTTCCCAGAAGACGAAGAACAGGAAGAAGTCGAGCGCCATGAAGACGCCGAGCATGCCCGTCTGCAGCACCAGGAACCAGACGTAGTATTCCTTCACACGGTCCTCAATCGCCGTCCATGACGAGAGGATCGAGATCCAGCCCAGCAGCGTGGTGAGCATGATCAGCAGGAAGGAGATCCCGTCGATGCCGAGGATGTAGCCGGCCCCGATGGAGGGGATCCAATTGTTGGCCGAGCCTTCCATGAATTTGAAAGGAGCCGGATCGCCGCTCGTGACCTTTTCCCAAAACATCGGCACCAGGGGTAGAGAGATCAGAAAGCCAGCGAGGGCGAAGATGTTGGCGATCCAGCGGATCGCGTCCTTATTCTCCTTCGGGACGAACAGGAGCAGGACCGCGCCCAAGAGCGGGGTGAAGAGGATGATCGAGAGAATGTGAGATTCCATTGTGTTTTGAACTCTCAGCTACGAGTCCCGAGCTACGAGCTTCGAGCAAACTCGGCTTGGTCTGCTCACAGCTCGAAGCTCATAGCTCATAGCCATCAGTGATACACGTAATAAAACACAAACCCAACGAGTCCTGCGGTCATGACCAGTGCATACCACTGGACCAGCCCCCACTCGAGTAATCGCGTGGGATAGCTCAACATGCGCGCCAGGATCGCAGGACCGTTGACGCCGATGCCGTCGATGATCCACTTGTCCCACCAACTGGAAAGGCCAGCAACGACGCGCGTAATCCATCCGCTGGCGTTCACCGCGCCGTCGACGACGTTGGCGTCAAACCAACTGCTTGCCTCGCCGAGTCCCATGGTGCCCAGGCGCACGCCACCTAGTTTTCGACGTCCTGTGAAGGCATAATCGTAGGCTTCGTCTACGTAGTACTTGTTCAGTAGCGTGTTGTAGACGGGCGGCGCGATTGCGCTGATCGGCTCAACGTAACCCTTATCCGCAGCGCGATAGGAACGGCCGGCCAGCAACCAGCCTGCGATCGCCGCCGCGACCGATAAACCCATGAGCACAAATTCTGTCGGGCTGGTGTGTTCCTCTTCCTTCTCGCCCGCGGCGAGTTGAGCAGCCTCGCCTTGCTCCACAAGCACGTGAGCTTCCCCGCGCGCGAACACAGGATCGAGATATCTCGCGAAGCGGTCTGAGCCGCCGAGACTGTGGGGGAATCCCAGGAACCCGGCAAAGAGCGACATCACTGCCAGCACAACCAGTGGCCCGGTCATGGACACGGGCGACTCGTGGATGTGGTGCTCCACTTCGTGACTCATCCGCGGCTTGCTGATAAAGGTCAGATAGATCAGCCGAAACATATAGAAGGCGGTCATGAGTGCGGTGATGTACCCGATACCCCACAGGATTCTGTAAGCCCCTCCTTCACTGGTCCAGGTCTGCCAAAGGATTTCATCCTTCGAAAAGAATCCGGCAAACGGCGGTATGCCTGCAATCGCCAGGGTGGCTATGAACATCGTCCGATAGGTTGTGGGAATCCGGTCTCGCAGATCGCCCATATTGCGCATGTCCTGCTCGCCCGACATGGCATGAATTACAGAGCCCGCGCCCAGGAAGAGCAGTGCCTTGAAGAAGGCGTGCGTGAATACGTGGAAGACGCCGGCGGCGAACGCTCCTACGCCGAGCGCGAGGAACATGTATCCCAGTTGGGAAACCGTCGAGTACGCGAGCACGCGCTTGATGTCGTTCTGCACCAGCCCGATCGAGGCGGCAAAGATCGCTGTCAAGGCGCCCACGATGGCGACTGTCTTCATCGATGCGGGAGCCAGCACAAAGAGAGCGTTCGAGCGCGCCACCATGTAAACGCCCGCAGTCACCATGGTTGCGGCATGGATCAGTGCGCTAACGGGTGTGGGACCCTCCATTGCATCAGGCAGCCACACATACAGAGGAAGCTGCGCAGATTTCCCACATGCTCCGACGAAGAGAAGCAGCGTTGCCGCCGTAATGATCGGATCGCCAATCTGGAAATGTCCGGAGCGCGCGGCCGCGTTTACATCGATGTAGCGAAGCGATCCGAGGTACCAGGCAATGAAGAACATTCCGAGGATAAAGCCGGCGTCACCGATCCGGTTAACGATAAATGCTTTATTCGCCGCATCACTCGCAGACTTCCGCAGAAAGTAGAACCCGATGAGCAAGTACGAACAGAGTCCTACGCCCTCCCAGCCGACGAACATCAGCACGTAATTGTTCGCCAGGATGAGGGTGAGCATGGAGAACATGAAAAGATTCAGATAGCCGAAGAAGCGGTAGTAGCCGCCTTCGTGCCCCATGTATCCGATGGAATAAATGTGGATGAGCATGCCGACTCCGGTAACGAACAGGAGCCAGATGCTGGAGAGGGGATCGAGAAGGTATCCAGCGTCGATTTTGAAATCCGCGGGAGAGCCGTCGTGCGTCAGGAAATTGAGGTGGCCGGTTCCGCTTCCCAGCCAAGTATAGACGACGTTCTCGAACGGCTGATGATGGTGCGCCTCCGCCCACACGTTGTACTGCAGGACTGCGCCGCAGGCGAACAGGAAGGCCAGGACTACAACGCCTACGCACACTGTGCTGACCGTTTGCTTGGTCAGTTTGCGGCCAAAGAAAAACATGACGGCTGCGCCGAAGGCCGGCAGCAGCGGGATCAGGTAGATATTGTTCAGGAAGAACAAGTTCGGCCTCTAGCTCCTGGCTTCTAGCTCCTAGCTCAACCTTGCCGTCGAAGCTTTCGCTGAAGCTGGCGGCTAAGAGCTAGAAGGTGCCTTTCACCACTTCAACAAATTGACTTCGTCTACATTGACCGTCTCCTTATTACGGAAGAAGGCGATCAGAATTCCCAATCCGACGGCAGCTTCGGCGGCCGCATCCGTAATGATGAAAATCGCAAATACCTGCCCATGCAGGGCCGACGGTCCGTGCAGTCCCTGCCAATAGCGCGAAAACGCGACCAAATTGAGATTGACGGCATTCAGGATCAATTCGATCGACATCAACACGATCACCACATTCCTGCGCGTGAGCACGCCGATGACGCCGAGCAAGAACAACGCCGCGCCAAGCACCAAGTAGTGCAGAGTCGAAATTTCCATCATTGCGTGCATATGAGCTTCCTGCTGCTAGCTCCTGGCCAAGCCGGTTACCTCTAACATTCGCTAGAAGGCAGTAGCCAGGAGCCGGAACCTGCCGTTCAAATCCTCTTCTTTGCCATCACGACCGCCCCGATGATCGCAACTAATAGCAGAAGTGACGCGATCTCGAAGGCGAACATGTACATTCCTTTATGCACATCAAAGAGCAGGGAAGCGATTTCTTGTGTGTTCCCTGCTTCTACATAGGACTCGCGGCCCACAGGTGGAAACAAGATCCCTCCCTTTGTGGTGGTGTAGACGGCAATGAATAATCCACCCAAGGTACCAGCCGCCACGATTCCGACTAACCATTGCTTGTTGAACTGTCTTTCCTTCTGCTGCCGCTCAATGGAGATCAGCATGATCACGAAGAGGAAGAGCACCATAATCCCGCCGGCATAAAGGATGATCTGCACGCCGGCGACGAACGGGGCGTAGAGCATCAGGTAGAGCCCGGCCTGGGCCAACAGGGCGGTGATCAGCGCCAAGGCTGAATGCACCGCATTCTTGCGGGTGATCACCAGGATGCCGCCAATGATCATGATGGCGGCCAGCCCATAGAAGAAGAATGGAGTTGCAACCGGAGGATTCGGCGCGAGCGAGGGATTCATCAGCGGAGTACCTCCCTCACCTGGGCTAATAATTCGGTGCGCATGCCAACCAGGGCTGTCAGGATCAGCAGGGCCAACCCGGTGGGCAGCAGGACCTTCCATCCTACTTTCATCAACTGGTCGAAACGATAGCGCGGAAACGTGCCCCGATACCAGATATACAGATACATGAAGCCGGCGACTTTGGCGGAAAACCAGAAGATGTCGCCCACGCGATCACGGATCGGGGGAAGAAACATCAGCAGTCCGATCAGCGCGAGAAGCGCTCCGAATCCTGCCAGGCCGATGGTCTGAATCTTGAACAAAGGGTGTTTGGGCATGCGGGCCGTGTTGTAGAAGCACATGCCGCCCAGGAAGAGGAATGTCAGACCCGGGAAAAGAGAAAAGGCCAGATCCCAAGTAGGTCCCTGCAGCAGGTTCGGAAAGGGGCGCAGCCATCCACCCATCCAGAGCGTTACGGCGATCGAGGAGACGGCGATCATCGCCGAGTATTCGGCCAGAAAAAACAGAGACCAGCGAAAGCCGCTGTACTCGGTATGGAATCCCGCCGTCAATTCCGATTCTGCTTCCGGGAGATCGAAGGGAGCACGATTCGTTTCGGCCACCATCGCTATGGCGAAGATGGCGAACGCGATGATCCCGAGAGGAAAGAACTTGAACAGGAACCAGACCTCCTGCTGTTTCTGGGCCTCGACGATGCCGATCATGCTCAGTGTGCCGGTATTCGTGGCATTCAGGCTGGTCATCAGAATGGCCGAAACCACCGCGAGTCCCATGGCCACTTCGTAAGAGACCATCTGGGCGCTGGAACGCAGCGCGCCGATCAGCGGATAGTGCGAGTTGGAGGCCCATCCCGCCGTGACGATTCCCAGTACCGATAAGGACGAAACGCCCAGCATGAAGAGAATCCCGATATTCATGTCGGTAATGGCATGAGTTGGGCCAAACGGGACAACCACGAAGACCGTGAACGCTGCAAGGACGACGATAAAGGGAGCAATCCAGAAAACAATCTTGTCAGCGCCATCCGGAATAATGTCTTCCTTCAGGAGTAGTTTGAGCGCGTCGGCAATGGGCTGGAGCAGTCCGTGGGGGCCGACGCGCATTGGCCCCAGGCGAACCTGCATGTGAGCCAGAATCTTGCGCTCCAGCCAGTTCATCGCGATCACGGCGACCGAGAGGCCGACAAAGACCAACAGCACGTACACTGTCGCCCAAAAAACATTTCCAGCCGCACCGGGAGTCTTGTCACTTCCGAGATAGGACTCCACATATTGGACGAAGTCGTGCATCAGCGGTCCACCTCGCCCAGAACGATGTCGAGCGTGCCGATGACCGCGATCACATCTGCGACGAGTTGGCCGCGGCACATGATGTCCAGCGCTTGCAGGTTCACAAAACTCGGGGGGCGCACGCGCACGCGGTAGGGTTGCGTCGATCCATCGCTCACGATGAAGTACCCGAGCTCTCCCTTCGGCGCCTCAATCGAGTGGTAAACCTCGCCGACCGGGGGCTTCATGACCTTCGGCACTTTCGCCATGACAGGGCCTTCGGGGATGCCTTCTACTGCCTGCTCGACGATGCGCAGCGACTGGCGCATCTCGATCATGCGAACGATATACCGGTCATATGTGTCGCCGTTCTGCCCGGTGGGGATCTCGAAATCGAAGTTCTTGTAGTTCGCGTAAGGCAGCGCCTTGCGGATGTCCCACTGAACCCCGCTTGCCCGCAAAACCGGGCCTGTAACGCCTAATGCAATGCAATCTTTGCCAGAGATGACGCCAACGCCCCTGGTACGCTCGAGCCAGATGCGATTCGTAGTGAGCAGCTCTTCGTATTCGTCGATCTTCGGCTTCACGAAGGAACAAAACGCCTTCACGTCTTTTTCGAAACCATCATAGGCTTCATATTGCAGGCCGCCGATGCGGAAGGCATGCGTGGTGAGCCGGGCGCCGCAGTACTTTTCAAAAATTTTGAGAATCTCTTCGCGGTCGCGGAATGTGTAGAACAGCGGGGTGATGGCACCGATATCGAGCGCGTGCGTGCCGAGCCAGAGTTGATGGCTCGCAATCCGGTTCAGTTCTGTGAGAATGACGCGGATGTATTGCGCCCTAGGCGGCGCCTCGACGCTCAGAAGTTTCTCAACCGCTTCGCAGTATCCCAATCCATTCGAGACGGCTGCGACATAATCCATGCGGTCGACGTATGGATTAAACATCGTGTAAGTGCGGTTCTCGGCAATCTTCTCGACTCCGCGGTGGAGGTATCCGATAACGCATTCGAGCCCGAGGACTTTCTCGCCATCAAGCCGGAGAATGACTCGCAGAACTCCGTGGGTCGCGGGATGCTGCGGCCCCATGTTGATGACAAGTTCGTTCGCGTCGAGAAACGTCTTGTCAGGCGTATCGAGATCGAGCGGCGAGAGTGTGTTGGGATCGCTCATGAAATCGGTCGTCAGTGGTTGGCCCCCGCTCTCATTGGCCGCTCTCGATCCCCAAATTGATCTGCACCCATTCGTTATCCTGCTGCAGAATGCCGTAGTCCTTGCGCAGTGGATGACCCTTCCATCCATCCGGAAGCAGGATACGCTTCAAGTCCGGATGTCCGTCGAACCGGATGCCGAACATATCGTAGACTTCGCGCTCCAGCCAGTTGCATGTCGTCCAGATCGGTACGGAACTTGGCAGCGATTCGCCATCAGCAATTTGCGTTTTCACTCGAATGCGCTCATTGCGCGGGAACGAATACAAGATCCATACGACATCAAAGGGCTTCTCCCGTTTGGGGTAGTGCACCGCGGTCAGATCCACGCAATAGTCGAACTGCTCGTCCTCGCGCAAACGCTGCAGAAGCTCGGGAATCAAGGAGCGATCAACCTCCATGTAATTCTGCCCGAGATGTGTCAAGGGATTAATGCCCGACCCATATTCCTGTTTGTACTTCGCCACCATCGGTGACTCCCACGGAGTCGGTACCGGGCCAGTTGGTTTTGGCGGTGCCGCGTGCCCGGCCGGTCGCTCGCCAGCAGGCGCAGCAGGTGTAGCCGGTTTGGCTGCGGCCGGAGCAGCAGGCTTCGCCGGCGTTGCAGGCGCCGCGGCTTTCGGTAGGGGCGCAACTTCTGAAGAAGAGGAAGGTTTGGTTGGGGGCGTTGTAGCGGTTTCCGATTGAACGGAGCCAGAGGATGTAGATCTCACTCCACCCGGGGTTGCGGGCTTATCCGCCGTCGGTTTTTCATTTTCCGGCGGCGGCGGAGTGGGCGATTTCGTTTCGTCCGGCATAAGGCGACGGCACAGACTCCGGCGCAGGCTGCGTTCGAAAGAACGTTCACTTTTATCAGCTTGAGGGAATAGTGTCAACGAGGGGTAAGGGTCAAAAATCAGCCTCGCCGCGGGTTTTAACCGGATCGTGATTTGTCCAGCAATCCCTGAACTCGTACTGACTTGAATGGAACTTCCCGCTGCAGTTTTCTCCAAGACGTCGATCTCGGGATCGACCGTGTCGATTAACAGATCCAGCGGCGGGAAGCGATCCTTCCATGGCAAATCCTCGCGGGAACTTTGCCGGCAGAGGCGCGAATGTAAACTTTTGTGCGCTCATGTAAACGCCATCAAAACCGGACAACACTTATCTCTACAAACCAGACCCTAATCGTTTCACGAACAATTCAAACTTCTGTAACTCGCCGTTAATTGTGGGTTCATAGCCTTATTCCCCTATGAAAAAAACATTTGCTCTGCTCTCGCTCGCGGTTGTCTGTTTTGTGGGGATAGCAGTCTGCCAGAATGATCACGCGAACCACATCAGACGGGTTCTTCTGATCAGCGTTGACGGTATGCATGCCGTCGATTTCCTGAACTGCGCCAACGGCATCAGCGGCGCCAATAACGGCAAACCTTTTTGCCCGGCCCTGGCGGGTCTTGCGAAGCACGGCGTCAACTATGTCGGCGCCAGCACCTCAAAACCCTCAGACTCGTTTCCGGGACTCACTGCGATCATCACTGGCGGAAGCCCGGCCTTGACCGGCGTCTATTACGACGTTGCGTATTCCCGAAACTTGCAGGGACCGGTTACGACCACCGGAAATGGCAATGCGGCTGGACCGTGCACACCGGGTCAAGTGCCAACCGGCTATACCACGGAATATGAAGAAGGCATCGACATCGATCAGACCAAAGTGAATGGCGGCGCTCCCGGCGCATCGCTCACCGATGGCACCATCGCCTCGATCGATCCCAACAAACTGGACCGGGATCCGGCGAACGGCTGTGCGCCGGTCTGGCCCTGGCAATTCGTCCGCGCCAACAGCATTTTCAGCGTGATTCACCGGAACGGCGGAGTCGCCGCGTGGTCCGACAAGCACCCCGCGTACTCCTCCGTGGCCTCCGGCCTGGGGCCGATAGCACTGGATGACTTCTACGCTCCGGAAATCAACTCCACTGTGATCGGGCTTCCCGGCGTCACTACGCCGACCGGGATTTCCTGCGCCACAATCCGCGATCCCCTGTCTTTCGATAACACAGCCTGGACCAACAGCTTCGAGAACATCCAGTGCTATGACACCTTGAAAGTCGATGCGATCCTCAACTGGATCGAGGGCAAGACTCACCTCGGCAGCGGAAGATTGAAGGGCGTTCCCAACATTTTCGGCATGAACTTCCAGGCAGTGAGTGTAGGCCAGAAACTCATCGAGGCGCAGACCAACGGCGTAACCGTTACCGGCGGATACCTCGATGCTGCGGGAACCCCGAGCGCTGCTCTCCTCGACGAGTTCAAGTTCGTCGACGCGTCGATCGCGGCATTCGTTAGCGAACTGAAGAAGCAACGCCTCTTCGATTCGACGTTGATCGTGATCACGGCCAAGCACGGCCAGTCGCCGATCGATCCATCACTGTACAAGCGGCAGGCTGGCGCCGACGGCATTTCCCCGGCGACGGTGATCTCAAATGACTTGCATGCAGCCATGCCACCATCGGAGGATCCCAATGGTAGCGGTATTGGATCAACGGAAGACGACGTTTCGTTGCTTTGGCTGACGGACCCGTCCTATGCGAATGCTGCTGTCGCTCTCCTGGAGGCTAACTCCGGACCCACCGGAATTGGCCTCGGGCAGTTCTTCTATGGCCCATCGCTGAAGCTGAACTACAACGATCCAAACAAGGATCCCCGCACGCCCGACATCATCGTTACCCCGAATGTCGGCGTGACGTACTCCGGCAGCCACCATAAACAGGCCGAACACGGCGGGTTCGCCCATGACGACACCAATGTCATGCTCCTAGTCTCCCATCCGGACTTCGACCGCAAAACCGTGAAGGCGGAGGTGGGTACGGCCCAGGTAGCGCCCACTATCCTCAAGGCCCTGGGTATTGATCCTCGAGCCCTGGAGGCGGTGCGCGCTGAGGGCACGGAGGTTCTGCCGGCGCTGGATCTGAAGTAGGGGTTCTGCGGCTCCAGATACGTTTTGTCATACCGACCAGCCATTGGATTGGCGAATCACCAATCCAATGGCCGGGAGAATCGCAACTCGATACCGATATCCGGATATGGTGGCATCCGAACCTATCCGGATTTGTGGGAGACTATCGCGATTGGGCCTGGTAGGTTTCGATCAGGTCGCGGATGCGCTGCGCATCCCGCTTGCGGTGCCCATGGCTGGTGATGGGATCAGCGCCGCCGGTTGATTCAATCGCAATCTCGGACCAGAAAACGCCTGTGGAGATGTGCACCGAGGCGATTTTCGACATCGCGATACTTTCCTCATTGCTTCCAAACAGACGGCCCTTTACCCGGGCGACGCGCTGCGGACTTACAACCAGCTGTGTGGGAAAGAGAAAGTTACCTTGCGTCCAGCGGGAAGCCGTAAAGGTCTCTGCCGGTGAAGAATCCATCGCGTTGATTGCGGAACTGGTCAAGGATCAATGGCTCGATCGCGCAACGGGAGCTAAACCCATTCGAGGGCGCCCTTCTTCCAGACCCAGATGTAGCCGACGATCAGGATGGCGAGGAAGATCAGCATCTCGAAGAGGCCAAACAGTCCGAACGCCTTGAACTTGACGGCCCAGGGAAAGAGAAAGATCGTTTCGACATCGAACACCACGAAGAGAATGGCGATGATGTAGAAGCGCACCGTATATCTGCCGCGAGCGTTGTCGACGGGATCGATGCCGCACTCATAGGGCATCAACTTGGTTTTATTTGGATTGTCGGGCCGGACCAATTTGGCTGCGAGCAGCGTAATGGGAAGCAATGTTCCGATAATCACGATAAAAATGAAAATGGGGACGTAGTTCTGCGGCATAGGGATGTTGGGTGCAGCACGCCATCGTAGCGCGGATGGGATGGCGGGGCAAGTACAGCGTTTAGGAGTTGGGCAAAGGCAGAATGCAGAAGTCAGAATGAAGAAGTAAAACTGCCAGTTCTAACAATCGTCTAGTTCTGCATTCCGACTTCCTGTTTGTGGACTTCGCATTGCCTCACGCGAATCCATTGCGGGTCAGGGGCAATTCCCGCACGCGCTTGCCTGTGGCCGCATAAATGGCGTTGCACAGAGCTGGTGCAAATGGTGGAACACCCGGTTCTCCGACGCCGGCTGGCGGCGCGGTACTCTCGACGATCTGCACATCGACACTTACGGGCGCGTCGTTCATTCGCGCGACCGGGTAATCATGGAAGTTCGACTGATCGATAACCCCGTTCGTGGCGGTGATCTCGCCGGTTCGGGCCAGACTGGTACCAAAGACCGCCGCGCCCTGGAACTGAGATCGCACCATGTCGGGGTTGGCGACGATTCCAGCGTCGACCGCGGTGTAGACGTTCGGGATGCGCACCGCTCCGCCCTTGTCGACTTCTACTTCAACGACGGTAGCGACGTAGGTTAAGAAGCTGCGGTGCACCGCGATGCCCATGCCCCATCCATCACCTGATTTCTTTTTGCCCCAGTTCGCTTTATTGGCAGCCAATTCTGCGACGTGGCGCAGGCGGGTCGTGTCGTACGGATATTTCGTCGCGACATCCGGAGGCTGTTTCACATCAATGGTGTGGCCGGGACCGATCAACGCCAGCAGGTAGTCGTAGGGGTCGCGTCCCGCCGCGTACGCCAATTCATTCGCAAACGTCTGCACGGCGAAGGCGTGATAAATATTCGCCACCGAACGCAGCCAACCGATGCGCACGTGGTTCACAGCCTTGCCGTTCTCCGAGCGGAAATTCGGCACGTCGAAGGGAATCACGTTCCATCCGAGAGACATCTCTCCGTCACTGCCGTAAACGGCGTCCTTGTCGAATGTCGACGAGATCGGCGGAAACACTGAGCGCTGCAGCCAGGCTTTTGGCATGCCCTTCTCGTCGATGGCCGCCTTGATGTACATGGCTGCCACTGAGTGGAAGTAGTCGAATTTGATGTCGTCTTCGCGGCTCCAAACGACTTTCACGGGTTTGCCCGTTTGCTTTGACAACACCGCGGCTTCTACGGCGTAATCGGGTTTGGACTTGCGACCAAAGCCTCCACCCAGGAACGTGACGTGGCAGGTGATATTTTCTTTTTTAAGCCCGAGTTTCTTGGCTACTTCCTCCTGCACGCCCTGCGGATTCTGCGTCGGCGACCATACAACCACCTTCTCCCCCTGCACATCGGCAACCGCGGCGGGAGGTTCCATCGATGCATGTGCGAGATGCGGCGCATAGTATTCGGCCTCGATCACCTTGCCGCCTTTAGAGAACTCGGCATCGGGATCACCGATCGTGTGAACAACCTTGCCCGGTTGCCGAGCAGTTTCCTGCAATTGCCTCTTGTACTCCGTGGAGTTGTACTCGGCGTGAGCCCCGTTCTCCCACTGAATCTTGAGCTGGTCCCGGCCTTTCAATGCTGACCATGTGTTGTCGGCGATGACCGCAACGCCGCCAAGCGGTTGAAACTGGTGTGGTGGTGTGAAGGGATCAATCGCAATCGTCTGCTTGACGCCTTTCACCTTCATCGCCGCCGAATCATCGACCGACTTCACTTTCCCGCCCAAAACGGGGGGATGCGCGATGGCGGCGAAAAGCATTCCCTCGATGCGCACGTCCATTCCAAACAGAGGTTTTCCCGCGCAAACGTCGGTGACGTCATACCCTGGAGCCGGCTTGCCGATGTATCTCCACTCAGACGGCGATTTCAGTTTCAGTTCTTCTTTCCTGGGGACGGGTTGTTTCGCAGCCAGCGCCGCTAGTTCGCCGTAGCCGAGCGTCCGGTTAGAACCCTTGTGCGAGACAACGTGCACCGGGTCGGCCACGCATTGTGCTTCGGGAACGCCCCACTGCTGTGCTGCTGCGCGTATCAGCATGAGCCGGGCGGTAGCTCCGGTTTCGCGCAGCGGGTCAAAGAACTCGCGGACGGAGTGTGAGCCATCCGTGTCCTGCGATCCGTAGCGCTCGTCGCCATCGCCCTGAATCACCTTGACGCGCGACCAGTCTGCGTCCAGTTCATCGGCGACAATCCGCGGCAGGCTGGTCCGCACTCCATTTCCCATCTCGGTGCGGTGAGCTACGATGAGTACGGTTCCGTCAGGTTGAATTCCAAGAAAAACACCGGGATGGAATGCCGTGGCGTCAATCGTGGGCACGGAACCAGGAGTTAGAGGAGCTCCACCGGGTGTCGTACTGGTCGCCGCTTTTGCCAGAAGAGGGGACTTTCCCACGCACAGCACAAAGGCGCTTGCCGAAAGCGCCCCTTGCAGAAAACTGCGGCGTGTCACGTTAACGATTACTATCTTGTCTTCGGAGGATTTCTCGAGAGTGATCATGCCCGCTCCTTCGCCGCCAGCTTGATCGCGGCTCGAATGCGCTGGTATGTTCCACAACGGCAGATGTTGCCCGACATCTCGTCATCGATATCGCCGTCGGTCGGATGAGGCTTCGAGGAGAGCAGGGAAATGGCCTGCATAATCTGACCCGTCTGGCAATAGCCGCACTGCGGCACGTTGACCTCAGCCCAGGCCTTCTGAACCGCGTGTGGTCCGTGGGCGGAGATGCCTTCGATTGTCGTGATCTCGCGTCCTTCTACCTGTCCCATTTGAGTCGTGCACGATCGGATGGCTTTTCCGTTCTCCAGAACCGTGCATGAGCCGCACAACGCCATTCCGCATCCGAATTTTGTCCCGGTCAGTCCGAGGATGTCGCGCAGATACCACAGCAATGGCATCTCCGGATCGCCATCAAATGTTTGCGCAGAACCGTTGACCTTGAGGTGAACCATAGGCACGTCCTTAGTTTTGAGACGTCAGGAAAGTTGGGCCTATTTTACAGCGGGATCAGGTGCGGCGGCATATGAATCCTTAGCTGATTTCCCAATTGCTATGGGTCGATTCAGCCTTCGGGCGCTGCCGATCTTCCTCCGCAGGCGGGAAGCGTCTCGTAAGCGTTACCGTGCACACGGGTTCTTCAGAATTTTCCGCTGGTCCTCGGAGCCTGGTTTGCGATTGAAGAGTTGAGAAACTTTTGAAGCACCGCGCTCATGTCCCGTGCGTCCTCTCGCAACGCACGGAACTTCTCTTACCTTAGGTACTGGTAGTTGGCACTCTTCGACTCATTGGCTCGAACGCGAACAACGCCTTTTCCAGTGTGGCGAGTGCGCTTCAGACGCGGGCCACTTGTACCCCGGACAATGCAAACGGGTCACGACTTCGGAGGATGATCCTTCAATTCCGCCCGGCGCTACAGCCACCGCCTTCTCTAGTTGCGGAACGCGTCATTCCCGCCACACCGCCGGGATCAGGCCTCGATGCCGGGGGATACGCGTTTGTTCACCACATCGAACTTGCCAGGTTCCGGGTTGCATCTGTCTTGCAGACCGTGGATGCTGTAGCTCAGAATCGACAGAAGAGCCGCTTTGTGCTGGTGGTATGCTCGACCCGTGCAATGGTTTGGCAGTTCTCCGAATTTCATCCTTCGCTTGACAGAATTTTCCGGACTCATCACCAACTGGACGACGAAGCTGCACACTAATCATCCTTGGCTTGTACTGGTTCTCTTGGTGCAGTTGGTAGCAATCGCAAGCGGCCAAGTCAAAGAGTCAGATTGTGCAAAAGCCCGTTCCCACCTGAACAGCGCGCAAGCCGCAATCGATGCCCAGGATTCAGTGACAGCGCTCCGCGAGCTCAATCAAGCCGTTCACATAGCTCCACGGTGCGCGGATGCGTATCTGATGCTTGGTCTTATTGAATTTCGTAACGGCGCAACCGCCGATGCGATCCAGAACTATCAAAGAGCAA
>Ga0335077_10000936_pt1 | contig 33615 bp, 30 predicted proteins | sample Lox_Sample_31_FD_207151 | JGI IMG/M metagenome (GOLD analysis project Ga0335077, IMG submission 207151) | Soil microbial communities from Loxahatchee National Wildlife Refuge, Florida, United States - Lox_Sample_3.1 | ecosystem: Environmental > Terrestrial > Soil > Wetlands | place: USA... | reverse complement strand
GCAACCGGGCGAGACGGTGCTCGATCTGGGTTCCGGCGGGGGAATCGACGTATTGCTATCCGCCAGGCGAGTGGGACCGAACGGCAAAGCGTACGGGCTGGACATGACGGACGAGATGCTGGCATTGGCGCGGGAGAACCAGAAGAAGGCGGGCGTGCAGAACGTGGAGTTTTTGAAGGGAACGATCGAGGAGATTCCCCTCCCCGACAATTCGGTGGATGTGATTATTTCGAATTGCGTGATCAATCTGTCCGGCGACAAAGACCGCGTGATGCGCGAAGCGTTCCGGGTGTTGAAGCCGAGCGGGCGGCTGGCGGTGTCAGACGTGGTGATTCGCGGCGAAGTGCCGCAGGCGGTGCGCAAGAGTATGGAACTGTGGGTAGGGTGCATTGCCGGCGCGATGCAGGAAACAGAGTACCGAGAGAAATTGCGAGCCGCAGGATTCGAAGGCGTCGAAGTCGAGCCTACGCGGGTCTACCAGGTGGAAGAGGCGCGTAATTTTCTGACCGCGGCGGGATTGGACGCGGATGTGGTGGGCCCGCAAATCAAAGACAAGTTCATGAGCGCATTTATCCGCGCGAAGAAGCCAGCGGCACGCGCCTGTTGCGGGCCAACCTGCTGCAATTGAGGGTGACGCGGTGAAACCTCCGTTCAACACGTTGTTTCTGTGCACGGGAAATTCGGCGCGGTCCATTCTAGCGGAAGCCATCCTGAATCGGAAAGGCAGCCCGAATTTCCGTGGATTCAGCGCGGGGAGCCATCCGACAGGGCGCGTGAATCCGCACGCCATCGCCTTGCTGGAATCGGCGGGGCTGGCGACGGCGAGCTTGCGGAGCAAGAGTTGGGACGAATTCGCGAGGCCCGGCGCGCCGCAAATGAACTTTGTGTTCACGGTTTGCGACAATGCCGCGAACGAAGTGTGCCCGGTTTGGCCGGGGCAACCGGTCACGGCGCACTGGGGCGTGCCCGATCCCGCCGCGGTCACCGGTTCGCCGGAAGAAATTGAGCGCGCCTTTCGCGACGCCTACCTGCTTCTGGACCGGCGGATCGGATTGTTCCTGAGCCTGCCCCTGGCGAGCCTGGATGCGCTGGCGATCAAGGCGCACGTCGACAGGATCGGTCGAGACTCATGAGCGCGGAGAAGCGATTGAACATCTTCGAGCGATACCTGAGTGCCTGGGTAGCGCTGTGCATGGTTGTCGGGGTGGTGCTGGGAAAGTCGCTGCCCAGCCTGACGGCGAATCTGCGCGCGCTGGAATTTGGCAAAGGAAGCCAGATCAACCTGCCCATTGCCGTGTTCATCTGGCTGATGATCGTGCCGATGATGATGAAGATTGATTTTCTGGCCATCCGGCAGGTGGGAGAAAATCCCAAGGGCCTGCTGGTGACGCTGTTCGTGAACTGGATGGTCAAGCCGTTCTCGATGGCGTTGATCTCGTGGATTTTCTTCCGGCACGTTTTTGCGGCGTGGCTCTCGCCTGCCGATGCGGGCCAGTACATCGCGGGAACGATCATTCTGGCGGCCGCGCCCTGCACCGCGATGGTGTTCGTGTGGAGCTACCTGACAGAGGGCGATCCGGCATACACGCTGGTGCAGGTCTCGCTGAATGACCTGATCATGCTGGTGTTGTTTGCGCCGATCATCCGGTATCTGGTGAGCGGCACGACTTCGCTGGAAGTGCCATTTCGCGTGCTGTTTTATTCCGTTGCGGCGTTCATCGTAATTCCGCTCGCAGCCGGGTCGATGCTACGGGCAGCGCTGATCCGGAGACATGGAAAAGAGTGGTTCACGAATGAGTTCCTGCCGAGGCTGGCGCCGATAACGATTCTGGCGCTGCTGGCCACGCTGGTGCTGATCTTTGCGTTTCAATCGGACAATCTGACCGGCAAGTGGTTCCACGTGTTGCTGATTGCCGTGCCGATACTGATCCAGGTGTATTTTAACGCGACACTGGCGTATGGACTGATGCGATTGCTGGGAGTGGAATACAAGGTTGCGGCGCCGGGCGCATTAATTGGGGCCAGCAATTTCTTCGAACTGGCGGTCGCGACGTCTATCGCGCTTTTCGGAGCCGGATCGGGAGCGGCGCTGGCAACGGTGGTCGGCGTGCTGATCGAGGTTCCGGTGATGCTTTCAGTTTGCGCGGTGTGCAATCGGACCAGGCACTGGTTCGGGCCGTGGCCGGCACAGGCAGTTCCGCCGAAAAACGAAACAATCTCAGTGTAGGAAGTGGCGCATGTCGGTGAAGACCATGGCCAGGCCCAGGCGGTCGGCTGTGGCGATCACGTCGGGATCCTTGACGGAGCCACCGGGCTGAATGACGGCGCTGGCACCGGCTTTGGCGGCTTCTTCGACGCCGTCGGGGAATGGGAAGAACGCGTCGGAAGCAACCACGGAGCCTTGCAGGGATTGCTGGGCCTTAGCGACGGCGATCTTCACGGAATCGACGCGGCTCATCTGGCCGGCTCCAACGCCGATAGTAGCGCCTTCTCTGGCAAAGACAATGGCGTTGGATTTGACGTGCTTGCAGATTTTCCAGGCAAATTGCAGATCGGCGAGTTCGGCGTTGCTGGGAGCGCGTTTCGTGACTACGCGGAGTTCCTTACCGGCAAGCGAGCCAAGATCGGGTTGCTGAATCAGGACGCCGCCCGAGATGCGCTTCAACTGCAGGCTGCGGTCGTGTTCGAAGCCGCCCTGGGGTAGTTGAAGAAGGCGAAGATTCTTTTTGGCGGCGAAGATTTCCTGGGCGCGATCCGCAAAGCCTGGCGCCACGATACATTCCACGAACAATTTGGAGACAGCCTCGGCCGTTGCGCCGTCCACGATGTAGTTGAAGGCCAGAACACCACCGAAGGCCGAAAGCGGATCGCAAGCAAAAGCTTTGGTGTAGGCCTCCTCGAGAGAGGCTTGCTCGGCCGCGCCGCAGGGATTGTTGTGCTTGATGATGACAGCGGCGGGGCGTTCGAATTCGGCGACGAGGCTGCGGGCCGCTTCGAGGTCGACGTAGTTGTTGTAGGAAAGGTCCTTGCCCTGAAGCTGTTTTGCGGCGGCGAGGCCCTCGACGGGCTTTCCGGCGGGGACGTAGAGAGCGGCGGCCTGGTGGGGATTCTCTCCGTAGCGAAGCTCCTGCTTCCGGCGCAGCGCGAGATGGTAACGCTCGGGGAGGACGGGCTTGGACTGCACTTCGAGTTTATCGCCCAGAAGGCTGAGGCGTTCGAGATTGGTGGCGATGAGTCCGTCGTAGCGCGCGGTGGTGGCGAAGACTTTGCGCGCGAGTTCGAGACGAAGTTCAAGAGAAGTGTCCTTGTTGGCCGCGAGCTCATCGGCCACGCGCGGGTAATCGGTGGGGTCGGTGACGACGGTGACACTTTCAAAATTCTTCGCGGCGGAACGCAGCATGGTGGGTCCGCCGATATCGATGTTTTCAATCAATTCCTCGGCGGGGAGATAGACTTTCGCAGCAGTTTGCTCGAAAGGGTAGAGATTGACGACGACGAGATCGATGGGCGAGATGCCGTGCTCCTTGGCCTGCCTGACGTCGTCGGCGAGGTGGCGGCGGAAGAGCAGACCGCCGTGCACTTTGGGATGGAGGGTTTTGACGCGGCCGCCGAGCATTTCCGGCCAGTTGGTGAATTCAGAGACATCTTTGACAGAGATGCCCTGCTCGCGGAGAAGTTTGGCCGTGCCGCCAGTGGAAAGGATTTCGATCTTGAGGGCCGTCAGTTTCGTGGCAAAATCCACGATCCCGGTCTTGTCAAACACGCTCAGCAGCGCCCGCTCCACAGCCATGAGGTCCTCCAGCGATGATGGAACCTAATAGTGTATGCGCAGGGGGCAATTTGGAGAAATACGGAGCTGTGGGAAAAATTGGATGGAAATAATCAGGATTTAACGAGGGCCTTGAGTTTGACCTGGCCGTCGACGGTTTCGACGACGTATTCGACGTCGCGGCAATTCTTTTTGGACTGCAGGTCTTTCGTCTTCTTGCGGACAAACTCATTGAAGCCGGAACGGGTGAGCTTGGCGGTTTCTTCGCCGGCCTGTTTCTTGGCCTGGACGAAGGCTTCGAAGAGCTGATCCACTTTCTGCGATTCGTTTTCGGGCTCGGAAAAGGCTACACGAAAGGCGCGAGTCTCAGCGGCCGCAGCCGCGGCGCGCGCGGCAACAGGAGGTTCAGGTTCGACACGGGGCGCCTGCTTCTGCATGGCTTCCGCTTGCGCGCGGGCTCGTTCGGCCTCGATGGCCTTCGCAGCGGCGCCAAAGTGACGTTCGACTTTGCCTTCTTCACGCTGGGCCATGCGCTTGCGGAACATGTCCTTGTATTTGGCGTAAGTCTGCGAAAGGTTGTTGAAGCGGAAGCGCTGACCGTACTTCAATTCCCCGCCGCGCTCGGCGTAGCGCTTGACGAGCATGTCGATGCGCCACTCGACCTCGGTGGGCGGGCGCTTGCGGCCACCGCCAAAATACATGTCATATTCAATCTTGAGTTGGCGGATGTCGCGCTCGAGCTGTGCGAGTTCCTCGTCGATAGTGGCCATAGCGTGGATCGCCCTCGAACCCACATCGTAGGAGGCACGGCAGCGGGCGTCAACGGAGAATCGCGGCGAGGCGGCGGAAGGAATAAGAGCGAGGCGGGAAGAGGGCGGGCTGGCCGAAAGGGCAGCTGGAGAATTGCAGGGAGGCGAGCGCTGTGATGAAATGACGCCATGTCGTCACCTGTAAAACGCGTGCCGTCCGTGGATCAGACCGCGCTGCTGCGCAAGCTGCCGTCCGTGGATGAACTGCTGCTGCGGCCGCGGATTGCGGCGCTTCGCTCCATGGTGGAGCGGAACTACGCCGTGGAGATTGTGCGTGAGGTGCTGGCGGAGATCCGGCGAGAGATCGCGTCAGGAAAGATTGGGGAAATCGGTGACCTGGAAGCGGATCGGATCGAAGAGCGTGTGGTGCGCGCGGTGGAGACCGAGTTAGCGCCGTCGCTGCAGCCTGTGATCAACGCGTCGGGGGTAATTCTGCATACGAATCTTGGCCGGGCGCCACTCACGAGCGCGGTAATCGAGGAGTTCCGCCGTAGCGCCACGCAATATTCGAACCTGGAGTACGACATCGTTGAAGGCGCGCGCGGAAGACGGGACGTACACCTGGAGCGGCTGATCACGCGTTTGACGGGAGCGGAAGCAGCAATCGTGGTGAACAATTGCGCGGCGGCGGTGCTGCTCACGCTGGCAGCACTGGCGCGTGGCGGCGAAGTGATTGTCTCGCGGGGTGAATTGATTGAGATTGGCGACGGATTCCGCATCCCGGAAATCATGGAGCAAAGCGGGGCGATCCTGCGCGAGGTGGGAACGACGAATCGCACGCGAATTGCGGATCACGAGAATGCGATTGGCGAGATGACACGCGTGCTGCTGCGGGTGCATCCTTCGAATTTCACGGTGAGCGGCTTCACGGAAAAGCCGGAAGTGAGCGAATTGATTGCGCTGGGGGCGCGGCGAGGATTGCCGGTGATCGAGGATCTGGGCTCCGGCTGCCTGGTTAAGCTCGGCGAAACGGGGATCAGTGAGCCGACGGTGCGGGAGAGTGTGGAAGTAGGATTTTCGCTGGTGCTGTTCAGCGGGGACAAACTGCTGGGCGGGCCGCAGGCGGGAATCATAGCAGGGAAAAAGGAACTGGTCGCGAGGGTGCGCCGGCATCCGCTGTTCCGGGCATTACGCGTGGATAAGCTGACGATTGCGGCGATGGAGGCGACGCTGCGGGCTTATTTGCGGGCCGCATGGGACGAAATTCCTTCACAGAGAATGATTCGGGCTAGCGCGAAGGGGCTGAGTGAACGAACGGCTCGTTTTGCGGGGTCGCTTCTGCCGCGAATCATCGAACGCGAGGCTTCTTTCGAGATTATCGATGGGAACTCGCTGGTTGGCGGCGGGTCGACACCTTCGCAATCGTTGCCGTCAAAGTTGCTGCATATCGCGAGCAAACGTTACTCCGCCACGCAACTGGAGGCGCGGTTGCGCGCGGCACCGGCCGGAATTCCGGTGATCGCGCGGATTGAGGATGACAGACTGCTCATCGATTTGCGGACGGTGTTTCCGGAGCAGGAAACGGCGCTGGGCGAGTCGCTGGTTGCGGCGCTCGCCTGAAGTTCTTCATACTTTGAGCATGTTGGCCTTCCAAGCAGCTCGCGGACAACTGAAAGCGATCCAAAAACCGATTCCGAAGTTGAGGGCGGGGTGGGCGCTGATTCGCGTTCGAATGGCCGGAATCTGCAATACCGATGTGGAGATTCTGCGCGGGTATCACCAGTTTGGAGGCGTGCCGGGACACGAATTTGTTGGCGCAGTGGTGGACGTGGCCGGCGTGTCCGCGGCGGCAAGGAAGAAATGGATGGGGCGGCGCGTGGCGGGCGAGATCAATGTGGCGTGCGCGGCCTACGGCTATAAGCCTGTGTGCGGATTCTGCATGCGGGGATTGAGGATGCACTGCGCTCGGCGGGCGGTGCTGGGAATCGTGGCGCACGATGGGGCGTTCGCGGAATATCTGACGCTACCGCTGGAGAATCTACACTGCGTACCCGCGAGTGTGAGCGATGAGAAGGCAGTGTTCATCGAGCCGCTGGCAGCGGCTTGCGAGATACTCGATCAAATTCCGATGCGCAAATTCAAGGAAGCGGCGGTGTTGGGAGACGGAAAGCTGGCGCTACTGATTGCATTGGTCTTGCGGGCACGTGGGACCGGCGTAACGCTTTATGGGAAGCATGAGCAAAAGATGAAGCTGGCACGGCGAGCGGGGGCTCGCACGAAAAAAGTACGAGGCGACGCATCGGACCTGAAGATGGTGAAGGAGAATTTTCGGCTGGTGGTGGAGGCGACAGGATCGCCGAGCGGTCTGGCGCTGGCGCAGCAGATGACTGAGCCTCGCGGGACGCTGGTCCTGAAATCGACGTTTCACGGCGCGGCCCCAGTGGAGACCTGGCCAATCGTGGTGAAGGAGGTCACCGTGGTGGGTTCGCGGTGCGGGCCTTTTGCGAAAGCGATCGTACTGTTGCGAGCGGGCAAGGTGGATCCCACGCCACTGATTTCGCGAACATTTCCGTTGAAAGATGCAGCACAGGCGATTCAATACGCCCAGCAGCCGGGCGCAATGAAACTTATTCTGGAAAACCGATCCTAGGTAGTGTTTCTGAACAGCCAAGACGGATCGGTTGAGATCCTTCGCTTCGCTCAGGATGACAGAGTCGTGTTGCGTTTGAATGTTTCGACGGACCAACTAAAGGCGATTGATACAGGAAGCGACGCAGGCGGCACCGAAGCCGTTGTCGATGTTAACGACGGTGACGTTGGAAGCGCAGGAATTGAGCATGCCGAGGAGGGCAGCGACGCCGCCAAAGCTGGCGCCGTAGCCAACGCTGGTGGGCACCGCGATGACGGGGACGGCGACGAGGCCGCCGACCACGCTGGGCAGAGCGCCCTCCATACCGGCGATGCAGATGATGACGCGCGCTTCGGTAAGTTCGGAGCGATGCTCCAGCAGTCGATGAATACCGGCGACGCCGACATCGTAAAGATGGTTTGCGCGATTACCCATCATACGAGCGGTGAGGAGGGCTTCTTCGGCAACGGGAATGTCGCTGGTGCCGGCGGAGACGACGAGAATGGTTCCCTTTCCGGTGATGGTGGAATTGCGTTCAATTGTGATGGCGCCGGAAACGGGATGGAATTTGGCGGAGCGGCTGGCGCGCTTCACGGCGGCGTGGATCTTCGCGCCGGCGCGGGTGATCAGGATGTTGTGGCGCGAATCTTTGTGGCGCAACATGGCGCTGACGATTTCTGCGACGTGCTTGGGAGTCTTGCCCCCGCCAAATATCACTTCGGCATAGCCCTGGCGAAGAGCGCGGTGATGATCGACTTTGGCAAAGCCGATATCTTCAAAGGGCATGTGCTTGAGGCGTTCGACGCCGGATTCGGGGGAAACAGTTCCCTGCCCCACGGCCTTCAGAAGTTTCAGAATTTCTTCGGAGTTCATAAGGTTTGGCTGCAAAAAATCTTAACACCGCCGCGCCAAAGCGCCTATGCTTGACTTGGCAGGCAGCGGCTGGGAGACTGAAGTCCTCCGCGAAAATACTATGGCAAATCCTCAAGGGCGAATCATCACAATTGGTGTGACCGGGGCGAGCGGAGCAGTTTTCGCGCAAAAAACGCTTTCGTTACTGGAAGACGATGCGCGCGTCGGACGCGTACACCTGGTGGTGACGGAAACCGGGCAGCGGCTGTTCTCGGAGGAGCTGGGGATCACGTCCGGCGATCTGAAGAAGCTGCCGGGGCGGATTCTGGGGCGAACCTCGAAGAAGGTCGAGACGGTTTCGAATAAGGACGTGGGAGCGGCGATTGCGTCGGGCAGTTATGCAGTGGATGCGATGGTGGTGATTCCGTGCACGATGGGTTGCCTGGCGTCGATTGCGACGGGGATGAGCGACGACCTGGTGGCGCGCGCAGCGGACGTGATGCTGAAAGAAAGGCGCAAACTGGTGCTGTGCGTGCGAGACACGCCGTTCAACCGAATTCACCTGGAGAACATGCTGAGGGCGGAACAGGCGGGAGCGGTGATCATGCCGGTGGTGCCGGCGTTTTACTTCAAGCCGAAATCGATCGACGAAATGGTGACGCAGTACGTGTGCCGGGTGCTGGCGCAGGCGGGACTGCCGCAAGAGAAGATGTACCGGTGGAGCGGAAGCGCGGCGGGAAGAAAGGCGGAATCGTAGGGCATGGCTGGCCGGATTCGCACGGTGCTGGAGATGATCAAGTTCGAGCACTCCGTATTTGCGTTGCCGTTTGCGCTGACAGGCGCATTGCTGGCGGCGCGGGCGACGTTTCACAGCTGGCCATCGGCGCGGCAAGTTTTGTGGATTGTGTTGGCCATGGTGGCGGCGCGTTCGGCGGCGATGACGATCAACCGGATCGCCGACGTGCACTACGACAGCCAGAATCCGCGCACAAAAACGCGGGCGCTGGCCACAGGGGCCCTGTCGGTATCGTTTGCGTGGATGTTTACGTTGATGGCGATGGCAGTGTTTTTCGCGGCGGCGTGGCAATTGAACAGGCTGGCGTTGAAACTGGCGCCGGTAGCGCTGGCGATTCTGTTTTTCTATTCGTATACGAAGCGGTTCACATCATGGTCGCATCTGTTTCTGGGATTCGCGCTGGGAATTTCTCCGGCGGCGGCGTGGATTGCGGTGACGGGCAGTTTCGACTGGCGGATGTTGATCTTGTGCGGGGCGGTGACGCTGTGGGTGGGCGGGTTTGACGTGCTGTACGCGTGCCAGGATGTCGAATTTGACCGGGAAGCGGAACTGTTTTCGGTGCCGAAGAGATTTGGGATCGCTAAGGCGCTGGTGATTGCGCGCGTGATGCACCTGGGAGTGGTGATTCTGCTCAGCTGGCTGGCGACAAGCTTCGGGTTGCCGTGGCCGGCGTGGGCGGGAATTGCGGTGGTGGCGGCGCTGCTGGGCTACGAACATTCACTGGTGAAAGCGAACGATTTGAGCAAGCTGAACGCTGCGTTTTTCAAGGTGAACGGATATATTAGTATGTTGTTCCTGCTGTTCTGGGGCGCTGCCGCAGCGGTTTGGCGGGTTTGAAGACATTGAAATTCGAGAAAGCAACGGAAGAAACAAAGTGGCTGAACTGAAATTCACGGACACAAATTTGCGGCCCATTGCCGATAAGGTGCTGGCGGGGGAACGGCTGTCGTTTGACGACGGCGTGGCGCTTTACAAGACGCCGGATTTGCTGGCGGTGGGATGGCTGGCCAACTATGTGCGCGAGAAGCGGCATGGAAATGTGGCGTATTACAACGTGAACCGGCACATCAATCCCACGAATGTGTGCGTGGCGCATTGCAAGCTGTGCGCGTTCGGGCGCGACCCTGGGGCGCCGGGCGCTTACACGTATGCGCTCGAAGAAATGTACGAGCGGGCGGCGCAGGGAATTCGCGAAGGCGCGACGGAAATCCACATTGTGGGCGGGCTGCATCCGGACTTGCCGTTCGACTATTTCCTGGAACTGATTCGCGGCATCAAGCAGCGGCACCCGCAAGTGCATTTGAAGGCGTTCACCATGGTGGAAGTGCATTACTTCGCGCGAATCGCGAAGCTGACCGTCGACGAAGTGCTCGTGAAGATGAAGGAAGCAGGCGTGGATTCCTGCCCGGGAGGCGGCGCGGAGATATTCCACCCGCGGGTACGCCGAATCATCTGCGACCACAAGGTCAGCGGCCGCATGTGGCTGAGCATGGCGAAGAAGGCGCACCGCATCGGGCTGCGCTCGAATGCCACGATGCTCTACGGGCATGTGGAAACCGTCGAAGAACGAGTGGATCATTTAGTGCTGCTGCGCGAGGCGCAGGACGAGACGCACGGCTTTGTGGCGTTCATTCCGCTGGCATTTCATCCGGAAAACACGCCGCTGGCGCACATCCCGAAACCGACGGGATACGACGACTTGCGGAATATAGCCGTATCGCGGTTGATACTGGACAATTTCGACCACATCAAGGCGTACTGGATCATGATGACGCCGAGTATCGCGCAGATTGCGTTGCGGTTCGGCGCGAACGACATGGACGGCACGGTGGTGGAAGAAAAGATCTACCACGATGCGGGAGCCACCACGGCGGAGTTCACGCCGCGAACAGAGCTGGAACGTCTGATTCGCGCGGCGGGGCGCGTGCCGGTGGAACGAGACACGCTGTACAATCCCATCGACCGTAGCAAACTGCCGCCGATTGTGCCGGCGACGCCTCCGGGACTGGTTTCGCTTTCCCTCAACGGTTGATTAGAGCTTGACTAGAAGCTGTCTAGCTGTCTGATAAATAGCCGAGCACAGTGAAGGCCACCCTCAGCTCTCTCGGCACGGCTGAAGCCGTGCCCTCCCGAAAGCATATTTGTGAGATCGCTCCTAGTGGCGCCACTTCCGGAACCCGGGTGCTGATTAGCCGCATCCTTCCAGCAGTTTCATTCTTGAATTAGGGTGGTAGAATCGGGGGCGTCGCTAAGGTATAACCCGCCCGGGCGACAGCGAATCCAATCCCCAAGGCCCGCGAGCGACAACCACACAACCAAAGGAGATTCCCATCATGCAACGCAAAGCCTCCGCAGTATGGCAAGGTGACCTGAAATCCGGCAAAGGATCGATTTCGACCGAGAGTGGCACGTTGAAGAGCAGGCAGTATTCGTTCAGCACGCGTTTTGAGAATGGCGTGGGAACAAATCCCGAAGAACTACTGGCGGCAGCACACGCGGGCTGCTTCACGATGGCGCTTTCGGCGCAACTCGGGAATGCGGGAATGACGGCAACGAAGCTGGAGACCACGTGTACGATCACGCTGGAGAAAGTGGGCGAAGGCTTCTCGATAACGAAGAGCCATCTAGACCTGGTGGCACATGTACCGAACGCGGACAAAGCGAAGTTTGATGCGGCCGTGAAAGCGGCGGAGACGGGCTGCCCGGTGTCCCGGCTGTATAAGGCGGAAATCAGCGTGAGTTCGCAGCTGGTGACTTCGCAGTCGGCTTGAGCGCGGAACGATAACATGCGAGTACAATGCACGGCATGATTCCCGCTCCGGGTGTGTTCCTTGCTGGCGTCGCTATCTTTCTGATCGTCCTGTGGGACGCATTCGAAGCCATCATCTTGCCCAGGCGAGTGACGCGGCGGTTCCGCCTCACACGTTTCTATTATCTGTTCACGTGGAGGACGTGGAAGCTCTACGCGCGCCTGATGCATTCGCCCAAGGCGAGAGAAGCGTTTTTCGGCTTTTTCGGGCCGATCTCGCTGTTTTTCCTGATTGGAGTGTGGGCAGTCGGACTGGTCATTTCGTTCGGAATGATGCAGTACGGAGCGGGCTCAGCGTTGAATGTTTCCGGGATGAGGCCGAGCTTGTACACGGACCTTTATTTGAGTGGAACGACGTTCTTCACGCTGGGACTCGGCGACGTCATCCCGAAGTCGGGACTGGCGCGATTTCTGGTGGTAGCCGAGGCTGGATTCGGCTTTGGTTTCCTGGCGGCGGTGATCGGCTACCTGCCGTTTATTTACGGCGCGTTCGGGAATCGCGAAACGAATATTGCGCTGCTGGATGCCCGGGCAGGAACGCCGCCAACCGCGGGAGAACTGCTGAGGCGTCACAGCTACAAAGGGGGCGAGGAAGCACTGCAGAAACTGCTAGCGGAATGGGAACGCTGGTGCGCCCAGCTTCTGGAATCGCATCTGTCTTATCCGGTGCTCGCGTATTTCCGATCGCAACATGACAATCAGTCTTGGATCGCGTCACTGACGGCGATTCTGGACACCTGTGCTCTCGTGATTGCGGGACTGGAGGACGCTTGTTCGAAACAAGCGGAATTGACGTTTGCAATTGCACGGCATGCGGTGGTGGATCTCTGCCAGGTGTTTAACGCGCCGCCGCGTCCGTTGCCGACCAACCGGCTTACGCCGGAGACGCTGGATAAGCTGCGCGCGAAGCTGGCCAAACACGGCTGGGTGATTCTGACGACGCCAGAAGCGGCGCAACGACTGACGGAGCTACGCGAAATGTATGAACCCTACGTCCAGGCGCTGGCGCGGCACCTGAATCATTCGCTGCCACCGTGGATTCCGGAGAAGAAGGGCCGGGACAACTGGGAAACCACAGCATGGGCGAAGAGCAGCGGCGTGATGGACGATAACCCGGCACAGTTGCTGCACGACGACCACTTTTAAGAACAATTCGACCGACAGATCGGTGCGATCGGAGAAATTCAGATGAAAGCGATTCAAGTGCACAAATTCGGCGGGCCCGAGGTTCTGGAGCTTCACGAAATACCGACGCCGAAGCCGGGGCCGGGACAAATCCTGGTGCGAGTGCGAGCGGCCGGGGTGAACCCGTACGATACGTACATGCGGAATGGAACGTACGCGATCAAGCCGGCGCTGCCATACACGCCGGGCTCTGACGCCGCCGGAACCGTGGAGGCCATCGGCGAAGGCGTGAAGAAATTCAAGGCAGGCGACCGAGTATATACGGCAAAAACTTTGACGGGCGCCTACGCGGAGCACGCGCTCACGGATGAATCGCAGTTGTATGCGCTGCCCGAGAAGATTTCGTTCGCGCAGGGCGCCGGATTATGGGTACCGTACGGCACGGCGTATACCGCGCTGCATCATCATGCGAGAGCACGCGCGGGAGAAACGCTGCTGGTCCACGGGGCGAGCGGCGGAGTGGGGACCGCGGCAGTGCAAATCGCGCGGGCCATGGGCATGACGGTGATGGGAACAGCGGGAACAACCCGGGGAATGGACTTGGTGAAGAAGGAAGGCGCGCATCATGTTTTCGATCACACGAAGGCGGGATACGCGGAGGAAATCCTGAAGGCGACGGGCGGCCGCGGGATCAACGTGGTGCTGGAAATGCTGGCGAATGTGAATCTGGCGACGGACATGAAGCTACTGGCGATTGAAGGCCGGGCGATCGTGATCGGGAACCGCGGAGAAATCACGATCAATCCGCGGGAATTGATGGCACGCCGCGCGTTGGTGCGAGGATTCACGTTGTGGGCAGCGACGGAGGCAGAGTCCGCGGAAATACACGCGGCCATCGCCGCCGGGCTGGAGAACGGAACGATGCGGCCGATCGTGGGGAAAGAGCTGCCGCTCAAAGACGCACCGCAAGCGCATCAGGACGTGCTGGCGCCGGGAGCATTCGGGAAAATTGTGCTGGTGGCGTGAGGCAGCTGGTTAAATTCTGCCGAGAGTGTGAAGCAGGATGCCGAGGACGGCTCCGCCAAGAACGAGCCACGTGGAATTGATTTTGTAGCGAAAGAGCAGAAATGCAGTGAGAACGGCGATCGCAATCACCGGCAGATTGAGCAGCGCTGCACGCGCGAATTGATAACCGACAAAACCCATGAGAGCGACCGCGGCGGCGTTGACGCCATCCAGAAACGCGCCGGCGATGGGCGATTTACGCAATGCTGGGAGAAAGCGAGCCGTCGCGGCCACATAAATAAAAGCGGGCAAGAACATACCGGCAGTGGCAAGAGCCGCGCCTTTCCATCCATTCAGCAGATAACCGATAAATGTGGAGACCGTGAAGAAGGGGCCGGGGGTGGCCTGGCTGACGGCGATGGCATCGAGGAGTTGCGCGTCGGTGAGCCAATGAAGGCGAAGCACGAGGTCTGCGCGAAGGACGGCCAGCAGTACGTAGCCGCTGCCAAAGAGAATGGCGCCGATTTTCAGAAAGTAGAGAAATAGCGCGGCCATGCCAATGGAATTTGCGGCGGCCGGGCCAATGATTCCGAGAACCAAGGGGGAGGGGTTTCGCGCATTGGCGACGCGCGCGCCTTCACGAATAAAGATCCAGAGCAGGCCGGCGCCGATCAGAAGGACAAGAATCGGAGCGCCAAGCGCCGCAAAAGCGAAAACCGCAGTTGCCAGTATGGCAAGAGGGATGGTTTTCAAAGCGGTTCGCGCGAGATTCCATACGGCTTGCGCGATAAGCGCGACGACCACCGGCTTGATGCCTACCAATAGGCCAGCGACCTGGGGCACAGAACCAAATGCTCGGTAGGCCCAGGCGAGCCCAGTCACCAGAACTACGGCCGGCAATATGAAACAAGCCCCGGCAACGATCAGGCCCGGCAAGCCGCCGCGAATTTCACCAAGATAGATGGCAAGTTCGGTGGAGCTGGGGCCGGGCAAAAGATTGACGGCGCCGAGCAGGTCGAGGAAACGCTCGCGGGAAAGCCAGTGAAGGCGGCGGACGAAACGCTCCTCCATCATGGCGATGTGTGCCGCAGGCCCACCGAAAGCAACGAAGCCCAGGCGAAGAAATTCCCTGGCCAGTTCGGAGAGAGAACCGCTACGTGGCGGCTCGGGTTTCGGCACATCTGCCATGGGGGAGGCGGTCATTATGTGTCAGAGACCGCGGCGGATGTGTAAAAGGAATCTGAATCGTTGCCGCGGAGGTTTGCTCGGCGATGCAGCCAATGGGCAATCAGGAGGACATAGAACGGCGCGTAGACAAGCCACTGGAAGAAGGGATCGAATTGGAAGACGCCCAAAATTCCGTAGCCGATGAGAACGTTGTAGGAGAGAAATTGCAGCACCGTGAGCAACAGCCACGCCGGATTCGGGAAGAAGCAGAGAAGAGGAACAAGCCAAGTGAAATACCAGGAATAGCCGTTGGGACCGAAGGCCAGGATCGTGCCGATGAGGAGATAGGCGGCGCGAGCGGGCTCCGAACGCTTCCAGGAGAGCCAGAGCGCGAGTCCCCAGGAAGCGACCACGCCGACGAGAGCGGGAATTTTCGTACCGCCGCCAGTGAGCCAATCGATGAGCGTGTAGAGGCTAGCGTGGTAGTTTTTCCAGGTCGCTTCGTAATAAGTGAGGTTGGCGCGGAACATCTGGAGGCCGCTCTCATAGGGGACGAGCACGAGGACACAGAGGAATATGGCGAGAATGGCGGCCGACCAACCTGATTTCTTCTGTGGCCAGCCGGCGCGGCGAATCCAAACGGGAAGCAACACGGCGGGAAAGACTTTGGCCATGGTGGCGAGAGCAACGGGGGCGGCAGAAAGCGAAGGCCACTTCTTGAACATGGCAAGGCCGCAAACGATGCCGAGGATCGCCAAAACATCATTATGGCCGCTACCGGCGAATTCGACGATGACGAGCGGGTTCCAGGCATAGACGGCAACGCGAAAATTACGACGGGGATCGGCGCGAAAGATCCAAGCGAGCAGGAAGATCACGAGTACGTCAGCAAGCTCAAAGGGGATCTTGAATGCCACGGGTCCGGGAAACAGCTTCCATGCGGCGCGAAAGAGCAGTTCGGAGACGGGAGGATAGATGGCGGGAATTTCACGGCCGGGCAGGACGTAGTAGTAGCGATCGCGGAGAGAGGCCAGACGAGGATCGTTGGGGGCGATAGAGTAAGGATTCCAGCCGTGCGCTTGCACCTTGCCTTCCCAGCGGTAGCGGTGCAAATCGTCGGAAAGGGTAGGCTCGATGGTCCAGAGGGGCGCGCGGAATGCAATCGCAAAGAAAACCAGTAGAATGGTAGCTACACGAGTGGCCTGTGTGCGGGTGAAAGCGTACAACGCAACCAGATAGATGATGCCTGCCGCCAGCGCCAACTCGATAAAGCCGATGGCATGATTCTTCAGAAAATAGAGGCTGTGCATCCGCAGGAAGATGAATTCAAGGGCAATTCCCGCGGAGATCAAGCAGACCCACTTGAATCGAGCTTGTTGTATCGGGGAAATCATTCGAAGGAACTTCAGACTTGCCGACTCTCGCTCCATATCTGATCGCGGCGCAGCAAAGTCCTCTCAGCCATTACTGGCATAAGATCACGGACCGGACGTTCAGCGGCGTTTATCACGCGAACGCATTCGATCTGGCGATGATGATTCCATACTTCATCGTACTGTTCATCCTGGCGATGTACGGACTGCACCGCTACGTGCTGCTGTATAACTATTTTGTGTACCGGAAGAACGTGCCAGCGACGCCGCAGCCGGTCACCAACTGGCCAAAGGTTACCATACAGCTTCCCATCTTTAATGAGCGATACGTAATCGAGCGCCTGGTGGACGCGGTGTCACAATTCGATTATCCGCGGGAACTGCAGGACATCCAGGTGCTGGACGATTCGACGGACGAGACGCGCGAAGTGGCGCGAAATTGCGTGGAACGGCACGCGGCGCAGGGATTGCCGATCGTGTATATCCACCGGACAAACCGCGAGGGGTACAAGGCGGGGGCGCTGGAAAACGGATTGAAGACGGCAGCCGGGGAGTTCGTGGCAATTTTCGACGCGGACTTCATACCACAGCCGGATTTTCTGCGACGCACGATTCCCTACTTTCTGAGCGGCGACAACAGCAAGAACATCGGCATGGTGCAGACGCGGTGGACGTATCTGAACAGCGACTATTCGCTGCTGACGCGTGTCGAAACGATTCTGCTGGACGGGCATTTTGTGATCGAGCATGGTGGGCGTTCGCGGCGCGGGACATTTTTCAACTTCAACGGAACCGCGGGAGTGTGGCGGCGCGCGGCCATCGATGCGGCGGGCGGCTGGGAACACGACACGCTGACAGAAGACACCGACCTTTCCTACCGGGCGCAGCTGAAGGGCTGGAAGTTCCTGTACCTGCCGGAGATTGAATGCGCTTCGGAGCTGCCGGTGGACATGAACGGCTTCAAGGCGCAGCAAGCGCGCTGGGCGAAGGGTTTGATGCAGACGGCGAAAAAGATTCTGCCGCAGGTGTTTCGTTCGAATGTGCCATGGCACGTGAAGTCCGAAGCATTTTTTCACCTGACGGCGAATATTTCGTATCCGTTGATGGTGCTGCTCTCGACGATGCTGTTGCCGGCAATGATTGTGCGGTTCTACCAGGGCTGGTTTCAGATGATGGTGATCGACCTGCCGTTGTTTCTGGCCTCGACGTGCTCGATTTCCAGCTTTTACATTGCGGCGCAGAAAGAGCTACGCCCGAAGACGTGGCTGAACACATTCTGGTACATGCCTTTTGTGATGGCGACAGGAATAGGGCTGAGCGTGCGGAATGCGCAGGCGGTGCTGGAAGCGATTATCGGGAAGAAATCGGAATTCGCGCGGACACCGAAGTTCAAGATTGAAGGCAAGTCTGGAACGTTCGCCGCAAAGAAGTACAAGAATAAATCCGGGTGGATGCCATATTTCGAAGTTGGGCTCGGGCTATATTTTGTGCTGGCAGTGGTGTACACGATCCGCAACGAAAACTATGCAACAGTGCCGTTCCTGCTGCTGTTCGTGTGGGGCTACCTGTACACGGGATTCATGTCGCTGAGCCAATCGTGGTTTGCGCACCTGCGGTTCGACGTCAACGCGCCGGAAATGCGGCCGGCGTCTACGGGAGCACCGGGCTTTTAGAGCGAAGGCGTTTCGTCGCCGAGTGTGTGACTTTGGTCGCTGCCCTTTTTTTCCCTGGGTATAGAATCAGCTCCGGTCGAGTTGTCCCTCCGTGGAGGAATCTATGAGCCTTCGTTTGTCCAGTTTGTTCATCGGACTGATCTTCGCCAGCGCAGCGTTAGCGGATAGCCCACAACTGAGCGAAGAAGGGAAAGCTTGCGTGGAGTGTCACAAGGATTCGACGCCGGGGATCGTGGAGCAGTGGCAATCCAGTGCGCACGCGAAAAAGGGAGTGGACTGCTACTCGTGCCATAAAGCAAACGAGGGCGATCCGGCCACGTTTGATCACTACGGCCACAAGATCGCGGTGATTGTGACGCCGAATTATTGCGGGCGCTGCCACGCCGCGGAAGTGAAGCAGTTCGAGAAGAGCCATCATGCGGCGGCGGCCAAGTTCATTGGTTCGCTGGACAACATGCTGGGCGAGATCGTGGAGGGAGGTCCGGCGGCAAACAACGGATGCCGGCAATGCCACGGAAGCGAGGTGAAATATCTGGGGGATGGAAAGTTCGATGCGACGACCTGGCCGAACAGCGGGATCGGGCGGGTGAATCCGGATGGAAGCAAAGGATCGTGCGCGGCCTGCCACGGGCGGCACACATTCAGCTCGGCGACAGCACGGATGCCGGAGAACTGCGGGAAGTGCCACTTGGGCCCGGATCATCCGCAGATCGAAATCTACAACGAGTCAAAGCACGGGATTCAGTACCGCGCAAACATGGCGAAGATGAATCTGGAGTCGAAGAGCTGGGTGGTTGGGAAAGACTATTCTGCGGCGCCAACCTGCGCCACGTGCCACATGTCCGCAACCAGCCATCAACCGGTCACACATGATGTGGGCGACCGGATCAGCTACACGCTGCGGCCCGCCATTTCCATCAAGCTGGACAACTGGGAGAAGCGCCGGCTGAATATGATGGACGTCTGCTCGAATTGCCACGCGACAGCTTGGGTGGACAACTTTTACAAACAGTATGAAGGCACGATCGACCTGTACAACGAGAAGTTCGCGAAACCGGCGAAGTCGATCATGGACAAGCTATATGCGGCAAAGAAGCTGACGCCGACGCCGTTCGACGAAAAGCTCGAGTGGACGTACTACGAACTATGGCACCACCAAGGCCGTCGGGCGCGCATGGGAACAGCGATGATGGGGCCGGACTACACGCAGTGGCACGGATTCTTCGAAGTGGCGAGGACGTTTTACACCGAGTTTATTCCAGAGGCGGAACAATTGATGCCGGGGGTGACGGCCGAGGTGATGAAGTCCGACTACCACAAGTGGACAAAGGGACTGACGAAAGAAGAACTGCAACAACAGATCGACTTTTACAAGGACCGTTACCAGCAATAGCGGAAGTGGGAAAGTTCTTGCGCCGACAGACGCGGGGCGAAACAATGAAGAGGTGAATATTCAGCCGAGGAAACGTGTGCGCCTGAGTGCGGAAGAGATTGCGAACAGCGTGACGCACGGGATCGGGTTGGTGTTGAGCATCGCGGGTTTTGCCGCGCTGCTGGTGCTGGCGATCTTGCGCGGAACCGCTTGGCAGATTGTGGCGTGTTCGGTGTATGGAGCGAGCCTAGTGTGCTTGTATGCCGCTTCGACTCTCTATCACGCTGCGATATCTGCACGACTAAAGCGAGGACTGAAGATCTTCGACCACAGCGCGATTTACCTGCTCATTGCGGGCACTTACACGCCATTTCTGCTGCTGAATCTGCGAGGACCGTGGGGCTGGTCTCTGTTCGGAGTGATCTGGGGATTAGCGTTCACCGGAATTTTGTTCAAGCTGTGGTTTGTGGATCATTTCGAACATGTGTCGACGGGAGTGTACGTGGCGATGGGATGGCTGGTGATTATCGCGGCGAAGCCAGTGCTGGCGCATGTGCCTTCAGCGACGCTGATCTGGCTTGTTGCCGGCGGAGTTCTCTACTCGATGGGCGTGGTGTTTTACGTGTGGAAACGGCTACCGTACAGCCATGCCGTGTGGCACATGTTCGTGCTGGGCGGAAGCGCCTGCCATTATTTCGCGGTGCTGCGTTCGGTGCTTGGGAGCCCTATCTAAGATGTCCGATTAGGCGGTCGCTTCGTCCATCCAGCGCTTGATCATGTATTCGTACTTCGGATCGACGTCCAGGAAGACGACGCCAGCACCCTGATTCGAGGTTGAGTAGATCACCCGGGCCTTGCATTGAAAGGTGAGGTCGCCAGAGAAAATCTTCAACCGTATGATTGTGCCGGGTGGAAACGGATTCATCATATCCAAGTAACAGCCGTTCAGACTCAATTCGCTGACGCGCGATGCGACACGAATATCGGATTGTTCCTCGTACAATTCTGCGCTGGCGATGAAAATGCGCCTGGGAGAACGGCGCCGTTCCCGTTCCATATAGCCCTCCGATAGTCAGGGTCGGTCCTTGCCTCCATGCTAATCCTGGAGCGGCGAGGGGAACGTATTTTTCAGGGAGCGTGCCCTTCTCCTAAGCATGTTGAAGCGGTCAATCGTAACCGCGGGTGAAAGCCATGCTGGCCATCGGTACAGGCGGGAGAAGCGGGCCGGATGCGGGTGGCTCGCGCACCGGGCTTACGTTACAATTTCGGCTTCGGTTTAGGGCCAAAGAGCAAGTTGAGGTGAATGGATGAGTGGTCTGCGACGTGGTGTCTGTGGATGGGTGTGCTGGCGATTTCTGGGAGTAATTCTGGCGATCGCAGCCGTAAGCGCGCCGCCGGCGAATGCGCAGCAGCGGCGGCAACGAGAGCCGAATTCAGTGTATGCGGAGCGGCGGGCAAAGCTGGCGTCCAGCATCGACGGGCCCGTTGTGCTGCTGGGATATACGGGAAAAGAGGAAGAAGCGCAGAACTACATTTTTGCGCAGGAAGAGAATTTCTACTATTTGACGGGCCATAACGAGGAAGAAGCGGCGCTGGTGTTGTTGCCGCCGGATGGGAGCAAGGCAAAGAAGAACGATTGGCAAGGTCCGCGAGAGATTTTCTTTTTGCCGCCGAAGGACCCACGGAAGGAGAAGTGGAACGGAGTGCGGATGGCTCCCGGCGATCCGGGAATCGAGGCGCGGACAGGATTCTCGGAGATCAAGCCGACGCCCGAACTGCGCGCGACCGTGGAGCGGCTGGCGAAAATCTATCCGAACTTCTACACGATACTTCCCTACCAGAAGGAATTGGGCGGATACCCGCACGAGCGAGAGACGGCGGAATGGCTGAAGCAGGCCGCGCCGCAAGTAGCGGTCAAAGACATCCGGAGCAACATAGGCGATTTGCGGGTGATCAAGTCGCCTACGGAAATCGCGTTGCTGCGGGAGGCGATTGACCTTTCCGATGACGCGCAAGTGGAAGCGATGAAGATGATGCGGCCGGGAGCCTGGGAATACCAGGTGGCGGCGAAAATGGTGGAAATGCACGCGATGGGTGGATCGGAAGCGGAAGCCTATGCTCCCATCGTGGGAGCAGGACCGAATTCGACGGTACTGCACTACGACAAGCTGAGCCGAAAGATGGAGGACGGTGACATCGTCGTGCTCGACGTAGGCGCGCAGTATTCGGGATATGCGGCGGATATTACGCGGACGTTGCCCGCGAACGGAAAATTCACGCCGAGGCAGAGGGAGATCTACGAGATTGTGCTGGGCGCCCAGGAGGCGGCGCTGAAGGCATTGAAACCGGGAATGGATATGTGCCGGAAGGGCAATAAGAGCGTCTATAAGATTGCGTACGAGTACATCGATTCGCACGGAAAAGATCAGCACGGAAAATCGCTGGGTCAATATTTCATTCATGGATTGGGACACAACATCGGGCTCGACGTACACGATCCCGGCGATACGTGCAAACCGCTGGCGCCGGGAATGGTGGTTACCGTGGAACCGGGGATTTATATTCCGGAAGAAAACCTCGGCGTGCGCATTGAGGATGATGTGCTGATTACCGAAGGCGGATACGAACTGCTAAGCCGGAAGCTACCGCGCGATCCGGATGAAATTGAAAAAATCATGGCGGAAGGGGCGAAGGCGCGCGCCGCGGGACAGAGTAAGTAAGCAGTTGGCGACGTTCTTTTTCGTTTCGGAGCTAGGCGAGCGCGAGACGCTCAATTGAAACCGTGCAAGAGCGCACAGGGATGCCAAAGTTCGTCTTCGGCGTGCGCTTCGCAAAACCATTTATCGCATTTCACACAACGAACAGTTGCGGGAAATCCGCACAGCTCGTTGTCAGGCGAGACAGCCTGACAGGGACGCTCACGGTCTGGGCCCTCATGATTGGCTTCGTCCATGACGAGCGAGACCCCCAGAAGGGGATTCTACGCCCCCGGGTGGGCAATCCAAACATAAAGAGGCCGCAAAGTTAGCCTACAAGTTATGGCTTGGTAGGGGTCGCAGCGGGCTTTGTGCCGGCGGAAGCGGGTTTTGCGGGGGCCGCGGCGGCGGATTTTAGCGGATAGGCCTGGTCGTAGAGCTTGGCGACAGCTTCGGTGATGTCCACGGCAGGTGCGACGAAGAGCAGCGGTGTGCCGGGAGCAGAAGAATCGATGACGGTGCCGAGGTTTTGCTCTGTGGCGTAGCGATCGACGATGGGCAAGAGTCTACCGCCGATGCGCTGGATGACGTCGTCCTTGGCGGCGTTGCGGTCATCCTGAAATGCGGCCTGCTTGCGGTTGAGCTGCCGAGTGAGGCGCTGGCCCTCCGCCTGAGCCTTGGCTTTTTGCTCGTCGGACCAGGTGGCCTGCTTCTCGGAAAATTGTCTGGCGATATCGTCGATCTTGCGGCTGATCTCGTCGAGCTCTTTCTGGCGGGCGGCAAACCTGGTTTCAAAATCGGCAAGCGCTTGCTTCCCTTCCGCGGTAGTGGCGATGGCCAGGCGGAGATTAATGATGGCGATCTTTGGTGAGGATTGAGCATGGAGGGTGGCGGCGAGAAAGCAGGCGAGGGTGATCAGGGTCGTGCGAAGGATGAGTTTCGGATTCACGGTGTTCTCCGGTGGAGCGAGGAGCGCTGAGATATTCGAGTATGCAGGCTAGTATAGCGCGGCCAGATTGTAATCCATGGCAGTAAATCGAGAATGGGGCGCCGAAGGGATGAAATAGCGTATCGTTCTAAGGCAAATGGAACACCGAAACCGGATCGTCCTGGCTGGAGCCATCGGGAACGTGCTCGAGTGGTACGACTTCGGGCTGTACGGACTGTTGGCGCCGGTATTGGCTTCGGAATTTTTTCCTGGGCACGATCGAATCGCGGCGTTGTTGGGAGTGTACGGCGGCTTTGCCGTGGGATTTGTGATGCGCCCCATCGGCGCGCTGGTGTTGGGTTATCTGGCCGACCGCGTGGGGCGGCGATTCGTGTTGGCGCTTTCCGTGCTGCTGATGGGAGTGTCGACGGTGGCGGTGGGGCTGCTGCCGACGTACCGATCGGTGGGCGTGTGGGCACCGATTCTGCTGGTTGCGGTGCGAATGTTCCAGGGATTTTCGGTGGGCGGCGAGTTTGTGGACTCGGTGACGTATCTGGTGGAAGCGGCACCACCCGGCCGACGCGGGGTGATGGGGAGCATCGCGAATCTGGGGTCGACGGGAGGGATGCTGCTGGCGGCGGGAGTGGCCGCGACGGTGACGAGCCTGGTCGATCCGGAGGTACTGGCGGCGTGGGTGTGGCGAGTGCCGTTCCTGGCCGGAGGCGTGATTGCGTCGGCGGCGTACCTGTTGCGGCGGCATCTGCCGGCGACCGGGAAGGAAGCGGAGCGCGAGGCGCGGATCAGGACGGAGGCTCCCCTGCGAACGGCGATTCGGGAGCAGCCCGGAATTTTGTTTGCGACGCTGCTGTTCACTTCGGGCTACGGAATTGTGAACTATCTGACCATGGTGCTGCTGCCGACGTATGCGCGCGAATTCGGGCACATCGCGGAAGGGCAGGCGTTGCGCATCAACACGGCCGGGCAGGCGTTGGCACTGTTCGTGGTGCCGCTGTCGGGGTGGTTATCGGATCGCTTGTGGAGACGAAGGACGGCGCTGGCGGTAGTGTTCACTGCGGAAGCGATTGTGGCATGGAAAGCGTTCGACCTGGCGGCGAATGGCGGCGCGGGAGGCTTGTGGATTGCGCAAATGGTTTTCGCATTTCTGCTGGCGATGGTGATGGGACAGGCGCCGGCGATGTTGTCGGAACAATTTGCGAGCGAATATCGGGTAAGCGCGCACGCGGTGACGTTTAACATCGGGATCGGAATATGCGGAGGGACGGCGCCGATGGTGGCAATGGCGCTGATCCGTGGTACGGGCAACACGATGGCACCGGCGATGTATTTGATGTTCGCGGGGAGCCTTGCGGCGATGAGTGTGTTGGCGCTGCGGGAACGGAGCCGGAAGGAGTTGGGGGCGGGGGGAGAGTGAGGGGTGGGAGATAGGAGAGATCAAAACTGCCCTGTTTTGCATAATTTTGGTGCAAGGGAAGTATGCTGCAAGTACTGCAACCAATATGTCATCCCGTCAAGCAGCGTTTACGACCATTTTTGCCTTCGACGAACTCTAGCAGACGAGCAGCATCCACGCCGTGCCGAGGATAAGGAATATAGCGAGGAAGACCAGGGTGATCTGCAAACCCAATCTGTAGAGTTCCCTCTGCGTCAGGTAGCCACTGCCGACAAAGATGACATTTTGACTGCCGCCCTGCGGCGTTATCACCGAAAAATAGCTGCTGGCAAACAAGAGTCCGAACGCCATTAGTGGCCCTGGCACGCCTCCGCGAATACCCACATCGAGAAATACACCAAGCAACGCCAGGACCTGTGAGGATTGGCTGACGAAGAAGTAATGGATCGCAACGTAAACCACGATCAGCGCCACGTATGTCACAAGCCAAGGCCAGCCGCCCATATGAGATGCCAAAAGCTGGCCCACATAGCCCATGAATCCCAACTCGTTGAGCTGCCCGCTGAGCGCGAAGAGAACAGCGAGCCAAAGAAATGTCGTAAGTGTATCTCCCTGCGTCGAGATATCATTCGGAGTTAGAACGCTGGCGAGCAGCAGCAGCCCCAATCCCCCGAAAGCAATACTCGTTACGTTCAGCTGAAGTCGATCTGCGAAAATCCAGCCGGTTACCATCAAAATGAAAGCGATGCCTGTTATGCGTTCGTCGCGCGACAGCGGCCCGAGTTCAGCAAGCTCCTTCCTTGCGGCCCGCGGCGCCTCCGGGGTTTCGGCCACGCCCGGTGAAAAAAGGCGAGACACAGTCCACGGTATAAGGAGGATCGCGGCCAGTGCGGGCACCGATGCCACGACAAGCCATTTACCGAATCCGATCTGCAAACCAAAATCTTTCGCTATCTGAATCCCGATTGGATTGGCTGAGGTTGCTGTCATCCAGAGTGCCGACGAGACCGCCAAGCTGGCCATCGCACAGAACATCAGATACCCACCCAGCCGACGGCCCTGTTCATCATCCGGATGTGATCCCGAGCCCTGTGCGACCGACAAGACGATCGGATACAGGACACCGCCACGCGCTGTGTTGCTCGGGAACGCCGGCGCAATCACCGCGTCGGTCACTACGATGCTATAGGCGAGTCCGAGCGATGAGCGCCCGAATCGGCTAACCATGAACAAACTGATTCTTCGACCCAGCCCCGACTTGACCACTGCTTGGGCTACCAGGAACGCGATCACGACGAGCAGCACGCTGGGATTCGCGAACCCGCTGAACGCCTTGGCGTAAGAGACCGTGTTCGTCAAAACCACTGCCGCTACCGCCAACATTGTTGCCGTTAAAAGTGGAAAAGCTCCAACAAGCACGGCGCCGATCGCCGAAACGAAGATCGCGAACAGATGCCACGCTTGAGCCGTAAGCCCTTCGGGAACTGGGGCCAACCAGATTCCTACAGCCATCGCAAAAGGTAATGCACGCTTCAGCAGCAGTCTCTTGGCTGTCACGGTTGTCCATCTCCGGCTGGAGGTATGTGTCCCGAACGATCAATGCGCACCCTGCCTCTGAATCCCGAAGATTGTCCTTGTACTGTGCCATCTTCATTTTCGAGGACGAAGCGCCAGGAAAACTCATAGGTACCGGTGGCCCCGGCGTACCGTCCACTGCCACCGATGAAGGTTCCAGTAATCTTGTTTCCGGTACTGGTGGCTTCACCGAGCAACTCGCTGTAAACCTGCTCGCCACGCTCGTCCGTCCACACTGCGCGGCCGAGCATGCCCGTCGCCGTGTCATTCAAAACGATGGCTTCGGCGCGGAATCCCCGCGCGGGACGTCCCTCGCCGGTAAGTAGTAGCGTCCCCTCGAAGTTCCCGATTGACGCCCGGCGCGCACTGCCGAGCGCCAGGCTCGAGCGGTTTCCCGTCGCGGTCCACGTACCTTCGAACTCTCGCCAATCGGTGCTTATGAACACCGGTTTCGTAGTCCGTGTGTTCCCACAACCTGTGAATACCAAGAAAAGCCCCACGGCGGAGCCATACCGGAGAAGCCGTCCAATACTCGTTCCGGTGAACTGCCTGTGTTCTCGTTTCATAGGCATTGGTACCTTGTCCTACTGCTCAGGATCGATCTTGATGAAGTTGTATTTCGCGCTGAACTGGATCCGGGGAGCGTTGGCCTTCTGGCCGTTTTGTTCCATGGTCCAACCGTAGAGGAATTCCGCGCCTACATTTAACGATCCGAACGGATTCCAGATGAGGTTGCCGCCGGTGTAGGTCGCGTGGTTATAGGTCGTTGGCGCCGCCAGACTACTGTTATCGACTGCGGCATACGAGTAGACCGCGTTGGAGCGTAATCTCTTCATCCAATAGTGTTGATACGAGCTCTCGATTCCAAATGCCGGTGTAGCTTCCAGATGAGGATTCGAAGCTGATACCGGTTCGGCGTCGATTCCCAAACCCGAAGTGTCCTGAATATACCGCGAGACGCCGTGTCCGGCAGCAACGCCAAGGATGAAGTTATCCCTGCCAAATGTCTTTAGGACCAAAGATGTGTTTATGCCCCAACCGAATACACTGTTGCTCCTGCCATCGGGCAGGTATGCAGCGATCGAGCGGAATAATCCGGCCACCTGAATGTGTCCGCGCTCGAACTCCTGCCGCACGCGAATCGTGCCATCCGGAGTGGGGGCGTTGGGCTGTGCCGCGAATTGCGGCGTCTTGAAGATCACGTCCGAACTTGGCTTTTCAGCGGAGAAATGGAGAGACAGACTGCGAGTCAGCGCAAAGCCGTAGCGAAACTGCGGGTTTCGGATGCTGACCATCCCGTTGGGGCCTTGAAAATCCAGCGTGTCTGGAAACGCATCCGGATCCATGAAGTTTGTGAAGGTTTGCCCGAACAAGATGTTCCCAACTTGGGAGTACGCATGTCGCAATCTCGGTGTGGTCGAATTGGTTCCGAAGAAATCTCCTTCGACGTAGAACCTTGCATCGCCAATCTTCAAGAACGGCGCACGGAAATCCACACTCAGCCGGGTGGGACGAACGGAGATCGTGGCATTGTTCACACTGACCGGTTGAGGAATCGGAAACGAAGAGGGAACGAACGCGTCAGAATTACCTGCTGGTTTCAGATCGTAGATGAAGTCAGTCTTGGCATACCCGCCGATCTTCATGATCATCTGCGTTCCCGGCAAATGGAAGTAACCTTTGTATTTAGGGTCTAGCGGAACGTTATCCAAACGAGCTGCCGCTAGTTTGTCCTCCGAAAATTCCTGTCGGCGAGCCGTCTCCTGCCCGACATGTCCCGATGTGGTTCCTTGAATCGGCTGTTCGGCAGATTGGGACGGTGCCGCGTTTTGACTTGGCATGCCGGTTGCCGCGGACTCCGCCGAGGGGCCAGCAGGAGAGGATTTGCTACCCTTCAACTGGTCAATCTCCGCCTGCATTTTTTCCATCTGTGCCTGCATTTTCTCGACGAGCGTCCGCAATTCCTGATTCTCGCTCGTCGGCTGGGCTGTCTGTGGCCAGGCTTTCATCGGAAGAATTACCGCAAGCAATAGAACGGCAGCAGGTAAACACACTCGATGCACTTTCATCGCGTTTCTCCTTCCACTCGATTTGCCGGGCATTTAGAAAACGAGTCGGGCCAACAGGTATCCGATTACGATCGACGAAGTTGTCGCCACCATTCCGGGAACCATGAAGCTATGGTTCAGAACATATCTCCCGATCTTCGTTGTGCCCGTTTGATCAAACGAGATTGCCGCAAGCAACGTCGCGTATGTGGGCAAAAAGAAATAACCGTTCACGGCTGGGAACATGGCAATCAATGCCGGCGCTCCCAAGCCTAATGCCACTCCTGCGGGCATCAGCGTCACCACTGTCGCCGCCTGGCTCGATAACAGTACCGACAGTGCAAATAGGCCGAGTGCGAAAACCCACGGATGCTGCTGCACTACTCCTGAAATGCTCGCAATGATGTATTGGCGATTGCCTTCGAAGAACGATGACCCCAACCAACCCAATCCCGCAATCGAGATGAGAGCCACCATTCCCGCATTCATGATGCTGCCTTTCACCGTGGTCACGGGTGACGCTTTGAACGCGATCATGTTGATTCCCGCCGCGGCAAGCATCAGCACCATGATGGCCGGAGCCATTTCCAGAGTTTCAATGCTTTCCTGCCCGCCGGCTGCGGTCACCGTGTAGCTAGGCCGCAGCGTAGGAAACAATCCCAGTACGACAACCAGGACCGCCGCGAGCAAAAAAACAATCACCGATCCCTGGGCTCGCCACCGGCTCGCTCCCTCCAGCGTAACGGCTGCCTTGGGCAATTCGATCAACCCTTTCGCCAAACGCTCTTGATAGTCGGGATCGTCTTTCAGTTCTTTGCCCTTCCACATGACGGCGAGTGCGCCAATCACGCTTCCTAGCAATGTCGAAGGAATGCATATCAGAAGGATCTGTTGCAAATGGACCCCGGCGGGCGTCAGCAATCCGAGCAAAGCCACCGTCGCTGCTGAAATCGGCGACGCCGTTATCGCTTGCTGCGATGCAATCGTGGCAATCGAAAGTGGTCGCTCGGGCCTGACCCCGGCGTTGCGCGAAACCTCCGCTATGACCGGCAGCAGGGCATACACAATGTGACCCGTTCCGGCTGCAAGCGTGAAGACGTAGGCTACAATGGGCGCCACAATCGTGATACCCGCAGGCCAGAGCCGCAGCGCCCGGTCCGCGACAAATACCAGGTAATCCAGTCCTCCTGCTGCCTGCATTGTCCCCGCTGCTGTCACCACCGCGAGGATCATGCCGAGAACTGTTCGCGGCGGCATGCCGGGCGGTAGCCCGAAGGCGAATATAAGCACGACTAGCCCTATTCCTGCTACTGTGCCGAGCCCGATGCCACTTAATCGTGCTCCGATGAAAATACATACGAGTACTACCAGAAGCTCCAGCCAAATCATGGTGTCGCCTCCGCTACCTGCCTACTGCTCCTGCCATAGATTGCGGATTCAATACCTTATTGATTTGATCCTCGCTGAGGAGCTTTTTCTCGCGCACCAACTCCACGATGCCCTTGCCGGTCTTCAAAGCCTCAGCCGCCAGTTCTGTCGTCTTGTCGTAACCCAGAAGTGGATTCAGCGCCGTGACAACGCCAATGCTGCGCTCCACATACTTCCTGCACACATCGACATTTGCGGTGATTCCCTCGATGCAGAATCGCCGCAATGTGCTCGCCGCGTTCATGAACATCGTCTGCGATTCCAGTATGCAGAAGGCGATGATCGGCTCCATCACGTTCAGTTGCAGTTGCCCCGCTTCTGCTGCCATCGTGACCGCGAGGTCGTTGCCAATCGCCTTGAAGCAAACCTGGTTCACGACTTCCGGAATCACAGGATTCACCTTTCCGGGCATGATGCTTGATCCTGGCTGCATCGCCGGCAGATTGATCTCCTGCAACCCTGCCCGTGGACCACTCGCCAGCAGTCTCAGATCGTTGCAAATCTTCGAAAGCTTGATCGCCAGGCTCTTCAGTGCCGACGAGAACAACACAAATGGCTGAGTATCTTGTGTCGCTTCCACCAAGTTGAACGCCAGCCGAATCGGCTTGCCGGTGATTTTGGCCAAATGTTCCGTGCAGCGTATGGCATAACCTTCCGGCGCGTTGAGGCCGGTGCCAATCGCCGTGCCACCCATATTGATCTCGTAAAGCACTGTCTCGATCCGTTCCAGCGCAAAGATCTCGCTGTCCAGGCTCTCGCCGAAGGCCTCGAACTCCTGCCCGAGCGTCATGGGCACGGCATCCTGTAACTGGGTCCGTCCCATTTTGATTACGTCACGAAATTCCTTACCTTTCTTCCGGAAAGCGGCGACTAATTGCTTGAGTTCCGCAACGAGTTTTTCGTTCAGAAGAAAGATCGCTACGTGCAGGGACGTCGGGTAGGCGTCGTTCGTGGACTGTGCGCAGTTCACATGATTGTGCGGATCGCAGTGCTCGTACTGCCCCTTCTTGTACCCCATGAGTTCCAGCGCACGGTTGGCAATAACTTCGTTTGCCGCCATATTCGTTGAAGTTCCCGCCCCGCCCTGGATGAGGTCCACCTTGAATTGGTCGTGTAGTTTTCCGCCGTTGATCTCTTTGCACGCGCCCTCAATCCCTTTCAGAATCTTTTCGTCGAACTGCTTACAGTCGTGATTTGCACGCGCTGCCGCCAGTTTCACAATGGCCAGCGCTCGGATCAGATCCGGATACTGAGAAATTGGCACCCCTGAAATGTGGAAGTTTTCTAGGGCTCTTGCTGTCTGTACTCCGTAGTAGGCGTCGTCCGGAATCTCTTTCTTGCCCAATAGATCATGCTCAATCCTCATTGTGCTACCTCCGTTCAAGTTTTGATCGATTCGCCGATGTCAGCCAATAGGAACAGAAACAGGCAATAGTCGGGTAATCGGAGTTTTTTGCATCTCGCAAATTCGACCCCCGGCGTTCTCACCCAACAACAGCGAGGCCATTCTTCCTTGTTGCTTAATACCTACAATTGACGCAACTGGGAGAATCCCTAATTGAGGCGATCTCGAGCCACTACGTCAGTGCGTCGGCGAATTACAATTTAGGTTAATCCGACCCCAACTGAGCAATCAGAGCGCAGCAGTTAGGTATTGCCACTCGGCCCAACGCTAGTCCGAGCCAAGTCGGGAACGCTGTGATGCGGGTCACATTCCTAACTTCCCGAGTCGTTCGACGGATCTCCGACGCATAGACGCTATAGCTATTGTGACAAGGTGTGCTATGGCTCGGCTGCCCTTTCCCCGTGGCGGGCACTTCGCCCCAGTTGAGGAACCGGCCGGCGCTCGCACGGGCCGATGATATTTCCAAGTCCCGATATGTCATTATCAGTACTTAAACAATTTAATTAGCAGAAATGATGAGCTGCGCGTCGGAGTTGCCGCACATGTCATATACGGTGCCAGCGGTGCAGTCCCCGAGGGAATAAGTGTAGCAGCCGGGGTATTTTGCTGTGACTCGATCATCACGTCCTCCCTTACTTCGTCAATCCCCTCTTCATCATAAACTCCGCGCGTTCTTGCATCGTGCCGGTGAGTTTTCGCAGACACTGCTCTACATCCGATTCCAGCCGACGCCGTTCCCGGTCGCGGTTTCATCGCGCTCACTTGCCAGAACGTTTCACCGTCGATCAACTGCGTCCGCATGTCTTTCGTCAACGCGTTACTCAACCCACATGTAGGTTTTGTATTTTGAGAAATCCTCACCTTGCGCAAAGTTGTAACGAACATCTTGAGCCACGGTAGATGTGACACCACCCACCAGCAATGCCGCAATCAGAATGATGGACTTCCTCATACCTATCTTCTCCCCTTTGACTTTGCTAACTGCACATTAAAAGACCTTCAATCGCTGGTCGTTGCCTGAACTTTCACGCTGCTTCTAATTTAGTACTATTCGACGTCCTCAGGGACAGGTGTCCAGGATTTGTCCGGATTAAAGCGCTCCATCCTTATAAACTCAGCGAGGGTACCTGACCCAAAATCTTTCTCATAAACAACGCCGTCCTGGCTGACGATGAAGCTTTTCACTCCGGTTACGCCATACTCAGCAGGCGCAGCTACCAGGGCGAATCCGCCAATCATCACACCTTTCACGACGAAATCCATCTCACCAAGGGGTGCGGCAGGTCCCTGGCCTTTCAGAATCTTGAAAAAATAGCCATGATATGGTTCCGCACCGGTGGAATAGCCCTGTTCGATCGCGCGGGCAATCTTTTCGCCTATCGGGCCACCCCAACTGCCGTCTGGATCTTGCCAGGCGAGGCCATCTTGTTTGCCCGGTGTGCTCACAATGCGCTGAGCGTATTGGTTCACGTCATACCCGTCGCGTCTCTGGAAGGCGTAATCGTACTGTGCCTCTACGTAGCCGCGGCAGATGTCGATGGCGTCCAGTTCATTGCTGCCGATGCGTCGATAGAAAAGCTCTTGCCGGCCAGCTTTGGCATCAAACACCCATTTTTCACCCAGCTTCACGATCGGCACGGGGAACGGCCAATCCTCATTGCCCACGAGCAGGAATGCTCGGTTCCCCGTCTTTGGGTCCACGGATACGCTTTCCTTTTCGCGTGCCTCTGCAGCGAAGTCAGAGGCTCGCTTCCGGTCTTGCGGGTATTCGCCGGTTAGAAAGATGTCCTCGCTGCCCGGTCCGAAGATATCCTTCAGGGCGCGCTCGTCAAATTGCTCGGCTGCAGCTACTAGCGCGTCGGCAGCCTGCTGAGGAGTGCCGAAGGTCTTCGCAACTGCACGCACAGAAGCCTCAGCCGTTTTTGCGGCAGATTGTTGCCCACCGAGCTGCACGGGAGCCACCATCAATGCACTCGCCCCTGCGCCTACCATCCAGAGAATCCCGGAGAGACATCGAGTTGCAGATGTAGGCTTCATGTTTCTGCTCCTATGATTTCTTTTGCAATTTGTGTCGGTCCTCATCGACGCCTGCCGCCCCCGCCACGGCTGCCACCACCACGAGAGCCCATGCTGGAAGCACCCCGACTGCCACTTGCTCGTGCGCTGCTCCCGTTGTATCCCTTGGAACCTCTGGATCCCCCGCCGAAGGCGTCGCGGTTTCCTCCACCGCTGCGCGAAAGATCCCGGCCTCCTATGCGATCAGCTCCCCCGCCGCTGGGCCGATTGCCGGCACCGATGCCGCCGCTGGCGCGATTACTAACACTGCCGCCGCTGGCGCGATTACTAACACTGCCGCCACCTCCCCGATTGCCCGAGCCGCCGGCCCGATTGCTCGGCAAGGTGCCGCCCTGGCGGCCGAGCTGTTGCCGGGCACTAGCCTGGCGGTTCGCAAGAGAGTCGCCCCGCGTGGTGCCCCCAAATCTGTCCGCGGTAGCTCGGTCTTTATACGGGGCCCCCCCGCGATGTTGCGGATTGTGTTTCCAGTTGGCATCTCCACCACGATTTCCGCCCCCAATGTTGTTACGGTCACCACCCCCGCGATTTGGCTGTTGGGACGGCCGGTTGCCGCTGCCTATGTTCGAGTTCCTGTTGAAATTGTTGTTGTTGTTGATGGTGATGTTGTTGTTGCCGCCCCAGCCGCAGCCCCAACCCCAACCGCCACTCCAGAACGCACCCATCATCACGCCGACGCCGAATGAAATCGCCATTCCGGCGGCATAGTATCCCCACGGAGGATAGTAAATG
>Ga0335077_10000935_pt1 | contig 33644 bp, 36 predicted proteins | sample Lox_Sample_31_FD_207151 | JGI IMG/M metagenome (GOLD analysis project Ga0335077, IMG submission 207151) | Soil microbial communities from Loxahatchee National Wildlife Refuge, Florida, United States - Lox_Sample_3.1 | ecosystem: Environmental > Terrestrial > Soil > Wetlands | place: USA... | reverse complement strand
CTGAGAATGATGTGAACATGCTCAGGCATCACTACGTAGCCATACACACACAGTGCATAATTACGCCGCACCCGCTCCAGAGCTGATTCAAAGGTTCTTCGGCTGAGTTCGGTGGTCAACAAGCGACGGCGGCGATAACAGCAGAAGGTGATGAAATGGCTCTGCCCACTCTGGTGAAATCGCTTCAGTCCCCATGGCATGAGGACAATCTAGTCCGCCACCGGCCGTTGTCTGTGACCGATGAACAATCCCACTCAAGCCAAAACCGGGCTTGAGTGGGCCACCGGCCCAAAGTAGTCTGGGAACTTCATCGCGGATGCGATCCTCGCCAATAGCTCGCTCTTCTCCTGCACACCGGCGAGATCGACCTGAATCGCGGAGAAGCCGCGCTCTTTGCATCGTTCGATCTCTTCCCGACCTTCGAGAAGAGTTCCGAAGTGCACACACTCCCATCTGACTTTTGTCGCAATCTCAGGAGCAATCATTCCTTGTGGTCGGATCGCATCAAGAGAGTACCTCATTGTCCGTTGGATGCAACCACCGGGCGATTTTTGGGGATAGGCTCGGCCTTTTCACCCTCGTGGAGCATCAGAATCAAGCGATCGGGAAGATCAGCATTCAAGTCCTTCCTTAGATGGACGTGAAAGCCGTTATCGTACGGTCCTTGCGCCATCTTGATCAACGTTTTGGCTAGCGTGATCATGGCAGGGCGATTTAGAGAGAGAATCGGTACGTTGTTTTCAACTAGAGTATCGAGCTTCTCGTCCGCCTCGGGGCTGTAGTCGAAGGTAATGCGGTTCTTGCCGTCGTCCTCGTACTCGTATGTGAACTGTCTGCTCATATTTGCCTTCATTGGCGGGGTGGCCCACCTTTGCGCTTCTGTTTTATGCAAAGGTGGGGCTAGGGGAACTCACGCCGCATCGCTTCTCACCCGCATGAGGGCTGCGCCCCATTGATTGATCCTCACCGCTCCCGCTTCCCCGCAAGCATAGCTGCGATAGCTGCTCCAGGTCCATTGTTCCGACTCCAGCACCAGGCCGCGCGCCTCACTGGACTCTCATGCATATAGCGCAGTTTCTCAACGCGCCTGTGCCTGCTAGCTCAAACTGTGTTCACCGCGCCGGCTTCTCCAGTTCCCCGCGGTTCCACTTTCCCTGGTTCGCTCCGGCCTCATATGTACTTTGCAGAAATTCGAGCAACGTGTCTTCGGGCGAAGGCGACAGCCGCACCTCGTCATACATCAGCAGAAACTCTTTGAGTTGCTTATCGTAAAACGCCGATGCCGGCCGTACCTGTTGTTCGCCGAATCCTGTCGGCTCCGGCGCGGCATAGCAGTAAAAGGCCGCGCCTTTAACATCTCCACCGCCCGGCCAGAACCCCGCGCTGATGACTTCGTGCGAGTAGGCTTCCCGCGTGATGGGGTCGGCGCCCTCCCGCTCCGGGGCCCGCCGCCCGGAAAAGCGCGTCACCGCCAGGTCGAAGCTGCCCCAGAAAAAATGCACCGGGCTGGCCTTTCCGACGAACCCCGCGCGAAACTGCTTAAACACCGCGTCGCAACTCACCAGGATTCGCCAGAACCGGCTGGCATATTCGGGATCGTAAGCCGCGTGTTGCGTATCTTCATCGAACGGAATCGGCTGCGGCACCTCCACCGGCATCTTCCAGATCTTGACTTCGATCCCCAGTTCCGCCAGCGCCGCCTTGAACTCGCGATAAACATCCGCTACCGATCGCGGCGCTAGCGCCAGGGTCTTGCTGGTGGAATTGCTCGTGTGGATGAACAGCTTGTGTTGTATGAAATCGAATTGCATTTCAAACGTCCCACTCGCATACGGAATGGGCGACGTCGTCAGCCCGCTGGAGCTTACATACAGCGGCACTTCCCACCAGTGGTTGGTTCGCGGACTCAGTGCCAGCCGCACCTTGCCAACTATTTGCGACCACATGTGCAGCGTGGCATAGGTGTCCTTCCAGGCCTGCAATGGAAGCTCCGGCCATGCCGTTTCCTTGCCTTGCGACGCGCCCGGGTTCATGATCGCTCCCTGCCGAAATATCGGCATTTTCCCTAACTGCAACAGGCTGCTGTTCTTTTGGCGGATCTGTACTTACAGTTCCATACCCACAAAGTGTTCCGCGTGGAACATATCTCCACTTTTGCAGGAACCGTTCGAGAAAAATCAGGTGAGGTTGAGCGCCCGCTTGATTGTGCCGCGCTCTTTCTGGATCTTTTCCTGCAGCAGGGTGATGGCATAGATCAACTGCTCCGGACGTGGCGGGCAGCCGGGCACATATACATCCACCGGGATGACCTGGTTCACGCTTTGCACCAGCGCGTAGTTTTGGAACACGCCGCCCGAGGTGGCGCACGCCCCCATCGAGATCACCCACTTGGGTTCGGGCATCTGCTCCCAGAGCTGGCGGATGACTGGCGCCATCTTGTTGGAGACGCGCCCCGCGATGATCATCAGGTCGGATTGCCGCGGCGAAGGCCGGAACACTTCCGCGCCGAAGCGCGCAATGTCGAAGCGCGACGCGCCCATGGACATCATCTCGATCGCGCAGCACGCCAAGCCAAACGTCATCGGCCAGATGGAATTCTTGCGCATCCAGTTGACGGCGTTGTCCAGCGTGCTCAGCACCACGCCCTCCGGCGTGGGATTGCCGAAGGTCAGGTCCTTGACCGCGCGCTTGCCCTTCTCGAGGGTGACGTAGCTGCCGTAATTCACATTGCCCGACATCTCTGACTATTGTAAACGAGAGGCCTCGGCAGCAGCCATGCCCGCTCCGCATGCTTACGGGTTGAGCACGATCTTGCCAAACATCTGGCTCTTTTCCATGTGCTCATGCGCGGCGCGTGTCTCCTGCAGCGGAAACGCCCGGTCCACAACCGGCTTCAGCCGGCGCGCGAACACGTGGCCGAGCACCTCATGCAGTTCGCCCATGGTTCCCATGTAAGATCCCAGAACCGTGAGCTGGCGCGAATACACGAAGCGCAGGTCGAGCCCGGCCTGCGGGCCGGTGGTCGCCCCGCAAGTCACAAGGGTGCCGGCAGGTTTGAGCGACTTCATGCTCTCCTCCCAGGTAGCTGCGCCCACGTGCTCCACCACGATGTCCACGCCTTCTTTGTTCGTGATCTTGCGTACTTCTTCTGAGATCTTTTGCTTGTAGTGGTTGATGCCGTGGTCGGCGCCGAGCGCATGGGCTTTTTCGAGCTTGGCCTCATCGCCTGCAGTTGTGATCACGCGCGCATGGAAGAGCCTGGCGATCTGAATGGCCGCGATGCCTACGCCCGAACCCGCCCCAAGGATGAGCACGGTCTGACCCATGCGGATGCCCGCACGTCCCACCAGCATGTGCCACGCGGTAAGAAACACCAGCGGCACGCTGGCGGCCTGGTTCCAATCGAGGTGCTCGGGGATGGGAATGACGTTGACCGCGGGGACGGCAATCAGTTCGCAGTTGCCTCCGTCCACGCCATTGCCCAGCACGGTGAACTCCCGGCACTGATTCTGCAGACCGTTTGTGCATTTAGAGCAGCGGTTGCAGAAACTCATGGGCGCGAGCAGAACGCCTTGACCAGGCTGAAAACCGTTGACAAACGCGCCGCATTCGACGACCTCGCCGGCAATGTCACTACCCAGGATGTGAGGGAGCTTCACTCCCGGCAGGCCTTTGCGCACCCATATGTCAAGATGATTCAGAGCGCAAGCCTTGATACGAACCAGCACCTGGTCCTGACGCGGGCGCGGATCGGGGACGTCTTCATACCGCAGCACCTCGGGCCCACCGAACTGATGAATGCGAACTGCCTTCATGAGCGCGATCTCCTGTGCGGGCGCAGACACAACGCCCAACTATCAACCTAACATAGCGAGAGATTGGCGGGCGGCTCAGAGAGTGGACGTATTGATCAACAACTGGACGGCTCCGCCCAGGATGACCACCGCGAGGTCAGGAGCGCCGTCTTCGTTGAAGTCGCCGAGGGCAATCGCGACCGGTTGGCCAGAGACCGGATAGCTCCCGGCCTCATGAAACTTGCCCACGCGGTGGCCGCGCAGCAGGCTGAGATCATTGCTGTCGGCGTTACACACGGCGAGGTCGAGGTTGTGATCGCCGTCAAAATCCGAAACCGCTACGGCGATCGGTCCGTCCTCGACCTGGTAATCGACCGCTGCGGCGAAGGTGCCGTCACCCTTGCCGCGCAGAACCGAGATAGTGCTTGGGGCGGCGTAGCTGCCATTCGTCACGACAAGATCCTGCGTGCCGTCATGGTTTACATCGGCGGCGGCGATGCCTATCGGGCCCGAGCCAACGTTGAAGTTCAGAGGCGATTGAAAGGTTCCATCGCCGCGATTCAGCAGCACGGAAACTTCGCCGACCTGGCAGCGCTTTGGGTGAGGGGAACAAAAGACAACAACGGCGAGGTCGGGATGGCCGTCGCCATTCAAGTCACTGATGACCAGGTCTTCGGTGCCGTAATCGAGGGGATAATGCGCGGCGTGCTGGAAGGTCCCATCCCCGTTTCCTATCAGGACCTCGGCATCAGAGGAGCCGTCGCTGGCCACTGCAATGTCGGGAATATTGTCACCGTTGAGGTCAGCGACTGCGACCGACAGCGGAACGCTGACCTCATATTTCGCGGCGAGCGTGAAGGTGCCGTCGCCGACGCCGAGGAAAGACGCGATCACAATTCCGTCACCGCCGATGACAAGATCGGTGATGCCGTCGGCGTTGAGGTCCGCGGCAGCGAGCGAACCGGGCGCCATATCACGCGGGGCGGCAAAGCTCAGGGGATCGCGAAAAGACCCATCGCCGTTTCCCAGAAAGATCTCGACGTTATTGCCCTGCGCATAATCGCCGATCGCCATGTCGAGGTGGCCATCGTTGTTAAAGTCTGCCACTGCGATCCCGTCGGGTTGAAAACCAGCGGAATAGAAATTGCCATTGCGGAACTGCGAGGCTGACGCGGATACAGTCAGGAGTGCCAGGACAAGAACGGCCTCAAGCCACAACACGGTTTGCTTCATACTGCCCCCTGGGAATTGGCCCCGAACGTTTCCGGCTACTTCGGAGTCAGGTCCATGGCCTCAACGATGCGCGTGAAAGGAATGCCCGCGGTCTCGTTGAGTTCTTTCACGATCTCCGGGCTGGCGGCCTCGAAGAAGCACATGCAGTGCGCTTCCCCGGGGACAAAGGCGCTGCGGATGTAGCGGACCCGCTTGCCTTCGGCAGTCATCTTCTGGCCAAGTGCGATGGCGGTTTTCTGGGCGGCAGCCAGCTGGTCAAGCTTGATGCCAGGCAGGTTGCGATCCACCATGTAAACAGGCATGGTTCCTCCTTGGGCGCTTCACAAGCGTATCCCCGTTGGGAAAGGATTTCAAGCCGCTCGGCCCCCGAGTGCAGGGCTTTTCCTCATGCAGGGGCAAATGAACATCGCGGGGGTTTGATCTGCACGCGAGATCCCTCGGCCCGCTGGTGAAAGCGCGGGCCGTCGGGATGACGCCCGGCTGGGTCGGGCCGGGTTACGCGCGGGTTTGACAGGGGGCAGGACGAGACCGAATAATCAGCTGGAATGGACATTTACGAGGAGATCGTGAAGCTGCGGCAGGAGGGGCGAAGGGGCGCGGTGGCGACTATCGTCAACGTGCGCGGATCGATACCTTCGTTCGAGACTGCCAAGATGTTGGTGCGCGACGACGGCTCCATCAAGGGAACCATTGGCGGAGGTTGCGTGGAAGCCGAAGTGTGGCAGGCGGCGCGCGAAGTGATGGAATCGGAGAAGCCGCGCACGCTGACCTTCAACCTAAACCAGGATCCCAGGTATGATACGGGTCTAGTCTGCGGCGGGACTCTAGACATTTTTGTCGAGCCGATTTTACCTCCAGCGTTACTTTATGTTTTCGGTGCAGGTCATGTATCCGTAAATCTTTATAAGATTGCAAAAGGGGCTGGTTTCGACGTCACGGTCATTGATGACCGGGAAGCCTACGCCAACCGCGAACGTTTTCCGGAGGCGAAAGAAGTCATTGCGGCTGACTTCGAACAGGCGATGGCGGGGATTACGCCAAGCGAATCGGCATACATCGTGATCGTGACCCGGGGGCATCGTGACGACATGCGAGTGCTGCGCTGGGCGGTACAAACGCAGGCGCGGTACATCGGGATGATCGGCTCGAAGCGCAAAACGATCACTATCTTCCGCGAGCTCACCAAAGAAGGGCTCGCGCCCGAACTGTTTGAACGCGTGCACGCGCCAGTTGGGCTGGATATCGGAGCCATCACCCCGGAGGAAATTGCCGTAGCCATCACGGCAGAACTGATTGCGGTCCGGCGGCACGTGGAGCGAGCCTTGCCTCACATGAGCTGGTTCCGGGGGCACCAGGCGGAAGCGCCCGTCGAGGATCGCGAGAAGCAGTAGTCGCCTTGGTGTCAGATTCGTGCCCACCGTCCGAATCCCTAAGTCCATTTTGGTGTGCAGTGTGAGCGACAGCACTGACGCGCCAGTCCTTTTCTGCTATCTTCGGCTCATGAGCAGGGCACCCAGTTTGTGCGCGGTGATACTGGCGGCGGGCGAATCCACGCGCATGGGAACGGATAAGGCCTTGTTGCCCTGGCCACCGGTTGCGGGGGGCAAGCTTGCTTCGGGCGAGACGTTCCTTTCCGCGGCGATACAGGCGCTGAGTCCTTTCAATGACATGGTGATCGTGGTGGCCGGCAAGAACGAGCCGAACCTGACCCCCGTCGTTTATGCCAACGGCGGGTTCCTGGTGAGAAATCCCGAGCCGGAGCGGGGGCAGTTCAGTTCACTGCAGACCGGACTCCGGGAAGTGCTGGCGCACGGACGTGACGCTGCGATGGTGACTCTGGTGGACCGACCGCCGGCCAGGCCGGAGACGTTGCAGATGCTATGCGCGGCTTTCGCACAGGCCCTGGCTGAAGGCAAATGGGCGGCGATTCCGGAATATGGCGGCAAACACGGTCATCCTTTCCTCGCGGCGCGCGAACTGATTGAGACCTTCCTCAAGGCCCCGGCCACGGCCAGCGCCCGCGATCTCGAGCACCAGAACCAGCAACAACTGGTGTACGTCCCGGTGAGCGATCCAACTGTTACTCTGAATGTGGATACGCCGGAAGACTACGCGGCGCTGGCGCTTTCTCCATCCTCGCGATGACCTTCACCACGGACAACGCAGCATGAAGACCGAGTTCGTGAACTCGGTGATGAAGCTCGAGCCGCGCCTTGCTGTGTTCGATTGCGATGGCACGCTGTGGTCGGACGACGCCGGCGAAGGATTTTTCCGCTGGGAACTGGAGCAACGCCGCGTCGCGGACGAAGTGGCGCGCTGGGCGGGACCGCGGTATGCGGATTACAAAGCCGGCAAGGTTTATGAAGACGACATGTGCGCGGAGCTGGCGACCATGCACAGCGGAATGGCGGAGGCCGAAGTGCAAAGAGCGGCGGATGAGTATTTCGCCGGGCACTTCGTGCAGCGCATTTTTCCCGAGATGCGGGACCTGGTCAGCCGCTTGCAGTCGTCAGGTTGCGAAGTGTGGGCGGTATCTTCGACCAATGTGTGGGTGATCCGGGCGGCAATGAAGCATTGCGGGATTCCGCTGGAGCGGATTCTGGCGACATCGGTCGAGATCGAAAACGGCCAGATCACGGACCGGATCGTGCAGGTGCCATCTGGGGAAGGAAAGCCGCGGGTGATCCGCGAAATAGTTCGCCGCAGGCCGGACGCGGCATTCGGCAATTCACGCTGGGACACCGAGATGCTGGCCATGGCCGGACACGCGTTTGCGGTGAATCCGAATCCGGACCTTGAAAAAACTGCGCGCGAGCGGGGATGGACGATCTACTTCCCGGGCGGAAAGCAAGCCTAGCGTTTCAAATTCCTGTATTCAGTTAGGCGTTCTTACTTGCCTTAATGCAGCGGCAAGGGTTTCGAGCGCCAGGGACCCGGCATGGGTGGAGGCTTCGGGCAAACCGCCAACCTCCTGCAACAACTCTTCCCTGCTCAAGTTGGCCGCTTCCTCGATGCGCTTGCCGCGGGCAAGTTCAGTGATGGCGGAACCGCACGCCATTGCAGCCACGCAACCCTTTGCGAGAAAACGGATCTCCGAAATGCGCCCCTGGGTCAGCTTCAGGCTTATTTTCAGGATGTCGCCACAGGCGGGATTTTCGATTTGGGCAGAGGCGTCGGGTGCGGAGACTTCGCCCGGATTGCGAGGGTGCTCGAAGTGATCGAGAAGCTGGGCAGAGTACATTGACGAAATTGTAACGTGAATTGCGGGCGAGCAATCCGCGGAAGGCGAACGGTACACTAAGGATCGCATGACCAGCGAGTTCACACCGCGACGGGTTGTTTCGCTGCAGCCGAGCGCCACCGTCATCCTGGCGGCGATTGGCAAGCTGGAACCGCTCGTGGGATGCACCAAATACTGCGCTGAAGTTTGCCCGGAAGTCCTGCAGGGCGGGAGAACGATCGTGGCCGATTCGTGGACGGCAAGCACGGAAGAGATCGCCAGATTGTGCCCCGACCTGGTGATTGCAGCCGTGCCCTACCAGGAGAAAGCGGTGGCGGAGATCCTGAAGGCCGGCGTGCGCTTTTTGGGTTTAGCGCCAAAGGCGCTGAACGATGTTTACGGCGACATCGCGATCATCAGCGGCGTAATGGACGCGGCGGAACGAGGACAGCAAGTGGCCGACGATATGCGGCAGGAGATCGGGGCGGTAAGGGCGAAGACGCGGTCTCTGGTTCGCCGCAAAGTGTATTGCGAGGAATGGGGCAAACCGCTGATTGCATCGCAACCGTGGGTGGCGGAGTTGGTAGAAGCTGCCGGCGGCGAATTCGTGGGACAGGCAGGGCGGCAGACGACGGTCGAGGCGGTTGCGAAAGAAGATCCGGAAGTGGTTGTGGCGGCGTGGTGTGGAGCAGGCGACCGGGTGCCGCTCGAGAAGATTGTGCGGGAGCGCGGATGGGAACAGATAAAAGCCGCGCGCGAGCGCCGAGTCTACTGCGTGCGCGACGAACTGCTGAATACGCCGGCGCCGACACTGATCGAAGGGTTGCGGGCGCTAGCTGCGGCCATCCATCCCGAGGAATTTCCTGCGCCGCCCGGCCTGCGACGCATGGGCTGACGATTCTGCACGCGCACAAGCGATTGGGATAAGATTTCTGCCATGACTTCTGCCCCCAGCATGGACGAGTTGAAGAAAGAACTGGACCAGTTGGCTTTCGGCGCCCGTTCGGCCGACGAGTTGATGTCGCAGATGGTACGGACACTTCAGCAACGCATGCTGAAGTACAACTGGGTTGGCTTCTACATGCTGGAGACGAAGGCCCAACCTCCGGAGCTGGTGCTAGGCCAGTTTCAAGGGGCGATGACGCCGCATACACGCATCCAGTTGAACCAGGGCATTTGCGGGGCGGCGGCTTCCACGGGAAAGACGGTGGTGGTGGACGACGTCAGCCAGGATCCCCGTTACCTGGCCTGTTCGCTGGAAACCAAATCGGAGATCGTGGTGCCGATCTTCGTCCGCGGAGAAGTGGCGGGCGAATTGGATATTGACAGCCACTTCCCTGCCGCATTCAAGAACGACGACCGGGCCCTGCTGGAGTATTGCGCTGCGCTGGTGGGAAAGTACCTGGAACGATCCCACGCATGAAAGTGGAAAAGGGCCAGGTTCGAGCGCCGGAGATCGGCAGGGTATGGCTCAACTCGCCATGCCTGAGCCTGCGGCAGCTTCGCGGGCGAGCAGTGCTGATCGATTTCTGGGACTACACCTGCGTGAACTGCATCCGCACTCTTCCTTATGTGCAAGCCTGGCATGAGCGATATCAGGACAAAGGACTGACGGTGATCGGCGTGCACACGCCGGAGTTTACGTTCGCGCAGTATGAGTCCAATGTCGAGCGCGGGGTACGGGAGTTTGGGCTGACGTATCCCATTGTGATCGACAGCAACTATGAGCTGTGGAAAGCATTTGCCAACCGCTGCTGGCCGACCAAGTACTTGCTGGATAAAGAGGGCTATCTGCGCTTCGGGCACTTTGGAGAAGGCGGATACCGCGAGTGCGAGGAGGCAATCCAGGGTTTGCTGCGGGAGATCGACGCGGCGGTTGAGCTCCCTGAGCCGATGCGGGCTGTGCGGACGGAGGATGAGCCCGGGGCGGTTTGTTACCCGCCGACCGGCGAGCTTTATCTCGGGCACCGGCGAGGAAGGATTGGCAACGCGAGTGGCTTCCAGGCTGACCAGATTGCGGACTACGAGTTTGCCGAAAGCAGCACGCTGGAGGAAAACTGTTTCTATGCCAGCGGCAAGTGGGCCTCAACGGCAGAATATTTTGAGGCGGCTGGGCCCGAGGCGCACCGCATTGTGCTGCGCTACTCCGCAGCGGCGGTGAACCTTGTGATGGCAGCGCCGCGCGGAGCGGGGTGCGAGGTGGTGATCCGGCAAGATGGGTCTTCCCTGCTTCCGCAACAAGGCGCGGCGGACACTCGCTTCCGCCAGCAGGAGAGCTTTGTGGAAGTAAAGCCGGCGAGAATGTATGCGCTGTTGGACAACCACGCTTTCGGCGAGCATACGCTGGAGCTGATGTGTCCGGAAGGGCTCGCGGCTTTTGCCTTCACGTTCACAAGCTGCGTAGATTCAAGCCGCAGCGTAACTACGGTGTCGTTACAGGGCCAGGAATGAAACGGGTGGTGGCAGCGTTAATCGTGAAAGATGGCAAGATCCTGGTGTGCCAGCGCACCCGGCACCAGACCATGCCGTTGAAGTGGGAGTTTCCGGGCGGAAAGATCGAAGAGGGCGAGCAGCCGCGCCAAGCGCTGCGTCGAGAACTGGACGAAGAACTGGGGATTGATGCGAAGATCGGCAAGGAAGTGGCGCGGATGGTGCACGAGTATCCCAACGGCGGAGTGGTGGAACTGCAGTTTTACGCGGTGCATAGTTATCAGGGCGAGGTCGAGAATCGCATCTTTCGCGACGTGCAGTGGGCGAACCGGGCGGAATTGCCAGGATACGATTTTCTGGAGGCAGACCTGACGCTGGTGAAGGACCTGGCTGCGGGGAAAATTCTTTAGCCGCGGCGGCGGGCGGGATTATTGGGAATCGCTATCGCGGCGCTTGAGAGTAGGCCGCTGGTCGTCGTCATCCGTGCTCTTGCCGTTGTCCCCGGTATTGGTGTGGGAGGCGCGCCGCAAAGTAGGTCTACTCTCATCGTGCTGGGTGTCCAGCTTGTGGCGATTTTCCAATCCAGCCAGGCGGGCTTTTACGTCCTGGAACTCCGAAGTGTCGACTTTGTATTGGGCCTCGGGCGGGAGCAGGGTGTTGATTTCGTTCTGCGTCTTCTCAATGCGGTCCGGCGTCTGAGGATGGGTGTCGAAGGCCTTGGCGATGGTACCGGCCTTGTGCTTCTCGAGAGCTTTCACTTTTTCGAAAAAGGCGGTCAGGGCCTCGGGATCGTAGCCGGCCTTGTACATGTATTCCACGCCCAGGTAGTCGGCTTCAGATTCGAATCCGCGGCTGAACTGCAAAAAGCCCATGGGCAAGGCCAGTCCGGCGGCGCTGCGGGCAGCGTAGCCGATTCCGCCGCCGACGAAGATCAAGGGAATGGAGGCGAGGTTCATGATCTGGCCGCGGGTGTTCTCGCGGGCGGCATGGCAGGCTGCGACGTGGGCGATCTCGTGCGCCATTACGCCGGCCAGTTCGGCTTCGTTGTCAGCGGCGAGAATCAGGCCGGAGTCCACATAGAAAAAGCCGCCGGGCAGAGCGAAGGCGTTGATGTCATCGGTATCGAGGACCTTGATGGTGAATGGGACCTGGGCGTCGGAGTTGCGCACGAGGTTCTGGCCCACCCGATTCACGTATTCGGTGATGACCGGGTCGGAAACCAGCTTCGAGGTGGCTTCGACCTGATGAGCATAGTCGCGGCCCATCGCAATCTGTTTGTCGATGGTGTACCAATTGCCAAAACCGCGGCCGCAGCCGATGTTGCGGTTGCCGATGGCATCCAGGTCGCGCAGGCTCCCATCGTGGTAAGTCTTCACGGATGAGGCTGGCGCGTTAGGGGTGGGGGTAGTGGGCTGGGCGCTAGCTTGAGGTTGGGTGGCGGCTTGAGGCTGGTTGTCCTGAGCGGCGGCGGCACAGGTCAGGCCAAGGAGGAAAACGAGAACACAGGCTGTGCGAAGCCGCATGACGGAGACTCCCCGAAGGGCCTTCTGCTAAGACGCAGAAGAGATACCAAAAGGTTATCCCAGTGAGGCAGCGGTGTAAAGATGAAGCTCTGGCCGAAGGTATGCGGCTTCAGGTGCAGCTTATCCGCTTCCCGACCTTAGCGTCCACAGCCAGGCCAGGCTGAGGATCACCATGATGATCGTCGTGGCCCAGGCTATGACGTTGTAGGCGCGGGAGTTCACGTATTCGCCCATCAGGTCTTTCTTGTTCACCAGCAGCAGCATGAAAACAAGCACGGCGGGGACGGCGATGCCATTTACCACCTGGGAAAGAATGGCGATTTTCACCAGGGGAAGATCGGGAAACAGGATAACGCCTCCCCCGGCGATGATCAGGATGGTGTAGAGCCAATAGAAGACCGGAGCTTCGCGGAACTTTTTGCCGACTCCGGACTCGAAGCCCAGGCCTTCGCATACGGTGTAGGCGGTCGAGAGCGGCAGGATCGAGGCCGCAAACAAAGACGCGTTGAAGAGGCCGACGGCAAACAGGATGTACGCGTAGTCTCCAGCAAGAGGACGCAGAGCCTGGGCGGCGTCCTTGGCGTCAGAGATATTGTGGTAGCCGTGGACGTAGAGGGTGGTGGCGCAGGCGACGATGATGAACCAAGCCACGATGTCAGTGAAGATGCAGCCGGAAATGACGTCGATCTGCGACGCTTTGTACTGCCGCTTGCTAACGCCTTTCTCGACGACCGAGGCCTGCAGGTAGAACTGCATCCAGGGGGCGATGGTCGTGCCCACCACGCCGATGGCCATGTAGAGATAGCCGGGCTGCGTAAAAGATTCCTTGGCGGGTGGCTTGATGGTTGCGATCAGAGCATCGGCCCAGGCCGGGTGGGCAAAGACGCCCGCAAAGATGTAGGTGACGTAGAAAAACGAGGCGGCGAGAAAAACCTTTTCCACGCTTTTGTACTGGCCTTTGACCACGATCAGCCAGACGATGAGGGCGCAGACCGGAACGGTGATGTATTTGGAGAGGCCGAAGAGTTCGAGGCTACCGGCAATTCCGGCGAATTCGCCGACCACATTGCCGAAGTTGATGACCAGAATGCCGATCATCATGAAAAAGGTGACGCGCAGGCCAAACTCTTCGCGGATGAGATCGCTCAGGCCCTTGCCGGTGACCGCCCCCATGCGAGCGCTGATCTCCTGCACCACGATGAGGGCGAGCGTGATGGGGATCATGGTCCACAGCAGCAAGTGCCCGAACTGCGCGCCGGCGGCGGAGTAGGTGTAGATGCCGTTGGCATCGTTGTCCACGTTGGCGGTGATGAACCCCGGGCCGACGACGGCAAAGAACAGCAGAATCCGGGTTTTCCAGCGCTTCAGGAATTTCATGGGCACAGGTTGCGGACATAGAACTCAACGTCGGCAAAACGATGCACCAGAATAAATGCAGAGCGGGATGCGTGGATAGACAAAATCTGGTCCGGGGGGACGTCCCCGAGGTGCCGCCGCTGTACGTCGCCAGACGACACGCGGTAAGTACTTCTTCGTCCGGCTCGGTAACGGTTTAGCTCCGTCCGGCGAGCCGCCTCTTGACGAAGCCGCGCACCAGCCCATAGGTTTGGGAGAGGCCCGCAATGAGGAAAACTATGCCCAACAAGAGTCTCGAAGCCAAGGTGGGTCGCCCTACGTATCTACCAACAAAAGCGTAGTAGCTCCGAGCAAGCAAACCAACGCCGAGGAACCCTTGTCCCCACAGCCCTAGCAAAGCTCTTCTCGCACTGCTGGAAACCACATGCAAGAACAAAAGCAATGCCGCCAGGATGAGCGTAAGTTGCGTGAGAGCCCAACCAAGCATCAGGGTTTGTGCCGTCTCGCCCGCAGGCTGAAATAGACAGTTGCGTTGGCAATTGCTAAGCTGAGAACCGCCACGAGAACCAGCCTTTCGGCACTCGTGCCTGACCGATAGAGCCAGAACAGCCATACGCAGATACCGCTACTGACGAGAATATGAAACAACATTGGCTGCTTCACTCTCCAAGTCCCCCTTCTCCGATTCATTATGTGCTCTCGCGGGGTGGCCCACCTTTGCGCTTCTGTTTTATGCAAAGGTGGGGCTAGGGGAACTCACGCTGCATCGCTTCTCACCCGCATGAGGGCTGCGTCCCATTGATTGATCCTCACCGCTCCCGTTTCCCCGCAAGCATAGCTGCGATAGCTGCTCCAGCTCCATTGTTCCGACTCCAGCACCAGGCTGCGCCTCACGGGATTCTCATGCATATAGCGCAGTTTCTCAATGCGCTTGTGCCTGCTCCAGACGTTGAAATCGTAAAACCGCTTCTGCCAGACATGTTCTGGCCCAGCCGCGAATAAGCTCGGTTGAGCCCGCCGACGCCGTCAAAATCCCCGCCCAAGCAGAGCTTGAGCGGGGCACCCTCAAAGGTCAACTCACGTTTTAGCCCGGGCCCCCGCCCCGATACATTCCACCGCCTGCAGGTTGCGGGCGTGAGTCGGTTGCGGATCACAGCTTGGAGCGCAGCAGGCTGATGACGTCATCGGAAGTGATGACGCCGGTGAGCTTCTTGTACTCGTCCACGACCGGCAGGGTGAGCAGGTTGTACTTGTCGAACAGTTCGGCGACCTCTTTTTCCCGCGCGTCGGCGTGGCAGGAGATGAGAGGCTCCTGGGTCAGCGAAAGCAAGGGATCGCCCGGGGACGCCAGAACCAGCTTGGCCAGGGGGACAGCCCCCGCGAGAGTACCGAAAGAATCGGTCAGATAGATGGTGCTGACGGTTTCGACCCCGCCTTCGAAGTGGCGCAAGGCTTCGACTGCATCGTGGGCGGAAGCCCCCACGCCCAGGGCCAGATACTCGGTGTTCATGCGTCCGGCGGCGGTGTTTTCCTGGAACTCGAGGAGTTCGACCATCTCCTTGCGTTCCTCGGGCGCCATCTCGAGCAGGATTTCCGAAGTGCGTTCCTCGGGAAGATCGGCGAGCAGGTCGGCGGCGGCGTCGGGATTCATCTCCTCGACGATTTCAGCCGCGCGGTCGGAGTCGAGCGATTCGACGATGGCCTTCTGCACCTTGGGTTCAACTTCTTCCAGGGCGCCGGCCGCTACTTCTTCATCGAGGGTTTCAAATACGGCTTCGCGCTCATCGGGGGCGAGGTCTTCGACAATATCGGCGATATCGGCGGGATGCAGCCGGGCCAGGCGCTCGTGGGAAATCTTCAGCTTCACGCGGCGGGCGGGGTCGGTTTCAATCAGGTCCACGAATTCCCACGGGATGGTGCGGGGCGGGATCTGGTTGAGGAGCACGCGCAAGGCCGCCATGGGAACGACTCCCTTGAGCAGGCGGCGGACTGCGCCGCGTGCGCCGACGTCCACGGAACCGACCTTGAGCACGGGATGGTCGTGGGTGGTTTCGCGGTGAAAATCCACATCGTTGACGCGGACCACCTTGCGGCCGTGGACGTCAATGATCTGCTGATCGAGCAAGTCGCGTTCGAGCAGGAACAAGCCCTCGGAGCCATCGGCGGCGGTCCAGGTGGAAGAAGCAGTGGCGGCGCGCACGCCTCCGTTAATCGAAAGCACGGAAGCGAAGGGGAGCATGCGATCGCCGCCCTTGGTGCGGACGATGAGCATGGCGACGCGGGCCCGGTCTTCCTGCGGAGCCAGGGCAACTTCGCGCACACGCCCGCACTGGCCGCCCGCGGTGTCAAAGACCGGCTGGCCGAGGAGTTCGGTGAGGGCGAGCATCGACATCAATTGGAGAATAGCCCAGTGGGCGTACGGAATCCAGAAGACTCTGCCGGTTTTTGGCGGCCGCGGTGTCTAATACCATATGGCAGAGCCCTGTCTTGCGGCGGCGCCGGGCCGCTCGAAAGAGAAAGAGAGCCGGAGGCGCGATTCAAGCGGCCCGCTCGTTGACATTTGCACAGGGGAAAGGCAAACTACCGCATTCGCCCTCCCGGCGGTTTTCGGGCCATATGTAAAGCTGATTCGCTGCCGGGCTGCCGAGGCCCCAGGGAACTGCGGGGCGACAGGCTGGTTCATTCGAAATTTTGCCATGACCGAGCAACGGGTCTCCTACACGCTGGATTCGACGCTGGAGACCGTCGATAACGCCGAACAAGCCGCCAGCCGCATTGCGGCGGAAGCGGGCTTCGACGACGACGAGGTCATGCAGATCGCCATGGCGGTGCGCGAGGCCGCGGTCAATGCCGTGCTGCACGGCAATGCCTACGATCCGGGCAAGAAAGTAGGGCTGGATTTTGAGCGGACGGCGCAGGACCTGGTGATCACGATTCGCGATCAGGGCAAGGGATTGGACCTGGCCAAGATTCCGGACCCCCTGGCGCCGGAGAATCTTCTGAAGACTTCAGGCCGCGGCATTTTTCTTATACGCTCGTTCATGGACGAGGTGGAAATCTCGCCTTCCCAGACGGGCACTGAAATCAAACTAGTCAAGCACGTCCGCGGACCTTCTGCGGGCGGTAAGGAGGCTTCCCAGTGACCATGAAGACCAGTACCCGTCAGGTAGATGGAGTCACCATCGTGGATTGCAGCGGGCGTATCACCCTGGGCGAAGGCAGCGTGATCCTGCGCGACACAGTTCGCGATCTGCTTTCCAAGGGCCAGAAGAAAATTCTGCTCAACCTGGGCGATGTTACATATATTGACAGCTCGGGAATCGGTGAGCTGGTCAGCGCTTTCACCACGGCGCGGCGCGAAGGCGGCGAGCTGAAGCTGCTTCACCTGACCAAGAAAGTCCATGATCTGCTGCAGATCACCAAGCTCTACACCGTCTTCGACGTGAAAGACGATGAGGCAGCCGCAGTCAAGGCCTTCAGCTAGGACTGCGAGAGCGTACTGCGCGCAGGCCGGCGTCCTTGTGCCGGCCTCTGTTTTCATTTCGGGAAAGACAGCGCATTTCTTTCGGGACGCGCGCTTGCGTCTGTGAGTGACCGGCTTACACTGGCCACATTGTGTTTCCTCTTCCGGCAAGTTGCTCGGTCGTGCTCCTTCTGCTCTGCCCTGCCTTTGCAGCGACCGATTGCATTCCGATCGAAGCGGCGGCGCAACATATTGGCGAAGTGCGCTGTGTGACCGGGCGTGTCGTGCATGTAAAGCGCGGCGCGCGAAGCGTGATGTTCTTCGACTTCTGCGAGGACTACCGGGTATGTCCGTTCACGGTGATTGTTTTCCCCAGCGCGTTGAAAGACGTGGGCGATGTGCGCCAACTGGAGGGCAAGGTCATCGAAGTGCAAGGCCCAGTGAAGGAGTACGACGGGCGAGCGGAGATCGTGCTGCAGCGGATCGGGCAAATAAGCGGCGGCGCCGCGCTAGTTCCCCCCTTGCCGAAGAATTTCGATGTCGAGAATAAAGGACGGTATAGCGCGGGGAAATTCAGCCTGCCGAAAGCGGGGAAAACGCCGGCAAAGAAGCGTCAGACCGCGAAGTTGCCCATCGAGGTTGCGCGCGAACCGGATGCTGAACCGAACACTGGACCGAATACGGGATCCGACCAAGGCGCGGACTTGAACGGGCCGCCGTAGTGCCTACTTCATGCCTTCCCGTAATTCCTGCAAGGGATAGAACGTACCCCGCCAGACGATTCCACCCCGCGTTATCGCGAGCAGCATGGACTGCAGGATGACATAGATGGATGCGGCTGCGCCGATGGGATGAAAGATGAAGTAGTAGGGCGGAATTGGGGACTTCCAGGACATGCCGACGTAAACGCCAAACACACATGCCAGCGCGATGGCGAATGGCAGCCTTGCCCATCCATGGGCCAGCCAGATGCCGAGGAAAGGTCCGACGTGGAGAAAAGCCAGCAGGAAACAAGAACCCAACACGCGCCAGGGCTGGAACGACAGAACGGCGAAGGAATTCTTGCTCATATTCTCAATCAGTCCCAGGGTGCCGCGAATCCAGCGAATTGAAATGAGGTCGCGTCCGAAGACGCAGCGCTGAACGTAGCCCGCTTCCTTTACGAGTTTGCCGAGCTTCATATCGTCGAGAATTTCCATGCGGAGGGTCTGGAAACCGCCTACGGCGTTGTAAACATCGCGGCGGACCATGTTGAACGCGCCTACGCCCATATGGTCTTTCGCTTTTGGGTCCGCCACCTTCCAGGGACGATGTCCGAATACGAACATGGTTTGGAAGAAAGCGATCATCATTCGTTCGCCGGGAGTGTGCATGATCATTTGGGGAAAGAGAACGACGTGATCGGCGGCTTGAGATGCCGCATAAGCCAGGACGCGGCGCAGAACATCCGGCTTGAAAAGCACGTCTGCATCGGTAAACACGAGCCAGTCGCCGGTCGCCTGCTGAGAGGCGGTCCACATGGCGTGCGGTTTGCCGAGCCAACCCGGCGGCAAGTCGGCGATATGGATAACGCGAAGAGGATGACCAGAGGGCGCCTGGGCCGCAATCTGGTCCATGATGGCGCCGGTGCGGTCGGTCGAGCGGTCATTGACCGCAATGACTTCGTAGTGCTCGTAGTCGAGAGTTAGAAGGCGCTGCAGGGTGGCGGCGATGTCCTGCTCCTCGTTACGGGCAGGAACGATGATGCTGATCCGCGGCTGGTTGGTAGATGTTTCCTGCTGCGGAGCCCACTTCGGACGGGAGATGTCCGGAACCGAGGGCATGCCGAGCGCCGCGTCGAGCAGCCGACCGACCCACACTAAAGCAAGGATGCCGCCAGCTATCCAGAAGAGATGGATCATCCTGCCTCGGCAGGCAGGACACTTCGAGCCTGCAAGTTCACGACGGGGGCGAAGCGCATGCCGTAGAGAAGAACAGCGGCGGAGACCGCCATCGCGATTACGGGGAGAATAAATGCGGCCTGGAGAGAATGTTTGTCGGCAACGTAACCCATCAGCGTCGGCGATGGCACGTCGCCCAGCAGATGGAATACGAAGATGTTTACGGCGATGGCAGTAGCGCGAATATGCGCGCCTACGGAGTTCACGACGGCGGCATTCAAGGGCGAAGTGTTCAGCAGCAGCAGAAAAGCGGCGACGGCGATGGCGGGCAGCATGATCGGGCCCGGGTTGAAGAGGGCGAGGATCATGACGGGCACGCCGAGCGCCATGCTGACAGCCGAGACGAGGTAGTAGGAACTCTTGAAGCGAGGAAGCAGAAAGTCTCCCAGCCAGCCTCCGGCGAGCGATGCCAGGATGCCGTCCACGACCACGATCGCGCCGAAGATTTCGTTAGCGGATTCCAAAGAATAGTTGCGAGTGCGCGACAGAAACGTCGGCATCCACACCTGGATGCCGCCGAGTGCAAAAGTCATGGCGGCCATGCCAGCGGTGGCGGTCCAGAAAGCGGGGTTGCGGGCAAGGCCCAGCAGTGTTCCCCGCTCGGGCGTTTCCTGCAAGGAGTCGAAACGGCCGCGCTCAGGTTCGGGAACGAACAGCATCGCCAGGGCCAGGAGGAAACCCGGGAGAGCCGCGATGTAGAAGGGGAAACGCCATCCGAGGTGGGGACCAAGTTTGCCGCCGAGGAGATAGCCTGCAGCGGTTCCCACCGGAATCGCGAGATAGAACACGCCGAAAATGCGGCCGCGCTGGTTTTCGGGAAAAAGATCGGCAACAAAGGTGGGAGCGATGGTCACGAAGGTAGCTTCTCCGACTCCGACGAGGGTGTGCCGGACGAGCAGTTCCCAGTACGTGTGGGTAACGGCGGTTAACAGGGTCAGCGCGCTCCAAAAGATCGCGCCAAACACGATGATCAGTTTGCGGGAATAGCGGTCGGCGAGAGGCCCGGTGAAAGGGGCCGCCACCATGTAGAAGCCGAGAAATGCGCTGGTGAGATAACCGACCTGGGTGTTGGAAAGATGAAACTCGCTCTGGACCAGCGGCTGCACGGCAAACAACACCGAACGATCGATGTAGTTAAGCAGGTTGAGCGCCGTCAGCACAACCAACGCAGTGCGGGGATAGAGTTTGACCGAGTTCACCAGGCGAAGGAATATACCACGTCGCCGAGGATCAACTCGGGTTTCACCTTCGGGCGGAAGAGCGGGGCCAACGCGCCAGAATCGTCGTGGTGATTCCGCCGCGCGGACGGAAGTCGCCTTTTACCTCGGCCCAGCGCGGACGAGCGTACCGGACCACGTCTTCCAGCACGCGGTTCACGATGTTCTCCTGAAAGATTCCCAGATTGCGGTAAGACTGCAGATACTCCTTCAGGGACTTCAGTTCGAGGCAGCGCTTGGCGGGCATGTAACGAATCGTAATGACGCCGAAATCGGGCAGGCCGGTCTTAGGGCAGACGGAGGTGAACTCAGGATCGTCCACGATGATCTCGTACGCGGGAAACTGGTTGGGCCAGGTCTCTATGGGCGGAAACTTGGCGTCCAGGCCGGCTTCGGCATGGCTCCGGGTGTAGCGTGGCGATGTGCGCATGCGACCATTGTAACCAGCGGATGAGGATGGCCCAAAATCCTCGCAAATGGTGGATTTTCAGGCGCCGTAAAAGCATCTAATTAGTAAGATTTCCTGGCCAGGTGATAGAAGCTGTGAGTGTTAGAGTATTTAGTTCGGGTTCCCATGGCTCCACAGAGTAATAACGACAGCTTTTTGGCGCGCCATCGCTGGTGGGTGTGGACGGCAGGCATCGTGGTGGCCGTCATCTTTCTGGCTTCGTTCATGTCGAGAGATGATGCGGTGCCGGTGCGGGCGGCGACCGCAACCCGGACTACGATTCGCAGCGTCGTTTCTACCAACGGGAAGGTGGAACCGCTGCACAACTTCGAGGCTCACGCTCCGGTTGGCACAACCCTCAAGAGCCTTCTTGTGAAAGAGGGCGACCACGTAAAAAAGGGGCAGCTGCTGGTGCAACTGGATGATGCGGATGCCCGCGCCCAGGCGGCGGCGGCGATGAGTCGAATCCGTTCTTCACAGGCCGACCTGGCCGCCCTGCGGAACGGCGGCAACCAGGAAGAAGTTCTGACCATTGCCACAGACCTGGTGAAGGCACGCAGCGAAAGAGATGCGGCACAACGCAACCTCGACGCAATGGTTCGTCTGCAGAAGCAGGGTGCAGCCTCGGCTGGAGAGGTGACCAGCGCGGAGAGCGGGCTGCAGAAGGCCGAAGCAGACGTCAAACTTCTGGAGCAGAAACAGAAGGACCGGTACTCTGCTCCCGAAGTAGCGCGTGCCGCCGCGCAAAACGCTGGGGCACAGGCCGCCTATGATGCGGCTGAAGATGTGCTTAGCCAATTGAATGTGCGAGCACCCTTCGACGGAGTCGTATATTCCCTGCCATTTCGCCAGGGAGCATACGTAAACCCTGGAGACCTGATCCTGCAGGAGGCCGATCTCTCCAAGGTTGTCGTGCGTGCCTTTGTGGATGAACCGGATGTCGGCAGACTGGCCCCGGGGGACCGGATCGAGGTCACCTGGGATGCTTCGCCGGGGCGCATCTGGGAGGGTTCGGTCAGTGGGATTCCGGCAGTCATCAAGCTGCGGGGCACGCGCAATGTCGGCGAGACCACCTGCGTGGTGGACAATCACGACTACAAACTGCTTCCGAACATCAACGTGAATGTCACCATCGTCACTGGCGAGCATCACAATGTGCTGACCGTGCCGCGCGAGGCCATCCGGCAGGACGACACCAAGACCTATGTCTTGCAGATCGATGACCAGCACGAGCTGCGCCGGCGTGACGTCCAGATTGCCCTTTCTAACCTCACCCAGGTGGAAGTAACCGGGGGAATCGTTGACAACACGCTGGTCGCGCTGAATTCCACCAACTCGAAGCCCCTGTATGGCGGCCTGAACGTCAAGATCGTTCCGTGAGTTATGAATGTTGTGCGAAATATCGGCATGCTGCTGATGCTGGCTGTACTTCCGTCTTTGGCGATGAGCACTACACCGGCCGATCTGCTGGCGCAGGGGCGTGCCGATGAAGCGATCTCATCATTGCAGAACGAGGTGAAGGCCCATCCGAATGATGCGCAGGCTTACAACCTGCTTTGCCGCAGCTACTTTTCTGTAGGCAACTGGGACGGAGGCATTCCGCATTGTGAGAAGGCAGTGTCACTGGAGCCCGGAAATAGCCAATACCACATGTGGCTCGGCCGGATCTACGGGGAACGGGCCGATCACTCCGCGTTCTGGAGTGCGGCGGGTTTAGCCCGCAAGCTGCGCAATGAGATGGAAACCGCGGTGCGTCTTGATCCTGCGAACGTCGCAGCGCGAACCGATTTGGCCGAGTTCTACCTGGAGGCGCCGGGAATTGTGGGCGGGGGGCGGGACAAGGCGGAGGCCCAGGCCGCAGCGCTCGAAACACTGGATCCGGCCAAGGCGCACTGGGTCCGAGGGCGGCTTGCGGAAAAGCGAAAAGACTCTGCCTCCGCCGAACGAGAGTATCGCGCAGCGATTGAGGCCAGTCACGGCAGCGCTTTGAATTGGTTCAATCTCGCTCTGTTCTACCGCCATGAACAGCGTTGGAGCGACATGGAGGACGCTATCGATAAAGCAGTGGCCGCACCGCTCGACCGTCCCGAAGTGATTATGGAATCGGGCGACGTGTTGATTCGGACGGGACGCAGCTATCCCAAGGCGATTCGCTTGATCCAGCTCTACCTGTCATCGAAGTCCACCGTAGAAGCGGCGCCCGCTTTCAAGGCACATTACCTGCTGGGCATGGCGCAAGAAAAGCTCGGGGACAAGTCAGCCGCGGCACAGGAGTACCGCGCCGCCCTGGCGCTGGCCCGAAACTACTCGGTCGCGCAGGATGCATTGAATCGCATTAGCCGCTAGGCACCGAGAGATAAGCACGGCCGCTGCGAGTATGCTCTTTAGAATCGGTTTCCCAGATTAACCAACTTCTGTTGAAGGTGCGGACATGAAACTTGCCTCTCGCCTTTTGCCGCGTGTCTCGATCCTGCTGTTTGCAGTCACGTTCTTCTCTTCCCTGCACGTGCTGGCCGAGCCGATCCCTCTGAAACAGGCTGTGGAACTGGCGCTCGGCCACAGCACTACCAGCGCGATGGCCGCTGCAGATGAGCAGCGGGCGTTCGCCTCCTACCACGAGGCGCGCAACCAGTATTTGCCGCAGTTTGTGGTCGGCTCGGGCCTGGGTGCGACCTGGGGATATCCGTTGAGTCTCGAAGGCTCTGCCCCGTCCATCGTCAACGTCAACTCTCAGTCCGCAGTGATCAATCCGGCCTTGCGGGATTTCGTTCATGCTGCGGAGACAGACTGGAAGGCCAGCACGATTCAGGGCAAGGACCAGCGCCTGCAAGTGATGCAGGACACGGTCCTGGCCTATGCCGAACTCTGCAAATGGCAGGACCTGCTGAAGGACTTGAGTCAGCAATACGCCGATGCATTGAAGATGGAACAGAGCGTGAACCAGCGTATTCAGGAAGGAGTGGACAGTCCGGCTGCACGGAATCAGGCGCGCCTGACGACTGCCCGGATTTATCTGCGTATTTCGCAGGCACAGGGCGCAGTAGACGTGCTGCGGAGACGGCTGAGCGCGCTCACCGGATTGCCAGCGGCCTCGATCGAGACTATCCCCGATTCGATCCCTTCCCTGCCCGAAGTAAAGCAGGAAGACAATCTACCCGCCATGGCCCTTGGGGTGAGTCCCTCGGTTCAAACCGCTGACCTCCACGCAACCGCGCTCTCATTCCGCGCGCGCGGGGAGCATCGCGCGATGTGGCCGACGGTCGATTTTGCGGCCCAGTATGCTTTGCTTGCCACGTTCAACAACTACCAGCAATTTTTTCAGCGCGGCAGTTTTCAGCAACACAACGCCACGATCGGGGTGGCCATCCGTTTCCCGTTCTTCAGCCCGAGCCAGCGGGCGAAAGCCAGCGCGGCCGACGCCGAAGCCTTGAGCGCGAAGAAACAGGCCGAGGCTGCCAGGAACCAGGTTTCCGAACAAACATTGCGATTGCAGCGCTCGGTTGAGCAATTGACTGCGGCGCAGGACGTGGCGGAGATTGAATATCAAATTGCGAAGAGCGATCTCGATGCCGCTCAGGTTCGCATAGATGCCGGCACTGCGACCTGGCACGAACTGGAAGATGCCCATGCCCAAACCAATGAGCGCTATAACGCGCTTCAGGATACCAGCTTTGAACTGGAACGGGCCCGGATCACGCTACTGCGGGCAACCGGCGAACTGGAGAGCTGGGTTGGCCTGAAAAAGTAAGCTGGGCGACGACCGCTGGAATGGCATTTTTGCTGCTCAGGCCATAAAACTGCCCGTTGGGCGCAGCCTCGTTGAAATGCCCAAACCCTGCCTTTAGAATGAGTTCACTACAAAGATCCGAAGTGTCCAAACCTGAATATCCGGCACGTGCCTGTCCATGTACCGGATGGAACTCTGTGCTCTTCAAAATCACGGGGAGATGCTAGTATAAGTTATTGAAATCTATGCCCTTAAAAACATTATTTCTGAATCCACCCTCATTTGAGAATTTTGACGGGGGAGCGGGCTCGCGTTGGCCGGCGACCCGCGAGATCGAGAGTTACTGGTACCCGGTTTGGCTGGCCTATCCGACAGGAATGCTGGAAGGCGCCCGCCTGCTGGATGCTCCGCCGCATTACGTTTCTGCCGAGGAAACTATCAACATTGCCCGGGACTATGAGTTCCTGGTGTTGTTCACGAGCACTCCGGGCTTTCCGGGCGACATCCGCCTGGCACAGAAGATCAAGGATGTGAATCCGAAGATCCGTGTCGCTTTCGTCGGACCGCACGTGAGCGTCCTGCCTGAGAAATCGCTGCGCGACTGCAGTGCGATAGATTTTGTTTGCCGCAAGGAATTCGATTACGCGGTTGTGGACTACGCGAAAGGTAAGCCTCTTGAGGAAATCCCCGGCGTTTCCTTCCTGAAAAACGGACAAATCGTTCACAACCCCGATGCGCCCCAGATTCAGGATCTCGATGCCCTGCCGCATGTGACTGATGTGTACAAGCGGGATCTCGACGTTACGCGCTACAACGTTCCTTTTCTGCTGAATCCGTATGTCTCGCTATATACGACGCGCGGATGCCCGGCGCAGTGCACCTTCTGCCTGTGGCCGCAGACCCTGAGCGGGCATCCGTGGCGCAAGCGGTCTACCGATGACGTTGCCCGCGAGATGGCGAAAGCCAAAGAATATTGGCCGGAAGTCAAGGAATTTTTCTTTGACGACGACACCTTCAACATTCAGAAGGCGCGGACGATTGAGCTGTGCGCAAAGCTGAAGCCTCTCGGGCTCACCTGGTCGTGCACCTCGCGAGTCACCACGGATTACGAAACCCTGAAGGCGATGAAAGAGGCAGGCTGCCGGTTGCTGATCGTAGGCTATGAGTCCGGCGATCAACAAATTCTGAAGAACATCAAGAAAGGTGCCACCGTCGAACGGGCTCGCCAGTTCACCAAGGATTGCCACAAGCTGGGGCTGGTGATCCACGGCGACTTCATCATGGGATTGCCGGGTGAGACGCACGAAACCATCAACAATACGATTGCCTTTGCCAAGGAATTGGACGTTGAGACGATCCAGGTTTCGGTGGCGCATGCTTATCCGGGGACGGAATTGTATGACTACGCGGTGAAGAACGGATTCATGGTGGCCGACAACAAGATGGTAGATGAGGGCGGGCACCAGTTAGCCCACATCCAGTATCCAGGACTGCCGGCAGACGAGATCCTCTCCGCCGTGCACCGCTTCTACGACGAGTATTACTTCCGGCCCAAGGCTGTGTTCCGCATCCTGAGGAAGGCGGCCTTCGACGGCGACGAGCGCAAACGTCTTTACAAGGAAGCGCGTACTTTCCTGAAAGTCCGTGCGATGCGCAACAAGATGGTAAAGGCCAAAGCCAACGCATCCGCTACGGCGGAACCGGTCAAAGCTTAGGAACAAGGCGTGACTTTCCGCAAGTATCTGGTGCTGGCGGGCGTGACTTTTTTCGCTGCGGCCGGCGACTCCATGCTTTCCTACGGAATGAAACAGGTGGGCAGCATTTCCTTGAACCACCTGTCCAGCGTCATTCTGGCCATCCTGAATCCGTGGGTTGCGGTCGGCATCCTGCTGCTGCTGGCTTTCTTTGCCTCTTACATGACGGCGCTCTCCTGGGCGGACCTGACCTACGTGCTGCCGGCGACTTCGGTGGGCTATGTGTTGCTGGCCCTGATCGCCAGGTTTGCCTTGCATGAGCAAGTCAGCCCGCTCCGCTGGCTGGGCATTGCCCTCATCTCAGGCGGCGTAGGATTCGTGGCTGGCGGCCCGGCGCTGACCTCTCACTCGCACGAGCAGCCCTGCGACACCGATGCCCACCCTGCGGCAGTTTCCAGCGGAGTGCACTCATGATTCACGTTTACACCTGGGGCGCAATCGGCGCCATTGTGCTGGCTTCCGTGCTGGGCGATGTGCTGGTGGCACGCGCTATGAAGCAGGTGGGGGACGTGCATGTTCTCTGGGAACAACATGGCGTGTGGACCATTGTAGGCCGGGTGCTGCGGAAGCCCAGGTTCCTGCTGGGCGTGATGGCCATGGCGGTCGCGTTCTTCAGCTTGTTGTTTGCGTTGTCATGGGCGGATGTCAGCCTGGTCGGCCCGGCGGCTGCTTCGCTTACCTTCATCGGCAATGCTTTTGCCGCAAGGATCTTTCTCCACGAAAAAGTCGATCGGCGGCGCTGGATTGCCGCTGTGCTGGTGGCCGGTGGGGTTGCTCTGCTGGCGGGATAACTTCCTTTCGCAATCAATACAGGGCTAGCTGAACAGGCGCATGAATCCCGAGGCCGGGAGGTCCGGCGAGAGGAAGTGTGCATTCTTGATTCCGGCCGCGCGCGCCAACGCTTCTGCGGCCAGATAACCGCTTCGTACGGCGCCTTCCATGGTGGCGGGCCAGCCCGTGGCAGTAAAGTCACCGGCGAGAAAGACGCGTGGCCACGCGGTTGCTGGCAGAGGGCGGTAGGCATCAATGCCGGGACGCGGGGAGTACGTTGCATGCAGTTCTTTGATGACCGTCGACTTGAGCAGGTTCGCCTCTCGCGCAGCCGGAAAGAACTCCCGCACTTCGCGAAGCGCAAGATCCACAATGTCGCCTCGCGACCGGTCGATCAGCGATTTTGAGGAACTTACCACCAGTTCGATATAGCTTCCCGGCATCCCGCCAGCCTCTCGCGTGCGGATCGGCTGAAGGCGGGACTTATGAAACATCCACTGGACAGTGCGATCAAGCAGAACGGCGTGGTCGAGGTCTGAGATTTCACGGTTGAACCAGAGATGGATACCGGTGATGGGTGAAGTCTCAAAGTGGCTGAGTTTTTCCTGAAGCGATGTGCTTTGAGGCTCAGCAGGCAGGGCCCGGCTGAGCGCGTCGAACGGCAGTGCCAGGACAAGATAATCAAAGCTCTCGAGTCGTTCGCCGAGCACGATCTGCACATGGTCGGAATCTGTTTGAAAAGAGGCGATCGGATTGCGCAGCCGTACTTCCCCGGAACGCGCGGTCACGTAGTTTCCGGCGGCGTTGTAGAGTTCTGTCAGCGGTACGGTCGGAACGCCCATCTGGCGGGCCTCGGGGGACATCATGGACACGCGCACCACCTGGGCAGCAGCGGAAATCGAGATTCGATCTAGATCCTCGCTGAGCGCGCTGACTAGAATCGGCTTCCAGAAGCGCTCAACCGCCGTACTGGTTTGTCGGTGATCACGGAGCCAATCCTGGAAGGACTTGCCCGTGTCCTTCTGGGGAGCGAGCACGAGTGGAACAAGCGCTCGTGAGATAGCCGCCTGGTCCACCACCTTGAGAAACGGGAACCTCGCAAACGAAGGGGCCGTGTGCAGGGGCGCGGGAAGAAAAGAGGACCGCAGTATAGAGGCTCTGCCTCCCGGCTCGAGAAAGGTCATTTCATCGTACCAACGGATGTCCTGGTCCACGCCAATCCGCTGGTAGAAGGCAATCAGGTTGGTACAACAGCGAAAAAGTACATGCTGGCAGTTGTCTACGACTTCGCCGGTTCCTGGATGCTCGTAAGACGAAGCGCGGCCACCCAGGAAGGGACGTTTTTCGAGGACGGCGACGCGGAAACCACTCTCGGCGAGAGCACAGGCAGCGGCGAGCCCAGCCAACCCGCCTCCCGCCACGGCCACTCTTGGGGCTTGTCGCGCTTGCATCACGCGAGACGCTGGATCGCACCTTTCGCCAGGATGGACAACTTCTCCCAAACGGTCAGGCGGATCTTTTTGCGAAACACGTCATACCGGCTGCGGGCGATCTTTTCGAGCAGATGCTGATAAATCGTCGCCAGCACCCACAGTGCCGGCTGACTATCTTCATCGATGAGCGGGATGAGCTGACCGGCGGCCTTGTAGTAGTCGCGAGTGCGATCGGCTTCAAAAGCGAGAAGCGGATGCAGGCGCGCGGCGGCCGATGGATTTTCGAAATCCGCCGGCGGAATATCAAAGCGAGTGAGATCCTCCAGCGGAAAATAAATGCGCCCCATGGCCGCATCTTCTTTCACGTCGCGAATGATGTTGGTCAGCTGGAAAGCAATTCCCAGGCGTTCCGCGAGTGCCTCGGCGGCCGGATCGCTATACCCGAACACACGAATGCAAACCAGTCCGACTACCGACGCTACCCGGTAGCAGTACACGTAGAGGTCGTCGAACGTCGCGTATTGGACTGCGGGCAGTTTCGCCCCGTCGCTCTGCTCAGGCTGCTGCTTGAGGTCCATAGCGGTACCAGAAGCCAGTTGGTCGAGTAATCCGGCGGGAATATCGTAGCGGCGCTGGGCATCGGTCAACGCCAGCAGGACTGGGTCATCGGTCGCCTGGCCGGCTTGCACGTCATGCAAAGCGTCGATCCATTCGGCGAGTTTCTGCCGCCGTTCGTGACATGGCAACGCCGGGTCATCGGAGATATCGTCGCAGCGGCGCATGAACGCGTACACTGCGCTTAAGGCTTGGCGTTTCGGTTTCGGTAAAACAAGGAAAGCGTAGTAAAAGTTTCTGGCTGCCGCGCGCGTAATGCCGCGGCATACGGAATAAGCCACCGCAAGCTGCGACTCGGAAGGAACAAATTGGATTGGTCCGGTTTGCACAGCCGTGGTCATAGCCACTTCCCCAGCGCTGCCCGAGCCACGAGCGCCAGCTTTCTTGACTTGGAAATCGCGGGACGGCGGCCCAATACGTTATAACCCTGCCGCTCGATGGCGTTCAGAATCTCCTGTCCCCCGCTGCTGAACAGCCGAATATCGACAGCCAGTTCGCGATCGACGCTTTTTACCAGCGGCAGACCCCGTTCGAACCATTCGCGCGCGCGCTGCACTTCAAACCGCATCATCTGGCAGAATGCTTCCGTGTTTTGCGCAGCCGCAATCTCGCTTTCGCCGACGCCGAAACGCTCGAGATCTTCGAGTGGAAGGTAGATGCGGCCCTTGGCATAATCAACGCTTACGTCTTGCCAGAAATTTGCCAGCTGCAGGGCGGTGCAGGTGAAGTCTGCGAGTTCTTGTCTTTCGCGGTCGCGGTATCCGCAGAGGTAAAGCACCAGATGTCCAACCGGGTTGGCTGAATAGCGGCAGTAACCGAGCACGTCCGCAAAGGTGGGATAGCGAAGTACGGTTTGGTCCTGGCGAAAGGCGGTCAGCAGATCGGCAAATTCATGCCGCGGGATATCAAACTCACGCACCGTTGCAGCCAGAGCAACAAACACCGGATGCCGGGGGCGCCCGTCGTAGCAGGCGTTCAATTCATCTTCCCACTGCCGGAGCAACTGCAGGGAAAGGTCTGTGTTGCCGACTTCATCTCCGAGATCGTCTGAGATGCGGCAGTATGCATAGACATTAAAGAAATGCTGGCGAAGCCGCTGCGGCAGAAACCAGGTGGCAACCGAGAAGTTCTCGTAGTGGGTGCGGGCCAGGCGGCGGCAATAGGCCTGGGCTTCGGCCTCGCCGGGCGCCTGTTCCGGAATTGCATACTCGGCAGGAAGCGCAGCCCAACCGGCGGACGCGGCATCCCGTGACACGGCCGCGAAACCGTTGCTGGCTGTGGATAGCATAGTCGGTGCCGCTTTCAGGATAACCCGGCAACTCCCCGCTGGCGCTAGTGCCCGGGAATGATGGCGGTCTTGATGTCGCCGTTGCGATTCAGCATATGGCGGAGCACCTGTTGCAGACGCGAAAGCGGCGCTTCACCGGTGATGTAGTCGGTTGATCGAATCTTTTTCTCGGCAATCAGGGCGAACGCTTTCCGCACGGTTTCCGGCGTGTGATGGAAAGTCGCCTTCAGCGTGACCTCCGAGTAGTGCAGCCGATTCGTATCCAGCTGCACCCGGGTGCCGTTGGCACATCCGCCAAAGAAGTTTACCGTGCCTCCTTTGCGCACCATGTCAATGGCCCACTCCCAGGCCTCGGGCCGTCCGACAGCTTCAATCACCACGTCGCCGCCTCGTTTTTCGGGTGAAAGCATGCGTACCGCTTCGACCGGATCGTGCACCTTGGTGATCTGCACCACCTCGTGCGCGCCCATGTGCTTGGCGGCGGTTACTTGCGAATCACGCTTGACCACGGAAATGACGTTGCAACCGACGGCCTTCGCCACCTGCACGAACATTAAACCGATGGGGCCGCCGCCAATCACCGTGACGGTGTCCCCGATCTCCACTCCGGTTTCATGCAGGCCACGAAGCACGCAAGCCAGCGGTTCCACCATGGCGGCTTCTTCATAGCTGACGTCGGGCGGCATCGCGAGCATGTTGATCTCAACGATGCGCCGCGGAATGCGAATGTATTCAGCGTAGGCTCCGTTGTTGAACAGCAGATCCTCGCAGAGATTGGCCTGGTGCTTGGAGCAGTAAAAGCACATCTGGCAAGGGGCGGAATTGAGGGCGACAACCCGCATTCCCTTTTTGAAGCCGCGCACTCCGGGACCAACTTCCTCGATCACACCGGCGAGTTCATGCCCAAAGAGGGCTGGAGGCACGATCATGCGCGCATGATATCCACGCTGATAAACCTTGAGGTCCGTGCCGCAGGTCAATGCAACCTGCACCTTCACCAGCACTTCGCCTTCTCCCACGCGGGGGATGGGGACCTTCTCAATTTTTACGTCCTCTTTGCCGTAGAGGACCGCTGCTGTCATCTTTCCGTTCACCGCAAAGTTCCTTCCCACGAACTGCCCGGCTGAATCACGATCTTCAGAGAATCAGGTTGGGGATGGGCAGCCAAGTGCAAAGCTTCGACGCAGCGCGCCAGAGGAAACCGGTGACTGATCAGTTTGGTTAAGTCCATTTCACGATTCATTACAAACCGAACCGACTCCGGCTGCAGCTCGACAGAAGCGCTATACGACCCCAACAATGTTTTTTCGTCCACACAGATGGCGGCCGGATCGATATTCGCCTCCCCGCGCACCGTCTGCGCAAACAGCAATACACGGCCCCCGGGACGCACCGCGTCCAAGGCTGTCCGTATCAGGCCATTGCCGCCGACTGCCAAGATTGCGGCGTCGGCACCACGGCCTTCACTACGCTCCTGCACGGTCTTGACCGTGTCCATGCAAGAAGCGTCTATTCCATTCCCCAAGCCTAGTGTTTCCGATATTGTAAGCCTCTGGCGATACAAATCGGAAGTGATTACCGTGGCCCCAACCCGTTTAGCCAATGTACTCAAGACGATACCGATGGGCCCCTGACCTATTACTAGAACAGTCTCTCCGGGCTGGATATTCAGGACTGAGACGCCCTTCATGCAGGTGTTCACCGGCTCGACAAAACAAGCTTGCTCGAAGGAAACTTCGTCAGGAATCCGGACCGTTCCCTCGCGGACAATCCAGTCCATTACGCGGACGTATTCCGAGAAGCCGCCGCCAGACGGCTCAAAGCCCGCCGTGCAACCCACTTTCTTGTAGGTCTCGCATTGAGCAAAGGTCCTATGCAGGCAGTAGTAGCAATTGCGGCATGGAATATGGTGAAAGACCACAACCCGATCACCCGGCTTGAAGGTAGTGACGTCACGGCTGGTCGCAGCTACTACTCCCGAGGTTTCGTGGCCGAAGATGCGCGGAGCAGAATGCGAGCCAGTTGCGATTTTCTTCAGATCGGTGCCGCAGATGCCACAAGTGTGCACCCGCACCAGGATCTCGCCTGCGCCGATTTGCGGCACGGGAACACTCTCGAGACGAACGTCGTTAACGCCGTGATAGACGGCTGCCTGCATGGTGGTGGGAACAAACCCGGCGTTGTCCTCCAGCACGGATTGTCGCGAAAGCATCATTGTCAGGTTCTCGACCCCACAAGCGCCCTGCCCTGCGCGGAGTTGCTTACCCAGCCTGACGAGGATAACGCCTCACAAAGCACACGGGCAGCAACACTGCTATTGCGGGCCAGTTTTGCCACGTCGCTCCACAACCACGGCCTCACTGCAATGTGGACCATGAATCGCCAAAGCTGAAAGCGCCCATCGGAACCGACAAACCGCATCACCGGAGGCAGGCGCGAATCATGGGGATCAGAAATCGTCTTGAGCGCAAGAAACTTGACGCTGTGGGCCGTGGCGCTGCGCGCAACTGCGGCAGCTTCCATATCGACCGCGTGTCCACCGAATGCGTCCGCGAGCCTAGCCTTTTGTTCCACGTCCGCAACCGAATCGAAGGTCACCAGGACGCCATCTCCTGAACCAGCGTCAGTGCGACTCCCGTCCTTCGCATCAATCACGTGCCGCGGAGTCAGCAGTTGACCCGCCTGAAATGACCGATCAAGCGCCCCGGCAAAGCCCGCCGAGATGACCAAACGCGGTTGATACAGGCTGATAACGGCCTCGGCAGCCCGCCTCGCATTCTCAGCCCCGATTCCTCCGCAAACCACCACTACAGGCCGGTTCTCGTAAAAGCGATAGGTGCGACCCTCGTATTCCGTGACAGCAACTTGCCAGTCTTGCACCAGGCGGGAAACCTCTCGCTCCATGGCAGCAACTACAGCGACTTTGAAATCAACACTCATCGAATTCGACCCGCACGCGCGTCAGGCGTATCCGTATGTGCGGAACCAATCCACCGCACGCCGCAGCGCCCCGTCCACCGATCCTGAAGTCCATCCCAATTCCTGCACGGCTTTGGCGGACGAAACGAACATCTTCTTGCGGCCCATGCGCACAGCATCGATCGTGGCACGAGGCTCGCGGCCCAGCATACGACCGGTGATCAACTCGTCCACCACGCCCGTTGCCAGGGCCATCGCATACGGCACGCGCACCCTGGGTGAGGGAAGGCCGGTGATCGAAGCCAATTTATCCAGAATCTGTTTCAACGTCAGATTCTCCCCGCCCAGGATGTAACGCTCGCCGGTTCTTCCCTTCTCAAGCGCCGCCAGATGGCCGTGCGCACATGCCCGCACATCCACCAGGTTCAAACCTGTATCGACGTAGGCCGGAAACTTCCGCTTCAGGAAATCCACAATGATCCGCCCGGTAGGGGTTGGCTTGATGTCCTGTTC
>Ga0335077_10000933_pt1 | contig 33650 bp, 30 predicted proteins | sample Lox_Sample_31_FD_207151 | JGI IMG/M metagenome (GOLD analysis project Ga0335077, IMG submission 207151) | Soil microbial communities from Loxahatchee National Wildlife Refuge, Florida, United States - Lox_Sample_3.1 | ecosystem: Environmental > Terrestrial > Soil > Wetlands | place: USA... | reverse complement strand
ACGCCAGGGGGATTTCATGGTGGTGATGGAGGCGGAAGGCTATAATGTCGTTCCAGACCGCAATTTTATTGCCCGCGTCGAACAACTGTGCGGGCGCGGCAGCGTCCGCATCATCAGCTAGACAGGGTGCCCGTGCTCCCCTGAGCGGCCCGAAGGACTCTCGCCGATTTTGCAGACGTGGGAATAGGTATCGATGGCAGCCACCGAAAAAGAACAGCAGGAACTGGAACAGATCGAGCGGCAAGTCGCCGAGATGGAGTCAAACGGTCCGGACGAGGCCACCCGGCGGCAGATTGCAAAGTTGCAGGAGCGCATTGATCACCTTCGCCGCGAGATGAACGCCCCTCCTACAGCCTGGCAGAAGACGGAACTCGCGCGGCATCCGCAGCGCCCTCAGACGCTCGATTATATCGAGCGCGTATTCACCGACTTTAGCGAAATTCACGGCGACCGGGGCTTTGGCGATGACGCCGCCATCGTCTGCGGCATGGCGCGCTTCCATGGCGAAGAGGTCCTCGTCGTGGGCACGCAAAAAGGCCGGGACATGAAGCAGCGAGTATTCCGGAACTTCGGAACACCGCATCCCGAGGGATACCGCAAGGCCATCCGCGTTATGCAGATCGCGGAAAAGTTCCGCCGACCCATCTTCACCTTGGTTGACACCGACGGCGCCTATCCGGGGGTGCAAGCCGAGGAACGCGGTCAGGCCGAGGCCATCGCCTACAACCTACGCGAGATGGCGCGCCTGGAAGTACCGATTATCACGAGCATTATTGGCGTGGGTGGCAGCGGTGGGGCATTAGCGATTGCAGTCGCCGACCGCGTTCTCATGATGGAGAACTCCATTTACTCAGTGATATCTCCCGAGGGTTGCGCCGCGATCATGTGGCGCGATGCCACCAAGAAGGAACTGGCTGCCGAAGCCATGCGCATCACAGCCTCCGATCTGGATGAACTTGGCTGTATCGATGATATTGTTCCTGAGCCTGAAGGCGGGGCCCATCGCGATCACGAAGCCGCCGCCAACCTGCTCGATGCCAGCCTGCAGAGGCATTTTGCCGAACTCAAGAAGATTCCCCCGGCCGAATTAGTCGCATCACGATATAATAAGTTTCGTAATATTGCCCAGTTCTTCAAGATCGAATCGTGAGTCCGCGAACATCTCCCTCGTTCGCAATCAGGTTCCTCCGGGCTCCAGACGGGGCGAGTAGCGCGACTCGGCGGCCCACGCGGCCGTATAATAAATGGGTTTCTTCCTCCGCAACCATCACACAGGGCGACAGGGTTCACCCTTTAAATGAAGGAGGGTGTTGGGATGGCCACAACCGATGTCGTGCCCCGGGAATCGGCCGGCGGCATGAGCAAGCAGCGCATCGTCAACGACATGAGTATCCAGGTCGCGACGGTGAATGGTTCCGGCTCGCAAAGTTCAAATACGGTTCTTCTCCGGGCAATTTTTCAAATGGGCGTGCCCGTCTCCGGCAAGAACATGTTCCCTTCGAATATCGCCGGATTGCCCACCTGGTACACGATTCGCGCCAATAAGCATGGCTACATCGGGCGCAAGAAAGAGATCGACTTCCTGGTCGCCATGAATCCCGAGACGGCGACGGAAGACGTCATGTCGCTCGCACCCGGCGCTTCGGTGCTGTATGACGAGCCTCTCGCCCTGCACAAGCTCCGCGATGATCTGATCTTCTACTCGGTTCCTTACGACAAGATCGTCGCGCAGGTTTGTCCGGAAGCCAAGCTGCGGAAGCTGGTTAAGAACATGGTGTACGTCGGAGTCGTGTCGAGTCTGCTTACGATCGACATGGCCGAGGTGGAAAAGGCCATCCGCAAGCAATTCGCCAAGAAGGTAAAGGCCGCCAACCTGAACCTGGCAGCCGCACAGGCCGGCTTCGAATACGCCAAGGCGAATCTGGAAAAGCGCGGGGTGTTTTATATCGAGCGCATGGACAAGACCGCGGGCAAGATCATCATCGACGGCAACTCCGCCGCTGCGCTGGGGTGCATGTTCGCCGGATGCACAGTGGTGACCTGGTATCCAATCACGCCGTCGTCGTCGCTCGTCGAAACAATGATCGAATACATGAAGGAGTACCGCATCGGCCCGGACGGCAAGGCAACGTTTGCCATCGTGCAGGCGGAAGACGAACTGGCTGCGATTGGCATGGTGATTGGCGCAGGCTGGGCAGGCGCGCGCAGCATGACCGCCACAGCGGGACCTGGCATTTCCCTGATGGCGGAATTCGCCGGTCTCGCGTACTACGTCGAGGTTCCCGGCGTGATCTGGGACATCCAACGTGTGGGGCCGTCGACCGGCTTGCCCACCCGCACCTCGCAGGGCGACATTCTCTCCACGGCCGTTCTCTCGCACGGTGACACCAAGCACATCATGCTGATTCCCTGTTCTGTCGAGGAATGCTTCACCATGGCGCCTGAGGCGTTCAATTTGGCGGAGCAGTTTCAGACCTTGGTCTTTGTCATGTCCGATCTCGACCTAGGCATGAATAACTGGATGTCAGACCCATTCCCGTATCCCACGACGCCGATCCACCGCGGCAAGGTGCTAAGCAAGGAAGATCTCGACCGTCTCGGCGGATTCGCCCGCTACAAAGACGTCGACGGAGACGGCATTGGATACCGCACGCTTCCCGGAACGCAGCATCCTGCAGCTGCCTACTTCGCGCGCGGCAGTGGACACAACGAGAAGGCGCAGTACAGCGAGCGCGCTGACGACTTCGAGAACAACATGGAGCGCCTGAATCGCAAGTTCGAGACAGCTCGCTCGTTTGTTCCCCGGCCCGAGATCATCAAGGGCAACAATGCGAAGATCGGAATCATCGGCTACGGCACTTCGCACTGGGGAATCACCGAGAGTCGCGATCAGCTTCGCTCCGAGTACGGCATCGAAACTGACTATCTCCGCCTGCGCGCCTATCCCTTCACGCGCGAAGTGCACGAGTTCATCGAGCAGCATGAGCGTGTCTATGTGGTGGAGCAGAACCGCGATGCGCAAATGTTGAGTCTGCTCAAGCTTGACGTGAAGCCGGAGCTGACGCCGTGCCTGCGCAGCATCGCCCACATTACAGGACTGCCGCTCGACGCGCGGTCCATTACCGACGAGTTGACCAGTATGGAGGGGAAGTAAATGGGAACCACGACGGTTGAGCCCGGGGCCGCGACACCGGGGCCGAAGACCAATCGGATCGGCCTCACAGTTATTGACTACAAGGGGGGGAAGACGACCCTCTGCGCCGGATGCGGCCACAACGCGATCTCGGAACGAATCATCGAAGCCATGTTCGAGATGGGCGTCGAACCGGAGTATGTCGTCAAGCCGAGCGGGATCGGGTGCTCGTCCAAGACGCCAGCGTATTTCATGAGCCGCTCTCACAGCTTCAACGCGGTACATGGACGCATGGCTTCGGTCGCTACCGGCGCGCTCCTCGCGAATCGCAAGTTGATCTGCATCGGTGTCAGCGGCGACGGCGATACCGCCTCAATAGGTGTCGGCCAATTTGTGCACCTCATGCGCCGCAATCTGCCGATCATCTACATCATCGAAGATAATGGCGTCTATGGCCTGACCAAGGGACAGTTTTCCGCGACCGCCGATCTTGGCTCGAAGCTTAAGACTGGCGTGGTCAATGATCTACCCCCAATCGATACGTGTGCTCTCGCGATTCAGCTCGGCGCTACGCTTGTCGGACGCTCGTTTTCGGGCGACAAGAAGCAACTCAGCGCCATGCTGAAGGCGGCCATTGCGCACAAAGGCACAGTGATGCTTGACGTTGTCTCACCTTGCGTGACCTTCAACGATCACGAGGGCTCAACCAAATCCTACAAGTACGTTAAGGAGCACGAAGAGACACTGCAGGACGTGAGCTTCGTGCCGCATTTCGAGGACATCAACGTGGAGTACGACCCCGGCTCCACGGTCCAGGTCACCATGCACGACGGCTCCCGTCTACACTTGCGAAAGCTCGAGGAAGACTACGATCCCACGGATAGGATTCGCGCGTTGACCCGCCTCACCGAGGCGCATGACAAGGGCGAGGTGCTGACAGGCGTGTTCTACGTCAATCCCACGGCTCCCAACTTCATCGATCTGCTGAATGTGGTCGATCAGCCACTGGCAACCTTGCCCGACTCAATGACGCGTCCGCCAAAGGAAGTGCTCGACGCCTGCATGGAAGAACTGCGCTAGTACAACCCAAAATAACAAAGGGCCTCAAAACGAGGCCCTTTTTGTTTTTCAATTCCGACTTACGCGGTCTTCCACTCCGGTTCCCCGCTATGTTCGGGGTTCTCGCCCGGTTCAGGGAAATCAGTGTCCGCGCCCTTGAGCATCGGATCCTGATCCCGATGGCCGAGTTGCTGCTGCATACCGATGTTCCCCGGGATCTTATGGTCTTCGGTTTCTGTCGCGCCTTTCCGAGTATCCTGGTCGGTCTTGCTCTGCGTCATGATTCCACCTCGTGCAATGATCGGGGCCTGGAATATCAGCAGATAAGCCGCCCCTTGACTGTAAGTCTATTCCTGACCAAGCTCCAATAGAATAGTTTTCTGAAAGGAAGGTTGTTGGAGTATGAAGAAGGTTCTTTGCTCACTGTTTGCGATGTGCATCTTCACCGGCTTTGCTCTGGCGGATGCTAGCCATGCATCATTGCACTTGGTGAAGCACCGGGATCGCCATCACCACGCCCGCCATCACGCGAACCGGTCTGAGCGCCACCATGCACAGCACCGGCGTCATTCATCGGTCTAGCGTGGAACGAAGCAAGCTATCGGCCGGTGCTGCTGACTCCCGCCTTGCGTAGCCGCTCCCTTGCCTGCACGGCCTCTGGCGAGTGCGGATATCGCTGGATCAAGTGTCGCAATTCGCTGACTCCCTCATCCTGCTTGCCGAGTTCGAGCAGAGAATAGCCTTTCTTTAGCTGTGCCGAAGCAGCCTTGTTCCCGCTTGGAAAATTCTGCAGTACCTGATCGTAGCTCTGCACCGCCTGCTGAAAATTTCCCTGCTTGAACTGGAGTTCACCGAGATAGAAATAGGAATTTCCCGCAAGATCGGTGTTGGGATAGAACTTGACGTAGTCCGAGAACTCCTGGCTTGCCAGATCGTACTTGCCGCCGTTGTAGTCCCGCAATCCGTTATTGTAGAGAACATCCGGCGGCGGAGCCTGAGCAGCCGCGTCTGCCGCCGCCTTTTGCGAGGCCTGCTGGGCGGCTAAACTCTGTTGCGCCGACTGCATATCCTCCAATTGCTTGGTCACCTTCCCCAGACGCACTTTGATCTCGTCCATCGTGTCATTCAGCGCCTGAATCTGGCCGGAGAGTTGGTCGGCCTTCGATCCCTGGTCGCCCTGCTGCTTGGCGAGCGTCTCCTGTAGAGACGTGAGCGCCGCGGCGACTTTGTTTACCGCATCCGTGTCTTTCTCCACCAGATTAGTCATCACGCCCATGCGTGCATCGAAGGCGCTCTTCATGGCGGTCATCTGCTCCGACAGTTGCTGGACCTGGGTCTGCAACTGCACCATATCCTTGTTGGCGCCAAAGGCCGGCGCGACCGCGACCCAAAGGATCAAAATCAAAGCAACGAACGCCGAAATACGGTGTGTTTTCATAGCATGTGTCCTGGAAACGTATTCTGTGATGCTCTGATTTTCCCACACGGCCGGGGAGTTTCGGCAATCCGAAAGGACGCTGGGAATCGGAAGATTCAACTGGAAATAGATTAGCTTTATCCCCTACAGGGTTTTAGGTGAAGGGGAGGATCAACGCGGAGCAAACCAGTACATCATCCTTCCCCGGCTGCACTCAGCCGGGGAAGGATGACACAACAGAAAACCTGCACCGCAACCTACTTCTGATACACGAAGTGCCCCCGGCGATTTTGCTGCCAGCAAGCTTCGTTGCTCTCGGTGCAGAAGGGCTTTTCCTTGCCGTAGCTGATCGTCTTGATACGGCTGGCATTGATTCCAGCAGCAACCAGAGCGTCTTTTACGGCACTGGCGCGACGATCGCCCAAAGCCAGGTTGTACTCGGTCGAGCCGCGCTCGTCGCAGTGTCCTTCGATCGTCACGTTGATGTTCGTGTGCTGGCCCAGGAACGAGGCGTCTGCCTGCATCGATCCTTGCTGGTCAGCCCGAATATCGGACTTGTCGTAGTCGAAATAGACGTCCTTGATGTTCCGGCTGAACAAGTCTTCGTCGCTGATGGTCGGCGGCGGTGGCGGTGGCGGGGGTGGCGGCTGCGTCACCGTCAACCTGGCGGTGGCTTCCTGCGTGCCTCCTGCGCCCTTGGCGGTCAGATGGTAGGTCGTCGAATCCGACGGCGACACGCTTTGCGAGCCGTTGGGCTGTACCGCTCCGATGCCGTCAATCGAGACATCGGTGGCATTGCTCGTTTGCCAAGTCAGACTGGCGGACTGACCGGCCTGAATTGTGCTGGGGCTCACAGAAATCGAAGCGGTTGGCGCCGGCGGCGGCGGTGGCGGGGGTGGCGGTGGCGGCGCAGCTTTCTTCTTGCACGCGCCGAGCATGAGAAGAGCGCTAAGACTGAGTATCAGCACAAACCACTTCATACTCGATTGCTTCACTTTTGGTTCCTCCTACGACCCCAAAGGTGCTGCCGGGGCCAGACGAAGTTATTTACTATTTCCAACTCCAATTCGGTTGCGAATTATTGCCGGTAAACGTCAACTGCTGAGCTTTCGTCCCATCTGCCAGCATGCTCCACAGCTGCAGGCTTCCGGAACGATTTGACTGAAACACTATATGCCGTCCATCGGGCGACCACGAGGGAAAATCGTTTTTCCCTCCATCATGCGTAAGCTGCACCCACTGCTTGCTGGCAATATCCATCAGATAAAGATCCAGCGCCCCGGGATCGCCCGGCCCATACTTGCGAACCCAGGCGAACGTCAACAAGTGCCCACTCGGGGACCAATTCGGCGAAACGGCGTATCCCTGATCCGTCATGCGCGTCTGATTCGTGCCATCGACGCCCATGGTGTAGATCTGCGGCAGCCCTGTGCGGCCGCTGACGAAGGCAATCTCCGAATTCGTCTTGCGGTTCCATACCGGGGAAACGTCCGGCCCCTTGCCGGTCGTCAGGTGCTGTATATTTCCGCCAGATGCATCCGCCACAACGATCTCCGATCGGGATGAGAATGCCAGTTTCGTCCCGTCTCCAGACCAAGCCGGCGAGAGATTCGTCCCGCCAAAATGCGGAAACGTCACTAGCCGGTTCAGTTCGAGGGAATACATCATAATCTCCCAACCGCTTTTCGTCAGCGCGCTGAAGGCGAGCCGCGAGCCGTCGGGCGAAATCCGAGGCGACAAGGCGATGGAGCCAAGGTGCGAAATCTGGCGCTGGTTCGAGCCGTCATAGTCCATCGCCCAGATTTCCTTGTGACCTGTGCGATCGCTGACGAAATAAATCTGCGTTTCGGCGATCCCCTGAATTCCACCCCCCAGCCGGAAAATGATCTCATCAGCAAACCTGTGCGCCATCAGCCGCGCCGCTGGGTCGCTCGCCGTGTCCGAGTATTGCTTGCCGAGAATCTGCGGTGACTGTGTGTTCCTTACGTCGAACAGCCACCCCTGCACCGTCAGTTTTCCGCCGGCGACTCCAAGATTGCCGAACGCCAACATCGCCGCATTTGGCGGAGGCGCACTCCATGCCAAAAAGTTCACTTCCGGCGGCTGCCCGGGAACTTGCAGGGGATAGAAGCTTTTCGAAACCAGTTCGACCACTCCCGACACGTCAAGGTCGTTCCACAGCGTGTCATTGAAGGTCTTGAGCAACGCTGCGTTCGCCGGATCCTCCGTGGAAGGTTTGAAATCCGGGACTGCCAGGCGGACCCTTTCCACGCCCAGGCTGGTGCCAGTCTTCACCCAGTCCTGTGCGTGAGTTACGGCGGACAGCAACCCGCAGCTGACGACTAGAACGATGGCACGCGCAACAACGCTCGTTCTACCAGCCTGTCTCTGTAAGCCTGATCCTGATCTTGCGGGTTCGTGCATTCGCTTCCGGAGGAATGATTTTATGTATGCCAATATCGTATCCCGATCTGATTCATTTCCCAAGGTTTATTCGCGGATGATGCTTTTTCTTACATCCGGTTCATCATTTTGCGCCCTCTGACGCGCTCAGCCTGACTCGGTGTTCCGGGTTGATCACTGATCAGAGGTACCGCAACCTCAACGCTTGTAATCGAACCAATACTCGACAGAGATCTTGCTGCCCGAATAGTCTGGCGGCAACGGGCCAAAGGTGTCGATCCGCTGCAACGCGCGCACAGCCGAAATATCGAGCGATGGTACGCCACTCGACTGTTCGACACGAACATTCGACGGATGCCCATCCCGGGCCACGTCAAACGTGATGTAAACCCGCTGGGCCGTCGTGATCCGCGGGTCCACTTCATACTTCAACCAGTTATCGGAGACCTTCTGCTGAATCACCCGGACATACCACGCGTATCTCGTGCCAAAATCACCACCGCCTCCGGTAACTCCAAACCCGCCCTTGGCGCCGCCCGCGCTGAACGTCCCGTATGGGCCGCTGACTGGTCCACCCTCACCGAATGCAACCTGGTTCTCCTCTGGTTCGAGAGCGGGCTGCGGCTTCGCCTTCGATTCTGTGATCTGCTTCTTCTTCGGCTTGATCTTGGCGTTCTTACCCTGAATCTCGATGGCGTCGGGCTCTTTCTCTTCAATCTTTGGCTGGGACTGTGTCAGACCCTTCGATTCGTTGGCCAAAACGTTCTGGCCTTGACTCACTGCCAACGGAACCGCGCTCACCAGGGTCGCGCCGATCGCGTCCCCGCCTCCACCTGCGCCCCACGTCTCTCCAGTTCCCCTGGTTACAAACGTGGCATACAAAAGTAAGGCCGCCGTGATTCCGAGATGGAATCCGGCCGACCATGCCATTGCACGCCCCCAGCGCTCGTGCTCGAAATAGATTTCAGTGCTTGCCACTTGTTTCCAGAGGCTGTGTCACGATGCTTACGTTCGCAAATCCCGCCTGTTTTACAGCATCCATCACGGTCGCAAAAGCGCCAAAAGGAACGTTCTCATCAGCTCGAACAAAGATCGACTGATGCCGGGGGTCGCGAATCCTTTGCCGCAACCGGCTGCCGATCTCATTGATATTGATGGGATCATTCCCGAGGAAGACGCGCTGTTGCTTGTTGATCGTGATCACCAAGCGCTCTTCGGTGATTTCCTTGACTGTCTTCGTTTTCGGGACGGCGACGTCGATGCCCGACTGCAGCACAGGCGCTGTCACCATGAAAATGATGAGCAGCACAAAAACGACATCGACGAGAGGTGTGATGTTGATGTCGGCCAGAGCGGATTGCGTGCGTCCGTTGGAGGCGGTGAACGCCATCAGCGCCTCGCGTCCGCAACAACCGCCGCCGAACCTTGCGGTTGGTTATGCTCTACGGCGTTTAGAAATTCGAGTGCGAAATCATCGCAGCGTGCCGCAAACTCGCGAATCGAGGCGCCAAGCAAGTTGTAGGCAATAACCGCAGGGATGGCGGCAGCCAGACCTGCGGCCGTGGTGATGAGCGCTTCGGAAATTCCAGGAGCCACAGCGCGCAGCGTCGCCGCCCCTGCAGTCCCAAGCCCGTGGAACGCGTCGATGATGCCCCACACCGTGCCAAACAGTCCGATAAACGGGGTTGCGGCAGCAGTAATCGCCAGCCAAGGCATGTTGCGCTCCAGCCTCGTAATCTCCTCGGAGGATCCAATCTGCATGCCGCGCTGAATCGCCGTGCTCCGTACAGCGCCCGAACCATAGGCCTGCCGCTTAAATTCCTCGTATCCGCCTTCAAACACACCCACCAGCGGACTTGGCTTGAACTGATCGGCAACCGCAGCCATATCCTGCAAGCGCTGCGCCTTGCGAAAGGCGCGCACAAAACGCCCGCTCTGCGACTTCGCGCGCCCTAGGAGGCTCCATTTGGTCAGGATAATTGCCCATGAGATCAGGCTGAAGGCCAGCAGCGTAAGCAGGACGAGCTTCGCCACCGGGCCAGTGTTGGAGAGCATGTCGACGATTTCGCCGCCGACGAACACTGCTAGCAAGGGGAAGAAATGCATCGTTGTTTAAGGAGAACGCCTCCGTCGATTATAGATGAACGACAGGCTTATCTTTTCCATACGAACCCGATCCAGCAATGAAAAGTTCATGTCGAAAGTGTCCGTAAGGACATGCACAAGGCGTGCGCCGCTCGGTTACTGTTGCGGGCCAATCGGAGTGCCCGGGCCCATAACCACGGCCGGATTGCGGTGAAGCGGGCGAAGTGTAATTCAGAAAATCTTCCGTCACCATCAACGAAACGCTCCATCGCGGGAAACTCGAAGTCAGATTCATCCGAAATAGCTTTTACGGCGGTGAATTCGCGGCCTCGCGCCTCTGCCGATCGGGCGACCGCGGCCGCCTCCATGTCCACCGCCTGTGCGGCGAACGATTCCCGCAATTTGCTCTTCTGTGCCGGACTGGCCACGGCTTCGATGCTGACCAGCACGCCTTCTCCGCCCTCTATGATCGTCTGGCTGGCATCGCCCGCATTGATCACTGTCCGCGGCCGGATGACATCCCCAACTCCTAGGCTGCCATCGAGGGCTCCGGCGAATCCGGCCGAGCAGACGATCTCGGGATCAAAGATCGCGATGACAGCCTCGGCAGCGCGGCGCGCGGCTGCTGGGCCGATTCCTCCGCAGACTAAAACGACTTGGCCATCCTCAAAGAACTTCCACCGCCGTCCGCCGTGTTCTCCCTGGCTTACACGCCAGTTCTTGACTAGCGGTCGCACCTCGCGTTCCAACGCCGCAACGATTGCGAGTCTAGGCATATCCGTTAGCTCGGAACCATTCCACAGCGTGCCGCAACGCATCATCCACAGGTACGATCTTCCACCCCAGTTCACGCTCGGACTTGGCGGAACTGGCAAACATCTTCTTCTTCCCCATGCGGACGGTGTCCACCGTGGCGCGCGGCTCGCGCCCTAGCAGGAGGCCTGTGACGGCCTCGTCGACCACGCCCGCGGCGAACGCGAACAGGTACGGCAATTTGACTTTGGGCGACGGCAGGCCCGTGATCTGGCCCAATTTGTCCAGAATCTGCTTGAGCGTCAGATCTTCCCCGCCCAGAATATAGCGCTCCGCGGTTCTGCCTTTTTCCAGGGCGGCGATGTGCCCCTTGGCGCATTCCCGTACATCAACCAGATTCAACCCCGTCTCGACGTAGGCAGGAAATTTTCGTTTCAGAAAGTCCACAATAATCCGGCCCGTCGGCGTCGGTTTCACATCTTGTTCGCCAATCGGAGTCGTTGGGTTCACAGTAATGACACTCAGCCCGCTACGACCGGCCTCCATGGCGATCTGTTCGGCCATGAACTTCGAGCGTTTGTAGTGCCCGATCATGTCGGCCAGGGACACGGGAGAGTCCTCATCGGCGGGACGCCCATCGGCCCTGAATCCGATCGTCGCTACACTTGACGTGTACACCACCCGGCGAACACCACTCTTCCGCGCCGCCTCAAGCAGCGCCCTAGTACCGCCCACGTTGGAGCGGTACATTTCGTTGGGATCGCGCACCCACAGCCGATAGTCCGCCGCTACGTGGAACACCGTGTCACAGCCCGAGATGGCTTTCTCCAACGAATCAGCATCGCGCAAATCGCCCGTCGCAGTCTCAGCGTTAAGCCCTTGGAGATTCTTCAAATTACTGGTGGGTCGAACAAGCAGGCGCAGGCTAGCGCCCTGATCGGCAAGAACACGAGCAACGTGGGAACCCAAAAATCCGGTTGCGCCGGTGACGAAGGCTTTCAAAGTGGTCTCATCTCTCAGTGAGGCTCAGTGATATGCAACCCTGCTCCGGCAATACTACTTGGTTGCGTAATGCGCCGCTCCCAGGAAGTGGAGCGAGACATAGGGCTCATCGCCCACGACCCAACTGTCATGACCCGGAGGTCCCGGAGGGATATAGAAGAGCATGCCGGCGCGTAACTCGTGGATGGTTCCGTCCTCCATGGCCGCTGTGGCGCAACCCGAGAGCACCATTCCTACATGCTCAACATTGCAGCGCACTGCACCCACGGTCGGACCAACGTGCTGTGACCACCTCCATCCCGGCTCATACGTTGCCCGCCCGATCGTCATGCCGCCAATATGCACGATCTCGAACTTTCCTTTTTCAAAAGTTCGCACCTCGTCGGGCTGTTCGAAGCGCTTTAGGACGTCTCGATCTCTTGCATCCGTAACACCGCTTAGAAGATGGCCGTGACGGCGCTTGGCACCAGTGCAACTGGATCTAGTTCCCGTTTTTTTCCATCACCTTCTGGTACGTGGTCAGCGCCAGCAGCGGGAAATACTGCCGATAGAGGTGATACATCAGGTAGAAGACACGCGGGAAGCCAGTTCCTGTAAAGAACGTCTCATCCCAGGAACCATCTTTACGCTGCGTACGCATCAGATACGCAATGCCGCGAGCTACCGAGTCGCTGCGCGTGTCGCCAGCGGCGAGCAGGCCGAGAATCGCCCACGCAGTCTGTGAAGGAGTGCTGTCACCCTGGCCGCGTAAGGTGGGATCGTCATAAGATCCCACAGTCTCGCCCCATCCACCGTCGGATTTCTGCACCATCCGCAGCCATTCCGCGCCCTGCTGAATGCACGGCTCGTGCAGATCCATCCCGATCGCTTCGAGCCCGCGCAGTACCAGGGCCGTGCCGTAGATGTAATTCACTCCCCAGCGTCCGAACCAGCTTCCGTCGGGTTCCTGCTCTTCGCGCAGGAATTTGATCGCCTTCTTCACCGCCGCATGGTCTTTGCTGTATCCATAGGTCGCGAGCATCTCGAGGATCCGGCCTGTGATGTCGACTGTTGGAGGATCAAGCATGGCGTTGTGATCGGCGAACGGCACATACTGGAACACCATGCGGTCGTTGTCTTTGTCGAATGACGCCCAGCCACCGTTCTTGCACTGCATGGAGAAGATCCAGTCGATCGCCCGCTGCACGGACTCGCGCTGGTACCGTCCGTTAGGATGCTCCACTCGGCTCAGCGCCAGGCAAACCATCGCGCTATCATCCACATCGGGATAAAACTCGTTGTTGAACTCGAAGTACCATCCACCCGGCTGGCCTTTCCTGTTCTTGACCTTCCAGTCGCCGGGATTTCGTACCTGCTTCTGCAAGATCCAGTCGGCGCACTTCACCAGGCGCGGATCATTCGCCGCAACGCCAGCTTCGCCCAGTGCAAACAGTGCGTAGGCGGTATCCCATACCGGAGACATGCAGGGCTGCATGCGGAAGGTATCTTCCTCTTCGATCCCGAGCTTTTCGAACTCGTCCATCGCCCGAATTACCTGCGGGTCATCCAGCGAATACCCTAGGCAGCGCAGCGCGATGATGGCATTCATCATGGACGGATAAATCGCGCCCAGACCATCGCTCATCTCGAACCGTTCTAGCATCCACTTCTCGGCACTCTTCAACGCGATGGACCGCAAGGGCCGGACATGTACCCGTTCAAACCAGTGAGTAATGCGATCGATTACCAGGAAGAAGTTACGCCAGGAAACCAGCTTCTTCGCCCAATGCAGATGCATGCGCGATTTGTGCATCCCGCCCACGAATAGCTCTTCCACGCCCATTTCACGCGGGATCTTCTTGAATGGCTTCTTCGCGTAGCAGATCGAGAGCGGCACCAGGATGGCGCGGGACCAGGAAGAGATCTCGTAAATATTGAACCAGAACCAATTGGGAAACAAGACGATCTCAGGCGGTATAGCCGGAACAGCGTCGTAGTCATACTGCCCGAAGAAGCACAGATAGATCTTGGTAAAGGTATTGACCTCGGTCACACCTCCCATTTCCAGAATCTTCTTCCGGGCGCGCTCCAGCGCCGGATGATCGGCCGCATACCCAGCCAGTTTCAACCCGAAATACGCCTTCACCGATGCGCTGACATTCGATGGACCCCCGACGTAGATGCCCCATCCACCGTCCTCGTTCTGGTGTCGCAGAATCCAGTTCGCCGCCTTTTGGAATCGCTCGGCACTCCCGGTCCCCAGCAACGTGTGCAGCAGGATGTAGTCCGACTCGAGCGTAGTATCGGCCTCGAGTTCCCCACACCAGTACCCTTCCTCATGCTGCAGCGAGAAAAGATATTTCCGAGCCGCCGCGATAGCCGCGGTTACGTGACTGGCAAGTTCTTCGATTTTTCCGAAACGAAGCTGCGGATTAGAACCTAATGCGGCAGAAGATAGATGGGACTCGGGGGAGTCGTTATTCATTCACTACTCCATTTTTAAGGCAAAACTCGTTTTCACCACGGAGCCACGGAGGGACCCCGTTAAAGGACCTTTCTGCCAATTCCGCCTCTGGTCAGTATCTGTCCGCGTTTCGGTGGTGAATCGTTGTCATGCTAATTCGCCGGAGCGGCCGCGATTGCTTCCACAATCTCAGGCGGCAGGCCGAAGCGTACATTCTCCGGCATCACTTCCAACTCCTGCACGTTGTTGAAGCCTTTCCCTCGGAGGAACGCTATCGTCTCTTCCACGAGGTGCTCCGGCGCCGAGGCACCCGCGGTCAGCGCAATCGTCTTGACGCCTTTTAACCATTCCATCTCGATGTCGTTGCAACTGTCGATCAGATGGGCGTTTGTTCCCAGATTGCGCGCGACCTCGACCAGTCGGTTCGAGTTCGAACTGTTCTCGGATCCCACAACCAGGAGTAAGTCCGACTCGGAAGCCACCTGCTTCACCGCAACCTGACGGTTTTCGGTCGCATAACAGATATCCTGTGCCGCCGGGCCCTTGATATTCGGAAACCTCCGCTTCAAGGCCGCGATGATGTCCTTGGTTTCGTCCAGACTGAGCGTGGTCTGCGTAAGATATGCGACCCGATCGGGGTCGGGCACTTCCAGCGATGCAACTTGCTCGGGCGATCCTACGACCTGGGTTACCAGAGGAGCCTCGCCCAAAGTTCCAATCACTTCATCGTGATCGCGATGCCCAATCAGGATCAGTGAATACCCTTCCTTGGCGAACTTGACGGCCTCGACGTGGACCTTGGTCACTAGAGGACATGTCGCATCAATGACGCGAAGCCCGCGCTTGGCGCTGTGCTCGCGCACTTCAGGCGATACGCCATGCGCGCTGTAGATGATGCGCTCCCCGTTCGGCACCTCGTCTTCACTGTCAACGAAGATCGCGCCCTTTCCACGCAGTTCCTCCACCACGAAACTGTTGTGGACGATCTCCTTGCGCACGTAGATCGGCGGCCCGAAAGCTTCCAGCGCGATGCGCACCACATCGATCGCGCGGACCACGCCCGCGCAGAATCCGCGCGGCTTCAGCAGCAGCAGGGTCTTCCCATCACCATTCGCTAAGATCGCAGCCACGATATCGGCATCTCCCCAAATCAGCGCTAAATGGCATCTCCAAGGCTAACACCCTTTTGATGCAAATCACCCACCCCTACGAATAGGGTACACGAACCCCGTTGTGGCGATGGTAGAAAGGTTACCGGAAAGTACCAGCAGGGTCAACGTAAGCCAAAGAAATAGCGGGAATTATCAGCGAATGGGGAAATACGGTAGGTCAATGGCTTGCGCAGCGATTCCCGTGTCAAAGCGCTGAAACGGAGTGCAGCTTTTCAGGTGTCCCGGCGATTTTCTTCCGACGCCCACATCCGCTCCGCAAAGAGCGACAGCCGGCGGGATTCAAGTTCTGGAAGGGTCCGGTCGTAAATCTCTTCCGGTGTTCCTGCCGCGGAGACCTGCAGGAGCAAACCAGCCTTGCGGTAGAACTCGATGAGCGGCGCCGTACTGCGCTCATAAGTCTCAAGCCTCACTTTGATCGACTCGGGACGGTCGTCTTCGCGGTGAAACAGCTTGCCGTCGCAGCGATCACACTTCCCTTCCACCTTCGGCGTGCGCTCCGTCACATGGTAGACGGCTTTGCACTTGTCACAGGTTCTCCGGCCGCCGAGGCGTGCAACGATCTCGCTGGCGGGCAGTTCATAGCTGACGACGGCCGTCAGGCCGAGGCCTTCCTTGTCCATGAACTGTTTGAGAGAAATCGCCTGCGACAGGGTGCGCGGGAAACCATCGAGGATGAACCCGCCAGCGCAATGCAGGCATTCGCCGCGTTCGCGAACCATATCCCAAACGGTGGTATCTGGCACAAGCTCGCCCCGGCGCATGTGGGCCAAGGCTTCCTTCATAGCAGGCGTCTGCTCGTCATCGCAACGGGTTGCGGCCGCCCGAAAGACATCTCCCGTCGAAAGATGGCAGGCCAGGAGGCGCTGGTTCAACAGATCGGCCTGCGTGCCCTTGCCGACCCCCGGCGCACCTAACAGGATGATTCTCCAAGGCAGAAATGCCCCCTTGGGCACGGTTTCGCATCGGGCGGAGGGCCCTTGCAACCAGGTAGCACGGCTTGGCTTGTCGTTGGGAGCGCTCATGGTGTGACTCTAGGTAAGGCCCTGATACCCTGCTGTGACGGAAATCACATCCGAACACGCCTGAAAACACATACTTACGCATATAGCCCGGTCGTGCCCCCTCCTACCCTCCACGTGCCATTGTTGTAGAACGCAACTTGTTGCACTATGTTGGCGTCTTCTCGCAGACTCCCAGGTCAGCGAACAACATGATGGAATTAAGCCAAAGACGGACCATCGACCAGCGGGCCCCGATCGCCCCGGCCAATCAGCAGTCCCGGCTGATGATCGCACTGGTCCTGTTGCTGGCTGCGCTGGCTGCCGTGCTGATCAAGGATCGGCAGTTCTGGTTTGGGTCCGCATCGACGATCGTCGACGCCGACGAGTACCAGGCCCCAGCCGCTCAGACTGAGGCGCAGAACCGGCCGCAGATTGTGGTTCAGACTCCTGCAAAGCCAGTCGTCCCTGCAGTACCCCATGTTTCGGCGCCGGCAGTAAAGAAACAGGTTCCACCCGTTAGCGCTCCGACGCAGCCGAGACCGGCCGAGGCGCCGGCCGTGGTTACCAACCGGACCGTGTTGCCTCCGCTGGACGTCGAGGTTATCGCCGGAGATACGCATAAGAATCTGCGGCCTGGAAACAACGCCCAGAGAGTCCAGATCCTGAAGCCGGCTAACCCGGTCGCGAGACAGGCGGCCCCGATTCCGGCTCCAGCGACAAATGCGGCGCAGCATGAACGCCTCGCCGAAGCGATTCCGCCGTCGTATCCCGCCTTAGCCCAGCATATGAATGTGCAGGGATCGGTTGTGCTGCAGGCTCTGATCGCGTCGGACGGCACAATCCAGAACTTGCACGTGATGAGCGGCCCGCCGATCCTCGCCACGGCGGCGCAGCAGGCCGTTCGTGAATGGCACTTTAAGCCGGTGTATCAGAATGGACAGGCAGTTGAGACCCGGGCGACGATCACCGTAAACTTCACAATCCGCGTCAACGACAGTTCGGCCAACACGACTCTCGCGGACTCCCGCAACAACGAACTGGTCATCACTCAGTAATAGCTCACAAAGCTCCTCGCTTCCAGATCCCGTGTTAGAGCTTTCCTCTCGCGTTTGGAATGAATGTCAGGCGTTCGCTTTGATCATCTGTTCCGCGTGCTTGCGGGACGTTTCCGTGAGTTTAGCTCCGCTGAGCATGCGAGCCACTTCCTCGGTACGTTCGTCTCCAGTTACTCGCCGGATGCCGGTGCGAGTGCGCCCACCGGATTCCTTCTTCTCGATGACATAGTGGTGATCGCCAAAGGTCGCTATCTGTGGCAGGTGGGTCACGCACAAAACCTGGTTGGATCGAGCTAGCGATTTCAGTTTCTTGCCCACAGCCTCCGCGGCGCGTCCGCCGATCCCCGTATCGATTTCGTCGAACACGAGGGTCTTTTGGGCACTCCGGTGTTTTCCGTGGGTGCCCCAGGTCTCGCTGCTTTTGCGAAGCTGGGGACTCTCGATTGCCACGCTCGCTTTCAACGCCAGCATGACCCTGGATAATTCTCCGCCGGATGCAATGTGCTCCAGTTGCCGCATCGGCTCTCCGGGATTAGTCGAAATCATGTAGACAACTTGGTCGATTCCGGAACCGGTCCAGTCTCGCTCCTCTTCGGACGTCGTCTTTTGAATCCGGAAAGTCGATTTCATCGCCAGATCGTTGATCTCGGATTCGACCAGTTTCTCTAATCTGCGAGCGGCATCAGTTCGTTTCTTCGACAGCGTTCGCGCTGCCTTCAAATACTGATCGGCTGTTTTGGCCAAGTCACCGCGCAGTTGCCGCAGCAGTTCGTCCTTGTTTTCTACCTCGACGAGCTTCCGCGAAACTTCCGCGCCGAATTGGATTACCTCTTCGAGCGATGCCCCGTATTTGCGTTTGAGACGATCCAGCAGCGCAAGCCGGTCTTCCACTTCTGCCAGATGCTCGGGAGAGGCCTGTATGCCACCCGCATAGTCCCGCAGCGTGACTCCAACATCCTCGACGCTGATGCGAGCCGAGTCGAGCGCCGTAAGCGCCTCCCGGAATTTCGGCTCATAGCGCGCCAGCTCTTCGACCTGTTTCTGCGCACCGCGCAGAGAAGATGCGGTGGAGCTGTTGCCTTCGTAAAGCAGGTCGAACGCGTTCATGGCCGCGTTGTAGATCTTTTCGGCATTGGCGAGGACGCGTTTCTCGGCTTCCAGCCTTTCGTCTTCCCCGGATTGCACACGGGCGTCGTCGATTTCGCGCTTCTGAAACGTCCACAGGTCCACTAATCGCAGCTTGTCCTGTTCGCCGCGCTCCAGTTCATCGATCCGCGTGCGAACGTCCTTCCAGCCAGCAAAGGCCGTGGCGGTAGATTCCAGTTCCACGTCCGCGAATGCGTCCAGCAACTCGAGCCGCGCCAGACCGTCGAATGAAAGAATGGACTCGTTTTGCGCGTGAATGATCGCCAGATGCGGCGCGAGTTGCTTCAGAACGGAAACCGTCGCCGGCTGGTTGTTCACGAATACGCGGCCCTTGCCGCCAGCGGCGATCTCACGCCGCAGGATTAGCGAACCATCCTCGGATTCGTCTAGCCCGTTGCCGTCAAGAATCTTTTCAAGATCCTTCTCTGCCCCGCCATCGGCTTCGAAGACAGCTGAAATGACGGCCCGATCAGCCCCGGACCGGATCACATCGCTTGAGGCCTTCTCGCCCAGCAGCAGTGCCAAGGCATCAATCAGAATCGACTTACCCGCTCCCGTTTCGCCCGTGAGCAGGTTCAGTCCATGCCCAAACTCGACGGCGAGGTTATCGATTACCGCGTAGTTCTCGAGCCGCAATTCCGTCAGCACACGCCGTCCTGAAACACAAAAGTTGAGCGCAGCATAGCACGAAACGGCAGTGCCAGCCGTCCTTCGTTACCATCATGGTGGCGAGTCGCATTAATGGCCTCAACGGAATTCGAAAGGGCGAGGACAAGATGACTTGGCGACGCCATCGAGCACTCCGGTACACCCTTCCGCCGAGCCGTACTCCCCCTTGCGTCAAACTCTTTGCTATCATCATCTAATCGTTCCATGTCCATAGCCGGGCAGTACTCGGTCGAGACCGATTCAGACCCTATTCCAGCTACAATGCAGGCCGCCGTCTACTGCGGCGTCAACGATGTCCGTTTAGAGACTGTACCGGTCCCTGCTATTGGCTCAGGTGAAATGCTGATCCGCGTGCACTCCTGCGGCGTGTGCGGCACCGATCTCAAGAAGATCTCCACCGGCTCCCACTCTGCCCCGCGAATCTTCGGCCATGAGACTTCTGGCATGGTGGCCGCAGTCGGAGATGGCGTCAGCAATTACCGGCCGGGCGACCGGGTCATGGTATTTCACCACATTCCGTGCGGCCAATGTTTCTACTGCGTGAACAAAACCTTCGCGCAGTGCTCGACCTATAAGAGAGTGGGCTGCACAGCGGGCTTTGAGCCTTCGGGCGGCGGGTTCGCCGAATACGTGCGCGTCATGGACTGGATCGTGCAGCACGGCACGGTTCGCATTCCCGACGACGTTTCTTACGAGCAAGCCTGCTTTGTCGAGCCGGCCAACACCTGCCTGAAGGGCATCTACGCTCTCCACCTGCGCCCGGGAGAAACGGTCCTCACCATCGGACAGGGACCGATCGGCATCATATTGAGCGTATTAGCCAAACGTGCCGGGGCCACTCTTATCACTTCCGATTTGTATCCGGAGAGGCTTAGAATAGGATCAAGTTTTGCATTAGACCTTACAATTGAAGCTTCGCGGATGAATGTGGTGGAGCGTATCCGCGAGTTAACCCAGGGACGCGGTGCCGACGCGGTCATTCTCGCAGTCGGCGGAAATTCCCTGATTCGTACTGCGATGGATGCGGCTCGTCCGGGGGGCCGTGTATTGCTTTTTGCGCAGACACAGCGCGGAGAGGCGGTCGTGGATCCTGCTGCGATCTGCGTGGATGAAAAGACTCTGGTGGGGTCCTACAGTGCCTCGATCGACCTGCAAGAGGAGTCGGTTGGTTTTGTCATGAATCATGAAATGGATTTGGAACGGCTCATCAGCCACCGCTTCCCGCTTTCCCAGAGCACGGAAGCTCTGGATCTGGCAGCCCACCCGCAACCTTCATCCATGAAGATCGTGATTCAGCCGGGCAGTTCGTGGGAAGGAAATCAGAAGTGAACGGAAAAATGACGGCTGCCGTCCTGTACGGCAAAGAAGATCTGAAGATTGAAAAAGTACCTATCCCGCGTGTCGGCGATGGTGAGGTTCTCGTCAAGGTGCAGGTCGCACTGACCTGCGGCACCGATCTCAAGGTGTACCAGCGTGGTTATCACGCCCGCATGATTGTGCCCCCAGCGCTGTTCGGCCACGAACTGGCCGGAGTCATCGAAGAGGTCGGCGCCGGCGTTAACGCATTCAAGAAGGGCATGCGGGTCGTCGCCCTCAACTCCGCGCCTTGCCAGATGTGCTTCTACTGCTCCAAGCACCAGGAAAATCTCTGCGAAGACCTTCTCTTCAACAACGGCGCCTATGCGGAATACATCCGCGTCCCCCGGCGGATCGTCGAAGCGAACATGCTGGTCATTCCAGGTAATGTCAGCTTTGAAGACGCAGCCATGACGGAACCTCTGGCCTGCGTGCTTCGCGGACTTCACGAGACCGGCGTGGAGATTGGCGATACAGTCACGATCCTCGGTGGTGGCCCCATCGGCCTGATGTTCGTGCAGGTGGCGCGTGCGATAGGATGCAACGTCATTTCGGTCGTCAAGCGTGATGGTCAGGTCGAAGCCGCGCGCCAGATGGGCGCACACGAGATCATTCAGACCACGAAGACCGCGAACGTCGTCGATGCCGTGCGCGCACTTTCTCCGCAGAAGCGCGGATGCGATGTCGTCATCGAAGCGGTCGGAAAACCGGAAGCCTGGGAGTGGGCCGTCGACATGGTCCGCAAAGGTGGAACGGTCAACTTTTTCGGCGGGTGCGCCAGCGGAACCAAGGTGCAACTGGAAACCAACCGGCTGCACTATTCCGAGATCACGTTGAAAGCCACGTTCCATCACACCCCCGAAACGGTACGGCGGGCTTTCGGACTGATCGCCGCTAAGAAGATTCGTCCGACCGACTACATCACCGGCGAGGCGCCCCTGTCGCGCCTGCAGCAGGTTCTCCGCCACATGCTGAACCGCGGAGGCGATATTAAGACAGCGATCATCCCCGGCCACTGAGTGGACGGATGTACCCGATGCTTTGTCATCCTGAGCGAAGTCTGGCGACCAGCGAGGCAGATCGCCAGTCCGAGTCAAAGGATTCCTACCCCTGCCGTGTTGCCATAAGTCGATCGAGGAATTCTCACGGCGTCCTCGAGGATTAAGTTCGGTGAAATCGTGAGACGAGATCTGGGATGACATCAGTCATGACGCAAAATCCGCAGCATTCGAGTTCCGCTGCCCTCGGCTGGAGCCGCCTGCCCGCCGCTTACGCCATCCCAGAGAACGCGCCGTCCCTTGCCGAGGCCCGCCAATACTGCGCGCGGCTGGCTCGCACGCATTATGAGAACTTCTCGGTGGCGAGTTGGTTTCTTCCGCAACGCCTGCGTCAGCACTTCTGCAACGTTTATGCCTATTGCCGTATCTCCGATGACCTCGGCGATGAAGTCGGGGACACTGCCGCCTCGCTCGAATTACTCGACCAGTGGCAGCGCGAACTCGATGCCTGCTATCTGGGCTCGCCAAAACATCCGGTATTTGTTGCATTGGCTGAAACGGTCCAGAAATTCGATATTCCCCAGCATGAATTCTCGGATCTGCTGATCGCTTTCCGGCAGGATCAGACCGTCACCCGATTCGAGACTTTCGACGACGTACTCGGGTACTGTCATTACTCGGCGAATCCCGTCGGCCATCTCGTTCTCTATCTGTGCGGATACAGCGACGCGGAGCGCCAACAACTCTCCGACTACACCTGCACCGCGCTGCAACTGGCGAACTTCTGGCAAGATGTGAGTGTCGATTACGAGAAGGGTCGCATCTACCTTCCGCTCGAAGATCTCCGCCGGTTCGGCGTGACTGAAGATGACATCGCGCGCCAGCAAAATACCCCAGCCTTCCGCGGAATGCTGAAGTTTGAAGTCGAGCGGGCCCGCGATTGGTTCCGGCAGGGTATGCCTCTTGCTGGCAAGGTGGATCGTGAGTTGGCCATCGATCTTGATCTCTTCAGTCGCGGGGGTATGGAAATTCTGGACGCGATCAAAAAGCAAGACTTTGCTGTTCTCGGCAACCGTCCTGCGATTTCGAAATCGCGCAAGCTGGCCCTGGTGGCGCATGCGGCGCTGGCTAAAATGTTCGGCCGCTCCGGAGGCCGGCCGTGAGCGTCGGCGCGCAGCAGATCCCCGTGCCCTGGACTCCCGCCCCGCCCCAACTCGTTATGGCGTACTCCGTCTGCAAGGGAATCACGCGGGCGGCAGCGAAGAATTTCTACTACGCGTTCCTGGTTCTGCCTCGGCGCAAGCGGGAAGCGCTCTGCGCCGTCTACGCGTTCATGCGGCGATGCGACGACATTACCGATGACCCGAAGATTAGTCCCGCCGAGCGTCGCCAGCAGCTCGATACCTGGCTCGATGCCCTGCACCGGGCGCAGCAAGGCAACCCAACCGATGACGCAATTCTTCTTGCCCTAACCGATGCACAACGGCGCTATGCCATTCCTGCCGGACTGCTCGACGAACTCGCTCACGGCACCGCGATGGACGTAAAGGATGCCGAAGCCTCCATGCAAACGGAAGCCGGCGTGATCCACTACAAGACGTTCGAAGACTTGCGGCTCTACTGCTATCGCGTCGCCTCGGTCGTGGGCCTAGTCTGCATTCACATATTCGGCTATCGAGACCCTGAAGCCGAACCGCTTGCCGAGCGTTGCGGCCTTGCATTCCAGTTGACCAACATCATCCGTGACGTAAAAGAAGATGCAAGCCTCGGCCGCGTCTACCTCCCCGAGGAGGACCTGGCGAAGTCCAACCTGGCGCTCTCCGATGTGCTCACGGTTTCCGATCCGGCGCGCCTGCGCCCTGTGCTGTCCCTCGAAGCGGACCGCGCCCGCGAAGCTTACGCTTCGGGCGACGCACTGATCCCCTACATTTCGGAAGACAGCCAGCCCGCATTGTGGGTGCTGATCAACATCTATCGCGCTCTCCTCGAAAAGATCGCCTCAAAACAGTTCGACGTGTTCAGCGCGAAAGTCACTCTGAGCACGTGGGAAAAGTTGCGTATCCTGGGAAAAGGCTTCCTCAAACGGATCACGTAAAATGTGGGTGCACCCCAGTTCATAGGGTGTGCCCCAGGTCTCGCCCATTTTGTTGATGCCCACCACATCCTTCCAACCTACAGTCGCCATCGCCGGAGGCGGTCTCGCCGGACTCGCGGCCGCGTGCGCCCTATCTGACACCGGCTTTCGTGTGACGCTCTTCGAGAAGCGGCCGTTCCTCGGCGGACGGGCCTCCTCCTATGAGCATCCCGGCACCGGCGAGGTTGTCGACAACTGTCAGCACGTGCTGTTCAAGGTCTGTACGAATCTGGTCAAGTTCTACGAACGAATTGGTGTCGCCGACCGGATTCGCTGGTTCGATCAGATGAACTTCATCGAGCCCGGCGGACGCATTTCGGTGATGAAGTCTTCGCCGCTTCCTGCGCCCCTCCATACCTCGCCATCATTCTTGCGGTTCTCGTTTTTGAGTGCTGCCGACAAGCTCGCGATCACACGCGCACTCGTCCCGTTGACCCTCACTGCGCAGCGCGACAACGGACACTCATTTCAGCAATGGCTCGACGAGCACGGCCAGACGCCGCACGCGATCGCCCGCTTCTGGCATCCCATCCTGATCAGCGCGTTGAGCGAAGACCTTGATCGTATTTCGGTTCCCGCAGCCGCCCAAGTCGTGCGCGAATCGATGAAAACGCCTGCAGCTCGCCACATGGGCGTGCCCACTCTGCCGCTCACCGACCTATACAATGCGGCTGGCGATTACGTTCGCACCCACGGCGGCACGCTGCATTTTCGATGCCCCGTAGAGAGCTTCGCCGCTGACGCGTGTGCGGTGACGGTGCGGGTGCGCGGCAACGCTGCAGAGCCCGAAGAGAGCTTTGACTATCTGGTGCTGGCTCTTCCGTTCGATGCCCTCGATACTGTGTTGCCCGCGAGCCCCGAAAGCACTCCCATCCGCCAGAAAATCTCGCACTTCGTTAATTCGCCGATCACCGGCATTCACCTGTGGTTCGACCGCCAGATCTCTGACCTCGATCACGCCGTGCTGCTCGATCGCACGATTCAGTGGATGTTCCACAAATCGCGCCTGCAGCCGATGCGGACGCAAAATGAAAATGGAACAAGCGGAGGCAGCTATATCGAACTCGTCGTCAGTTCTTCGAAAACACTGATCGAGAAGTCGCGCTCCGAGATCGTCGACCTCGCGTTGAGCGAAGTTCGCGAATTCTTTCCCGCCGCACGCGAAGCGAACCTGGTCAAATCGACGGTGATTAAAGAGGTGAATGCCACCTACTCGCCGCGTCCCGGAATCGAGGCCCACCGCCCCACTGCCGCGACACCATGGTCACGAGTGTTTCTAGCAGGCGACTGGACTGCCACGGGCTGGCCCGCCACCATGGAAGGCGCCGTGCGCAGCGGGTATCTCGCGGCTGAAGCCCTTACCGGCTCAACTGGGTCACCCCACCAGCACTTCCTCTCTCCCGATCTGCGGGCCACAGGATTGATGCGCCTGTTTACCAAATAGCCGCGACGGGCATCCCCTAAACTCTGGCGCCCGATTGCCGATACAGATGGCATGGACGGGCGCTACATCGAGCCACGGCAAGTGATGTGGGCGGTCGCTGAGATCACAGGGGAGGACGGCAGCGGAACGTCCTTTCGTGTACCCGCCATTTTGGAAGATACGTCGAAATGCGGAGCGTGTATCCGGCTCAAGCGACCTTTGGCCATTGGATCACGGCTTACCATCAAGTGGCACCGCGAGGAGTTTTCGGCCATTGCGCGGAACTGCCGCCGCGATGGTGGAGATTTTCTGTTAGGTGTGCGCCGCGAGCATGGCGTTCCGACCAGGATGGCTGCGGCTCCCCCGTCACCATCCGACGCAGCCCAACAAACCGAAGCTGCAGTTGCACCCAACCGCAGGATTGCGGCACCTCCCGATCCGGCTTTAGCACGCTCGGTCCGGACACCTGTATCCAAGAGCGCGCCCGGGGAGCCGTCACCACAGGCCCAACGGCTTCCGTCCGCAAGCACTGTGATTGGGGCTTCAGGTGCACGGAACGCAATTCATACCCCGGGCACGTCCCCGCGCCCCGAAAGGAAAGTTATGGAACCCAGAACGATCTTTCCCCACTTCTGGCGCCGTAAGCAGGATGGCCTTAAACAGGACCAAGGCGCGCCCACAAAATCCAGAGTTATGGAGGCTCCAGTGAACAAGTCCAGCCAATCCGAACCCACTCCGAGCGGCTCACGCGGCGAATTGCTCGGCTATGAAGACATCTATCGCGCGGCGGGGATCATGAGTCCCGGCTGCGGCTATGGGATCCACAAGGTCGTCGACATGCTCCACAGCGACCGGTTGCGCGATCTCTCCAGTGATGCCAGATGGGCATCCGTCCTCATGGCGCTCGACGCGGCCGGCATTTCTCCCGACGAACTGCTCACCGACGCCACGCGCCGCCAGAACGCACTCACCGCCTACGAGGCCTCTCAAGTCAAGCAGCTTGAAGACTTCGAGGCCCGGAAGGCGAAGGACAACTGCAAGATAGAGGAAGAAATGGAGAAGATCCGCGGGCATTACACGCAGCGCGTTCAGTCCAATCTCGACCAAGTCGCCAAAGAAAAAGAGGCGCTCCACAACTGGCAGATGGCCATGCAACACGAAACACACCGCATCGCTGAAGTCATCGAACTCTGCGGGAAGCAGCCTGTTCCAGCGCAGAAAGCAAGCGCGATGGCTGCCGCTGCCGGCACGGAGAAAACCGAAACCGCACCAGCGCAGCCTGCGACGAGTTCACAAGTTCGGCCTACATTGAGCGGACACTAAAGCTTTTTCTCCCCCGCAGGGAGACAAGCCAGGGTTGTCCAAAGCGGCTTCGGTAGCGACGGCAAACCCAAGCAGTCTGCCGCTGCTTCGACGGGAACTCTCAGCTTTTATTTCCTCTTTCCCTCGCCCAGGCCCTTGGCCATGGTTTTCACCATCGTTCCATTGGCATCGTCGTCTTTTAGTGCCCACACGTCAGCACCACCCAAGCCCCTCAAGTCGATGTACAGCATCTTCAAGAACATTGTGAATGGATTTTCGTAGGTGTAGAAAGTCGACCTCGAAGGATCATAGAGCGTGGCGGCGACTCTCCGCGCATCAAAGCTCACACTGTATCCATTGGTCGCCAGATTGGCCAAGGTCGCATACGTTGCGACGCCGGGAGTTAGCAGCGTGTCGCAGCCCGGCGTGTTGCCGCTCAGATCGGGGCACAGCGACGTTCCAGCTGCCAGGTACACGGGGGACGGCCCTGTGGAATTCTGGTAGAGCCCGTGATCGACGTCGGGCACGCCGGTCCACCCCGCTCCGTAGAGTGGCAATCCCATGACGTACTTCCGCGGCGGAACGCCCGCCTTGAGATAAGCGTTGACCGTATCGTCGATATCGAACCGCTGCCCGTACAGTGGATTCTTTTTGGAATCAAAGAGCGGCGAAGCGTGGTTGGTCTGGGTATCCCAGGAACCGGCGTAGTTGTATCCCTCAGCGGTGATGAAATCGACTTGCCTGGCTGCGGCCTTCAGATCGATGTTGACGTAATTCTGCGGTCCCGCTGGCCCATCAAACGACATCTCGTATTTCTTGCCAGTGGTCGCGCTCAGGGCTTTCAATTGACTGCGGAACTCGGCGAGCAGCGCTGTGAAGTTCTCCGTATCGCTCGCGGTCGGATACTCCCAATCGATATTGAAGCCATCAAACAAGCCCGGCGCAGTGATACCAGGAGCGACATTGCCGTTGATAAACATGTCGATACAGGATGAGACCAGAGCTTGACGACCGGCTGCCGTGCTCGCCGACGCAACAAAAGCTTCTGTATTTGCCGCTGAGGCGCCACCAATCGACATCAGCACTTTTAATTTCGGATGAAGTTGTTTCAGTTGCTGAATCGCGGCGAAGTTTCCGTACATGGGTCCGGAGTAAGGAGCGCCGCTCACGCTTGGCAGATAGGGTGTCTGATAGTCGGCCCAGGAATCTGCGATGGAGCAGCCAGGCGCCGGAATAGTGGTGACGTTCGCAAAAGCGTAGAACAAGTGTGTCAGTTTGTCGGCCACTCCGTTCTGTTGCAGGTTCGCGATGTTATAGCCGGCGTAGTAGATACTCCACTCTTCGAAATATCCTCCAAGAATCTTTTTTTCTTGGGCAAATGATGGAAGTGACAAAACAGGCAATATGAGCAAGGCAATTGTGAACAGAAGGAGCAGGCGCGGGAGAAAATTCTTTGCCATAACGAACACTCCATACCACAGAAATTTCGGTCGGCGGGAGTATAGTACTCTATAGCAGATTCGGCAACTGTTACATCGCACGCCGATCTATCGGAGCACTGATAATTTGCACTCTATAGCGGAAGATAGCCAACATAAGATCTCTGCCGCCCCTGTTCTGATCAGAGTTAGTGGAAGTCAGCGATTGCGCGGGATTGCTCAACTCCGATCCCTCGAATGCGTTCGCCTTCGGCTCTTACACCGCTCGGGTGGATCGGTTTCACGCGGCGACACGCCACAAGGATTCGGGTCCACGGCTCATCGTTCAGGCGTCCGATTTGAACTACAGGGTGATCATTGGTGCTGGCCTGAATAAACTGCCCATCGCCAATGTACATTCCCGTATGATTGATGTCTTTCTCCGAGGATCCAAAGAACAGCAGGTCTCCAGGCTGCAAATCGTTCCGTTGAACCCGCACGACTCCACTCCACGCTGCCTGCTTATCGGCGTCCCTGGGCATTTCGATGCCTCGAGCCCGAACCAGCAATTGCGTTAAGCCAGAGCAGTCGAATCCGAAGCTGGACCTCCCACCCCACAGATAAGGCAGGCCCAGAAATCTCTTGGCCAGTTCAATTGACTCCGGAATGCTCAGAGGCTTCGGATGCGTTGCGACATCACCAGCCTGAATCCACGCATTGGTCATCCCCGGAAGCCGAATGTGAATCCATCCCTCATGCGATTCTTGCGAGCCCTTGGGCTTCGCGGTCTCCCCGACAACCTCCAGTTTGACTTCGAATGGAATGGTAAGCACGGGCTTGTGCTTTGTGACATCAGGCTCTGCGTAAATGTTCGCGAACAGGCTCTCGACCTGCACAGTCGAACCCGCGCTCGCGTAGCCGTTGCCAGCGAGAACGATTCGCAAATAACGGCTCGGCGTCCATCCCCGGTACTGGTCCGCCGACTCGATCCTCGACCATTCGCCACGAGCCTCGATCAGACGGACATTGTTGCCGTAGATCACCTGTGAGACCACATCCGCCTTCTCGGTGGGCTTCGAATACATGTTCGCGACAGGCACAACCACCACGTGCATGCCGTTTTTGGCGAACGCTGAAATCGAAAGAACAATCAGGAAAACAACATGAGCAGGGGACAGGGATGGTCGATGGTTCATGTGAATCAGGTCGAGAGGCTACAGCATACAACGCAGGAGGATTGCGCAGGGACTTGTTTTTGTGCATTTATCGCACGGAGAACCTGTACGTGTATTTCCAGTTGAAATCCCGCCCCGAGGTGATTTTGAGTTCGATGTACGGCTCAGGCGCTACAACGGTTCGTACCGCCCACACCCCCAGATTCACCAGCGGCCTGTCACCCGTGATCTCGATCCTGGCGCCCGTAGTCCTGTTTTCCACGCGGATGTTGTAGTCCTCGGCGGTCCTTCCAAAACCAGCGAATTCGCCATAAAAGGTGTCAGTGCCCTTCAGGGACTTTGGAAACAGAAGCTGCTTCCCGCGAACTTCAGCCAGAGGATCCAGTGGTTTGGTGGGCTTGGGCAAAAAAGAAAAAGTGATTTCGATCGCTGGCCCGGCCCCCTGATGATCAATGACCAGAAAGTTGTGATCATAAACCCGAGTTTCGATCGCCTTCGAGCCCCGATTGACCAAGTGGTGCTCGATCGTCATGACAGGCTCACCTTTTGCGAGTCGAATCGTCTTCGTGTAGTCGTATCCGTATCCTGAGCCGCAATCCACCTGCTGCGTGAATTCAATCCAGTCAGGGCCACTCTTAACCGAGCGCTTCCCGCCATTCACAATCGGATAGTTGACATAGGAACTGTATGGGGTGTCGTCGATCTTCCGCAGAGCCCCTACGCCGATCTTGCAGAACGCCTCGCCGGGCCTGGCATCTGCGTATCCGAGAGCAGTCTCGTCCGCTCCGATGAACTCCTCAACCGGGCCGCTGGCCGCGCTGGCGATTCCCGCAACGACCGGGTTGCCGATCTCCACATCCGAAACTGAAGGGTCGAACTTTTCAAAAAATGGCCCGAAATAGCTGTGCCCTTTGTACTCGGCGTTGGCGATCACTCCAGCCCAGTCAAATCGCATCCCGCGGTAAAAGCCCTTTTCGGCGTCGGGCACGTAGATCGTTACCCGCAGTGCTCCGTTGGCAATCTCTGTTTCCGGATATGTTCCCGGATAGGTTTGACCCGTCATAGTCGTGGCCACAAGGAAACAAGCTGCAAGATAGCCAATCCATTTCATCGTTTCAAAGGATTTCCAAAACAGAATACGCTCGAAGCACCAATCTACAGGCATCGCCTCACAGGCACCTGAGCGCAATAATCGGATCGATTCGCAGCGCACGCCTGGCCGGCAGATAGCTGGCCAACAAAGCTAACAGGATGAGAAACGCTGCCGCGGCAACAAACGTTAACGGATCGGTCGGACTCACCCCCACCAGCATGCTGCGGAAGAAGCGAAGTACTACGACCGCAACGGCAATTCCGAGCAACAGTCCTGGGACCGTCAGCAGAATGCTCTCGCGCGTCACCAACTGCAGGACTTTGAACCGGCTGGCGCCCAACGCGATGCGAACCCCAAACTCCTGTGTGCGCTGGCTGATCGCATAGCTCATCACGCTGTACAACCCGAGCGCCGCCAGAACCAAACACAAAATCGCCGTTGCAGTCAGCAGCATGGCCGCCACTCTCTGGGGATAAAGCGAAAAAACTATGGCATCCTCCAGAGCAATGGAACGGAAGAAAGCGTCCTGGTTGAGCGCGAGCGCTTCCCGGCGAAGATCCGGAATTACAGCCATGGGATCCCCGACCGTCTTAATCAACACTGAGAAATTCAGCCCCGGCGCGAACCACTGTCCGAAAGGCAGATAGAAGTAAGGCTCAGGCGGCTGCATCGGACTGTCGTATTTGCTGTCCCTCACTTCGCCAACAATCGTCCCGTTGGCGCCGCCAAATTGCATGGTCCGGCCAATTGGTGTCAAGTCGCCAAAGAAGCGCCGTGCGAACGATTCATTCACGATTATCGCGACGGGGGACCCGCCCTCATCGCGCTCGCTAAAATCCCGCCCTCCCAGCATGCGAATGCCCATGAAATCGAAGTATCCCGGAGGAACGGTGGCGCGATGCAACAACATTTGCTCATTGGGTGCGGGCACGTAGCCCTCAATGACGATCTGATCCTGAGGACTGCTGCCTGGCGACGTCAGCGGCACGAAATCGGTATACGTCACTCCCACTACTCCAGGAACCGATTCCATGCGCTCGCGTAATCTCCGGCAGAAGCTCCGTTGCTCTTGAGCCGTGTAACCGGCATTCGACAAATAGAATTGTGAAACGGAAACATTCCTCGTATTGAATCCCGGCGCGATGCGGCTGGCATTGCCAAAGCTGCGCAGAAATAGTCCCGCGCTGATCAGGGCCACCATCGCCAGTGCCACCTCGACGCCAACCAGCAGCCCTCTGAGTCGATGCGTCCGAGATCCGCCGATCCCGCTTCGCCCGCCTTCGTTCAGGGTCTGGCTCAAGTTGCCACGGATGGAAAGCAGGGCCGGAACCAGTCCTGCCGCTACCGTGACGGCCAGAACAACCAGGAGGGTAAATCCGAGCGTCGCAATGCTGAATCCTCCCTCCAGATCAAAGGGGAAATCCACCTGGGGAAGCAATCGATTCAGGGAATTCTGCATCCAGATCATCAAGAGAGCTCCGACGGCTGCGCCCGCTGCGGCGAGCATGAATGTCTCCGTCAGCAACTGTTGCACAAGGCGGAGCCTTCCGGCACCAAAAGCCAGCCTCAGACCCAACTCCTTTTGTCGCGACACCGCACGCGACAACAACAGATTGGAAACATTGGCACACACGATGATCAGCAACAGGACGCATGCCCCCATTAAGACCTGCAGTGGCTTCAGCAGAATGCCTTGCGCGCCCAGGTGCCCCGCCCACACCGGCACCACAATCGCATCCACCCCGCGGTTGGTTTCGGGATAAGTTGCGGCCAACCGCCTTGCCAGTGCACTGACTTCTGCTCGCGCCTGATCGAGCGTGACGCCGGGTTTCAGCCGCACAATGGTCGAGGTCAGGTCGCGGCATCCACGGTAACTGAGCGTTGGTCCCGCTCCCATCTCGCTGGCCATCGTGATCGGCATCCACACGTCGTACACCAGACCCACCGTCGAGCCGCGAAAGTTCGGAGGAGCCACGCCAACCACCGTCAACTGGTGCCGATTCAAACGGATCTCTTTGCCCAAAATCTCAGGGTCGCCGTGGAACCGGTTCTGCCACATCCGGTAGCTGATGACGGCCACCGGAAATGCGCCCGGCTTGTCGGCGCCTTCTTCGGGAAGAAAAGAGCGACCGAGAATGGGTTTTACTCTCAATACATCAAAGTAGTTTGCCGACACCAGCTCAGCCCACGCCCGGTCCGCGTTCCCCTCCAGGCCCAGCGTCAGTGGTGTGAAGCGTCCGATCGCCAGATCTGAAACAAGGTTCAGGTTGTCGCGGTAGTCGCGGACGTCCGCGTAAGACGTTGCGACCAGATGTTCACCGCTGAAAGTGATCGTCTCAATGAGCGCGAGCCCACGGGTATCGCTGACTCCTGGGTAAGGGTGCAGCAAAACACTGTCAATCCAGCTGAACACCGTAGCGTTGACGGCGATCCCCAAACCGAGTGTCAACGCAGCCACCAGCGCGAATTTCCGATTGGAGACGAAAAGTTTCCAACTAAACCGCATATCCTGCGGAACTCTCCGCAAGAAATGCAAAAAAGAACGATCTCTACTCGAGGTTGGATTCACAGTTCTTGCCCTCAGGCCGAGAGCTGGGAGAGCCCGCCAACTACCGGAACGCAGCTGTCTCGGACTCCGACAAATCGTGTCTGAACGTGACCAGAGTACCGGCCGACCTACAAGATGTGCTGTGATGCTCATCACTTACGGTGAAAAGGTGCCCGGATGAGGACGCGATGATCTTCGCAACGCCCAATGGCGGGAGAACCAGCCATGTCAAGGGCTTACAAGGAATTTACAGCTCAGTTACAGGCTTTTTGCCGCCATCCCTATTGCACTGGGGTTAAATAGTCTTAGAAAGACTCTCCCGGGGGGCTCTGTGACGCAAGCCTGAGCCCTAGTGAAAAGAGCACTTCTACTATCCAAAGAGGGAGCGACGATGTTGATCGTAATGGGACAGACGGGAAACCGCACTTTGCACAAGGCTGCCGCCCGTAGTGTTTCACCGGACGACGAACACAAAACGTTATCTCAGCGCAAGCATCTGACGGATGTTCTTTCCGAATTGCGTGATCTTCTGGAAGACTATTCGCCTGCGTGGTACACCGAGGAACACCAGCGAAAAGTAGAGTCGGCCCTCCACAATAAAAGGAAGTAGTAAACAGCCGCTCCGCTTGCCGTCGGCTCACACTCTGAGTTTGTAACCCATGCCGGGCACGGTCAGGATCAGTTCCGGATGCTTGGGATCTCTCTCCAGCTTCTGCCGCAAACTCGCAATGTGTACGTCTACTGTTCGCGTGAACGTCCCGTCTTCGTAGCCCCAGACTTCCTGCAGCAGTTCGCTTCTGGAGAGCGTCGCGCCCGGATGCTCCATAAAGTGCCGCAATAGTTGGAACTCCCTGGCAGAGAGCGG
>Ga0335077_10000932_pt1 | contig 33651 bp, 32 predicted proteins | sample Lox_Sample_31_FD_207151 | JGI IMG/M metagenome (GOLD analysis project Ga0335077, IMG submission 207151) | Soil microbial communities from Loxahatchee National Wildlife Refuge, Florida, United States - Lox_Sample_3.1 | ecosystem: Environmental > Terrestrial > Soil > Wetlands | place: USA... | reverse complement strand
ACTACCATCCGGATTGGTCGGTGGACTGGGAGTACAACCGGAACGACAAGACCAACCTCTTCCGTCCGTGGGGTTACCAGCCGGGGCACCTGATCGAATGGGCGAAGCTGCTGCTGATCCTTGAGCGCCACCGCGCTCATCTGGAGGGCGACACGAGTTGGTTGCTGTCGCGCGCGAAGGAGCTGTTCGATGCGGCGCTGGAGAAGGCCTGGGACAGCGAGTTCGGCGGAATCTACTACGGCTTCGCGCCCGGCGATGAGATCTGCGACGCCGACAAGTATTTCTGGGTTCAGGCCGAGTCGCTCGCGGCGGCGGCGCTGCTCGGCGCGCGCACCGGAGAGGCGCGCTACTGGGCCTGGTACGAGCGCATCTGGAGCTATTGCTGGCAGCACTTCGTCGATCATCGCTATGGCGCCTGGTACCGCATCCTCACCCGGGATAACCGCAAATACAGCGACGAGAAGAGCCCGGCCGGCAAGACCGACTACCACACGATGGGCGCCTGTTATGAGGTACTCAACGCGCTCTGAGCTTGCACCGCACCCGTTTCTATTGGCCTTGGTTGGCTCTCCGAGCCTGTGGCTGCACTGCGGCACCCAGCGTTTCTCACTTCGTGGATGACAGACCATGCCCATTGCCCGATTCGACCACGTAGCGATTCCCACCGCGAAGCCGGAGCAGATGCTGAGCTTCTACCGCGCTCTGGGCTTTTCCGCGCCTTCGCCCGACGAGTGGCGTGCGCAGGGCCAGCCGTACTTCTCGATCGTGTTCGGGGACAACAAGATCAATGTGCACGCCCCGCAGCTGTGGCAGAACGGCGCGTTCACCCTGCGCGGTCCCACCGCGCAGCCGGGCTGCGGGGATTTCTGTTTTGTCTGGGCCGGCACGCCGGAAGAGCTGAAGGCAACGTTGCGTGAGGCCGGCGCTGGAATCGAAGAGGGGCCGGTAGAGCGCATCGGAGGTCGCGATGGCGGCCGAGCGAAAGGGACGAGCGTCTATACCCGCGACCCCGACGGGAACCTGCTCGAGTTCATCATCTACTGAATCGCAAACCCGATGGGCGACGCGACTGCGGGCGCACGCCGAGACGCCGAGCGCCTGCGGCAGAATCTGCAAGGCGAGGTGGACAGCGCTTCGCTCTACCGTGCGATGGCGCAGGCGGAATCGAATCCGCACGCCGCGGAGCTGTACCGCCGGCTGGCGCAAGTGGAGGAGGGTCACGCCTCGTTCTGGCGCAAGCGTTTGGAGGCCGCAGGCGTGCGCGCCGCGGATCCCGCGCCGGACTGGCGCACCCGAGTGTTGATCTGGGCTGCGCGACGCTTCGGAGCCGAGGCGGTCCTGCCGACCGCGGCGAGCCTGGAGTCCATCGATCGCCATCAATATGACGATCAGCCGGAGACCAAGGCCACCGGCATGCCCTCGCAGGAGCGCTCCCATGCGCGGTTGCTGTCGCGGCTGTCTTCGGGGCGACGCGGCATCTGGGACAGCTCCACCTACGCCCAGCTCGAAGGTCGGCACCTGCCGGGAAGCGGAAACGCGCTGCGCGCCGCCGTGCTCGGGGCGAACGACGGTTTGGTGTCGAACCTGAGCCTGATCATGGGCGTGTCGGGCGCGACGGCATCCCAGCAGTCGGTGCTGCTCGCTGGAGTGGCCGGGCTTCTCGCCGGCGCTTGCTCGATGGCCATGGGCGAGTGGCTATCGGTGCAGAACGCGCGTGAGCTGTATCGCAGGCAGCTCAGCACCGAGGCCGACGAGCTCGCGCAAGTGCCGGACGAGGAGCGCGAGGAGCTGGTGCTGATCTACCAAGCCAAGGGTCTGCCTGCGGAGCAGGCGCGTGCTCTGGCGGACAAGATCATGTCCAACCGGGACACGGCGCTGGACACCCTGGCGCGCGAGGAGCTCGGCATCGATCCTGGCGAGCTGGGAGGTTCGGCGTGGTCCGCAGCCGCGTCGTCGTTCTTGGTGTTCACCCTAGGCGCAACGATCCCCCTGCTGCCGTTCGTGTTCGCCAGTGGAGCGGCCAGCGTGGTTGCGAGCGCAGCGTTGAGCGCGGTCGCGCTGTTCGGGATCGGCGCGGCGGTGACCGTGTTCACGGGCCGTAGTGCGCTGTTTTCGGGAACGCGACAAGTCGTGATCGGGCTCGCCGCCGCGGCGGTGACTTACAGCGTCGGGCGCGTGCTCGGCGCCACGATCCTGGGCTGAGGCTCAGGCGAAGATCGCGTACAGCAATGCGCCCAGCAGCGCGTACTTGATCGCGTAGTACAGCGGCTGGTTGTATGCCTTGATCCGTTTGCCGAGCAGTCGCACTCGGTATGCGACCGAAAACACGTGATTGAGCGCCCCGACCTTCTCGTTTTCCACGTTTTGGGTCGCTGTGGCCTTGACCACATGGTCCATCACGAAATGGTTGATCCGCCTCACGAGCCGGCTGCGCAACGGACGCTCTACGTCGCAGAATAGAATCAGTCGCGTCTTGTCGGTCTTGTTCTCGGCGTAGTGGATGTACGTCTCATCGAAGACCACGCCCTCGCCATCCTTCCAGTAGTACGGCTCACCGTCCACTGCGATGTAGCAGTCGGGCGAGTTGGGCGTGTCCAATCCCAGGTGATAGCGCAACGAGCCGGCGAACGGGTCGCGGTGCCGCACTAAGCGCCCGCCAGGCGGCAGCACGGCAAACATCGCGCCGTGCACGGAGGGAATGGACTGCACGAGTGCAACGGTCTTGGGACACAGCGCCTGAGCCGAAGGCAGGAAGGTGTCGTACCACTTGAGGTAGAAGCGCTTCCAGCCGGTGCGAAAGAAGGAGTTGAATCCCAGGTCGTTGTACTTCGCAGCCGCCCGGATATAACCCTCGTCGAACAGCTTCAGCCCCTCGTCGCGGATGGTCTGCCAGTTGTCTTGCAGCGGTTTCAACTCCGGGAAGCCACTCACATCCAGGTATGGCTTCGCCGGCACGGCCGAAGACAAGTAGAGCAGCGCGTTGTACGGCGCCAGAAAGGTGGAATGGTCGGTGAGCTGGCGGGTGAACTTGTGCCGCACCCGGCCTCTCAGGTGGACGTAGACCGCGGAGGCAACGAAGACAGCGGCCACGGCGATCTTGGGGGCGAGGTTGGAAACCGGCATGGATGTCTTGAGCTCGCGGTTGGGTCTGCCTAGTGCGACACGTGCGACGCACGTCGAGATGTCAGGACGGCCAGAAGAAGTGCCGCCTAGTGGAGTTGGCCGTGGCAACCAGATGCAACATCCGCCGCTGCCTCCGGCATCCCGATTGCTTAAAGTATATTGTAACGCTCATCCGTGCCCGATGTACGCCGAGACGCTAAAGCTGGTTTCCACGCTGGGTGCTCGCCGCCCGGCTGCGGCGTTGCCGTCACGCCTGGACCAGCTCTTTCACTTCTTGGCCGCGCCGGACTGTGAGCCTGCCGCGGTCGAGGATCAAATCTGGCAGCTTTGGATGCACCATCCGCACCGCCGGGTGGCGCAGGCGCTCGAGCGCACCGCCGTGGACATCGCTGCCATGCTCTACGACGTCGCCGAGACCCGTCTCAACCATCTGCTGCGCGCCTGCCCCGGCTTTTCCGAGGCATGGAACAAGCGCGCGACGCTGTATTACCTCCAGGAGCGCGATGAGGAGTGCGTGCGCGACATCCACCGGACGCTGGAGCTCGAGCCTCGCCACTTCGGCGCGCTCTGCGGCTTGGCCGAGGTCCTGCGTTCGGCCGGCGATGGCGAATCGGCCCTGTTCGTGTTCCAGACCGCCCTGCGCGTCAACCCCCACCTTACCACCGCCCGCCGAGCTGTAGAGGAGCTGCTGGGCGGGTCGGCGCAGCGCGTGCAGTAGACTCCCCGGCTGCATCGCTATAATCCGAACCGCTGTTCGTAGGGCGGCCTGCATAGCTATCGGCGCGCGGGCGATGCAGTTTAGCCGTCCTCGCTTGGCGCAGAGGCAATCGGAGTGGGGCGCTGCGATGGTGCAACGGGTTGCGGTCGTCACCGGAGGCAATCGAGGTCTCGGATTCGAGATTTGCCGGCAGCTGGCCGGCAAGGGGATCGGCGTCGTTCTCACTGCACGCATTGTGGGGAGCGGCGAGAAGGCAGCGAAGCTGTTGCAGGGCCAAGGGCTCAACGTGTTGTTTCACCCTCTCGACGTTACCGACGAGGCAGGAGTTTCCGAGCTCGCCGACTACTTGGCCCGCGCACACGGGCGCTGCGACATCCTGGTCAACAATGCCGGCATCCTGCTCGGCGGGCGCCGGACCAGCGTGGTGACGGAGTCCCTGGAGGCCGTGCGCAAGACTGTCGAGACCAACGTATATGGCCCGTTCCGGCTGATGCAGGCGCTCGTGCCCTGGATGCGGAAGAACCGGTACGGGCGCGTCGTCAACCTCTCGAGCGGGCTTGGGCAGCTCGACGGGATGGGCGACGGTACCTCGGCCTACCGACTTTCTAAGACCGCGCTCAACGCCCTGACCCGGATGTTCGCCACGGCGACAGAGGGGTCGGGCGTGCTGGTCAACTCGATGTGTCCCGGCTGGGTGCGTACGGATATGGGCGGACCTCAGGCCACGCGCAGCGTCGAGCAGGGCGCCGAGACGGCGGTGTGGCTAGCAACGCTGCCCGATGATGGTCCCACCGGCGGCTTCTTCCGCGACCGAAAGCGTATCGCGTGGTGAGGTAGGACAAAGGACGAGCGCGGAACGCCGACAGGAGATCGAAACCTGTGCCCCGAACACCAGGGATGACAGCCAATCCATCCGCAATGCGCACGCGGTCCCGGTCCGTGTCGTGGCCGGAATGTCCCATCCTCGTTGCTCTGCGTCGCCGGGGTGCGACTGGAACGTCATGCGGGCTGCGGACAGCAGACCGATGAGTCTCTCAAGGTTACGGCAGCCGCGGCGTAAAATGGGAGATCTTGTTGCTTGCCGTGCCGCGTGGCCATCACCCTATCTTCCCCATTCACGCGTAAGTGGATCGCCGAACGCCTGGAGCGAAGTCTCGGCCAGATGCAGGATGATCCGCTGCTGCCGCGCTATACGCATCCCCCTGGGCGCACCGTCGTTCCCGCGGCCGTCCTCGTGCCTTTGGTGAATCGTCCTGCAGGGATGCGCGTGCTCTTCACGCGGCGCACCGATCACCTCCATGACCATGCAGGCCAGGTGAGCTTCCCCGGAGGCCGGGTGGAAGAGCGGGATTCGGACCGCGCCGCAACGGCGTTGCGAGAAGCCGAAGAGGAGACCGGCCTCAGTCGCGACCGCGTGCAGGTGCTGGGGCACTTGCCCGACTACGACATCCTGACCGGCTTCCGGGTGACGCCGGTGGTTGGCTGGGTGGAGCCGCCGTTTCGGCTCTCACCGGACCCGTTCGAAGTGGCGCAGATGTTCGAGGTTCCGCTGGAGTTTTTCCTGGAACCCGCCAATCATGAGCGGCAATCCAGGGTCGTGAACGGCGTGGAGCGCCACTACTATGTCATGCCCTACGAGGGTTGGAACATCTGGGGCGCGACGGCAGGCATACTGTACAGCCTATACCAGGCGCTGACACGCGACCAGTGACCAAGGGCAAGGCACCTGTGACCCCGGCGGTTCGGCAGCTGCGCGCCGCAGGGATCGACTTCACCGATCATCTCTACGAGTACGAGGAGAGGGGCGGGACGGCGCGGTCTGCGCGCGAGCTCGGGGTCGACGAGCACTGCGTGGTCAAGACATTGGTGATGCAGGACGAGGCGCACAACGCGCTCCTCGTCTTGATGCACGGCGACCGCCAGGTGTCCGCGCAGGAGCTGGCTCGAGTGATCGGCGTCAAAGCGATCACGCCGTGCGCACCGGAAACCGCCGACCGGCACACCGGCTACCTGGTCGGCGGCACCTCCCCATTTGGAACGCGTAAGAGGTTGCCACTGTACATGGAACGCACTGTCCTGGAGCTACCTTGCGTGTATATCAACGGGGGCAAACGGGGCTACCTGGTTGGCATGAGTCCTGCAGACCTCGTCAAGCTCCTGAACCCGACATTGGTTTCCGTCGCCACGATCAAGCAATAGGAGGTATCGCGTTGCAAAGCGAGAGAAGAGTTAGCCAGCTCGGACGGCGGGCCGCCGACCATCAGCGCGAGCGGGAGTTGGCCATGCTGCGCTCCGAGATCGAGCTGCTGATGGCCGAGCGTGACAGCCTGCTTCGGACGACCGGGGCGGCAGCGATGTTCGTCGCCAAGCTGGATACCCAAGTCCTCCCGGAGTCGACCTACGAGGCCGCCGATATCCTGGCCGCTTGCCTCAATGCGCTCTCGGAAGAGACGCTGCGCGATGCCGTGGAGCTGGTGCGCAACCAGCTCGGCGAGACGCTCGGTACTCCGGCAGAGAAGTGATCACGATGGGCAGAACGGAGCGTAGCGCTCCCGGCTCGGACCGCGCGGTGGGCCTACGCGGATGAACGGCGCTGGCGCTTCGCGACGGGGTGCCCGCCGGATGCAGGGCGCGTGACCGGCCTCCTTTGCCGTCCCCTCCTGGCACCCCTTCGCCGGCAGGCTCCGACTCGGCCGAGGAAGCGCGGCGGCTTCGTGCCGAGGGCGAACTGCTCAAGGCCGAGCGGCAAACATTGCTGCTTGCCGCCGGCACAGCCGCCGTCTTCGTGGTCGGGTTGGACGGTCGGCGCATGTCGGAGCCCGCGTATCACTGCTAGACCTGCTGTGCGATGCGCTCAACGCGCTCACCGAAGAGAGGCTGCGCACGGCCATCGATTTGAGGTGACGGTAACCAGGCAGGGCCGCGAAATGACCCCAGGGTACGCCTCGCCGAGGCCGGTACGCGGGCGCTTGCCGCTTCAGCGCCGCGGCGAGTCCCTCGTCCGGGAGGCCCGGGGAGGCGGCGCGTAACGCGTGTCCGCTCGTCAAGCTTGGGGCCGGTCTAGCCGCGGCACCGCTAGGCCGCCTCAAGATTGGTGATCTTCCCGCGTCGCAGCCATGGCGCCAGACACCGCACCGATCCCAGCGGCCGCCAGACCAGCGATCGGCCTGGTGTTGACCGGTGGCGGGGCGCGAGCCGCGTACCAGGTGGGGGTGCTGCACGCGCTCGCCGGTCTGCTGCCCTCCGGTGCACCGAGTCCGTTTCCGATCATCTGCGGCACCTCTGCGGGCGCGATCAACGCCGCCGCGCTCGCTTGTGGAGCCAACGACTTCCGCCGCACCGTCCACGAGTTGGCGCAGGTGTGGCGGGGGTTCCGCACCCACCAGGTCTACCGCTCCGACGCGCTCGGGGTGATGCGCACCGGTGTGCGCTGGGTCTCGGCGCTTCTGCTCGGTGGCTTGGGCCGCCACAACCCCACCTCGCTCCTCGACAATGCGCCGCTCGGACGGCTGCTGGCCGAACGCCTGTATTTCCCCGGCATTCAGCGCGGCATTCAGGGCGGCCACCTGCATGCGTTGAGCATCACGGCGTCGGCGTACGCCTCGGGCGAGTCGGTGAGCTTCTGCCAAGGTGCGCCGGGCCTGCGGGGTTGGCGGCGCGCGCGCCGTGTCGGCCTGTTCACCACGCTGGGAGTGGAGCATCTGCTGGCTTCCTCAGCACTGCCCTTCATCTTTCCCGCGGTGCGCATCCATCGCGAGTACTTCGGCGACGGGTCGATGCGGCAGATCGCACCGCTCAGTCCGGCTCTGCATCTGGGCGCGCAGCGCCTGCTGGTCATCGGGACGGGACGAGCATGGGGCCAGCCGGCCGAACGGGTCAGGGCTGCCGGCTATCCTTCCCTGGCGCAGATCGCCGGCCATGCGCTGAACAGCATCTTCCTGGACCAACTCGAGACCGACCTCGAGCGCCTGCAACGCATCAACCGCACGATCGCGCTGGTGCCCAGCCATGTGCTGCGCGAGAGCGGGTTGGAGTTGAAGCCGGTCGAGGTGTTCACCTTGCTGCCTAGCGCGGCGCTGGAGTCCATCGCGGCGCGCCACACGAAGGATCTGCCGCGTCCGATCCGCACGCTGTTCCGAGGCATCGGAGCCGTCGGCTCGTCCGGCTCGACGCTCGCCAGCTATCTGCTATTCGAACGCCGGTACTGCCGGGCCGTCATGCGCTTGGGATATGCGGACGCGATGGAGCGTAAACAGGACTTGCTCGATTTTCTCGGGGTGCAACGCGAGAGCGAGGAGGTACCGGTGACGCTGGACGAGAGCGTGCAGGACTGAAGCGTTGCACGACTCACGAGTGATCGTGATGTCCCGGGCACACAGTTGGACCATGCTTGCCCGCGACCGCCCGAGCATCCGCGGGCGAATCGTCAGCCGTGGACCTTGCGGCTGTCGGCGGGCGCCTGTTCGCGCTCGAACATGCCGTAGTCCCGGACGACGCTCGTCACTCGCAGCCGATAGTTGTGGAAGATTCCGCCACGACCCCTGGCCTGCGCCGCGCGGTGCGCCTCGAGTGCGCGCCACTGCGCCACCGCGGACTCGTCTCGGAACACGGAGAGGGAGAGCATCTTCCCCGGCTCAGTGAGGCTCTCGAAACGCTCGATGGAGATGAAGCCGTCGATCTGCTCGAGAAAGGGTCGCAGGCCTGCCGCCAGATCGAGATACTCCTGCCTGCGGCCCTCGGCAGGCCAGACTTCGAAGATGATGGCGATCATTCGAAACTCCTCATCGCGATCACGGCGCTGACGCCATGACGAAGGCTTCCTGCCTTGGCTACCGAGCGTTAAACCGTACCGGCGGCGTGGCAATACACAGCTCCGGTCCAATCGCGCCCTGGATCCTACGCGAACTCGGTAAAGCAAGCGCGATGATACTGCTGCTGCACCCACAGATCACCGCTGGGATCCTTGGCCCTGCGCCGCGCGTATACTTGAATCGCAAGGCAGCCTGCGGCGCGGGAACCGGAGCGGGAGACTGAGCGGCTCGCAGTCGATCGAGTCGCGTCCAACGCTCCCTTGGCCTGCCGCGCAGTCGGAGAAGCAAGGATGACGCAATCGCTTTGGGACAACCCGATGGGCACGGACGGCTTCGAGTTCATCGAGTACGCCGCGCCCGATCCTCAGGCGTTGGGACGATTGTTCGAAAGCATGGGGTTCGATGCCGTGGCGCGGCATCGGCGCAAGGACGTCACGCTGTACAAGCAGGGCGGGGTGAACTTCGTCGTCAACGCCGAGGCCGGCAGCTTCGGCCAATCGTTCGCGCGCGTGCATGGCCCAAGCATCTGCGCCATCGCGTTTCGCGTGAGCGATGCGGCGGCCGCCTACCGCCGAGCGCTGGACCTGGGCGCGTGGGGCGTCGAGAACCGGCCCGGCCCGATGGAACTCAACATTCCTGCGATCAAGGGGATCGGAGACTCGCTGATCTATCTGGTGGATCGCTACGGCGATCGGACCATCTACGACGTGGACTTCAGCTTCCTTCCCGGCAAGAGCGCCTCTCCGGCCGGCGCCGGCTTGCGGCAGGTGGACCATCTCACCCACAACGTGCACCGCGGACGGATGAAGGAATGGGCGGATTTCTACGAGCGGCTGTTCAACTTCCGTGAGCTTCGCTACTTCGACATCGAAGGCCAGCTCACGGGCTTGAAGAGCAAGGCCATGGTGAGCCCGTGCGGCAAGATCCGCATCCCGATCAACGAGTCCGCCGACGACCGCTCACAGATCCAGGAGTACTTGGACGCGTATCATGGCGAAGGCATCCAGCATGTGGCGCTGGAGACCGCGGACATCTATGCGACCGTGGAGGCGCTCAGGGCGCAGGGTGTGCAGTTCCTCGACACGCCGGATACGTACTACGAAGCAGTACCGGCCCGGCTGCCGGGCCAGGGCGAGGATCTCGAGCGCCTCAGGGCGGACCGCATTCTCGTCGACGGCGCGCCCGACCAAGGCGCGGGACTGCTGCTGCAGATCTTCACCAAGACCGTGGTCGGGCCGATCTTCTTCGAGATCATCCAGCGCAAGGGCAACGAGGGGTTCGGCGAGGGTAACTTCCGCGCGCTGTTCGAATCGATCGAACTGGATCAGATCCGCCGCGGAGTGCTGAAGGCGCAGTCTGGGTCGCGCGCTTGAGGACCTCCTCGGTCCGCTGGACACTCATCGGCCGCGGCTCGCGCGGCGACCGGCTTCGGGGCTCATCGGGGCTGACGACGTCCGGGTAACCCGAGGACATGCCCGTCTGATGGACCCGGGCCAGAGCAGAGGACGGATCAAGCGTGCCACCCGAGCGTCATGAACATCCTCGGGGGTCGGCTGGATCGGACGGCGGTCCAAGCTCGGTGCGTGCCTGAACGACTGACGCCGCTGCAATGAGCATCGCGCCGGGCCAGCCCGGCCGGCAGAACCAATCCGGAGGCCGGTCGAGGAACGCGCTGTGGTCGAGGGTGACTATTTCGGCGCGGTCCAGATGGTGGCGCTTGTGCTCGCGGCGCAGCGTCTCGAACGGCGCATAGCGGCTCGCGTTGATCCACGTCTTGATCCATGTCATCAGCGTGCCGAATGCGTGATGGGGTTGCCTCGAGCGGAAGATGCTCCGATGCGCGAGTTCGTGCACGAGGTAGGCGCTGTACACCAGGCTGTGGCCAGTGACCAGCACGCGCGCCAGGTTGAGCCACCAATGTCCGGCGAAAAGGAGCCAAGCGCCGAGGCCGTAGCCCACCAGTCTGTATGACAGCGCAAGCACGTCGGGCAACACGCCGTGCCGATACCGGGAGAGGCTCGCGATCGATGCCGCGTCGGCTTCGGGCCTGCTTGGCGAGCGCGGATTGATTAGAATGCCCGCTGTGCACGGCACTCGCCGGGTTCGCTTCCCTTGGCGCCAATGTCCCTTTTCTGCGTTCTTGCAGCACTGGTCCTCGATCAGCTGCGCCCGCTGCCCCACCCCAGCCCGCCCGAGCGATGGTTCGTGGGCTATGCCGACAGGCTCGCGCACGGTCTGAATGCCGGACAGCCGTCGAATGGGGCGATCGGCTGGATCCTCGCCGTCGTCCCTTGGGTGGCAGCGGCGGTGATCGTCCACTACGTGCTCAAAGTTGCGCTGCCGACGCTAGGATGGGTGCTGGCATGGGCATGGGACGCGATCGTGCTGTACGCGTGCATTCGCCTCCGGCACATCACTCAGGACTACACGGCGGTGGCGGATGCTTTGAAGGCCGGAGAGCTGGAGCGCGCACGCGAGCTGATCGCCCGATGGCGCGGCGAGCCGGCGACTGACTGGAGTCAAACGGAGATCGCACGCGCGGCGATCGAGACGGCGTTCCTGCGCGCACATCGGGACTTGCTCGCGTTGATCGCGTGGTTTGTCGTGCTGCCTGGACCTGCGGGCGCAGTGTTGTACAAGCTCTCGGCGATGCTGGCGGATCAATGGGGCCGCAGGGCCGATGACGAGTTCGGCCGCTTCGGCGCTTTTGCCGTACACGCCTTCCGCATCCTCGACTGGGTGCCATTGCGGATCACCGCAATCGGCTTCGCCATCGCCGGCGACTTCGAGGACGCGGTGCAGTGCTGGCGGGCGCAGTATCGAGCTTGGGCCGATCCGGACGTGGGCGTGATCCTTTCCAGCGGTGCCGGCGCGCTAGGGGTGCGGCTGGGCGGTCCGCTGCCAAAGGAGGGTGGCGTGCAGTATCGTCCCGAGCTCGGTCTGGGCGACGAGCCGGACGCGAACTACATGCAAAGTGCGGTGGGTCTGATCTGGCGTACCCTTGTGATCGGGATGATCGCACTGCTCGTGATCACGCTCGCGAGCTGGGTCGGGGGTTGATCTGATGCCCGCAACCCAACACCGAGAGGCTAGGGCGCAGCAGAGGTCAACGCGTCGGCCTTGGATCCGTCTGGTCCGGCGCGCAGGTCAGCGTTTGTTGGCGCGGTCCAACTCGACAGTGAGCTTCCGATACACACTCAGCCGCCGCTCGCTCAACTCGCCGCGTTCCCGCGCTGCCGCGACGGCGCAGCCCGGCTCATTGCAGTGCCGGCAGTCGTTGAACTTGCATCGGCCAAGATAGGGCCGGAACTCTACGAACCCGCGCGCGAGGTCGGCTTGCGTCAGATGCAGCAGCCCGAACTCCTGCAGCCCGGGGGAATCGATCAGGCTGCTGTGTTCGTCCAGACGGTACAGGCGGGCATAGGTTGTCGTATGCCGGCCCGAGTCCAAAGCCAACGAGATGTCGCCGGTCGCTGCCCGCACCTCGGGCAGTAGACCGTTGATGATCGTGGACTTGCCCATCCCGGACTGCCCGACCAGCACCGACAACCGTCCCTCGAGATGGGCCCGCAACGGGCTCACGTCCTGCGTCGCGGTGAGTGGCAGCACAGTGTAGCCCAGCCCGCGGTACAGCTCGAGCGCCTGCAGCGCCGGTGAGGTCTCTTCGATCAGATCGAACTTGTTCAGTACGATCAGCGCACCGATCCCTTGGTGCTCGGCGGCCACCAGGCAGCGGTTGAGCAGCTCCTCGTAGAAGGAGGGCACCGTGGCCAGCACGATCACCATCTGGCCGACGTTGGCGGCGATCAGCTTCTGGCGGTAGCGGTCACAGCGATACAGGAGTGTGCGCCGCGGATCGACCGCGTCGATCACGCCCTGTGTCGAGGCGGTCTGCACCACGGCGACCTGGTCGCCGCACGCGAGCAGGCTGCGCTTGCCGCGCGGGAAGCAGGTGAGGATTCCTCCGTCCGCGAGCCGCACCAGGTAATGTCGTCCGTGCGTGGCGATGACCTGACCGCGCAGCAGCCCCTGACGGGCAGCGTTCGATATCGGAGAAGAATCCAAGCGAAGAATAATTCTACCTGATCCGTCGCAGCATCCCGGTTGGGCCCGCGTTGGCAAGGTCCTTGCAACCCCGCGCGCAGACACGGCGCGTGCTCGGGTCTTCATGCACACTTGCCGAGGTGCATCGATGTGCGGTCTTCGGATGTGCTCGCCGCCGCCGACCTTTGCTGGGACGGTAGTCGCCGAGTTGCAGAGTCGAGGCAATGCAAATGACATGGCGGGCCAAGGGCTTCGTCGCCGTGGCCATCATGGCGGGGATCTGCTATGGAGCCACGGCCAAGGATCGGGACCGTTGGCTGGCCGCGATCGGGATCAGCCAGACGTCCGCTGCCAAGCTGCGGATGGAGAACGACCGGCGCAGGTTTCTGGAGCGGCAGGCCGCGGAACAGGCGCGCTGGCGCAACGCAGCGCAGGCGATCGACGAGTCCGGCTCCGAGGCTACGTCCCTGCTGAGTCGGGAGGAGCTCTGCGCGGGCCTCAGTCAGCGTGAGGCGATGCTCAACGCCCAGGGTGAGAAACTCGACCCGGCTGCGGAGAACTTGAAGCACATGTGCGAAGCGTCCGGACGGATTCAGTGATCCGTCCCGGCGCTGACCCGGCACTACCGCACCGCGAAGCCTCGGCGGCGCTGCTGGGCTTCTCGTTCTAGCGCTAGATCACGTTCTTCTTCAGCACGCCGACCAGGCTGCTCATCGCGCGGTCGATGAGAGGCACCGACTCGAGCACCACGGCGCGTCCGGTACGCAACTCGCGGGCGAGCTGGTACAGAGAGTATTCACCGACCTGAACGCCTTGGCGATTCACGAACAGGTAGGTGCCCTTGAGCGGGCTGATATAGGAGAGCTTGGCCTGCACGCGCTCGCCCTCATCATCCCGGAACTCGATCCAGTCGCCTTCTTTGAGGCTCGTTACCGGCAGGATCTCCTGATCCTTCGCCTTGTTGGCGGAATCGCGCTTCACCCCGGCCAGCTCGGAGACGCCGGGGAGGTCGGCAAGGCTGATTTCCTCGACCTCGATGTCCCCCTCGCCAAAGGGATTCTTGATCGTCACGTTGGAGAACGACGGCGGCGCAACGGCGGGTTCCGCATCCTCATCCGTTCCCGGCGCGGGATGCGGTTCTCCAGCGGAAGGGGGTGCCGTCTCCGCTGGCTGACTGGGGGTGTGATCCGGTGCGACGCGAGAAGTCGTGGCGGCCGTCCCCTCGGCTTTCTGCGATGTGGCTCCCATCGGATGCGCGGCTACGGCGCTCTGGGACTCGATGCCCGGCGCCGGGGGGGCTTGTATCCCAGACGAATCTCCTGGTAAGGGTACCGGGGCGCGCAACGGCTGCGCAGCGGTGCCTTCCATCTGCATCGTCTGGTCCACGCGCGCTTCCTGGCGCTGGTCGGCGGTGCTGGGCGTCGCCGGACTTGCGTTCTGGCTCGGCTGCGGGGATGCGCCGCTGATCACCTTGGTGTGCAGGCGCATGAGCCTGGATAGGAACTGCGTACGTGCCGATTCCTCCGTGCCGAGCGCGCGCAACCCAGCGTGCAAGCGCTTGAGCAGTCCGGGCAGCATCGTCGCCAGTCTGCGCCGTTCCTCGACCGACTTCTTGTGGGTCACGCTCCAGATCAGCAGGTCCATGGTCTGCAGTGCACTCTTCCAGGCGTCGCTGTCTTTGCCGTGCCGCGCGTGCGCAAGCAGCAGCAGCTTGACCCAGTGTTCGACCAGGAATTTCAAGACGAGTCTCGGAATGCGGGTCGTCTCGGCGCGCTTTCTGACCTCGAGCTCCGCGACCGCCTTGCCGACTTCGAGGCGCTCCTTGTAAGCGATCTTGCGGGCAGCCTCCGCCGCCGCCAACTCGGCGCGGGCATTCTCTTCCTGGATGACGGCGGTGAGCTCGTCGTGAAGCGTCTCGAAGATCTCGATATCGTCCTCGAAGCCCTCGAGCAGGCGTTGAACGATCTCCTCGATCTTCCTGTAGACAGGCGAGCTCTGATCGAACTTCTCGTCCAGGCCCAATGCATACTCGCCCAGCGCATCGAGCATGCGCCGGGCTGGATGCGACTTCTTGGAGAAGAACTTCTTGTCCAGCACGGCGACTTTGACCACCGGAATCTGCATGCGCCCGATCAGCGCCTTGAGCGCCGGCGGTACGCGCTCGTCGCCGAAGATCTGATCGAACAGCATGGCCACGATGTCCAGCGTCACGCCATCGGTCTGGTCGACGCTGTTGGCGAGGCCTTTATCCTTCAGCTCCCGCACGACGTTGGTGGTCCCGGATGCGAGCTGCGAGAGGTCAACGCCGGCCAGACCCGCCGGCAGCGTCGCGACATCCCCATGCTGCAACCGGGTGAGCGAGCCGATCAGCTCGGCTCCCTGCAGCAGCCGGGCAGGCACTGGGAGCGCGCCGCCGGCAGCGAGGGCCGCGCCAGGCGAGGCGACGCCGGTGCCCAAGATGGGCGGAAATCCGGGCACCTGGATCATTTCTTCCGCTCCCGTTGGAGCCGCTCCCGGGGCGCCAGGTCCCACCGGCGGTGCGCCCGCCGGGACCAACCCAGCGGGGACGCCGCCAAGGGACATAGCGCGGCCGCCGCGCACCAGCAGACTTTGCAGGACGGAAAAGAGGTCTTGCTCACCGCCCATGCCTGGGTCGAGATGTGGGCCGGGTGCCATGGGCATCGCGCCGGGCAACGCCATGCCGGTGGCCATGATGCCACCGCCCGGAAGGCCGCCTGCGGATAGGGCGCCAGCCGCCACGGAGGGGTCGAGTGGCATCGCTCCTGCCAGCGCTGCACCGGGAAGGGTCACGCCCGCGCCGCCGGCCCCACGCCTCATCCCGAAGCGGATCTTGGGCAGGATGGAGCGCTGGATCAGCATCGTGTTGATGTCTTTGTAGATCGAGCGGACCTCGTCCAGCACGTGATCGTCGAACAGCTTGTGGAAGATCATGCGGATCTTGATGTTCGACTCGAGCTCGCGGCAGGTTTGCTTGTACGCGTTGCACAGCGCCTGCGGACTGAATGGGTTGTCTTCCCCGTGCAGCGTGGCGTCACCGAGGAGTACGCCCACGCGCTGGTCGAGCGCATCGAGTTCCTCCTCGCAGTAGCGGCGCAGCTTGGCTGCCATCTCGCCGACCTTGAGCGTTTCCTCCAGATCCTCGTCGTTGACCAGGCCCAACTCCGAGCTGGAGAGGTCGAACTGACTGAAGCCCGGGCCGCTCTTGCCCTCACGGTCCGCGCGCCGGGCTAGTTCGCTCTCGTAATTGGTCCGAAAGTCGGACTCCATGGCCTTGCGCCTGGAGATCAAGTTGTCCTTGGCGCTGATGTAGAGGCCGCGCAGCTCTCGGTCCTGGGTTTGGTCCGCGATGCCCCACAGCGCCTCCTCGGCCTTCTCCAACATCGTCGCGACCGCGCGGGAGGCGCGCTCCAGCGCGAGGTCCTGGCATTCCTTGAGCAGCCGACCGAATTGGGTCGCCTGCGGGTCCGGGGACGGACGGTCGAAGTCGCGCATGGGGATGACGTTGGATGCGGCGTTGTTGCTCACTGCGTTCCCTCCCGCCGGTCGAGCCGGTGCTTCAGGTCCTGTGGGGCCGTGCTCACGAGCCATGTCGCGGAGCACGCGTCCGGACGCACGCGGCGGGCGAGAGAACGCAGCAGGACCGGCGGGAAGACAGTCCGCGTCCGGGTTGTGGTTGGCGGGGGCGTCGAATTGGTCCCCACCGAGAGCACCTGGCGGTCCCGCTATCCGCGGGGCGAGGCCCGTTGGACCGGTGACTTTGCGTCCCCACCTTGCGACGGGTTTGCCCTGTTACACGTGCTTGGCGAATAGGCTCACGCCGCAGTTGCTTTTCCGCGACGGCCGAACGGGTGCGCGCTGGCCGATCGGAGCCCCTGGGGACTCCTATTCGTACGATAGTTATCCGCAAGCAACGGAAAAACTTTAGCGCTTATGGCAGCGCAGGAACCTCGAAAGATGGCTGCGCATGGGCACACGACGGATGGCGGTCCCGGCGAGGCCGCCGGCGGCATGCCGTGACCGGGCGCGGCATACCCTCCGCGCTGGCATACCGGGCTGCGCGCGCCCTACCGGTCGGGTGTCTCGGTGCTATGAGGCTGCCACATGGAAGGGGACAACCGGAGTTGCTGGCGGCGCAGCGCGATCAACTGGTACGGATCACCGCGCATCTTGTCGGAGGCCTGGACCTGAGCCATGTGTGTGAGCGCGTCGTTGAGCCGCTCTTCGTCCAGCCGGTACCCGTGGGTGGTCATGCAGTCGGAATACGCGTTGGCTTGCGCGCGCAAGTGGTCGATGTTCGGCTCGCCCGGAAGTGGAGCCACGGCGTTCGCCGCCTGTCGGCATTCGGGGACGTCCATGACGCCCCTTGGTTCCTTGCTGGCGCAGCCGGCGAGCGCCCAGCCGAACCAGGCCGCGAGTGCAGCGCGAGACAACAGCCCCATGAGGCTTGCAGCCACGGGTGCGCGCACCGTTTCGCGCAAATCATGGCGGAACGAAGGCTGCGGGATTGCGTCCCGACTTTGCCGTCTGTCAAGGTTCCAGCAGCGCATCGGCTCTCGCCATTGCGCCGGCGAGCGGATCAAGATGCGGCAAGAGACTGGAGCCGCGCGACACGAACACTGGCCGGGGGGTGCGAGTCGTAGAACGCAGAGTGCAACGGATCGGGCGTGAGCGTAGAAGCGTTGTCTTTGTAGAGCTTCACCAACGCGCTGATCAGCTCGCGCGCAGAACTGTATCGGGCCGCGTATCGGTCTGCCTCGAACTCATGCCGGCGGGAATACATGGCCACCAGTGGATGCAACAGAAACGTGAACACCGGCACGACGAGAGCGAACAGCACCAGCGCCATGGCGTTGGTGGCGGGGAAGCTCACGCCCAGACCATGGTAGAACCATGCCCGCTCCTTGAGCAGGCCCAAGAGTGCAAGGAAAGCGAGGCTCACGGCGAATGTCCAGATCATTCTGCGTATCACATGGTGCAGCTTGAAGTGACCCAACTCGTGAGCCAGCACCGCCTCGATCTCGTCCTCGCTCAGACGGGAGACCAAGGTGTCGAAGAACACGATCCGCTTCGTCTTTCCGAAGCCGGTGAAATACGCGTTGCCATGCGTGCTGCGCCGGGATCCGTCCATCACGAACAGCCCGCTCGATCTGAAGCCGCACTTGGCCAGCAGACGCTCGATCCGGCTCTTGAGCGTACCCTCCTGCATCGGCGAGAACTTATTGAACAGCGGCGCAATGAGGGACGGATAGACGGCCAGCATGAACACGCTGAAACCGACCCAGACGATCCACACGTAAAGCCACCACCACGTTCCCATCTTCGCCATGAGCCACAGCACCGCCAACGCCAGGGGCAGTCCTAGCGCGACGCCGACGGCTGCCGACTTCGCGAGATCCAGCGCCCAGGTCGCCAGAGTCATCTTGTTGAAGCCGAAGCGTGCCTCGATGCCGAAGGTCCGATACCAGCTGAACGGCAGGTCGACGACGGAGGTGACGATCACGAACAGTGCGAGGAAGGTGGTGCCGCGTAGGATGTCCGTCCCGAACCAGGAGCCGGCCCGCGCGTCGAGGTACTGGAGCAGGCCGCCGAATGTGAGCACGATCAGTACGACGGCATCGACCAGGCTGTGGACGACTCCGAACCGCGTCTTGGCGATGCTGTAATCGGCCGCTTTCTGGTGCGCCTCCAGGCTGATCGTGGCGGCAAACTCGGCGGGGACCGTGGCGCGATGCGAGCGGATATGCTGGATGTGGCGGCGAGCCAGCCATAGGCGAGTTGCGGTCCCGAGGGCCAATGCGGCGAGAAAAACAGCACTGAAGCTTGTCATGCGTAGGCGGCTCCTATGGCTGGGCGGCGGCTACCGTGCGTGCCCGGCGTGTGACACAATGGCGGCCCGAAAAATTCCGGAAAGCGCCGAAAAATTATGGCACAGGATGCAAGCCATCTGATCTGGATCGACATGGAGATGACGGGCCTTGTGCCCGAAACCGATCGCATCATCGAGGTGGCGCTCGTCATCACGGATCAAAATCTCGTGCTCGTCGCCGAGGGCCCAGTGCGGGCGGTGCACCAGAGCGCCGCGATCTTGGACGCGATGGATAGCTGGAACAAGGCAACGCACAGTCGTTCCGGCCTGGTCGACCGCGTCAAGGCCTCGCCCCTCTCCGAATCCGACGTTGAAGCACAGATGCTCGCTTTCCTGACGGATTACGTCCCGCAGCGTGCGTCCCCCATGTGTGGCAATTCGGTTTGCCAGGATCGGCGTTTCCTCGCTCGCCATATGCCTGCGCTCGAGGCCTATTTCCACTACCGTAACCTGGACGTGAGCACGCTCAAGGAACTGGCGCGACGTTGGAGACCCGAGCTGATGTCCGGCATCACCAAGCAGGGCAAGCATGAAGCGCTGGCCGACATCTACGAATCGATCGAGGAGTTGAAGTACTACCGGGAGCATCTGCTCCGGTTGTAGAGGAGTGCGTCCGGACAGCGGCCCGACGCGAGCCACCCTTCGGGATCGACCCCGATAGCGGGGGTTGGGGAGCCGCCACCGCGAGCGGGCCCGCTGTCCAAAGGGGCGCATGATGGCGCGGCAGGCAGAGACCCCGACCGGCCGGCCCGATCCAGAATGAAAAAGCCCCCGCCGGTCGGCGAGGGCCTATGTTCTGGGTACTGCTCGCGCGGGGTAGTCGTTATGCAGCCTTCTTGCTGCGCCCTGCGGTCCCGGCGTTGACTGTGGCTTCGGTCACGTCGACCACCTGCTTGCCGGCTTTGCTCAGTGCATCGTAAGCCTGATTGGCGGTCGATAGGGCAGACTTCATCGCCGCGAATGCGAACTCCGACCCGCCGGGGGCCGATTTCGCCGCCTTGTCGAGCGCCGTGGCGAAGTTCTTGTTCACCTCGGAGACTTGAGTTTCGACGATCTTGGTGATCTCGCCGTGTGCGTCCAGCGCCCACGCGTATACGGCGCGCGCGTATCCGATCGCCTTGTCTGCATTGGACTGGGCAAAAGACGTCTGCAGCGCCGTGAGCTCCTGCACGTCCTTGGCGCCTGCGAGTGCCTTGACCTGCTTGACCGCATCCGCCCCCGCGGCCTTCGCCGTCTTCAGGTTCAGATCGATCAGCTCTTCGGCTGCCTCGGTGGTGGTCTCTGCGAACTTGAGCGCCTGCTCGAAATTGGCCTTTGCCTGGGCGCTCACATCTTCGGGGATGGGAAACATCATCTTGCGGATCTCCATTGCGGGTTGGGAGAGGGGGCTCGGGAGGCGATGCTGATGCTGCATCGCACAAACACCGCTATTCTATTGATTTCCGAGCCTCTGTCAACACACTTTCGAGAAAATTTTCGGCATCTGCACGGGTTGTCGGCACAGTCCGGACGCTGCCAGGACCTTGGCGAGAGTAAGGGCTAACGTCCACACTTGGCACCTGCCCCTTAGACGTCACCTCCAGGCCAGCGGACAGAGCGCCCGCTGCTACGCCGGACAAGACTCGCCGCGGGGCGAGTCTCGATCGGCCCGAACCACTCCCTTGGCCTCCCGGCTGGTCCTGCGCGGTCGCGCGCCTGACCTGGGCGGACGCCCCGGAAGATAGGATCGTGCCGCCTAGGTCTTGGGCGCTCTGCGCGCGCAGAGCGCTACATGCGTTCGAATACGGCCGCGATCCCTTGGCCTCCGCCAATACACATCGTTACCAGGCCGTAGCGCCCGCCGGTGCGCTGCAGCTCATAGATGGCCTTCACGGTCAGGATGCAGCCGGTCGCCCCGATCGGATGGCCCAGGGCGATCGCACCCCCGTTCGGGTTCACCTTCTTGAGATCGAAGCCGAGGTCCTTCGCGACTGCGCAGGCCTGTGCCGCGAACGCTTCGTTCGACTCGATCACATCCATGTCGCCGACCTTCAGCCCGGCGCGCTCCAGAACCTTCTTGACCGCCGGCACCGGGCCGATGCCCATGTATCTGGGGTCCACGCCGGCATGCGCATAGGCCACGAGCCGTGCCAGGGGCTTGAGCCCGCGCTTCTCGGCGGCCTTGCGCTCCATCAGGACCACGGCTGCTGCACCGTCGTTGATGCCGGAGGCATTGCCCGCAGTGACCGTCCCGTCCGGCTTGAACACTGTCTTGAGCTTGGCGAGACCCTCCAAGCTCGCGTCCGCACGCGGATGCTCGTCCGTATCGACCACCACCGGTCCCTTACGCGCCTTCAGTTCGACCGGCAAAATCTGGTCCTTGAAAAGTCCCTTTTGGATCGCGTTCACCGCGCGCCGGTTGCTCTCGAGCGCCATCTCGTCCTGCTGCTGGCGGCTGATTTCCCACTTGGCGGCGACGTTCTCCGCGGTAATGCCCATATGCACCGTGTCGAATGGATCAGTCAGTGCGCCCACCATCATGTCCATGATCTGCGCGTCCCCCATGCGCGCGCCCCAGCGGGCGCTGGGCAACGCGTACGCGCCACGGCTCATGGACTCGACTCCGCCGCCGACAGCCGCCTCGGCATCCCCCAGCGCGATCACCTGCGCTGCCGACACGATCGCCTGCAGCCCGCTGCCGCACAGGCGATTCAGCGTGAGCGCCGGAGTCTCCTTGGGAAGGCCGCCGTTGATGGCGGCGACGCGCGAGATGTACATGTCCTTGGGCTCGGTGTGGATCACGTTGCCGATGACCACATGGCCGACCGCGTCGGGCGAGAGCTTCGCCCGGCTGACCGCTTCTCGGATCACCTTGCCCGCGAGCTCGGTCGGAGCAACGTCCTTGAGGCCGCCGCCGTAGTCTCCGATGGCCGTGCGCACACCGCTCAAAACGATCACTTCGCGTCCGCTGTCCATGATGGGTCTCCTTGAACTGGGTCTGCCCCGGGAAGATAGCGTATCTTACAGGACTTGTGCGCTGCGATATCCGTCGGTTCCCTTCCTTGCAAGGCAGCGGGCCGTAGCGCGGCTAGTGCGGATTTCGGTTCAGGGATCGGCAGCAGACCGAGTGGCGGAGGCCTTCGCAGCGGTCCGTGAGGCCGATCTCAGTCGGCTTCGTCTCGGAGCCGCTGAAGTTGCCGCCGGGCGCGCTTCGTCGGCCGGCCCCTGACACTCGCGTCCGGATGCCGCGCGCTGCGCGTCAGCCGAGCATGCTCGCGTTGACGTTTGCTCTCTTCGGTCTCCGAGTAGAGTGTCGCCGCCTCCGTTGCCGAACCGCGACGCACCGACAACGTGGTGACGAGCACAACGTACTCCGCGCTGGGCGTGCGGATCGTGAGGTTGTCGCCGAGCTTCAGCGTGCGCGCGGGTTTCACGCGGCCGCCGTTGACCATCACCTTGCCGGTGTCGACCGCGTCCGCTGCGATGGACCGCGTCTTGTAGAACCGCGCCGCCCACAGCCACTTGTCGACGCGGCATTTGTGGTCCTGCTCGTCAGTCACTCTGCTGAGTTCCTCCGATCCAGACCGGCATGCGCGCAGGCGCGCGGTGGTACTATCCGACGCAGGCAGTCAAGCTGCTTCGCATCACTGCTGCCCCGCCGCTTTCAGTGGCGGGTGCTGCCCGCGCGCGTGACCACTTCGCTGGCGAAGATCTGCTCTGCGTCCACCGCGTCGAACGCGTAGCGCCGATTGCAGAATTCGCAGGACACGTCCACCGCCCCGCGTTCCTGCAAGATGGACCTCACCTCCTCGCGGCCGAGCATGCGCAGCATGTTGACGACCCGTTCCCGCGAGCACGAGCAGCGGAAGCTCACCACGCGCGCCTCGAACACCCGGATGTCCTCCTCGTGGTACAAGCGGTGAACGATCTGGCGCGCCGGCAAGCCGAGCAGTTCCTGCGTCGTGACGGTCTCTCCCAGCCTCACGGCGCGGTTCCACGCATCCGGGTCCGCGGCGCTCGATCCCGGCAGCCTTTGCAGCAGCAGACCGGCGGCCTGATTCGGATCTGAGGCCAGCCACAGCCGGGTTTCGAGCTGTTCGGACGAGGCCATGTAATGTTCCAGCGTGGCGGCCACGCTTTCGCCCTCCAAGCTCACTACGCCTTGGTAGGTCTGCCGGGCGTCGTTGGGAGCGATCGTGATGGCGAAGCGACCGTTGCCTACCAGGGCGCGGAATCCACCCGCCGGCAGCTCCCCATCCCACTTTGCGGTGGCCCGCATGGTCTGATCGCTGGTGCACTCGACCACGATGAGCTTTACCGGTCCGCTGCCCTGAACTTGCAGGATGAGCGAGCCGGTGAACTTGATCGTAGCCGACAGCAGCGCGGCGGCTGCCATCAGCTCACCCAATGTGGTGCGCAGCGGCTCCGGGTAGTCGTGTCGCTCGAGCACCGCGCGCCACGTAGCGTCCAGATGCACGATCTCGCCGCGCACCGGCGCCCCTTCGAAGAGAAAACGTTGTAGGGAGTCCGTCATCAGTCCACGTCTAGAGCAAGTTTTCGCGGGCCGGAGAACCGCTCACCGGCGCCGGCATCTTGCCTGGTCCACGGAAGCACACTCGACTGAACATGGGGTTGTGCATGCAGATATAAAGGCCCGAGCAGTCTGTTCAATCCGCCGAGTGCTGCTCGCGCAGCGCTCGGCGCTGCACCTTGCCTGTAGTGGTGAGCGGCAGCGCGTCCAGGAACTCGACCAAGCGCGGACACTGGTACGCAGCCAGGCGGGCGCGCACATGCGCCTGGAGCTGGTCCTTGAGCGCTTCGGTCGCGGCGTTTCCGGGCATGAGCACGACGCAGGCCTTGATGATCTCACCGCGTTGAGGGTCGGGCACGCCGATGACGGCAGCATTGGACACCGCGGGGTGCTTGAGCAGACAGTCCTCGATCTCGGTCGGGCCGATGCGGTATCCCGCGCTGTTGATCACGTCGTCGGTGCGCCCCTTGTACCAGTAGAAGCCATCCGCGTCGCGGCTCGCCATGTCGCCGGTGCGCCCCCAGCCGCCCGTGAACTTCGCTCCGGTGACCTGGGGGTTGCGCCAGTACTCGAGGAACACGACCGGGTCGCCGTCGCGCCACACGGCGATCTCCCCCGTCTCGCCATCGGCCAGCAGGTTGCTCTGCTCGTCGAGCAGCGCGACGCGATGGCCGGGGTAAGCGCGCCCGATCGCGCCCGGACGCGGCTCGAACAGCGCCGCGCAGCCGCCGATCACGTAGTTCATCTCCGTCTGGCCGAAGATCTCGTTGATGGTGACGCCGAGCTGCGTGCGCGCCCACTCCATCACCGCCGGCCCGACCGCTTCGCCGCCGCTCATCAGGCTGCGCAGCCGCACCCGGTAGCGGGACGGATCGCGCACCTCCTTCATCATCATCTTGAGGGCGGTCGGGAACAGAAACGCGTTGCGCACGCCATATCTCTCCATCAGCCAGAACGCGCGCTCGGCGTCGAAGCGACCGCGGCAAGCGACGATCGGTACCCCGAAATGCCATGTGGGGAGCAGGGCGTCGAATAGACCGCCGGTCCAGGCCCAGTCGGCCGGCGACCAGAACAGATCACCGGCGTGCGGGAAGAGGTCGTGCGAGCAGACAAACCCCGGCAGGTTGCCGAGCAACGCTCGATGCGGGATCAGCGCGCCCTTTGGCGGCCCGGTGGTCCCGCTGGTATAGATGATCATCGCCGGGTCGTCGGCCGAGGTCCGCACGGGATCGAAGTGAGTGGCGGCGGCGGCGAGCAGATCTTCCCACGCGTGTACACCGCGCTCGCGTGCGCCGGCCACCCCGACGAGGTGACGCAGCTCGGGCAACCTCGGCTGCAGCGGCAGCAGCTTCGCGAGCGCGTCTGCGTCGATCACGGCAGCATGCGCCCCGGCATCGTGCAGCCGGTACTCGAGCGCGTCGGGTCCGAACAGGTGTGACAGCGGCAACGCGATGGCGCCCATCTGGTAGAGGGCGATATGCGCGATCGCGGTTTCCGGACGCTGCGGCAGGATAATGGCGACGCGCTCGCCGCGCGCAACGCCCAGCGCCGAAAGGGCGTTGGAGAGGCGGTTTGCCGCCTGCTGGATATCCCAGAATGTGTAGGTCGCTGCGGCCCCTGCATCGTCCTCATAGTAAAGGGCGACACGAGCGCGATCGTCAGCGTGTTGCCCGCAACAGTCCCAGGCGAGGTTGAATTGTGTCGGCACCCGCCACCGGAATCCCGCGCTCAGTTCGCTCCAGGTACGGGCCCGGTTCATCGTTTCGAGGGTATAGGTCGCGTCCGCGCTCAACCTTTGCCCCTGGGCTTCTTTTGATACAACCGATACAACTCCCGGTTATCGCCCGGCCGCGCGCCTTCCCACACCAACCGCCAGCTCTCGTCCGGGATGTGCATCTCGTCACGCCTGCCCTGGACCAACAGCAGGTCACAGTCGCGCTTGCGAGCCGGCTCTGTCTCACGGTACGTCACGATGTGCCCGAAGTACTCGAGCATGGCCCGCTGCGGTTCTCCGAGATTGAAGCTCGAAACGCAGCGCGAGTGTGCAGGGACTGCGTCCCGGATCGCTACCACCATACTCCGGTAGCTGTTGGCGCTGTCCACCCAGGGGATGAACAGCACGGCCGCGATGGCCCAGAGCAGTGTGATCGTGGCCGTCCAGGCGAGCAGGGGGCGCTCCGCGTTGCGCGGCAGGCGCGGAATGATCCAGATCCAGGCGGCAGTGAAGGCGCCCGCGAGGACGAACTTGAGCATCTGCCCGTTCGGGATGTAGGCAGGCCGCAAGCGCAGCAGGTGCGCATGCAAGCGTGCCGGAATGCTCAGGTCCAGAGCGACCCAGTAGTACCAACCGACTAAGGCGAAGAAGCAGAACACCATGAGCGAGAACCACCATAGTGCATTGGCCGCGCCGCGCCTGAGCAATGGGAGCCCCACGATCGCCAGCAGCGAAAGGGGCGGAAGAAGAGGCAGTGCATACAGCTCGCGTGCGTCGCGCGACACCGACAGCACGATGAACCCGACCAAGAACGCCGTGAGCGGAAGGTGCAATCCCGCATTGGAGCGGATGTCACGCCGCTGGACCCACAGCGCCCAGAATGCCAACGGCCAGACGGGCCAGGCGAACCAGGGGAGCACACCGAGGTAGTAACCCAGTTTGGCCTTCGGCCCCAGGGAGTTGAGCCCCAGAAAGCGGCCGAAATTGTTCACCCAGAGCCAGTCGTAGAAGAGGTCATGCGAGCGCAAATACAACGCGACCGGCCATATCGTCAGCCAGGGCAGCGCTGCAAGGACCGCGACTCCTAGCGTGGCCAGGTAGCGCTTGGTGCGCCACTGCGGGAACGCTGCCGGCAGGACGAGGCAAGTCAGGCCCAACATCCCCGGAGCCAGCAACCCCTTTGACATGAACCCGATTCCGGTGCCTACCCCGAGCCAGAATCCCCCCAGGATCCACCGCCGAGGCGCGAGCGCCAATCCATACAGCGCGACGACGAAGCCGGCCAGCAGCGACAAGTCCGTGATGAGGTAATGGGCCCGGTCGATGAGCCCGATGCAGCCCATGAGTGCAAGCGCGCCCAGCCAGCCCCGGCCGCGCCCATACAACTCTTTCGCAGCGAGGCCTAGGAACGCGAACGCCAGGCCCATGTACAGAGCGCATGCGAGCCGGGCTGCGTCGTGCAGCGGCAGAATCCGCCCGAAGGTGCGCGTAAGCAGTGCCGCCGTCAGGTAGAACAGCGGCGGCTTCTCCATGAAGGGCTCGTCGGCCAAGGTAGGGACGACCCAGTCCCCGCTGTGCAGGACGTGATACACGAGGCCGAAGCTGTAAGCTTCGTCGGGCTTCCATGGATCCCGGCCGACGAGACCGGGCAACATCCAGAGAATGAACAGCAGGCAGACCAACGCGCGCGGGCGGGCGGTCAAGAACGCAACCGCAGCGCGCGGGCCAAGGGCAGTGGAGGGTGCCGTTTCTTCCGCTGTTGGCATGTTCTTGTTCCTGCTGCGGGTGAAGTGTAGCCGCAGGGCTCCGCCGCTGAAAGCGAGCGGTGCGCCGACGTGGCGTTCGGACGCATCACGGGGTCTGAAAACGAAAAAGGCAGCCGAAGCTGCCTTTGTTCCGTGATGCTGTCCGCGCTCAGGGCACCTGGGCCTTCGCGGCGGTGCGGCTGTAGCGCTGGCGGAATTTCTCCACCCGCCCCGCCGTGTCGACGATCTTCTGCTTGCCCGTGTAGAAGGGGTGGCACACCGAGCAGACTTCCACGTGCAGTTCGCGCCCCAGCGTAGAACGCGTCTTGAACGTGTTCCCGCAGCTGCAGATCACATTGATCTCTTTGTATTCGGGGTGGATCTTGGGTTTCATGATCGCTCCTTGGCTTGGCGGCGGACTATACGCGCCCCGCGTGCATTGCGCAATATCGGGGCGCCCGGCCCACAAAGCAAGTCGGACGTCGAGCCGGTGTCCTATCCGGCTCAGTGCCCGCCAGGGCCTTTGATGGCGAACGGCGGCCTGGTGAGCCAGATCACCGGCACCAGCACCAGAAGCAGCACTCCGCTGAGACAGAGCACGGCATTCGTAGCCAGTAGATAGGATTGCGAGGTAATCAGCTGGTTCACCTGGGCGAGCGCAGCGCTGGGCGAGAGTCCGGACTGCTGCAGGCGCTGCAGGTAATCGATGCTCGGCTGGGCGTACAGGTTCACGTTCTCGACCAGACGGGCATGATGGAAGATTGCCTTGTGCTCCCAGGTCGAGGCGAAGATGGCGGTGCCGAAGCTCAGTCCCAAATTGCGCATGAAGTTGGCAATGCCGGATGCCGAGGCGATGTGCTCGACGGCGACGCCCGACAAATTGATCGTCACTAGAGGCAAGAAGAAGCAGCTGATCCCGATCCCCATCAGGAAGCGGCTGAGCGCGACGGACCAAAAATCCACATCGGGCGTGAACCGGGCGCTCCAGAAGGCGACCACAGCAAAAGAGATGAAGCCGAAGGAGGCCACGGCACGCGCGTCAACGCGATGCAGGTTGGCGCCGATGAGCGGTCCGAGAATGACGGCCAGCACGCCGCCGAATGCCACCACTTTGCCGGCCCATAGCGAGGTGTAGTCCTGGTATCCCTGCAGCCAGAGCGGCAAGACCACGACGGTGCCGAAGAAGGCCATCGTCCCGAGCATCAGGCACAGCACGCCGACGGCGAAGTTGCGTCGGGCGAACAGTCGCAAGTTGACTACGGGATGCTCTGCGGTCAGCTCCCAGGCCACGAAGCAGGCGAGCGCGAGCAGCGATACACAGGCCAGGGCTACGATGAACGATGATCCAAACCAATCCAGCTCGTTGCCTCGGTCGAGCAGAATCTGCAGCGCACCGATCCCGATCGCGAGCAGGCCGAGCCCTACGAAGTCGACCGGGACTTGGCGTCGGGCCGATTCGCGCTCGCGAAACAGCGACCAGACCAGGCTCGCCACCAGGATGCCTAACGGCAAGTTGATCAGGAACACCCAGTGCCAAGTGAGGTTCTGCGTGAGCCAGCCTCCGGCCAGCGGGCCGACGATCGGCGCCACGACGGTTGTCATCGACCAAAATCCGAGCGCCAACCCGCGCTTCTGCGGGGGGTAGCAGCTCGTGAGCAGTGTCTGGGCGAGCGGGATCATCGAGGCGCCGACCACGCCCTGCATGACTCGCGCGCCGAGCAGCATGGGAAAAGAGATCGACAGGCCGCAGAGCAACGAGGCTAGGGTGAACAGCAGCGTGGCTGCCACAAACATGCGGACCTGGCCGAAGCGCGTTGCAAGCCAACCGGTCAGCGGAAGCATGATCGCTTCGGACACCGCGTAAGAGGTGATCACCCAGGTGCCCTGGGTCGGGCTCACGCCAAGGTCGCCCGCAATGGTCGGCAGCGAGACGTTCGCGATCGACAGGTCCAGGATGTTCATGAACGACCCGAGCCCGAGCCCAACGGTGGCGAGCGCCAGCTCGGCGGTGGACATGGGACGGAGCGCACCTGGCGCCGGAACAGGGTGCGGCCGGTCCTGCATCGCGACGGTCGCGCTGCTCACGGGTGCGGGCGTGCAAGATTCGCGAGGATGATCTTGTCGATCAGCGCATCGGCTGCTTGAGCCTGCTCGGCGTACACGTCGGTCGCATAAGCCGGGCCCTCGGCCGGTTTCCGTGCCAGCACGTCCCCGCTGCGATCATGCGTGTCGACGGTCGCGCGCATGGACAGTCCGATGCGCAATGGGTGTGCTGCCAGCTCCGCCGGATCCAGCGCAATACGCACCGGCAAGCGCTGTACGATCTTGATCCAATTGCCGGTGGCGTTCTGCGCGGGCAACAGCGAGAACGCGCTGCCGGTCCCTGCGGCCAGCCCCACGACGCGCCCGTGATAGACCACACCGCCGCCATACAAGTCGGCGGTCAAGCTGACCGGCTGGCCGATCCGCACGTTCTCGAGCTGCCCTTCCTTGAAGTTCGCGTCCACCCAGAGCTGCTCGGCCGGGATCACCGCCATGAGCGCCGTGCCGGGCGACACGCGCTGGCCTACCTGTACCGCTCGTTTGGCCACGTACCCACTGGTTGGCGCGGGCACCGTGCTGCGGGCCATCGCGAGATACGCCTCTTTGACCTTCGAAGCCGCCGTCAGCACACGCGGATGCGACTGCGCACTTACGTTATCGACCAATCCTGCGGCCGCACGCAGCTGCTCCCGCGACCGCACGATCGCGGCCTGGGCTTGATCCACCGCCGCTTTCGCGCCATCGAGCTGTGCTGCCGCAGCATCGAGCGCCGCCTTCGCATTTTGGACATTCTCGGGGGATACGAATCCCTGCGCCGCCAGCTCTTCGCGGCGTCGGTATTCCGCACGCGCTCGGTCCGCCTCCGCCTGGGCGCGGGCCACCTCATAGCGCTGGCGCTGCAGTTCCGCCTCGCTTGCCACGAGGCTTGCGCGCGCCTGATCGCTGTTGGCGTACAGCCCCCGCACGCTGCGCACTGCATCCGCCAGCTCGGCCTCCGCCGCCGAGAGCTGGACTTGATAGTCCGCCGGGTCGAGCTGCACGAGAGGCGCTCCCTGCCTGACGAACTGCGTGTCGTCGGCGTTGATGGAGACCACGGTGCCGGCGACCTGGGGGGTCACCTGCACCACGTTCCCTCCCACGTACGCGTTGTCGGTGGACTCGTGATAGCGGCCGTAGGCGAACCAGTAGCCGGCGGTGCTCAATCCCGCGATTGCCGCGAGGCTCAGTATGGTCAGAAGCGCGCGCGCACGGCGCCGTCCATTGGCCCCACGCACTCCGGCGCGCAGTGCGGGCGCCTGGGCGGGCGCGTCCGAGTCATTCATGTGCGTCGGACGGGTTTGCCCGCGGCCGGCGGCAGCGCCGGCTTGCCGGTCTCCACCCGCTCGAGATGGCCGGACAGCTTGCGCAGCAGGTGCTCGAAAGTCTCGGCCTCCGACGGCGTGAAGATCTCGAGGCAGACGCCGTAGTCCTGCCAGGCGAGCGGCATCACGCGTTGGATGAACTTGCGGCCGTCCCGTGTGAGCGAAAGCTCGATGCGCCGACGGTCAGATGCACTGGCCACGCGCTCGACGTAGCCCTTCGCGACCAGCTCATCCGCGACGCGCGTCATGTGCGTGCGCGACTGCACCAAGCTGTCGGACAGCGTCGACGGATTCACCCGGCCCTCCGGGGTCGAGTACAACATCATCAGCATTCCCCAGGCCGACGTCGAAACCCCCTGTGCGCCGAAGAAGCGCTCGAGATGGTCGACGAGCTGGCGCAGCACGTGGTACGCGAGACGGATGCGTACCACCCTGGCGAGCGGCATCTCCGGATGCCTGGCCCGGATGGCGTCGACGCCGCGCTCGAAGCGAGCTAGAACCCGGTTCATGATGGCGAACGTGATAATAACGTTGGTTATTATCCGCGCGCACGCCGGGGCGGTCAAGTGTCGGGACGCAGCGGCCGCCCCTGGGCGCAGTCCAAAGGCGCAGCGTGACAGTGGCAATGGGAAACGAACTGCAGGGACGCGGGCGCTTGACGCTCCCGGTACTATCGTGCCCGAGCGGCGCGCCTGCTGGCCGGCCGCTTCGTAGACGGGCTCAGCCGCGTCTCATCGAGTCGAAGAACTCGGCGTTGCTCTTGGTGGCTTTGATCTTGTCGAGCAGAAACTCCATCGCCTCGAGATCGTCCATGGGGTAGAGCAGCCGGCGCAGTATCCAGATTTTCTGCAAGATGTCTGGCTTGAGCAGCAGCTCCTCGCGCCGCGTACCGGAGCGATTGACGTTGATCGAGGGGTACAGGCGCTTTTCGGACATGCGGCGGTCCAGGTGGATCTCGAGGTTGCCGGTGCCCTTGAATTCCTCGTAGATCACATCGTCCATGCGCGAGCCGGTGTCGATCAGGGCCGTAGCGAGGATGGTGAGCGAGCCGCCCTCCTCGATATTGCGGGCGGCGCCGAAGAAGCGCTTTGGCCGCTGCAGCGCGTTGGAATCCACACCTCCGGTTAGCACCTTGCCGGAAGCCGGGACCACCGTGTTGTAGGCGCGCGCCAGACGCGTGATCGAGTCGAGCAGGATCACCACATCCTTCTTGTGCTCGATCAGACGCTTGGCCTTCTCCAGGACCATCTCGGCGACCTGCACATGGCGCGTCGCCGGCTCGTCGAACGTGGACGACACCACCTCGCCGCGCACCGAGCGCTGCATCTCGGTGACTTCCTCCGGGCGCTCATCGATGAGCAGCACGATCAACACGACCTCGGGATGATTCGACGTGACCGCATGGGCGATGTGTTGCAGCATCACCGTCTTGCCCGCCTTGGGAGGCGACACGATCAATCCGCGCTGCCCCTTGCCGATGGGAGCGATGATGTCGATGATGCGGCCGGTGAGGTTCTCTTCGGCCTTGATGTCGCGTTCCAGAGTGAAGGGGTCGGTGGGGTGGAGCGGGGTGAGGTTCTCGAACAGGATCTTGTTCTTGGCGTTCTCCGGCGGCTCGGAGTTGACCTTGTCCACCTTGACGAGCGCGAAGTAGCGCTCGCCATCCTTGGGGGTTCGGATCTCTCCCTCGATGGAGTCCCCGGTATGCAGGTTGAACCGGCGGATCTGCGAGGGGCTCACGTAGATGTCGTCCGGCCCCGCCAGGTACGACGTGTCGGGCGAGCGCAGGAACCCGAATCCGTCGGGCAGTACTTCCAGCGTTCCCTCGCCGTAGATGCTCTCGCCCCGCTTCGCCTGGTTCTTGAGCAGGGCAAAGATCAGGTCTTGCTTGCGAAGGCGGTTGGCGTTCTCGATCTCGTTGGCGTTTGCCATCTCCACGAGCTCGGTCACGTGGAGGTTCTTCAGGTCGGAAAGATGCATGGACGAAGGGCTATGCGACGCAAAAGGATGGCGACAGGGGAACGAAAGAAGACGGGGAGAAACCGGCGCCGATATCGGCTTGGCCCGCGCCCGCTGCAGCCTAGGCGCTGCCGGTGCCCGGTGATCCCGGGGCCGGCTTACCTATCATTGGATATCGGCGGGAGAGGTTAAAGTCTTTAGATGGTGCTGTCAATAAATGCGGTGAGCTGGGACTTGGAAACCGCCCCCACCTTGGTGGCTTCGACATTGCCGTTCTTGAAGATCATCAGGGTCGGGATGCCGCGAATCCCGTACCTCGGAGGGGTGCCCTGGTTCTCGTCGATGTTGAGCTTGGCCACCTTGAGGCGGCCGGCGTACTCCTGGGCCACCTCGTCCAGGATCGGTGCGATCATCTTGCACGGGCCGCACCACTCTGCCCAATAATCTACGAGCACCGGGACGGAGGACTGGAGCACTTCCGGCTCGAAGGTGTCGTCGGTTACGTAATGGATATGTTCGCTCATGATAGTTGCCACCTCGATGGAGGACGCGGAAACGGGGCGAAGTGCGGGGCGGCCGCGGGGCCGTGAGAGGCAGGAGTTGGGGGTATCCTAACCAAAAACAAGCCCGGTTGGAAGGCATGGCCCCCCTGCGGGCTTCCGCATGACGAGGCCGAGATTCATGTTTCTGCTAGACTTTCTAACGCCTTGCAGCGGGCGCTCAAGCGGGCTGCGGGCCGCCACACAGAGGAAATCCGCGCATGACCTACGTCGTCACCGAATCGTGCATCAAATGCAAGTACACCGACTGCGTGGATGTCTGCCCGGTAGACTGCTTTCGCGAGGGTCCGAATATGCTGGTGATCGACCCCGACGAGTGCATCGACTGCACGTTGTGCGTGGCCGAGTGCCCCGTGGAGGCGATCTTCGCCGAGGACGACGTGCCCAAAGACCAGCGCGAGTTCACGGCCCTGAACGCCGAGCTGGCCAAAGTTTGGCCGCCGATCACGGAGAAGATCGACGCCCCGGCGGACGCCGATGAATGGGCCAAGACCGAGGACAAGCGCCACCTCATCGAAAGGTGACGACCGGGCGTGCACCGGGAGCTGACGCAGCGCCTCGTTGAGGGCGCGACGGTAGTCACGCCCAACCGTCGGCTCGCCAGCGACCTCAAGCGGCGTTTTGACACCTCTCAGGTCGCCGCCGGGAAAGCGGCCTGGCCCACCGCTGACATCCTGCCATGGGACGCGTGGCTGGAGCGCACTTATGGTGAGCTCGCCCGCCTCGACGCCGGACAGCAGCTCCTGTCCGCGGCGCAGGAGTTGGCGGTCTGGCATCAGGCGATCGTCGATTCCCATTTCGCGCACTCCCTGCTGGACCCCGCCTCGACCGCACGGATAGCCCGCGAGGCCGCCACCATCCAGCGTGCCTGGCGGCTCGATGCGAGGGCATGGCGTGGCGGGCTGTCCGAGGACAACCGGGCGTTCCTGGGCTGGAGCAGATGCGTGGAGGAACGCTGCGCCGAGCGCGGGTGGCTGGATCATGCGCGCCTGGCCGATGCAGTAGCCGCTCGGATGCGCCTGGATCCCTCCTCGGCACCACGCGACCTCGTGCTGTACGGTTTCGACGAGCTCAACCCCCAGCAACGGGGTTTGGCTGGCGCCTGCCGTGCGGCGGGCACGCTCGTGGAAGAATGGCACCCGGCTGACCCGGCAGGACACACCGAACGCCGAAGCT
>Ga0335077_10000931_pt1 | contig 33670 bp, 35 predicted proteins | sample Lox_Sample_31_FD_207151 | JGI IMG/M metagenome (GOLD analysis project Ga0335077, IMG submission 207151) | Soil microbial communities from Loxahatchee National Wildlife Refuge, Florida, United States - Lox_Sample_3.1 | ecosystem: Environmental > Terrestrial > Soil > Wetlands | place: USA... | reverse complement strand
GGTTCACGACGACCCCGAGGCGGAGGCGGATGCGAACGTGTCGCGCGCCGACCGGCACCGTGGTCAGGAGCACGAGGGCCGGGTGATCGCCGGGCGCGGCGCGCTTCGGGGGCGCAGCGACGACGCGAAGGGTCGCCGCAGCGCCCGGCGCGAGGCGTAGCCGCCGCGGGCCGAGTCGCAGCCACTCGGCGGCGCCGCTCGCCGGCCGAACGCGCGGCAGGCCGCGCAGCGAGCGCGCGAAGCCCGCCCGCGAGACGTCGACGAGGAGCGCGCGCCGCCCCGGATTCCGCAGGATGATCGCGGCGCTCGCAGCTCCCTGCAGCGTCAGCCGCAGCGGGCTCGCGCTGAGCGCGATGCCCCGGGCGGCCGCGGCGCCGGGGAGAGGCGCCGCGGCCGCCAGGAGCGCCGCGGTGGCGAGCGCCCGTCTCACCGGCCGATCGCCGTGAACGTGAGCGTCGCCGTGTAGTGGCCGGAGGGGACGGCCGGCAGCGGCGCCACGAACCCCACGCTGGTCGCCCAGACGTCGCCTCCCGCCGCGCTCGGAGCGGACGTCGACCCGAGGAGCAGGTCGGCTGCGGGTGCGACGGGAACGGGTGCGAGAGCGGCGTCCGCAACGCCGATCCCGAGCGGCAGGTCGGCGGGCGCGAACGCCGTCCGGTGCACGCCGAGCGTGTAGCCAGCCGGGTCGTTGCTCGTGATGGTCACGTGCTCGGCGAGCGGCGCGGGAATCGTTCCCGGCACCGCGCCGGAGAAGCTGAGCGAGGGCTGGTCGAGCGAGATCGAGAGCAGCGGCTGGACGTCGACGGACACGGCGGCGTCGGCGGCCGACCCCGGCGCAGCCGAGGAGCAAGGCGCGACCGCTGCGGAGGAATCGAGGGGGTCGGGCGCGGCCGTCGCGAAGTCCGAGCCGTTGTCGTCGGCGTCGGTGCAGCCGGCGCCGGCACGGACGAGGGCCGTCGTCGCGCTCGGCGCCGCTGCGGCCGCGCTGCCTTCGTAGTCGCTCGCAGTGCCGTACCCGACCAGATCCTCTACACCCGCCACTCCCGAGCAGCTGCCGGCGGATGCACCGCAGGCGAGCGGGTCGGCGTTCGAGACGACGGCGACCTTGCCGCCCGAGACGGCGAGGTTCGAGCTGCCGGTCGCGTCCGGCGCGGGCAGCGCCGCTCCGGCCGTCCCGCCCGAAGCGAGCTCGACGAGGTAGTGCCCACCCGCCGAAATCGAGCCCGAAAGCGGCGTCGACTGCCACGACGTGCCGCCGGCGGTGGCGTACTGGAGCGTCCATCCGTCGACGGCGACCGCGCCGCCGCCACGGTTGAACAGCTCGACGTAGTCGTTCGCGTAGGAGGCGCCGCTGTTGCCGCCGGCGGCGAACAGCTCGCCGACGACGACGCTGCCTGCGCCGCTGCCGCGGGCCGAGGCGGCGGCGAGGGGAAGAGCGAGGATCGAGAGCAGGACGAGCAAGCACGTGCGCTTCATGAGAGCTCCGTTCCGAGAGGACTGGTCGCCCTCCTTGCTACCGCGCAGCCTCGCGTCGCGACAGTGTCCGTCGGGGATTCGGCACGAAGCCGCGACGCCTCGGGATACATTCACGGCATGGAGGCCCTCGAACACGCGAGGCACGTGGCGGCGGAGTGGGACGAGCGGCTGCGCGCCGATCTCCCGCCCGAGCTCGAGATCTTCGATGCGCACACGCACCTCGGCACCGACATCGACGGCATGGTCGGCCGCTACGAGGAGCTCGAGGCGACGATGGATCGCTACGGCGTGTCTCGCGCGTTCGTGTTCTGCCTCGACGAGCCCGACCGGCATCCGGGCTTCCGGGCCGGGAACGACCGGACGCTCGGGTTCGCCGCGCAGTCGGACGGAAGGCTGATCCCGTTCGTGCGACTCGCGCTCGACGAAGGGCCGATCGAGGAGGCGGAGCGCTGCCTCGACCTCGGCGCACGCGGGATCAAGCTCCACCCGCGGGCGCAGAAGTTCCTGCTCGACGACGAGCGGCTCGCGCCGGTGTTCGCGCTCGCGGCCGAGCGCGGCGTGCCGATTCTCGTTCACGCCGGACGCGGACTGCCGCCCATCGCGGCCGAGCTCGAGCGCCTCGTCGACACGAACCCCGGGACGCAGCTGATCCTCGCGCATGCGGGCATCGCCGACCTCGCCAACCTCGCGCACCGCTTCGCGGGCAAGCGCGGCGTCTTCTTCGACACGAGCGTCTGGAGCGCGATCGACCTGCTCGGGCTCCTGCGGCTCGTCCCGCCGGAGCAGATCGTCTACGCCTCGGACTACCCCTACGGCCAGCAGCCCGGCTCGCTGCTCCTGTCGCTCCGCGTGGCGCGCGTCGCGGGATTCGACGACGACCAGCTGCGCGGGATGTTCGCCGGCGCCGCGAACCGCATCGCGGACGGCGAGGAGCCGGTCGAGCCGTCGCAGCCGCAGGGCCACGATGTCCTCGAGCAGCCGCTCGCGCAGGCGCGTATCCACCAGTACCTCTCGATGGCGATGCCCCTCCTCTTCATCCGCCAGCCCGACGCATTCGGCGCTCTCGGGCTCGCGCTCAACGCGACCGAGGAGCCGAACGGCTCCCACCGCAGCGAGCTCGAGCGGATCCGCGAGCTCCTGCTCGTCGCGCGCGACCTGTGGCGCACGCTGCCCGAGGCGGAGGACGACACGGAGGTCCGCACCGTCGCGCGCACCGCCGTCCGGCTGATCCAGATGGCCGACACCCTGGCGGTGACGTCCGCATGAGCGAGCTCCGCCTGACCGTCAACGGCGAGGAGCACGTCCTCGACGTGCCCGTGGGCGCCGGCCTCGCGCACGTCCTCCGCGACGAGCTCGGCCTGACCGGGACGAAGATCGCGTGCAACGAGGGCCACTGCGGCGCGTGCACCGTCCAGGTCGACGGCGTGCCGCGCCTCTCGTGCATCACGCTCGCACACGCGGTCGAGGGCGCGGTGACGACGATCGAGGGGCTGCGGCAGCACCCGCTCGTCGACGCATTCACCCGCTGCGACGCGGTGCAGTGCGGCTTCTGCACGCCGGGACAGGTGGTCTCGGCCGCCGCCCTCGTCGCCGCCAACCCGAGCCCGAGCCGCGAGGAGATACGACATGCGATGGCCGGGAACATCTGCCGCTGCGGCACGTATCCGAAGATCGAGGAGGCGATTCTGACGTGGCGCGACTGATCCGCACCGAGAAGGAGGTCGAAGGACGCTACGAGGAGGTCTGGCTCGTCGTCGAGGAGGACCCCCTGACGCAGTGGCCCGCCGGCCCGCTCTCCGTCGTCGGCCGGCCCGCCGAGCGCAAGGACGCGCCCGAGAGGGTGCGCGGCGAGGCGCGCTTCACGGCCGACGTGCGGCTGCCGGGCATGCTCCACGCGGCCGTCCTTCGCTCCCCCCACGCCCACGCGCGCGTCGAGCGGATCGATCTTGCGCCCGCGCTCGCGCTTCCCGGAGTGCGGGCCGCGATCGGGCCGGGCGAGGCGAGCGGCCTCGAGGAAGAGGCGGGCTACGCCGGCGCCGCGGTCGCCGCAGTCGCGGCCGACACCTTCGCCCAGGCGCGGGCGGCGGTTGCGGCGATCGACGTCGAGTGGGAGGCGCTCGAGGCGATGCTCGACCCCGACGAGGCTGTCCGCCGCGGGCTCTTCACCGCCGAGCCGCGCCGCGACGAGCGCGGCGACGTGGAGCGCGCGCTCGCCGAGGCGGACGCGGTCGTCGAGGCGACGTACCGCACCCAGAGCGTCCTCCACAACGCGATGGAGACCCACCAGGCGGTCTGCGAGTGGGTCGGCGACACGCTCCACGTCTACATCTCGACGCAGTTCATCTGGGGCGTGCGCCAGGAGATCGCGGACGCGCTCGGCCTGCCGCAGGACAAGGTGCGCGTCGTCTGCGAGTTCATGGGCGGCGGCTTCGGCTCGAAGAACTCGCCCGACGAGTACACGTTCGTCGCCGCCGAGCTCGCGAAGCGGACGGGCCGGCCGGTGCGCTGCGCGCTCACGCGGCCGGAGGAGCACACCTCCGCGGGCAATCGGAACCCGACGATCCAGCGGCTCCGCGCCGGCGCGCGCAGCGACGGGACGATCGTCGCGCTCGACGGCGAGTTCACGAACGCGGTCGGCTGGTCCGGCTGGAACGCCCCGACCGAGGGGCCGATGCGGATGCTCTACGCGTGCGACAACGTCCGCACGGTCACATACGGGGCGCAGGTGAACACGCCGCCGATGAAGGCATTCCGTGCGCCGGGGTTCGTCGAAGGGACGTTCGGGCTCGAGTGCCTGATCGACGAGCTCGCGGCGAAGCTCGACGTCGACCCGCTCGAGCTGCGCCGGCTCAACTACGCCGACTCGAACGAGGGGACGCCGTTCTCCTCGAAGAACCTCGAGGAGTGCTACCGTCGCGCCGCGCCGCACTGGGAGCGGCGGCACGAGGTGCGGGCCCGCTCGGACGGGCCGTGGAAGCACGGCGTCGGGATGGCGAGCCAGATCTGGTACGGCGGCGGCGGGCCTCCGTCCTACGCCTGGGTGCGGATCGGCTCGGACGGCCGCGCCACGGTGATCACGGCGATGCAGGACATCGGCACGGGTACCCGCACGGCGATGGCGCAGATCGCGGCAGAGGAGCTGCGGCTGCCGCTCGACCGCGTCGACGTCGTCCTCGGCGACTCGGCCCGCGGGCCGTACGCCTCGATCTCGGCCGGCTCGTCGACGACGCCGTCGATGGGCCCGGCCGTCCGTGCGGCCGCGGCCGACGCGCGGGAGCAGATCGAGGACATCGCCGAGCAGCGAGGCCTGCCGAGGGACGCGCCCGTCGAGGAGGTCGTCGACCTGCTCGAGGACGCGCAGATCCTCGGCAGGGGAGCGCGCGGGCCGAACCCGACCGGGATGAGCGTGCTGACGTTCGGCGTCCACGTCGTCGAGGTCGCGGTCGACGTCGAGACCGGCGAGGTGGTCGTCGAGCGCGTGGCGGCGATCCACGACGTCGGCCGGATCGTCAATCCGCTGGGGGCGTCGAGCCAGGTCGAGGGCGGGATCATCCAGGGAGTCGGGCACACGCTCTCGGAGCAGCGGCTGCTCGACCCGGCGACCGGGCGCGTCCTCACGACCTCGCTCGACGCGTACCGGATGCCGACGATCGCCGACGTCCCCGAGATCCTGTGCGAGTTCGTCGACCGGCCCGACGAGCACCTGACGAACCTCGGGTCGAAGGGGCTCGGCGAGCCGCCGATCGTCCCGGTCGCCGCCGCGATCGCGAACGCGATCCGCGACGCGACGGGAGCCGACGTGCGCGAGCTGCCGATCTCGCGCGAGGAGATGCTGCGCGCGCTCGAAGCGGCGAGGCGGAAGGAACGGCGTGGAGCTCCTGCGGCCGTCTAGCGTCGAGGAGCTCGACGGCGGGGTCTTCCTGCACGGCGGGACGGAGGTCGTGCCGCTCGTCCGCGAGGGGCTGCTGCGAGCGGATCGGCTCGTCGACGTGCGGGGCGTCGTCCCGCGGGGAGTCGACGGCGCGGTGATCGGAGCCGGCACCACGCTGGGCCAGCTCGAGGTCGAGCCGGCGATCCCGGACGCGCTGCGGGAGGCGTGCCGGCTCGCCGCCTCGCCGCAGCTGCGCAATATGAGCTCGGTCGGCGGCAACCTCCTCCAGTCCACCCGCTGCTGGTACTGGCGGCTCGGCTATCCGTGCCGCCTCCACGGCGGCGACATCTGCCACGCGCGCGAGGGCGAGCACCGTGAGCACGCGATCCTCGCCAACGGCTTCTGCGCGTCGGCCCACCCCTCCGACGTCGCGGCGGCTCTCGTCTCCCTCGGCTCGAGGCTGAGGACGACGCGGCGCGAGCTGGCGGTCGAGGAGCTGTACCGGCTGCCGGACGAGAGCGACCCGCGGACGATGACGCTCGAGAACGGCGAGCTCATCCTCGAGCTCGAGCTGGCGCCGGTGGAGGCGAGCGTCTACCTGAAGGCGATGGACCGCAAGCGCTGGTCGTTCCCGCAGGTCGGCGTCGCGGCGGCGCGGCTGAGCGACGGGACGGTGCGGCTCGCGCTCGCCGGCGTGGCTCCGATCCCGTGGCTCCTCGACGGCGAGGCGGCGCCCGGCGAGGCACTCGACGCGGCGACGCCGCTCCCCCGGACGGAGTGGAAGGTGCCGCTCGCCCGCGCCCTCGTTCGCCGCGCCCTCGCCACCCTCGGCTAGACACGTCGAGATCAGCCACGTCCGGTAGCTGCTACCGAACGTGGCTGATCGAGCCGTGGCCGCCGGGACGCACGACCGCACTCTTCGCATGGTTATGCGGAGGTGGTTGTCCCGGCCGGACCCGTCTGGTACCTGCTACCGGACATGGCCGTTTACGCCGTCATCCTTGCGGCGGGCGCGTCGTCGCGCTACGGGGCGAGCCCACCGAAGCAGCAGGTCCACCTGGCCTCCGTGGTCGCGGCGCTGGAGGCGTCGAGCGTGGCCGAGATCGTCGTCGTCAGCGGCGCGCACGAGGTCGAGTGCGACGCCCGCATCGTCCGCTGCCCCGAGTGGGAACGCGGCCCGGGCGCCTCGCTGCGCTCCGGCCTGGCCGCGCTGCCGGACGAAGCCGAGGCGGCGATCGTCGTCCTCGCCGACGGCCCCGACCTCGACCCGCGCGCGATCGATCGCGTCGCCGCCTCGTGGCATGCCGATGGCGGCGACGTCGTCGCCGCGAGCTACGGCGGCGTCCGCCTCCATCCCGTGCTCCTCGCCCGCGCAGCCTGGCCGCGCATCCCCGACGAGGGAGCGCGCACGCTCGAGGCGCGCCTGGTCCCGTGCGACGACCTGACGCCGCCCGGAGACGTCGACGAGCCGCCTACTCGAGCGGGATCCTGAGGGCGGAGAGCTTCAGCCGCAGCTCGGGCGGCATCTGCTCCGCGGCCGCCTGCCGCACGTACACGCGCAGGCTCTCCTCGAAGCGATAGCGGCGCCGGCAGTACTCGCACGCGTCGAGATGCGCCTCCGCCTCGACCATCTCGTCGTCGGTGAGGATGCGGTCGAGGTACGGCTGCATCATCTCCTCGCAGTGCGCGCAGGGGTCTTTCATGAACCCTCCTCGACCGCCGACTCGGCGAGCTCGCGCTTCAGGATCCGCCGCCCCCGGTGCAGCCGCGACATCACGGTGCCCACCGGGATGTCGAGAATCTGAGCGGCGTCCGCATAGCTGAAGTCGCCGATGTCGACGAGCACCACGACGTCGCGGAAGTCGTGCGGGACGGCCGAGAGCGCCGTGACGATGTCGTCCTGCGAGAGCCGCTCGACGACCCGCTCCTCGTCCGGCACGCCGTCGCCGCTGTCGGCGAGCCGGTCGTAGAGGAAGTAGTCGTTCGCCTCGAGCGCCTGCATCTGCGGCGCCCGCTGGTTCCGCCGGCCGCGGTCGATGTTGAGATTCGTGAGGATCCGCAGCAGCCACGCGCGAAGGTTCGTACCCGGCTGGAACGACCGCCAGCTCCGGAAGGCCCGGGCATACGTCTCCTGGACGAGATCCTCGGCCTCCTCGCGCGAGCCGGCGAGATGGCGGGCGACGCGGTACACCTGGTCGGAGAGCGCGAGGGCATCCTCTTCGAACCGGACGCGGTCCCGCGCCTCGGCTGCGAGCCGCTGCGCGTCCTCCGACTCTGCCACGCGGTCAACCGTACCAGTGCCCTCACATGGACCCGAACGCCCGCAGGGTCGATCGTATTCCGGACGGCCCGGCCGGCTAGACGGCCGCCAGCTCCGGGAAGCCGGCCTTCGCGAGCCGCTCGACGAGGGCGTCGCGGCTCGTCCGCTCGTCGTCCCACGCGAGCGTGACCTGGCCGAGGAGGTTCGCATTCGCCGCCTCGAGCCCTTCATGCCCCTCGAGCGCGGCGCCGAGGCGCATCACGCAGCGCTCGCACCGCACGCCGTTCACCTGGATCGTGTCCGACCGGGTCGCCATCGGGTCAGCCTACCGTCCGCGCCGCGATCTCCCGCAGCGCCCCCGCCGGTCCGAGCTCGAGCTGCCGCTCGGCCTCGGGTCCCCCGCCCTTGCGTGCCGCGCGCTCGCGCGCCGCCGCGTACTCGTCGCGGTCGAACGGCTCCGCCCTTCCGGCCGCAGCCGCCTCCCGGACGAGCCGCTGCACCTCGGCGGCGAGATCCGCCGCCCGCGCGACCGACGTGGGCTGGTCGAGCACGCGAACCTCGAGCGTCCCGTACTCGGGCCTCGGCCACGCGTCCCAGTGGCGACGCGTGTTGTCGCCGCGGCTCGCGGCCTGCCAGTCGTCCCAGTCGCGGAGGACGGGCGGCGTCCCGCCGGTCGGCATCTCGAGCAGGATCTGCGCCCGGATCGAGCGCCAGCCGCTCTCCTCGCCCTGCCAGAACGGCGAGTTCGCGGCGGCGGCGAGCAGCCCGGGCAGGCTCGGCACGATCCCCTCGAACGCACGCAGGCAGGTCTCGGGATCGGGCAGCGAGACGTGGACGTGGAGCCCGCAGACGACCTGCCGGTGGAGCCCCGGCCCAAGCTCGGCTCTCATCCTCCGGTAGCGGTCGACCGGGACGATCGGAACGGCACCGCGCGCCGTCGGATGCGAGCCGACCGCGAGCACCGCGAGCCCGTGCTCGGCTGCCCGCTCGGCCACCTCGCCGCGCAGCGCGCGGAGCTCGGCCTCCGCCTCCGCAGACGTCTCGACGATTCCGGTCGCGACCTCGACGAACGACTCGAACAGCTCCGGCTTGATCCGCTCCGTCGCCTCGCCGAAGACGCGCGAGTAGCCGTCGCGCGCGGGCTCGAGCGTCTCGGCGTCGACGAGCATCAGCTCCTCCTCGACGCCGAGCCACCAGGCCGGCGCCGAGCCGAAGTTCGAGATCACCTCCCGCGGACGCCGTGCACGGGCCGGCCGGCCGCCTCCCACGCGTAGTACGACGCGCTCGGCCCGAAGCCCGACTCGTACTCGATGACGCGCGGGTTCCGGCCGACCTCCTTCGCCCGCTGCGCGTGGCGGAGGAGGTTGGGGTCGTCGCGCTCCTCCCAGACGAGCACGAGATGCGCGGCGGTCATGAACTCGGCCACGAAGACGCAGCCGGGAGCAGGGCACGGAAACGGATCGGTGCGGACGCAGAACCACCCGATGTGCTCGCTTCCGTCCTCACGCCAGAGCTCTTCGTCCGCGACCAGGTCCTGCTCGACGATCCCGGCGCCGCCGGCGTGGATCTCCTCCCGCCGCTCCACGCGGCAACGGTAGCGACAGCTTCACGGCGGTCGCTGCCCACCACGCTCCGCCTCCGGCGGATCGCGCTCCTGCACCATCCGGGTAGCCCGGTTCGGGGACGGGGAAACCTCGGGAAACCGCCGTGAACAGCCGTATCGCGCAGGTCGCCTCGGACGTTGCGATGGATCGCCGGTTTACACGGGCGCCGCGACCGGAAAGACTTCGAGGATGGCCCTCTCGAAGCTCCTCGAGTCCTGGCCTGCGTTCCGCCAGCTTCGCGAGGGAGATCCGTTCGGACTCGGGCGGGCGGTGCGGTCGCCGCGCTCGCAGCGCCTCGTGCCGCGCATCGACGAGGCGGAGCACGTCGTCCAGTCGGTCTGCCCGTACTGCGCGGTCGGCTGCGGGCAGCTGATCTACGTCTCCGGAGGCGAGGTCACGCACATCGAGGGCGACCCGGCGTCGCCGATCTCCCGGGGCCGGCTGTGCCCCAAGGGCCAGGCCTCGAAGAGCTACGTGCAGAGCCCGCTGCGCGAGTACAGGGTCAAGTACCGGCGGCCGTACGGCACCGAGTGGGAGGAGCTCTCGCTCGACGACGCGATGGACATGATCGCGGAGCGGATCATCCGCACCCGTGCGGAGACCTGGCGGAGGCGGACCCCGGGCGGCGCGCCGGCCAACCGCACCATGGCCATCGGGAACCTCGGCGGCGCCACCCAGGACAACGAGGAGAACTACCTGATCAAGAAGCTGATGGTGGGCCTCGGGATCGTCCAGGTCGAGAACCAGGCGCGTATATGACACAGCTCCACGGTGCCCGGTCTGGGCACCTCGTTCGGACGAGGCGGGGCCACCACCTTCCAGCAGGACCTGCAGAACGCCGACTGCATCCTGATCATGGGCTCGAACATGGCCGAGAACCACCCGGTCGGCTTCCAGTGGGTGATGGAGGCCAGGGAGCGCGGCGCGAAGGTCATCCACGTCGACCCGCGGTTCACGCGGACGAGCGCGATGGCGACGAAGCACGTCGGGATCCGGGCGGGGAGCGACATCGCCTTCCTCGGCGGCATCGCGAGCTACCTCCTCGAGAACGACCTCTACTTCCGCGAGTACGTCGAGCGCTACACGAACGCGCCGGTGATCATCGACGAGCGCTTCGTCGACACCGAAGAGGGCGACGGGGTCTTTTCCGGCTGGGATCCCGAGGTCGGCCGCTACGACATCGAGTCGTGGCGCTACGAGGGGATGAAGGTCCACGGCGCCGCCGGGCAGCGGGGCGAGGGCTTCGCGGCGAGCGGCGAGCAGTCCGGCGAGGGCGCCGCCGGCGGCGGGCTGCGGCACGGCGAGCCGCCGGCGGAGGACCCGTCGCTCCAGCATCCGCGCTGCGTCCTCCAGATCCTCAAGCGCCACTACCGGCGCTACACGCCGGAGCTCGTCGCCGAGACGTGCGGCTGCACCGCCTCGGACTTCCTCGAGGTGTGCCGGACGCTCGCCGAGAACTCGGGCCGGGAGCGGACGAGCGCCTTCTGCTACGCGGTCGGGTGGACGCAGCACACCGTCGGCGTCCAGACCATCCGCACGGCCGCGATCGTCCAGCAGCTGCTGGGGAACATCGGCCGCCCGGGCGGCGGAATCCTCGCGCTGCGCGGCCACGCGTCGATCCAGGGCTCCACCGACATCCCGACGCTCTACAACATCCTTCCCGGCTACCTGCCGATGCCGCACACGCTGAGCTACCCGACGTTCAGCAGCTTCGTCGCGGCGAACACGGCTCCGACGGGCTGGTGGGGATACTTCGAGTCGTACTGGGTGAGCCTGATGAAGGCGTACTTCGGCGAGCACGCCACGGCCGAGAACGACTGGCTGTTCGAGCAGCTGCCGCGAGTGGACAGCGACAACTCCGCCTACTTCACCGTCCGCCAGATGCTCGAGGGAGAGGTGAAGGGCTACATCATCGCGGGCGAGAACCCGGCGGTCGGGAACGCGAACGGCAGGGCGCACCGGCTCGGGCTCGCGAAGCTCGACTGGCTCGTCGTACGCGACGTCGTCGAGATCGAGTCGGCGTCGTTCTGGTACGACAGCCCGGAGGTCGAGTCGGGCGAGTTGGAACCAGGCCGGATCCCGACGGAGGTCTTCTTCCTGCCGGCCGCGACGCACACCGAGAAGGACGGCTCGTTCACGAACACGCAGCGGCTGCTGCAGTGGCACGCGCAGGCGGTCGAGCCGAAGGAGGACTGCCGCTCGGAGCTCTGGTTCTACTTCCACCTCGGACGGCTGATCAAGCAGAAGCTCGCGGACTCGGAGGAGGAGCGGGACACGCTGATCAAGGCGTTGCGCTGGGACTACCCGACGCACTCGGCGATCGAGGAACCCGACGCCGAGTCGGTGCTGCAGGAGGTCAACGGCCGGGAGATCGAGAGCGGCGAGCTCCTCTCCGGCTTTCCCCGGCTGAAGAAGGACGGCTCGACGCTCTGCGGCTGCTGGATCTACTGCGGTTGCTTCGCGGACGGGATCAACCAGACGGCGCGCAAGAAGCCGCACTCAGAGCAGGAGAGCTACGTCGCGCCGGAGTGGGCGTGGGCGTGGCCTGCGAATCGCCGGATCATCTACAACCGGGCCTCCGCCGACCCCGACGGCAAGCCGTGGTCGGAACGGAAGCGGTACGTGTGGTGGGACGCCGAGCAGGGCCGCTGGACCGGTCTCGACACGCCGGACTTCAAGGCCGACAAGGACCCCCGGTACGTGCCTCCCGACGGCGCGACCGCGGACGACGCCATCGCCGGCGACCACCCGTTCATCATGCAGGCGGACGGGCGCGCCTGGCTCTACGTCCCCCAGGGTCTCGAGGACGGCCCGCTGCCGACGCACTACGAGCCGCACGAGTCGCCCTTCGGCAACCCGCTCTACTCGCAGCGCGCGAACCCGCGCCGCCAGCAGTACAAGGGCCTCGCCGAGGATCCGTACAACCCGGTCGACGGCGAGCCCGGCGCCGAGGTCTATCCGTACGTCGTTACGACCTACCGCGTGACCGAGCACCACACGGCCGGCGGGATGACGCGCTCGATCCCCTACCTCGCCGAGCTGCAGCCGGAGATGTTCTGCGAGGTCCACCCCGATCTCGCGCGGGAGGTCGGCCTCGACCACGGCGGCTGGGCGACGATCTACACTTCGCGCTCGGCGATCGAGGCGCGCGTCCTCGTCACCGACCGGATGCGGCCGGCGCGGACGAAGGACGGCCGGACGGTGCACCAGGTCGGCCTGCCCTACCACTGGGGGAGCAAGGGCCTCGTCACCGGCGACTCGGCGAACGATCTCGCCCACATGGCGCTCGACCCGAACGTCCACATCCAGGAGGTCAAGGCGTTCACGTGCGGGATCAAGCCCGGCCGCCGGCCGCGGGGAGCCGCGCTGCCCCGCTTCGTCGCCGAGCTCCGCGAGCAGGCGCACTCGAGGCGCGAAGCGGATCCGCACGTCGAGCCCGAGGAAGCCAGGAAGACCACGTGAGCATCCTCGAGACGGCCCGGCCGGACGGTTGGGAGTCGTACGGCGACGAGCAGAAGGAGCGCGTCGGCTTCTTCACCGACACGTCCGTCTGCATCGGGTGCAAGGCGTGCGAGGTCGCCTGCAAGGAATGGAACCTGATCCCAGACGACGGCCACGTCTGGACCGGGAACTCGTACGACCACACGTCGCAGCTCGGCGCGAACTCGTGGCGCCATGTCGCCTTCATCGAGCAGCGCAAGCCCTTGCGGGGAGACGACGGCGGCGACGCGCTGCGCTGGCTCATGTCCTCGGACGTCTGCAAGCACTGCACGCACGCCGCCTGCCTCGACGTCTGCCCGACGGGCTCGCTCTTCCGCACCGAGTTCGGGACGGTCGTCGTCCAGCAGGACATCTGCAACGGCTGCGGCTACTGCGTCCCCGCCTGTCCGTTCGGCGTCCTCGACAGGCGCCATCTCGCGCCGGCTCCCGACCTGCCGGCCTTCACGAAGAAGGACGGCCGGGTCTGGAAGTGCACCCTCTGCTACGACCGGCTCAAGGGCGGGCACGAGCCCGCGTGCGCGAAGGCCTGCCCGACGAAGTCGATCCAGTTCGGGCCGCTCGACGAGCTGCGCGAGCGCGCGGACGCCCGGCTCGAGAAGCTCGACGCCGAGGGCTGGAACGGCGCCCAGCTGTACGGCCGCGACCCGGACGACGGCGTCGGCGGCTTCGGCGCCTTCTTCCTCCTGCTCGACGACCCCGAGGTCTACGGGCTGCCGCCGGACCCGGTCGTGACGACCCGCGACCTGCCGGCGCTCTGGGGGAACATGGTCGCCGCCGCAACCGCCCTCGTCGGCGGGATCGCGCTGCTCACGCTGCTGGGAGGGAGGCGATGAGCGCGTCGCCGAACGGCTCGATCACCGCGCTCGGCAGCGAGATGCGCTCGTACTACGGCCGGCCGGTGATCAAGGAGCCGGTGTGGACGTGGGAGATCCCGACCTACTTCTTCACCGGCGGGCTCGCGGGGGCATCGGCCGTCCTCTCGAGCTCGGCGAGACTCACGGGAAACGAGAAGCTCGCGCGGACGGCCCTGTACGTCGGGGCGGTCGCCGACCTCGTGTCGCCGGCGCTGCTCATCTCCGACCTCGGCCGGCCCGAGCGCTTCCACCACATGCTGCGCGTCGTCAAGGTCACCTCGCCGATGAACGTCGGCTCGTGGGTGCTGCTCGTGAGCGGCGGCGCCTCGAACACGGCCGCCGTGCTCGAGCTGCTCGAGTGGCTGAGGCCCGTGAAGGCAGCCGCGGAGGCGGTCTCCACGCTCGCCGGCCCGCTCCTCGCGACCTACACGGGCGTCCTCGTCGCGAACACCGCCGTGCCGGTGTGGCACGAGGGACGCCGCGAGCTGCCCTGGATCTTCGGTGCGAGCGCCGCCGCGAGCGCGGGCGCGGCGGCATGTCTCTTCCTCCACCCGCGCGAGGCCGGGCCGGCGAGGCGGGTGGCGATCGCCGGCGTACTCGCCGAGGGGGCGCTGATGCAGGCGATGGAGCTGCGGCTCGGGACGGTCGGCGAGGTCTACCGCCAGGGAGCCGCGGGCAAGCTCGCCCGGGCGGCGAAGGGGCTCGCAACGGCGGGCGCGATGCTGCTCTGGAAGCGGGGGCGGAAGAGTCGCGCGGCCGCTGTGGCAGGCGGCGCGCTCGTCTGCGCCGGGGAGCTCTGCCTGCGCTGGGCGGTCTTCGAAGCGGGGAAGCAATCGGCGCGCGACCCGAAGTACGTCGTCGAAACGCAGCGCACGCGTGCCGAGCGGCACGGAACGAGGGCGACGACGAAGCCTGGTCAAGGGCGGGGGCCCGCGACGCGCGGCGCGTGACCGACGGCCCGCTCTAAGATCGAGCTATGGAGCAGCTGCGCGTCGGCGACGAGAGGTACGGGTTGCACAGGCTCGACGCGAGCGCTGCGCGCCTCCCCTACACGCTGCGGATCCTGCTCGAGAACGTCCTCCGAAACGGGAGCGAGGCAGAGGTCGAGGCGGTCGCGGGCTGGGTCGTCGACGCCGAGCCGTCGCACGAGGTCTCCTTCGTCCCGGGTCGGGTGCTCCTGCAGGATTTCACCGGCGTCCCGGCCGTCGTCGACCTCGCGGCGATGCGCGACGCTATGCGGGACCAGGGCGGCGACCCGGAGAAGATCAACCCGCTGATCCCGGCCGAGCTCGTGATCGACCACTCCGTCCAGGTGGACGAGTTCGCGTCGCGGCTCGCGATCGAGCGGAACGTCGAGCTCGAGTTCGAGCGCAACCGTGAGCGCTACGCCTTCCTCCGCTGGGGCCAGAGCGCGTTCGACAACTTCAAGGTCGTGCCGCCGAACACGGGCATCGTCCACCAGATCAACCTCGAGTACCTCGCACGCGTCGTCGAGGTGCGCGACGGCGTCGCCTTCCCCGACACGCTCGTCGGCACCGACTCGCACACGACGATGGTGAACGGCCTCGGCGTGCTGGGCTGGGGCGTCGGCGGGATCGAGGCCGAGGCGGCGATGCTCGGCGAGGCGCTCTCGATGCTCGTGCCGCAAGTGGTCGGCTTCCGGCTCACGGGCGGGCTGCAGGAGGGCGCGACCGCGACCGACCTCGTGCTCACGGTCACCGAGATCCTCCGCCGCACCGGCGTCGTCGGCAAGTTCGTCGAGTACTTCGGCCCCGGCGTCGGCTCGCTCGCGCTCGCCGACCGCGCGACGCTCGGGAACATGAGCCCGGAGTACGGCGCGACGTGCGGCTTCTTCCCGGTCGACGACGTCACGCTCGCGTACCTGCGGCTGACCGGCCGCAGCGAGGAGCGGATCGCGCTCGTCGAGGCGTACTGCAAGGAGAACCTGCTCTGGCACGAGCCCGAGGAGCATCCGGAGTACTCGCAGGTGGTCGAGCTCGATCTCGGCGACGTCGAGCCGTCGCTCGCCGGGCCGCGGCGCCCGCAGGATCGCGTCCCGCTCGCGCGCGCGAAGGAGGCGTTCGTCGAGTCGCTCGACACGTTCGGGGTGGAGTACACGAATGGGACGTACGACAAGGAGATTGCCGACTCGTTCCCGGCGAGCGACCCGCCGACGGGCGACGGCGTGGGCGACGCCGACCCCGTCCCCGCCCACACGGCCGCCCTCGAGAAGAAACGCGTCGCCGTCGAGGGCGAGGAGTACGCGCTCGAGCACGGCTCGGTCGTGATCGCCGCGATCACGTCCTGCACGAACACGTCGAACCCGTCGGTGATGGTCGCGGCCGGCCTGCTCGCGCGGAACGCGGTCGAGCGCGGGCTGACGCGCCGGCCGTGGGTCAAGTCCTCGCTCGCGCCGGGCTCGAAGGTCGTGAGCGAGTACTACCGGGCGTCGGGGCTCGACGGCTACCTCGACGAGCTCGGCTTCAACACTGTCGGCTACGGCTGCACGACGTGCATCGGGAACTCCGGGCCGCTGGCCGAGCCGATCGCGGCCGCCGTGAACGAGGGCGAGCTCGTCGTGTGCGCCGTCCTCTCGGGCAATCGCAACTTCGAGGCGCGGATCCACGGCGACGTGAAGGCGAACTACCTCGCCTCGCCGCCGCTCGTCGTCGCGTACGCGCTCGCCGGCCGCATGGACGTCGACCTGCTCGAGGAGCCGCTCGGGCAGGCGCCGGACGGGGCGGACGTCTTCCTCCGCGACATCTGGCCGAGCCGCGAGGAGATCGACGCCGTGATCGGGGAGTCGGTGCGCGGGGAGATGTACGAGGACGTCTACTCGGATGTGTTCGGCGGAGACGAGCGCTGGCGCTCGCTCGAGACGCCGGAGGGCGAGCTCTACGCCTGGGATCCCGACTCGACCTACGTCCGCCTGCCGCCGTACTTCGAGGGCATGCCGCGCGAGCCGTTGCCGGTCGACGACGTCGAGGGCGCACGCTGCCTCGTGATGGTCGGCGACTCGGTCACGACCGACCACATCTCGCCGGCGGGAGCGATCCGCCCCGACTCGCCGGCCGGGCGGTATCTCGTCGAGCACGGCGTCGAGCGGCGCGCCTTCAACTCGTACGGCTCGCGCCGCGGCAACCACGAGGTCATGGCGCGGGGCACGTTCGCGAACGTGCGGCTCAAGAACCTGCTCGTCCCCGGCAGCGAAGGCACGTGGACGGTGCACCTGCCCGACGGCGAGGAAGGGACGATCTACGACGTCGCCGAGCGCTACCGCGCCGAGGGCGTCCCGACGATCGTGCTCGCCGGCAAGGAGTACGGCTCGGGCTCCTCGCGCGACTGGGCCGCGAAGGGGCCGAACCTGCTCGGCGTCCGTGCGGTGATCGCGGACTCGTACGAGCGGATCCACCGCTCGAACCTGCTGATGATGGGCATCCTGCCGCTCCAGTTCATGCCGGGCGAGTCGCCGGCGTCGCTCGGGCTGAGCGGCCGCGAGGAGTTCTCCATCGTCGGCGTCGACGGCGGCGATGCGGAGGAGGTGACCGTGCGCGCCGACGAGAGGGAGTTCCGGGCACGCGTGCGGCTCGACACGCCGCGCGAGCGGGAGTATCTCCGCCACGGCGGCATCCTCCGCTTCGTCCTGCGACGACTGCTCGCCGAGGGCTAGGAGACCGTCGCGGACAGGCCTCTTCTCGTCGTCGTCCAGGGGCCGCCGGCCGCCGGCAAGACGACGATCGCGCGCGCAATCGCCGCCGATCTTCGGCTTGCGCTGGTCGAGAAGGACACGGTCAAGGAGGCGCTCTTCGACGGGATCGGCACCGGCGACCTCGAGTGGTCGCAGCGGCTCGGGGCAGGGACGTACCTCGCCATGCTCGGAATCGCGGAGCAGTCGGTCGCGGCCGGCGGGAGCCTCGTCCTCGAGGCGAACTTCGTCCGCGGCAGCGAGTTCGCCGAGCGGCTCGCCGCGCTTCCCGCGCGATTCGTCCAGGTGTACTGCACGGCCCCGCTCGAGCTGCTGCTCGACCGCTACGGAGCGCGCGAGCGGCATCCCGGCCACGTCGACACCGAGCGCATCGCCGCTCTGCGGGGGGCCGTCGAGACGGGGCGCCACGACCCGCTCGACCTGCCGGGCGAGACGATCCGCGTCGACACGTCCGAGCCGGTCGACACGACGTCGCTGCTCGCGCGTGTGCGGCGGGCGGCGCTCTGGCAGGCGGTCGGCGACACGGTGGGCCAACCCACCGAGACGACGCCGCTGACGGAGAAGGTGCGCGACTCTGCGTGGCGGATCACGGACGCAGACGTGGCGGGCATGTCCGCCGACGAGCTCTACGAGACGGTCCTCCCCGTCGCGTTCGCAGCCGCGGGCGAGGCGAGACGGCGCGCGCACGAGGCGATCGATGCGGGTTGAGCTCGAGCATGCGCCGGAGACGGCGGCGGAGATCGATCGGCTCCGTGAGCGGGACGGGTACGTCTCCGACATCTCGCTCGCGCTCCGCTACCGGCCCGAGCTCTTCGCGCGGCCCTTCGGGGCGTTTCTCCAGGACGTGATGAAGGGCCCGAGCGTCTGGACGGAGGCCGAGCGCGAGCTCTTCGCCGCGTTCGTCTCGGCTCAGAACCAGTGTCCGTTCTGAACGGAGTCGCACGGCGCGGTCGCGTCGTACTCCCTCGGAGACCCCGCCCTCGTCGACGCCGTCCTCGCCGACTACCGCACCGCTCCCGTCGATGAGCGGCTGCGTGGCGCGCTCCACTTCCTCGCCACCATCGACCCGCAGCCGGCGCTCGCCGCGGGCGTCTCGCGCCAGGCGCTGCGAGACGCGGCCGAGGTCAAGGCCGGATTCGACCTGATCACGCGCTTCGCCGACGCGATCGGCGCGAAGCCCCACTCGGAGCAGGGCCTCACCCGCGAGCAGGCGATCGCCCACGAGGCGCGCTTCTTCGACTCGGGCTACGCCTAGCCCAGTTCCGGCCGGTAGCAGCTACTGCACGTCTTCGTGACCTGCGAATGTGGCTTGGCACGGCCCGTGAACGAGGATGCGCAAGGCCGGCGTGACGGTTTTGTGACGGTACCTGCTACCGGTCGATGGCGGCCCGCGCCGCCCGCTGCGGGCGGGCGTAGCGAGCGCAGCGGCTACTCGGCCACGTCCTCTCGTTCGGCGGGAAGGGCCAGCGCGATCGGGATGACTGCCGCGAGCGCCGCGGCGAAGAGCGCCATCGCCCAGCGAGCCGACGCCTGCTCGATGACGACGCCGCTCACGAGAGGTGCGAGCGCCGCAAGCCCGGTCGCAATCTGCATGAGGCCGTTCGTGACGCGTCCGTGCAGCGCCGGCGGGCTCCGCCGGAGCAGGATCGCGAAGAGCGCCGCGTTGGTCGCCGGAGAGAGCACGAGCGGGACGGCGAGCGGCAGCGCCACCGCGGGCGACGGCATGACCGCGGCGGCGAGCAGCAGCAGCGCCGCGCCTGCGACGCTGAGGAGGAGGATCGCCTGCTGCACCGAGACGCGGATGCGGAGCCACGGCGCGAGGATCGCGCCCACGATGCCTCCCACCATGATCACCGCCTCGGCGCCGCCGATCACCGCCGCCGACACGCCGTTCCTGCGCAGTCCGAGGATGACGGTGTAGATCGCCCCGTTGAACGCGAAGTTGATCAGCGGAGCCTGGATGAGCACGGCGCGCAGGAGGGAGTCGCGCCAGAGGTGCCTCAGACCCTCGAACGACTCGGCCCAGAGGCCGCGACGCGACGCGGGATCCGCGCTCGAGCCGAAAGCGCCCCTCAACCGCGCGGAAGTGAAGACCGAGATCGCGTAGGAGACGGCGTCCGCGACGAACGGAACGACCCGGCCGAGCCCGTAGAGGACGCCGCCCAGCGGCGGCCCGACGAGGTTGGCGGCGTACTGCCGGCCCTCGCTCACCGCCCACGCCGACTCGAGCTGCTCGTCCGCGACGATCAGCGGCAGGGCGGCGTTCGAGGCCGGGGTGAACAGCGTGTCCCCGATTCGGTCGACCACCGCGACGACGAGCACGACCGGCCACGCGACGGCACCGACGGCGACGAGCGCCGCCAGCACCGCGAGCGCGACCGCCCGCCCGCCGTCGCAGGCGATCATCGCGCGGCGGCGATCCAGACGGTCGGCCAGCGCGCCCGCCGGCAGCCGCACGAGGAACGCCGCGCCGCTCGCCGCCGTCCCCACGGCCCCGGCGATCACCGCCGAGCGGGTGAGGGCGAACACGAGCAGCGGGTACGCGAGCCAGCCCATCTGCGACCCGAGGTCGGAGAGGATCTGGCCGATCCAGAGCAACCGGAAGTTCCGGTTGCCCCGCAGGGCAGCCAGCGCGGCACGCGCCCCCGAGTTGTCACCAGCCGCGCCGATGGAGGCAGGCTACAACCGCGTCCGGGAGTCGACCCCCGGGACGTCGCGGCCATCGACCGCGTCCTTCCGCACCCTGCGCCCGTACACTCGCCCGTCGGTGGACGAACGGACGCCGAGCTGGGGAATCACGCCGGTCCCGGAGCGCCTCCAGCTCCTGGGCGCGCTCGACTCGACGCTGCTCTGGGGGAACCTCTCGGTGTCGCTCCTCGTGATCGTGATCGGGGCGCTGCTCGTGCCGGCGCTCTCGCTGCGCGACGCGCTGCTCGCGATCGTCGTCGGCGCGGTCGCCGGCAACGTCCTGCTCGGGATCGCGGCCGCGATCGGCGCCGACGCACGCGTCCCCGGCATGGTGCTGCTCCGCGCGCCCCTCGGGCGGCAGGGCTCGTGGCTGCCGACGACGCTCAACGTCGCGCAGAACGTCGGCTGGTCGACCTTCGAGCTCATCATCATCGCGACGGCCGCGGCGGCGGCCTCGAACCGCCTCTTCGGCTGGCAGGGGCGATGGTTCTGGACGATCGTCTTCGGCGCCCTCAGCTGGGCGCTCGGGATGCTCGGACCGATCGGCTTCGTCCGCCGCTACCTGCGCAAGGTCGCCTCGTGGGCACTGCTCTTCTCGATGGGCTACCTCACGTACTGGGCGGTCTCGACCTCGCACCTGCACGCGTTCTGGGCCGCTCCGGGGAAGGGCGGCTTTCCGAGCTTCGGCCAGGCGGTCGACCTCGTGATCGGCAGCGTCGTGTCGTGGACGCCCCTCGCTGCGGATTACACGCGCTTCGCGCGCGACCGCCGCAGCGCCGGGATCGGAGCCGGACTCGGCTACTTCGTGCCGACGATCTGGTGCATCGGTCTCGGCATCCTCATCGTGCTGGCGCGCCGCGTCTCCGACGCGCAGGCGCTGCCTGCGGCCGTCGCTGCGGCGGGCGGAATCGCGTTCGCGGCGCTGATCGCGATCACGATCGACGAGAGCGAGAAGGCGTTCGCCGACATCTACTCGACCGCCGTCTCGCTCCAGAACTTCCTGCCACGCGTCTCGCAGAAGCTCCTGATCACGCTCGTCTCCGCGCTCGCGACCGGGCTCGCGATCGCGCTCGACCTCGGCAACTACCAGGACTTCCTCTACCTGCTCGGCTCGTTCTTCGTCCCGCTCCTCGGCGTCCTCCTCGCCGACTGGGTCGCCGGCGGCCTGCACTACACGCGCGAGGACGTGTTCGACGGGCCGGCGTGGCGGCCGGCGGGGATCATTGCCTGGCTCGCCGGCTTCGGGCTCTACCAGTGGCTCTCGCCCGTCGGCCCGTCGTGGTGGACGAGCCTCGTCAGGCACACCCACCCGGGGAACGTCACGTTCACCGCGTCGCTGCCGAGCTTCGCCCTCGCCTTCCTGCTCACGGCGGGGCTTACGCTTGCCGCTCGTGCGACCGCTCGGCGTCATCGGCCCACTTGCACGTGACATCGTCGCCGGCGCTCAACCGCGCGTGGGCGGCGGGCCGTGGCACGCGGGCCGGGCGCTGCGGGCGCTCGGCCGGGACGCCGTGCTCGCGGTCAAGTGCGGAGCCGAGGAGCGCGACTCCTACCTGCGCCGGCTCGCGACGCTCGGGCTGCCCGCCGCGCTCTCGGCGGCCGGCGAGACGACCGCCTTCTCCTTCCGCTACGACCCGGACGGGCGGCGGGAGATGCGGGTCGAGGCGATCGGCGAGCCGTGGGACGAGGACGACGAGCCGTCGCGGCTGCTCAGCCGCGTCGAATGGCTGCACGTGACGCCGCTCCTGCGCGACGACTTCCCGCCCGAGCTGCTCGGCCGGCTCGCGCGCGGCCGGCGCCTCCTGCTCGATGCGCACGGCCTCGTGCGGCGGCGGAAGCTCGGGCCGGTCGAGCTCGACGGCGAGTTCGATCGCGGCCTGCTGCAGCACGTCTCGATCCTCAAGCTCGCCGAGGAGGAGGCGCGGGCGATCGTCGGCGACGGCGACCTCGAGGAGCTGCGCGGCCTGGGCGTTCCCGAGATCCTCGTCACGTTCGGCGCCGAGGGCTCGCTCGTGCTCACGCGCGGGACGAGCGAGCGCATCCGCACCCACGCCCTCGCGGCCGACCCGACCGGCGCCGGAGACGGCTTCGCCGCCGCCTACCTCGCCGGGCGCGCCGGCGGGCACTCGCCGGCCTCGGCCGCACGGCGCGCGAGCGCGCTCGTCTCCTCGCTGCTGACGACGGCGGCGCCGCGGTGATCGCGGCGGTCGGCACAGTGGCCGGCGTCTTCCTCGTCGACGTCGAGGCCGAGACGCCGATCGGCGAGGGACAGGAGGTTCCGGCGAGCCAGCGGCCGGACGTGGCGCTGCCACGGGTCGTGGCGGCCGCGCAGGCGGGCTCGACCGTGGTTGCCGTCGTCGAGCGGCGGCCGCCGCTCATGCTCTCGCACGACGGCGGCTCGACCTGGCGCGAGGCGGGCGGCGGCCTGCCGCCGGGGTTCGCGGTCGCCGTCGCCGAGGACGATCCAGACCGGATCCTCTACGCCGCGCGCAACCGGCTCTACGTCTCGACCGACGGCGGCGTCTTCTGGCGCTCGCTGCCGTTCGAGCTGCCGGACGTGCTCGCGGTCGGCTGGATCGACTGAAGCCATTCGCGGACTTCCCGCGGCGAGCGGAGTCGCACGACGTCGAGGTGCGTCAACGGCGCGAGCCGGGGCGGCCACTTCTTCCGGTGCGTCCCGTGGCGCGTGAGCACCCACCAGACGATGGAGTCCCGCGAGAAGGCGATGCGGAACGACTCGCGGTTGCCGTTCCACAGCTCCTCTCGAGTCCACGAGCGGCGCAACGTCCGCCAGAGGACGCGCCGGAGGGCCGTCCTGCGCGGCAGGTCGAGGAACACGACCGTGTCCGCGTGCTGCAGCACGAACGTGCCGAGCTTGCCGTGGTAGTTCCCGTCCGCCACCCAACCGTGGGACGCCGCCTCGAGCGCGGCGCGGACGCGCGACTGGAACACGTCGGCGGGCGCCTCCTGCCAGCCGGGATCGTGGTGGAGCGCGTCGAGCTCGATGTGCGGGACGCCGAGCTTCCGCGCAAGCTCGCGCGCGAGCGTCGTCTTGCCGGTGCAGGAGCCGCCGATGACGGAGACCCGCCTCATGACCAAGTTGCAATTTGCAACTTGGTCATGGCAGCCGGAGCTCGCCGCGGGCGACGACGACGGCGGAGCCGCCGACGTCGACCTGCTCCGGCGAGTGCGCGACGGCATGGAGCGTCGACGGCCGCCCGACCTCGGCGCCCTGGTGGATCTCGATCTCCTCGCCGAAGCCGATCCGGCCGTGACGCGCGAGATGGAGCGCGAGCGGCCCGGCCGCCGAGCCCGTCGCCGGATCCTCGTCGACGCCGTGGGCCGGCGCGAAGACGCGCGCGCGCCAGGCGTCGCTCTCGCGCGCGAAGCAGGCCGTCCCGTACGGCGAGAGCTGCTTCAGCGCGCCGAAGTCCGGGCGCAGCGCCACGATCTCCTCCGGCGAGCCGAGCTCGACGAGGACGTGGCCCGGGCCCTGGTGGTAGACCTCGACCGGGAGCCCGGAGGCCCCGACTCCGAGCAGGGCCAGCAGCTCCTCGGCTCGTTCGTACGGCTCCCAGCCGAACGACGGCTGCCGCATCCAGCCGAAGACGATCCGCGAGCCGTCCCGCTCGAGCCGGATCGGCACGACGCCCCGCCCGGTCTCGAGCCGGATCTCCTCGAGCTGGAGCGGTCCCGAGAGGACGAACGCCGACCCGAGCACGGGATGCCCGGCGAACGGAAGCTCGAGCGTCGGCGTGAAGATCCGGATCCGCACGTGGCCCTCGCCGTCCGCCGGATAGACGAAGACCGTCTCGGAGTAGTTCATCTCCCGCGCGACCGGCTGCAGCCGCTCCTCGGGGATCTGCGTCGCGTCGGTGAAGACGGCGACCTGGTTGCCGGCGAGCGGCACGTCGGTGAAGACGTCCGCGACGACGTAGCGGAAGGTCGGCATGCCGCGACTGTAACCGGCGAACCCCTCTATCCTGGCGTGCGGATGCGTGCGATCGAGGTCAGCGGCCTCCGCAAGTCGTACGGTGACCTCGAAGCGGTGCGCGGGGTCGACTTCGCGATCGAGGAAGGCGAGGTGTTCGGCCTGCTCGGCCCGAACGGCGCGGGCAAGACGACGACGGTCGAGATCCTCGAGGGCTACCGCGCGCGGGACGCGGGCGAGGTGCGCGTGCTCGGCTCCGACCCCGAGCGGCCGGCATCCGACTTCCGCGAGCGGATCGGCGTCGTGCTGCAGCAGTCGGAGCTCTGGGCGAACCTCACCGTGCGCGAGACGCACACGATCTTCGCCGGCTACTACCGCGCGCCGCGCGACGCCGACGAGGTGATCGCGCTCGTCGGCCTCGAGGAGAAGGCGGGCGCGCGGGTCAAGTCGCTCTCCGGCGGCCAGAAGCGCCGCCTCGATCTCGGCATCGCGCTCGTCGGCGACCCCGACCTCGTCTTTCTCGACGAGCCGACGACGGGCTTCGATCCGCAGGCGCGCCGCGCGGCGTGGGAGATGATCCGCTCCCTCCGCTCGCTCGGCAAGACGGTGCTCCTCACGACCCACTATCTCGACGAGGCCGAGCAGCTCGCCGACCGCGTCGCCGTCCTGCGTGAGGGACGGATCATCCGCGTCGGCACGCCGGCCGAGCTGACCACGACCGAGCTGCAGACGGAGATCAGCTTCCGGCGCGACGGAGAGGACGTCCTCATCCACACGGAGGAGCCGACGCGCCTGCTGGCGGAGCTGACCGCCGACGCGGTCGCGCGCGGCGAGGAGCTCGAGGGCCTCCAGGTGCGGCGGCCCTCGCTCGAGGAGGTCTATCTCGCGCTCACCGCCGAGGAGGAGGCCGAGGTGTGATCGCCGAGACCGCCGACGCCGCACGGGTCGCGGTGCGCCGCCCGCGCCGCCTCTTCGTTCACCAGCTCCGCACCGAGCAGCTCGTGTTCTGGCGCAGCCGCGAGGCGGCGTTCTTCATCTTCCTCTTCCCGCTGCTGCTCTTCCTGCTGCTCGGCTCGGTCTACTCGAAGCGATACGAGGGCAGGCCGGCGTCGTGGGCCGTCCTCGCCGGCCTCGTCGGCTACGGCTGTGCGAACACCGCCTTCGCCGGGCTCGCCATCCAGCTCGTCCTGCGGCGCGAGGGCGGGATTCTCAAGCGGCTCCGCTCGACGCCGCTGCCGCCGGCCACGTACGTCGTCGCCCTGCTCTCCTCGACGCTGCTCGTCTTCGCGTTGCAGACCGTCGCCCTCTTCCTGCTCGGCCGCGCGCTCTACGGCACGCCGTTCCCGAGCGCGATCGGCTCATTCGTCGCGACGATCGTGATCGGCGCCGCGGTGTTCGCCGCGCTCGGGGTCGCCACCGCTTCGGCGATCCGCTCCGCGGAGGGCTCGTCCGCCGCCGTCAACTTCATCCTCCTGCCGATGGCCTTCCTGAGCGGTGGATTCGGGCCGACCAACGGCTATCCCGCCGTCCTGCGCGCGATCGGCGACGCACTGCCGCTCAAGTACTTCGTCCAGCTCGTCAACGCGGTCTACCTCCACGGCCAGGGCTTCTGGACGCAGCCCGAGGCGCTCATCGTGCTCGGCGCGTGGGGGGCGGTCGGCCTGGCGATCGCCGCGACCCGCTTCCGCTGGGAGCCGCGTGAGCGTTAGCGCCGGCGAGCCCGCGCGGAGCAGCGGCGATCACTGGCTCGGCGCCGTCGCGTAGGTCACCGTCACCGTCGCCTGCGACGTCTGCGTCCCCGGCTCGATCTTCACCGAGGGGGCGGCCGCCGCCGGCGCGAGCTCGTCCTCGTACGGGAGTGGATTGGCCTGCCCGCCTCCCTCGGTCACCGTCTGCACGGCGCCGAGCGTGACGCCCGAGGCGGCTGCGATCGCCTGCGCCTTCGCCTGCGCATTGGCGAGCGCCTTCTTCAGCGCCGCCGCGTAGACGGAGCTCTGGTCGGCGACCGAGAGGTTCGGGCCGTCGACGTTGTTCGCCCCGGCCGCGACCGCCGCGTCGACGACGGCGCCCGCCTCGCCGATCGGCACCGTCGCATCCACCGAGTTCGACGCCTGGTAGCCGACGATCTCGTTGCCGTCGTTCGTCGTCTGCGGCCAGAGGGAGACGTCGGTCGTCTGGATCTGCGACTCGTCGATGCCCGCCTTCCTCAGCGCCGCGACGATCGCCTGGGCCTGGTTTCCATTCCGAGCGAGCGCCTCCGTCGCGGTCGACGCCTGCGTCTGGACGCCGAAGTCGAACGAGGCCTGGTCGGGCACCGCCTTCGCGCTTCCGGTGCCGATCACGGTGATCGTCGCGTCGGCGGGCGGCGTCGTCGCCGGACGCGCGAGCTGCGGCTCGACGACTGCGGCGACGGCGCCCGCGACGACGAGCACGGCCACCACCACGAGGGTCTTGCGGAATCTGTTCATGCCCGAGATACGACACGGAGACGCAGGGCGTCACATACCACGCAAACCGTGCTACTCTGCTAAATAGACTAGTATGGATCAGGCGCAGCTCCTCAAGGGCGTGCTCGAGCTGGCCGTGCTGGCGGTCATCGCGCGGGGCGAGACGTACGGCTACGCGATCCTGTCCACCCTCGAGCACGCGGGGCTCGACGGAGTCGGCGACGCGTCGGTCTACGGAACGCTGCGCCGGCTCGAGCAGGCGGGACATCTCGCCTCCCGGCTCGCCGCCTCCGACAGCGGCCCGGCGCGGAAGTACTACGCCGTGACTCCGGCCGGTGCGGAGCAGCTGCGGGCCGGCACCGAGGCGTGGACGCGCATCGACGGCGCGCTGGAACGGCTGGTGAGGTCGTGACCGCAGAGTCGTACCTCCGCCTCGTCGGGCTCGAGCTCCGCGACCTGCCCTGGCGTACGAAGCGCGACCTCCCGAAGCTCGGAGAGTCAGCCATTTCGGTACGGCGTCGCCATCGAGAACACCGGCCCCTTCACAGTGAAGGCGCTCGGCACACCGGATCGTACGTCGTTCTTCTGCCCGACCAAGCTGGTGATGTCTGCGCCGCTGAAGAACTTCGGTGTCCACGGGAACTTCGTGAAGGGCCCGTACACGCCCTTCCATACGTTCGACCTGGGACCGGGCCAGGCGCGGGACCTCTTCTTCGAGGCGGCCCACCCAACCTGCGCCAAGTGGGCGGCCGGATCGACTGACGCGGTAGGCGGTCTCGGCGTCAAGTTCAGGTTCCTGTGGCGGAGCTCAACCGTCCGGCTCTTCGCTGGTCGGCTGGCCGTCGTGTGCCCGAAGGCTAAGCGGTAGCGGTCGCCGGCAGGTAGGGCGTCCAGCCGGTCGGGATCCGCGGGGCGGAAAGCTTGATGAAGAGGACGGGCGCGGGCGGGCGCGGCCTCGTCCGCAGGTGCATGCCGGCCTGCTCGAGCGTGCGGTCGCCCTTGCGCAGGTTGCACGGGGCGCACGCGGTGACGACGTTCTCCCAGATCGACTCTCCGCCCTTCGAGCGCGGCACGACGTGGTCGAGGGTCAGCCGTCCGCTCGACGTTCCGCAGTAGACGCAGCGCCAGCCGTCGCGGGCGAAGAGCGCGCGGCGCGAGATCTTGCGCTGGATCGCCCGCGGCACGCGGACGTAGTTGAGGAGCCGGATCACGTGCGGCCAGATGAAGCTGCCGCTCGCCGAGCGCAGCGGCTGGTCGAGCCGTTCGACGACCTCGGCCTTGCCCTTGTGGACGAGCACGTGGGCGCGCCGCACCGTGCAAACGTTGAGCGGCTCGTAGCTTGCGTTCAGGACGAGAACATGCTGCACCTGCGGCGAAAGGTATCAGCGAGATCCGGGACCGTGGTTACGGCGTGGAGGACGACATCGCGCGGTCGACGGCATCCTGCTCCTCCGGCGAAAGCGACACCGCGGCCTTGCCGTGCTCGAGCTCCTTCACGTAGATGCGGGCGTAGTCGCGGCCCTGGATCGCGCTGAGCACGACGCCGCTGCGCGAGTCGTCGAGCAGCGCGACCGACGCCGACTGGCGGCCGCCGGTGTTCTCGTACGCGTCGTAGCGGACGACCGCGGTGCGCGAGATCGAACCGTCGATGCGGCGGTCGACGCGTGCGAGCCCCGAGGCGATCTCGTCGACCGACCGGTGCAGGCCGTCGATGCGTCCCTGCAGCGAAACGGCGAAGTCGACCAGATCCTGCGTCCCGCCGCCGACCAGCGCGCGCTGGGCCGCCCGCACCCGGCCCAGCCGGAGGGCGAGCGAGGCGGCGAGCGCGAGGGCGACCACCGCGACGGCGGCGGCGCCGATCGCGATCCAGGCGGCGGTGGACGAGCTCAGGTGCACGGGCTACCCCTGGGCGAGGCTGAAGAGGACCGGGTAGGTCGCCGTGTTGTTGGAGAGGTTCGCCTCGCCCGGCACCTTGCCGACGGTGACCGTGATCGACGCGCTGTGCCCGAACGCGCTGTTCGGCACCTGGAGGTTCTTGAAGATCACGGTCGCCTGCTCCTTCGGCGAGATCGAGGTGACGGTCTTCTTCTGCGAGGAGACGGTGGTGCCGCCGACCCCGATCGCGAGCGTGACCGGGATGTTCCCCTCCGCGAAGTTGCCGGAGTCCTCGAACGTGACGTGGACGGCGAGACCCTGGGTCAGGACGACCGGGGTCGTGGTCCCGGTCGCGAGCGTCGTCGTCTGGCCGGCCGCGTCGATGGCGGTGCTGAGGAGCTCGCTGCCGTGCAGGCCGGTCACCTTTCCGCCCGACGAGCTCGAAGCCGGAGCGAGCCGCTGGAAGACGATCGCGAACGAGCTCGAGCTGATCACCTCGGGATTCGCGACGAACTGCGAGGTCGGGACGATCACGTCGGTGACGCCGAGGCTCTTCAGCTCCTGCATCGCCGGCTGCCGGAAGAGCTCGGTGTAGACGATGTCGCTCGAGCCGAAGAGCTGCGCCTGGCCGGCAAGCCGCGCGCCCACCGTCGCCGAGCTCGCCGACTTCGACTGTTCCAGGACGTTCACGAGGCCCGCGAGACCGAGTGCGCGCAGCTGGAAGGTGCCGAGCAGCTGCTGGTGGACGGACTGCAGCGGCCCGGGCGGCTGGATCTCCTCGGCCTTCGTGTAGTCCCGCTGCTCCTGCTGCGACCAGGCCGTGAGCTTCGCCTCGAGGGTCGCGAGCTTCAGGCTCGAGGAGCCGAGGGCGCTCGCGAACGCGGCGCCCACGCGCGCGGAGCCCTGTGCGAGCGGGCGGACAGCGTCCATGTACGACCCGTACTCGGCGTGCTTGCTCTTGCCCTGGCAGGCGCCGACCCAGAAGACGAAGCCGACGACGACGGCGATCGCCAGCGCGACGAACGCCGCGAGCCGGACGACCGCCACGCCTCCCGAGGGCGGGCCGCCCGGCCGCCGCGGCCCGCCGACGCGCCGGGGCGGCCGCCGAGGCGCCTCCTCTGTCTCCGGCTCCTCGAAGAAGTCGAGCTCGGTGTCGTGGTCGTCGAAGGTGGTCATAACCTGCTGCGCGAGCCACCACCTTACTGCGGAAGGCGAACGAGTCAGGCGGCGGCCTTGCAACCCTTGTAACGAAGCCGTCGCAGTCGTACGCTGGCGGCGGGCTCGATGGCGAAAGCATCCTCAGCGACGGGGCCGGTTGAGCGTGGGGCGCTCGCCGCGATCGCGGCCTTCTTCCTGCTGCTGCCGACGACGCCCGGGCTCGCTGCGACCGACTACCCCGTGAGCACCGGCGCCGCCGGCGCCTGCGACTACTCCGGCGCCCAGACGCTCGACACCGACACGACGCCGGTGCTCGACTGCACGACGCTCACCGTCGAGACCGGGGCGACACTGACGATCTCCGGCTCCCACATCGCAGACCTCCGCGCCACCGGACTCGTAACGATCGACGGAACGATCGACGTGATGCCCGGGACCGGCTCTGCCGATGCGAGCGGCGGAATGCCGGGTGCCGACGGCTCGGGCCCGAGCCATGGAACCGGAGGCTCGGTCGGCTCGGGCGGAACGGCGGGCAGCGAGGGCGGCGGAGGCGGCGGCGGCGGGTTGGCCGGCGGCGGCGGCGGCGGCGGGTTGACCGCCGGCGAAAACGGAGGAGCCGGAGGAGGCGCAGGCGGCGCCGGAGGATACGCGACCGGCGGCGGCGGCGGCGGGCAACCGGGCGGAACCGCCGCGGGGGCGTATGGAGCAGGCGGCGGCGGCGGCTCGTACGGCTCGCCAGGGCTCCACGTCGGATCGGGCGGCGGTGGCGGTGGAAGCTACGACGTGCTGGCCGACTTCGTGCCGGCCGGAGCCGGGGGCTCGGGCGGCGGCGCGCTCCGGATGGTCTCGCCCGACGAGATCGACATAGGGCCGTTCGCCTCGCTTCTCGCGAACGGGACGGACGGCTCGCCCGGAGGGGTCGACGTCACTCTCACCTATCACGGCGGACCGGGTGGAGGGGGCTCCGGCGGCGGGATCCTTCTCATCGCGCCGACCGTGAACATCCTCGCCAGCACCGTCTATGCGCTCGGCGGAGAGGGAGCCGGCCAGGGCACGGGCAACACAGCCGGGGGCAACGGCGACGCCGGCTGGATCGACATCGTCGCCAACTCCTACTCCTTCGGCGGCTCCGTCATCAGCCCGGCGCCGTACACCTCCCTCTACAGCGCGAGGCTTACCGTGGCGACCAGCGGAACGGGACGAGGAACCGTGACGAGCTCGCCGGCCGGGATCGACTGCGGGGGCGACTGCTCCGATGCCTTCGACGGCGGCGCCGCGGTCACCCTGTCCGCCCAGCCGGCTGCCGGCTCTGTCTTCTCGAGCTGGTCGGGCGCGTGCACCGGCACGTCGGTCAGCTGCGTCGTGACGATGAATGCCGCCCGGTCGGCCACGGCAACGTTCACCCTCGCGCCGGCTACGACGACGGCCACGACCACCGCTACGACCCCGAAGCCTTCCGCCCGCTGCACGGTGCCGCGGGTCGTCGGCCTGGCGCTGGCCAAGGCGCGTACGAGGATCGCGAAGGCGCACTGCAAGGTCGGGCACGTGAAGAAGAGCCGGTCGAGTCGCACGCGGAAGGGGAAGGTGCTCGCGCAGGACCCGAGGCACGGCAAGCGCCTGAAGGCCGGCGGCAAGGTCAACCTCACGGTGGGCAAAGGGCCGAAATAGCGTCTCCTGCGCCGAGCGCGCAGGCAGGACAGTCCGATCCGGTCGCCAATCTCCGGTCGGATGGGAGAAGCTGCGCCGGCACTCGCGACGAGCGGGCTCGTCCTCGACCGCTACCGGCCGCTCCGCCCGCTCGGCAGCGGCGGCTCGGGCTCGGTCTGGCTCGCCCGCGACGAACGGACGGGCCTCGACGTCGCGCTCAAGATCATCGCCCGCGAGGGGAAGGCCGCAGCGCGGGCGGAACGGGAGGCGGCGGCGGCGGCACGGCTGCGGCATCCCGCCTGCCTGCGGGCCTACGGCTTCGCGCGCGACGCGCGCCACGTCTACATCGCGTACGAGTACGTCCCCGGCCGCACCTTCCGCGAGACGCTGCGGGCCGGCGAGCTGCGCGACGGGGCGGCCATGGAGGCGTGCGCCCAGGTGTGCGAGGGGCTCGCGCACGCGCACGCGGCGGGAATCCTCCACCGCGATGTCAAGCCGTCGAACGTGCTCCTCGACGCATCCGAGCGCGTCCGGGCGCGGCTGCTCGACTTCGGGCTCGCGCGGATGGCGCAGTCGGAGACGCTCACCGAACAGGGCGACGTGCCCGGCACGCTCGCGTACATCGCTCCCGAGCGGCTCGCGGGCGAGGAGACGACCGCGGCGGCTGACGTCTGGGCCGTCGGCGTGATGCTGTGGGAGGCGCTCGCCGGCCGGCATCCGTTCTGGCAGGGCTCGATGCTCGACACGGCGCGGGCGATCGGCGCCGGCGCGCCGCCGCTCGCCGACCTGCGGCCCGACCTGCCGAAGCCGGTGCTGCGGCTCGTCGACCGCGCGCTCTCGCTCGAGCCCGAGCGGCGGCCGAGCGCGCGCGAGCTCGCGGCAGGGCTCCGCGGCGCCTCGACGGCGCCCAGGCGGCCGCAGCGCCGGACGGTCCAGGTGCCGGGACGGCTCGAGCCGGAGCGGGCGGCCGCCGCCGTCCTCGCCGGGCTCTTCGCGGGCTGGACGGCCGGCACGCTGCCCTTCTACCCGCACGGCTGGCCCCTCGCGCTGGGCGCCGCCTCGGCGCTCGCGACGTACTTCCGCCCGCGCGGCGGCCTCGCGCTCGCGCTCGCCGTCCCGATCCTGCCGTTCGGGAACATCTCGCTCGGGCTCGCGCTCCTCTACACGGCGCTCGCCGCCGTCTGGCTGCTGCTCTCGTGGCGGGAGCCGCACGGCGGGCTGCTCTTCGCGGTCGGCCCGCTGCTCGCGCCGCTCGCCGCCGTCGCGCTCCTGCCGCTCGCCACGGCCCGGCTCCGCCGCGGGCCCGGCCGCGCGCTCGTCGCCCTGGTCGGCGTGCTGACAGCCGCCGTCGCGGCCGGCCTGCGCCACGTCGCGCTCCCGCTCGTCGGCGGGATGCCGCCGCTCGGCGTCGGAATCGGACACGCGACCGACCCGCTCGACGTCGCCGGCTCGCTCGCCCGCGCGGCGGCGGCCCAGCGTCCCCTGTTGCTCGAGGCGCTCGTGCTCGCGCTCGTCGCGTTCGCCCTGCCGCACGCGAGCGCCCACGGCCGCGCGGGAGCGGCGGCGCTCGGCGCCGCGATGATCGCCGCGACGATCCTCGTCGCCCCGTCGGCCTCGCCGCTGCCGCTCGTCCTCGCCGCGCTGGCGGTCGGCGCCTACGCCGCGCTCGTGCCCGCGCCGAAGCGCAGTTCGTGAACCTGGTGCGCCGGGTACATTCGGGAGCGATCCAATCGTGCTGAGGGCGATCGAGCAGAGGCTGGAGCAGCTCTTCGAGGGCGTCTTCGGCCGTGCCTTCCGCACGAACGTGCAGCCCGTCGAGCTCGCGAGGAAGCTCGCGAAAGAGATGGACGACCACCGCTCCACCTCGGTGCGCCGGGTCTATGTGCCGAACGAGTTCACCGTCTTCCTCTCCGCCGGCGACCGGGAGCAGTTCGAGGGCTACGAGAACTCGCTCGTCGCCGAGCTCGAGGAGTACCTCGCCGAGCACGCGCAGCGCGAGGACTTCGCACTCCTGACGCCGCCTCGCGTCATCTTCGAGACCGACGAGGATCTCGGCGTCGGCGAGTTCGGGATCGCGACGCGCATGGCGCAGTACGGCCGCCGGGACGACGGCGAGGCGCCGGAGGACGTCGAGCCGGGCGCGACGATGATCTACAAGCCGCGCACGCAGCCGACCGAGCCGGTCTCGCTCGAGGAGATGGGCGTCGACCGGCAGGTCGCGGTGCTGCGCTGGAACGGCCAGCGGCGCGTCCTCGACAGGCGCCGCTCGGTGCTCGGCCGCTCGCGCGACGCCGACGTCCAGATCGAGGATCCCAACGTGTCGCGCCGGCATGCGGAGATCGTCCAGGAGGGGTCTGCGTACTGGCTCGTCGACCTCGGCTCGACGAACGGCACCGAGGTGGACGGCCGCCGTGTCCAGCGCCTGCAGCTCGCCGACGGCGCCCGCTTCACCCTGGGCGAGACGACGGTCACCTTCTCGACCGAGCAGGAGTAGCGCATGCACCTGCTGGCGTCCACGACCGTGGCCGAGGTCCTGCTCGTGCTCAAGATCTCGTTCCTCGTCCTCCTCTACCTGTTCGTCTGGCGCGTGATCCGGGCCGCGGGCAGTGAGCGGAAGGTGCCCCACGAGGACAGCATGATCCTGACGCCCGC
>Ga0335077_10000930_pt1 | contig 33671 bp, 24 predicted proteins | sample Lox_Sample_31_FD_207151 | JGI IMG/M metagenome (GOLD analysis project Ga0335077, IMG submission 207151) | Soil microbial communities from Loxahatchee National Wildlife Refuge, Florida, United States - Lox_Sample_3.1 | ecosystem: Environmental > Terrestrial > Soil > Wetlands | place: USA... | reverse complement strand
CGCCGCCGTGCTCGACGAGACTGCCGGCGAGGAAGCGGGCATCAAGAACGCCACCATCCAGTTCAGCGGGGAAAACGCGTATGGGTTATTGGCCGGCGAAACGGGCGTGCACCGCTTGGTGCGTATTTCGCCCTTCGATCAAGCCGCCCGCCGCCACACTTCCTTTGCCTCCGTCTTCGTCATTCCCGAAGTCGACGACCGCATTGAAGTCAATATCAAGCCCGAAGATCTCAAACTCGACACCTTTCGCTCCGGGGGCAAGGGCGGGCAGAACGTCAACAAGGTCGAGACCGCCGTGCGTATCACGCATCTTCCCAGCGGCGTCGTGGTGGCTTGCCAGGTCGAGCGGAGCCAGCACAAAAACCGCGAAATGGCCATGAAAATGTTGCGCTCGAAGCTCTACGATCTCGAGATGCAGAAGCGTCGCGCGGAAAACGAGAAGCTGGACGAAACCAAGATGGACATCTCCTTCGGCAGCCAGATACGGTCCTACGTCATGCAGCCCTACCGCCTCATCAAGGACCACCGCACAAAATTTGAAGTCGGCGACGTGGATCGCGTTCTCGACGGCGATCTTGATCCCTTCATCCGTTCGTATCTGATGGCCAAGAAAACCAAAGGCAAGCTCGACATCCAGCCCGAAGACGAATCCGACGCCGCGTAGCTGCCCAATTCACTCGCGCGGTTCATCCGAGAAATTATCTTAACTGCTGGTAACGACTATCCAGGCAATTACGTCAAAGTATGTAGAGGACACAGGGAGTTCGTCGTTGTCCTTTTCCCAGCCCATTGCACACTGGAGGTTTGCATGCGAATTGTGAAGTCTATTTTCTTCGTGCTGGGCGCCATCCTCTTATGCGCCACCCTCAGCCCGGTTTCCAGGGCCGGTGAGGAGGACAGAAAAACCGTAGTGACCTTTGATCAAGACACCCAAATTCCCGGGCAGGTTCTACCCGCCGGGACTTATGTCTTCAAGCTGGCCAAAACAGAGAGCTGCCGCGAGATTGTGCAGATATGGAATGGGGACGAGACTCAACTCCTGGCCACACTCGTCACCATCGTGGAATATTCCGCCGAAACTCCGAGCAAGGCTTACGTTTTGTTAGACGCTCACGATCACAGTTCTCCGCCGGAACTTCTCAGCTGGTTCTATCCGGGGGACTCCTCGGGGCGCGCGTTTATCTACCCCAAAAATGAGAGAGAGCCCAGTCCGGAATATCAACCGGAGTTGTCCCGGCGGTAGCCTGGCACAGCCTTTGCGCGGGAGTGCCTGAGCTGTCTTTTGGCGCCCATGAGGCTCTGTTCTTCGCGAATGGAGCCTCATTTTTTTCGACCCCTGGACGCAGCCCCCGCTCCTTCCGCTCGGCGCGGGTCCTTGTGAGAAAATATTCCCATGCGCGCGGAGAAGCCTTTCCTGGAACTGACCGAGGGGAAAGGTGTCCCCATCAAAGCCTGGGTCAAGGGCGTCCCGCTTGAGGACGCCGCCCGCCAGCAACTCGTCAACGTTTCCCAGCTTCCCTTCATCTTCAAATGGGTGGCCGCCATGCCGGATGTCCACTGGGGCATCGGGGCCACGGTCGGCAGCGTGATCCCCACCAAAGGAGCCATCATTCCCGCGGCTGTCGGTGTCGATATCGGCTGCGGCATGATGGCCGTGCAGACCGATCTGAACGCGCGCGACCTCCCCGAGAATCTCCACGCCATTCGCACGGCTATCGAAGCCGCCGTGCCCCACGGCCGCACGCAGCACGGCGGAAAAGGCGACAGGGGCGCGTGGCACATCATCCCCGATCACAACCAGACGGTCTGGGGCGAGAAACTCAAGGGGCGCTACGAAGCGATCGTCGAAAAACATCCGAAGCTTGACCGCGGTAACCATGCCAACCATCTGGGTACTCTCGGCACCGGCAACCACTTCATCGAAGTCTGCCTTGACGAGTCCGAGATCGTCTGGTTCATGCTCCATAGCGGTTCGCGCGGCGTCGGCAATCGCATGGGCAGCTATTTCATCGAACTTGCCAAGAAGGACATGGGCCGCCTTCTCGGCAACCTTCCGGACAAGGATCTGGCTTATCTCGAAGAAGGCGCCGAGCACTTTTACGATTACATCGAGGCCGTCGAATGGGCACAGGACTTTGCGCGCGTTAACCGCGACCTGATGATGGAGCAGATCGTCGAAGCGGTTCGTGCTTCCGGACAGGTTCGTCCCTTCACGGCGCATGTCCAGGCCATCAACTGCCACCACAACTACGTGGCCCGCGAGCGCCACTACGGGCAGAACATCTTCGTAACCCGCAAAGGAGCGGTACGCGCGCAGGAGAGCGACATGGGCATCATTCCGGGGAGCATGGGCGCGCGTTCGTACATCGTGCGCGGCAAGGGCAATCCGGAAAGTTTCATGAGTTGCAGCCACGGAGCGGGCCGCGCCATGTCCCGCGGCGAAGCCAGGCGCCGGTTCACCGTTGAAGATCACATCCGCATGACCGCGGGCGTGGAGTGCCGCAAGGATGCCGATGTGATCGACGAAACGCCTGCCGCCTATAAATCGATCGATGCGGTCATGGCGGCGCAGACGGACCTCGTCGAAATCGTCCACACGTTGCGCCAGGTAATCTGCGTGAAGGGTTGAACGTCCGGCTCAGGCCTTGAGAATCGGATGCTGGTCCGGGCTGGGGTCGCCGTCCTGGTCCTCAACCGAAGGAGCCGCGGGCCGTCGGCGAATCTCGAAACCCGCCGGGGGCAGGAAAACAGTTTCGGATTTGACCTTCGACGATTCCGGCAGGATGACAAAGCTGAATTTCAGCCTGGCGATACGCTTCTCCGCCGGACTCGCGTCGAACTTCCATTGCTGCGCGGCATACACGGCCGCCTCTCTGAGCATAGGATGGCCCTCAATCACGCTCGCGGCCCTCACGGCTCCGGAGGGGTCGATGGTTACGCGCACCGTGACCACGCCGCAGACTCTGCCCGCCAGCGTGAGTGTGGGATATTTCGGAGCAACGGCAATCTTAATGGCCGGCGAGGATTCGCCGGCGAACAGGGGAGGGAAGAACAACAGGAACGCCAGGGTTGACGCGACGAGTTTGGTTCTCATCGTTCTTCAACTCCGCGTTCCGCACATAATTCGAAGGGATTGACGCGAATCTTACTCTGGTACGGATCAGCCGGATCATCCACACTTGCTCCTTGGATGGCCGGCAGACAAGATTCCATGAGGTCTCCAGTCTGTGCCTGCCCGGGGAGCGAAAGTTGCGTCAACTCCGTTTGCAGCGTCCGCCTGTGTTGCTTAGGCTCGGTGGCGCCAGAGTGACGCGCGGGGCAATTTCACAATAACGTTATTATCGCCAGAATCGTCAAAAGTACAACGCAGAGTTTTTATGGAACGGATTAGTTTTCTTGCGGGGTGCCGCGCGAACGCCCATGCCGGCGACGCTCCATGTAGGGGGCCAGCACCGTTTACCCTGAGCTTCGGACGGCTGGACCCTATGGCTGCACGATTTCAACTCCTGGTAGCGCCTGCCACAGAGCACGGTTTCTTGCTTCGCGGGGAACAACCCGTCATCATGCTTCGCTGGAGAGGATCAGACGTACCAGCTTACACCGTCCCAAATTCAGTGACATGGTGGCAGAAAGAGTGACGTGGAGGCCCAATGTCGACAATGAGCAACATCAACTGGCGCGGTGGAATCGGTCGGCTGGTACTGTGGTGCGCGATGCTGACAGTCGTCGCATACGGGCAGTCCCCACAGGCTCAGCCTGAACAGCTCGCTTGCGGAGCTGACAGAGCCAATGTCCCTGATGCGATCACGAAAGTGAAATCGGGCGACTTCGGCGCGATAGATGTGGATCTCATTGTAAGGCGGGCGCTCTCGAAGCCATACCAATACTGAAGGAGCAGTTTTTGCACGTTCAGGATCCGCTCCTCAAAGGCCAAAATCGCCGCTGGGCTCGTCAGGCTCGGAGATACGGACAACACCTATTGGGATTTCCCGGTAAATTACGCGAAGCCTGCGGTGGAAAGCGCGCCTTCCCGGACTTTACGAGCAACGGCTCACAGGGAAAAGCCCCGACTGAAGCCTCTCCAGAGTTTGAGGCTCGGGTGAAGGCTCACAATCTGACTTCTAAAGAAGTAGAGGAAGTCTTTCAACTTCCGGTCAGGTTAGTGCTGCTCGGTTGGAGCGGGGACCCGAGAGCGGTACCATTCCTTCACCAGGCGTTGTCTTCCCCTAACCCCATGATCCAGATTGTCGCCGCAACTGGATTGGCAGAGATCGGAGACAAAAGCTCGATACCGTGGATTATAGATGCTTGCCGAAAACCTCCTGCCCATGCAGAGGCGATCGCGCATGGCGCTAGTCTATTTTGATGACAATGCGGCGCAAAACGCAGTCGATCAGTTTATCCCGAAGGATAGGGCAAAAGCGTTTCGCGATGCTAAGACCCACGGGCAAGTGAAACCGCTCAGCTCCCCGCTCTATGACAAGTTACCGAACCAGTGAGACGACGGCTTGAATCCTTCAATCCTGCCAAAGGCGACCTGAATTGAAGCCCCTGTTTTATACGAGCGTCCTTTTCGTGATCTGGCTACCGGTTTTATCGAGCGAAGCGCCCAAGAATGTCGTAATGCAGTGGAATGCCGTGGCGCTTCAGGGCGTCACGGCCATCTCCGCCCTGTACCGCGGCAAGAGAATCCGCACTGGGGCGGCCCCCGGCAAGGGCAGCGTTGAAATGGATGGCGCGCAGTGGCTTCCCTATCAGCTCTCGACCTTTCCCACCCCGCCATTCCCCGATTACGTTTCTGGCCACAGCACATACAGCGCCGCTGCCGCGCAGATTCTGGCGCTGTGGACCGGCAGCGACCATTTCGGCCACTCGGTCACATTGCCCGCGGGAAGCTCGCAGATTGAGCCGGGCGCCACTCCCTCTCAACCCGTCACGCTGAACTGGGAAGCCTTCACCGATGCGGCCAATGAAGCGGGCATGTCCCGCCGCTACGGCGGCATCCACTTCGCCCGCGCCGACTTGGCCGGACGAAAACTGGGCCGCCTTGTTGCCAACCGGGCCTGGAGGAAAGCCCAGGCCTACTTTGACGGCAGTGTCGCGCCAGCCCGCCAGGAATTAGAGTCAGCGAATGACTAGCAGCTAGCGCCGGGCCGCCGCAAGTTGCCAGCGCGTGCGAAAGGGATAGCGAGCACCAGCGAATGAACCCGAACCGCCATTCGCTGCGCGATTATTGCCGTTCGGTGTAGTTCTAACCCTTGCCAAATCAATGCCTTGATTCCAAGCGTGCGCGGATGTTAGCTTGATAAAGATCTAGTCTGCCATTCCCCAATCGGCGGGCGATGAGGGTGTGCCACGGGCCGCCCAATGTTCAATCGGAGTTGGAGGAGAGCTGTTTTGAGCGACGCAATGAGGAATTTTTTGTTTACGTCCGAATCGGTGACCGAAGGCCACCCGGACAAAATCGCCGACCAGATTTCGGACGCGGTTCTCGATGAAGTGATGCGCCAGGACCCCAAGGGCCGCGTGGCGTGCGAAACTCTGGTCACCACTGGCTTGGTCGTGGTTGCCGGCGAAATCACCACCACGGCGCACATCAATTATGACGAAATCGCGCGCGAAACCGTGCGGCTGGTCGGTTACGACAACGCCGAGTACGGCTTCGACGCCGAGACCTGCGGCGTCGTCTGCACCGTGAAGCGTCAATCGCCGGATATCGCCATGGGAGTGGACACCGGCGGCGCGGGCGATCAGGGCCTGATGTTCGGCTTTGCCTGCGACGAGACCGAAGAATTGATGCCCATGCCCATCCAACTCGCCCACCGCCTCACGCAGCGCCTCTCCGAAGTCCGCAAGAACAAGAAAGTCGATTTTCTCCGTCCCGACGGCAAATCCCAGGTGACTGTCGAATACCGCGATGGCAAGCCGCACCGCGTCGACTGCGTGGTGATCTCCACGCAGCACAGTGACACCGTTTCGAACGAGGATCTGCGCTCAGCGGTCATGGAGCACGTCATCAAGCCCATCGTGCCGTCGAAAATGCTCGACGCCAAAACAAAATTCCACATCAATCCCACCGGCCGCTTCGTCATTGGCGGCCCCATGGGCGACGCCGGCCTTACGGGCCGCAAGATCATCGTCGATACCTACGGCGGGTACAGCCGTCACGGTGGCGGCGCGTTCTCCGGGAAAGATCCCTCGAAGGTCGACCGCTCCGCATGCTATGTGGCGCGATACATCGCGAAAAACGTTGTGGCGGCGGGGCTGGCCTCGCGCGCCGAAGTGCAGCTTGCTTACGCCATCGGCGTGGCCGAGCCGGTGTCTGTCATGGTCGACACGTTCGGCACGGGGACCGTCGCCGGTGAGAAGATCACGCAACTTGTCCGCGAGAATTTCTCGCTCACCCCGAAAGGCATTATTGAAACGCTGGACCTGCGCAAGCCGGTCTACAAACAGACCGCGGCCTACGGCCACTTCGGCCGTACCGGCGCGGGATTTACCTGGGAGCGCACCGACCGTGCCGAGGCCCTGCGCAAGTCCGCGGGCCTGGGAGCCGTCGCGGAAGTAGCGGCGCGCCGCTAACTGCCCCGCTCGCTGTAGTTTTTTGTAGGGCCCGCCTTCCGAGGCGGGCCGTCCTGAAGATGTATCCGAAAACCCGATCGACGATCGAAAACGAGGAGAGCAAGCATGGCCACGGCAGAACTGAAAAAGGGTGACGTCAAGGATATCGGCCTCGCCGACGCGGGCAAGCGCAAGATTGAATGGGCGGCGCAACAGATGCCCGTCCTGGAGACCATCCGCAAGCGCTTTGCCAAGGAGCAGCCGCTCAAGGGCCTGCGCGCTTCCGCGTGTCTCCACGTGACCAGCGAGACCGCCAACCTGATGATCACGCTGCGCGACGGCGGCGCCGATGTCGTCCTCTGTGCTTCGAATCCGCTCTCCACGCAAGATGAAGTCGCCGCTTCGCTGAACCGCGACTTCGGCATCCCCACCTTCGCTATCAAGGGCGAGGACAACGACACCTACTACCAGCACCTCCAGGCCGCGCTCGAGCACAAACCGCAGTTCACGATGGACGACGGCTGTGACCTTGTCACCATGCTCCTTACCAAGCGCAAGGACCTCGTGCCCAACGTCATCGCGGGCACGGAAGAAACCACCACGGGCGTCATCCGCCTGCGCGCCATGGCCAAGGACGGCACGCTGAAATATCCGATCATCGCCGTCAACGACGCCATGACCAAGCACTTCTTTGACAATCGCTACGGCACCGGGCAATCCACGCTCGACGGCGTGATTCGTGCGACGAATGTGCTGATCGCCGGGCTGAAGGTCGTCATTGCCGGTTACGGCTGGTGCGGGCGCGGCGCGGCCATGCGCGCCAAGGGACTCGGCGCCGACGTCATCATCACGGAAATCGATCCCGTGAAGGGCATCGAAGCGGTGATGGACGGCTTCCGGGTGATGCCCATGGCCGAAGCCGCCCGGCAGGGCGACGTGTTCATCACCGTGACCGGCAACAAGAACGTCATTCGCCGCGAGCACTTCGAGATCATGAAGAGCGGCGCGATCGTTTGCAACTCCGGCCACTTCAATGTCGAGATTGAGATTCCCGCGCTGGAAGCTCTGGCGACCGGCAAGAAAGAAGTACGTCCGCTCGTGGATGAGTTCCTGCTGAAGGATGGCCGGAAGATTTATCTCATCGCCGAAGGCCGCCTGGTGAACCTGGCCACCGCGGAAGGCCATCCCGCCTCCGTGATGGACATGAGCTTCGCCAACCAGTCGCTCAGCGCCGAATATCTCGTGAAGCACCACAAGGAGTTGAAGCCGCAGGTGTACGTGGTTCCGGAAGACCTGGACCGCGAAATCGCGCGCCTCAAGCTGGAGTCCATGGGCCATCACCTCGACAAGCTCACGCCCGAGCAGGAGCTGTACCTCGCTTCCTGGCAGGAAGGCACCTGACTCTGAAGGCTGGATTCCACAAGCTGAAGCAGCTTTTGTTATTCAGGGCTGCTTGAAGACTTTGACCAGAGCAAGTCGGATTCTCCGACGTGGTAAACAAGCTTATCTCCGTCGCTTCCCATGAGCCAGACGGACTTCGCACCGTTAGCCTTGGCCAAAGGCAAATCCGCATTCACGATCGCCCAAGTACTCGTCTTCTTGTCCAAATGCCCCAACCAAATCCCCGCCGACGACGACACGGTCGTATACACTTCACCCGATGGCGTAAACGCCACATTGGACATTCGTCGAACAGATTCCATCTTTGGCCAGATCCACTGGCCGACGAGTTCCCCTGCCGGGTCCAATTCGATCCATTTGTTACACGCTCTCAGGAAGACGCCGATGCGGTCACGGGAAGCGAGAATCGCTGGCTCAGCTACGGCAAAACCCATCGGGAAGCGCTCGCATTGCAACGACGAGCGCAGCACGTGGCTATCCTTCAGAGTGCCATCGGCCCCATAGTGCTGGACGATGTCGTGGTCCGGGGCGGCGGACGATTTGTCCCCTGGGACAACCTGATAGCCCACCAGCCAGAGAGTGCCGTCGGAACCAAACGCGACATCGCGCCCATGGAATGGTGTCGTATGGACGACGCGTATGTGACCAGTAGTGGGAGACACGTCCGCCAGAAAATAAGCGAACGTCCCCGATGCATCCACGGCCCAGCCAACCGCCGCGATCCTTCCGTCGAGCCCCGCTACGGCGTTGACGATATGCACGCTGCTGGCGTCCGGCGGCCAGATCCTCGCCTTGCCGACCAGTTTCCCTTTGCGATCGAAAACAAACACATTCTCCGTGGTGTCGCTGGCGCTTCCTTCCGTCCACCGGATTAAATGGCCGCTGCTCCATCGAGGGACAGTCTGATAGACCACGAAGGCGTCCGGGTAAGAGGATTTCGCGATCGGTTCCAGAAGTCGTTCCTGCGACGCCGAAGGCTTGGCCTGCTGTGCAGCGATGATCCCCGGAAGAGCAAGAATCCCACTGACCAGGATCATCCCCGCATGCTTCCCGTTAGTACGAGTTGACATAGTTCACCTCAAATCTGGGAGCTACTCATTGTCGCAAATAGCTTGCCCGCAAAGACATCCCCCGTCCGTGCAACCGTACCACACGCCTTCGCACCCCCACATCCATTGCGTCCCACCGGTGCACAGGTAAATTGTGCCGCAGAATGGTAGGTAAACCGATTGCGTGTCGTTATAGTGGCCTACGCAGTCGTGATCGTTACAGCTGTCGCAGTTGCTCTGTGCAAAAACACTGTCTGCGCTGAAGAGGCTCGAGAGTTTGGGTCGGGAACTAGGGTAGGGGCATCCGACGTGTCCTGCGAGAGCCTGGGGTGTCTGGCGGAGGCGCCGCAGAACGGCAGGTGGCAACTTGAATTCGGAAACCCCTTCGAAGAGAGATGCTAGAGGGACACCGTTTGCAGTTCGGATTTCATAGACTGAGCGCTGCACGGCAGTCGACCGTTTCAGTTCTGGACGCCTCCACGAAACGGCAGCCCAGAAGACAACCAAGAATGTTCCCAATACCGCGGCGGAGACTACCTTGGTACGTATCATGCTGACCACTCCCTTGCCGCATGCCATACCATGAGAGTCATTACTGCATAATAAGGCTCCAATCAATAGTGTGTTATTTCTAGGGCAATGTCGGATACCTTTGCAGCGTAGTGCGTATATCGTTGCCGCTCCCAAATGTCACAACAGAAATGGCGAGAACTTGGGGAACCCCGAAACGTGTGCGAATGGGTCCCCACGTAACATGCACACTTGCCAAAAGGAATGGGCATGACCCGGGACGGGCTCTTCCTCGTGGAGAAGGGCAAAATCGTGCGGGCGGCCCGGAATTTCCGTTTCAACCAATCGGTTTTGGAAATGTTACGAAATGTGGAAAGCCTAGGCCCGGCTCGCCGCGCCACCGCGGAAGAAGCCTTCGAAATGGTCGTCCCCCCAATGAAAGTGGGCCGTTTTCATTTCAGCGAAGTCACAAAGTTTTGAAGACGTTAGCCCTGGACCAGCCCTCACGAAATCGATTCAATCCATAGAAATTCTGCATTGTACATTCCCGCCGTTGCCCACTATTACACTAGTATGTGTAGTTGTCTGGTGCGGACTGCAAAATGGCGCCATCCGAACTGGGGACACCCGGACCATGACGCCTGTGGCACCGGCTTTATCGCCCAACTGAGCGGCCCCCCCTCGTACGAGATCATCACCCATTCCTTGCAGGCCTTGGAGCGCCTCTCTCACCGCGGCGGCGTTGACGCTGATGGAGCCAGCGGGGACGGCGCCGGTCTGCTCACCAGTCTGCCGGTTCAATTCTTCCGCGCCCGTGCCGCTGAGGAGAAGATCGCGCTCGAGGAGGTTTTTGGGGTGGGCACGCTGTTTGCCCCCGTCACCCGCGCCGCCGACGCGCGCGCCGCGGTTGAAAATTCCATCGGCAAGAGCAAATTGCGCCTGGTTGGCTGGCGCCGCGTGCCTACGAACCACAATTCGCTGGGTCAGCGCGCTTTTGAGACCATGCCGGAAATCTGGCACTTCTTCATCGAGCCTGTCGCCCTGCGCGCTTCCAGCCCGAATTTCGAGGCGAAATTCGAGCGCAGCCTCGAACTCCTGCGCAAGCGCGCGGAAGCGGTTCTGCCGGAGCGCTGCTACCTCTGCTCGTTGTCTTCGCGCACCATTGTGTACAAAGGCCTGCTCACGCCCTGGCAGTTTCCGCGCTTCTACGAGGATCTGCAGAGCGGGGAATTCGCCGCTCAATTCGCGATCTTTCACCAGCGCTATTCGACCAACACAGAGCCTTCCTGGCAGCTCGCCCAGCCGTTCCGCTACATCGCCCACAACGGTGAGATCAACACGGTCATCAGCAACCGCCGCTGGTTGCGCGCCCGCGAACGAGAAATCCGCAAGCGCATCGGAGTAGGGAAATGGTTCCGCCTGCTCGAGGAACACGTCAGCGATTCCGCCAGTTTCGACAACGCGCTCGAATTGAAATTGCTCGAGGGCAAGACCGTCGAATCGGCCATGCTCTCTCTCGTGCCGCCGGCCTTTGCCCAGGACCCGTTCCTCTCCTCCGATGTTCGCGCCGCGCTGGACGTGCTCTCGCTGGAAGGCGAGCCGTGGGACGGACCCGCCGCGCTCGTATTCAGCGACGGGCTTTCCGTCGGCGTCAAACTCGATCGCAACGGGCTCCGCCCGATGCGCTACACGATCACACATGACGGCCTCGTCATCGCCGGTTCGGAGACTGGCCTCGTCGACCTCGACGAATCGCGCATCGCCGAGCGGCACCGTCTCGGTCCGGGCGAGATGATCCTCGCCACGCCGAAAAATGGAACGCTTTTGCGCTGGCGCGAGCTGCTGAAAAAAGTCACCGCGGAGATGTCGCGCAAGCAACTGACGCGCTCCCGCTGCCTGCATCTGGATGCCAGTGCCGCCCGTGTTCCCGTCGAGCATCCCAAGCGCATCGCCGGCGCTTCCGGGTGGTCGGACGACCAGTACAACATTCTTTTCCTCCCGCTTCTTTCCGGCAAGGAAGCGGACTGGAGCATGGGCGACGACGCGCCTCCCGCGTTTCTTTCGTCGATCCATCGACCGCTCTGGGATTACTGCAAGCAGCGCTTCGCTCAGGTGACCAATCCCCCGATCGATCCACTGCGCGAATCGCACGTCATGTCCCTCGAAGTGCCGATCGGCCACGGCCATTTCCTGCCCAGCCCGATTCTCAGCGCCGCTGAGCTTGCCTCGCTTGTCGCCCAGCTTTCGCCCGTGCAGACCATCGACTTTTCGTTTCCTTCCACCCTGGGAGTTCCGGGTGCGCGCTGCTGTTTGACTCAGTGCAAAACTACCCCTCTGAGTAGCGGCGAGCGCCCGGAGCTCCTCCTCCTTTCCGACCGCGCCGCGGGTCCGGAGCGTGCCAGCCTGCCCGTGCTGCTCGCGGCCGCCAACGCGTGGAAAAGCCTGGTCAAACAGGGCCTCGCCCACGTGCCTCTCGTCGTCGAAACCGCGCAGGTCTTCGAGACGCATCATGTCGCCATGCTGCTCGCCGCGGGCGCCAGCGCCGTAGTCCCGTATCTCGCCGAGGATTTTGCCGAGACCGAGGAACCCGGCGGATTCGACAAGGTTCGCAAAGGCATTCTTGCCGGTCTGCGCAAGGTTCTGGCGCGCATGGGCATTTCCACAGTTTCCAGCTACCGCAACAGCCATCTGTTTGAGCTGCTGGGCCTCGATGAAGACATTTGCCGTGAGTATTTCGAGGACGCCGCCTGCTACCCGGGAACGAAGAGCCTCAACATGCTCCTGCAGGATTACCTGCACATGCATGCCGCGGCTTATTCCGCGCCGGGGGAAGCTCTCTCGGATCGCGGTTTGTACCGTTTCCGCAAAGGCGCCGAGCTTCACTCCACTTCTCCGGAATTCGTGCGCCGTCTTCACGCGCACGTCCGCAAGCCCGACGCCGGAAACTACAGCGCGTTTGAAGAACTGGCCAAAGCCGAAGCGCCCACGTTCCTCCGCGATCTCCTGGAAATGTTGCCGGAGCAGCCCGTCGCTCTCGAGGATGTCGAGCCCCTCGAATCGATTCTCGCGCGTTTCAGTACACAGGCCATGTCTCTCGGTTCGCTCAGTCCCGAAGCCCACAAAACTCTTTCCGTCGCCATGAATCAGTTGGGCGGGCGCAGCAACACCGGCGAAGGCGGGGAAGACACCGATCTCTACCAGCAGCCCGGCGCTTCCTGTAAGGTGAAGCAGGTCGCTTCCGGCCGCTTCGGCGTGACCTCCGAATATCTCGTTCGCGCAGAGGAACTCGAAATCAAAATGGCCCAGGGTTCCAAGCCCGGCGAAGGCGGCCAGTTGCCTGCGCGCAAAGTCACGGAATACATCGCGCGCATTCGCCACGCCACTCCCGGCACGCCGCTGATCTCTCCACCGCCGCATCACGACATCTACAGCATCGAAGACCTGGCGCAGTTGATCCACGACCTGCGCGCCGTGAACCCGCGCGCGCGCATTGGCGTGAAGCTCGTCTCCGGCACCGGCATCGGCGTGATCGCTGCGGGCGTGGCCAAGGCGGGCGCCGACGTCATCACCGTCAGCGGCCACAATGGTGGCACGGGCTCCTCACCGCTCACTTCGATCAAGAATACCGGGCTGCCGTGGGAAATCGGTCTCCGCGAAACGCACGAGACGCTCCTTCGCGCCGGGCTGCGTTCCCGCGTTCAGCTCAGGGTGGACGGTGGCCTGCGCTTCGCTCGTGACATCCTCATCGCCGCCATTCTCGGCGCCGATGAATTCGGCTTTGGCACCGCTGCTCTCGTTGCCATTGGTTGCGTGATGGCCCGTCAGTGCCATCTGAATACTTGCCCCGTCGGCATCGCCACGCAGGACGAGACCCTCCGCACGCGTTTCAACGGCAAACCCGAAATGGTGGTCGCCTATTTCCGTTCGCTTGCCGAAGAAGTCCGCAAGGGCCTTGCGGATCTTGGCGTGCGCAATCTCACCGAACTCCGCGGCTGGTACGACCGCCTCGGCACGCAATCCGGTCTCGATGCGCTACTTGTCATTCCGGTTTCCAAAGCTCGCCGCGTCTTGCCGCAGCAGACCACCGTGCTGGATTCCGGCGTGCCCGAACCCGAGCTTGAGCTCGAGCAAGGCGTTCGCGGCGGCGCGAGTTTTTCCGTGCTGCACAATTTCCATCGCAGCATGGGCGCCCATCTGAGCGGCAATCGCATGCGGCAGCGGCTTGAGCAGAAAGATTCGCCCGCTGCGTCACGGAATTTTCGGGGCACCGCCGGACAGAGCTTCGGCGCGTTTCTCTCCCCAGGCGTTACCCTGAAACTTTTCGGCGAAGCTAACGACTACGTCGGCAAGGGACTCTCCGGCGGCACCATCGTCATTCGCGCCGGACATACCGCGTCCAAACGAGGCGACGTGCTCGTCGGCAACACCGTTCTTTACGGCGCCACCTCCGGCCAATTGTTCGTCGCGGGTCAGGCGGGCGAGCGCTTCGCTGTGCGCAATAGCGGCGCGGTGTCGGTCGTCGAAGGCGTCGGCCAGCACGGCTGCGAGTACATGACCGGCGGTATCGTTGCGATTCTGGGCTCCGTGGGGCTGAATTTTGGATCAGGCATGACCGGAGGGCTCGCCTATGTCCTGCGTCATGAAGCGGAGCACGTCCTCAACCTCGAGTTTGCGCAGGCCCACGAACTCGAGGAAACCGAAGAGCAGCGCCTTCGCCAACTGATCGAAACCCACTTCTCGCTCACGGACAGCCCTGTCGCTCTTCGCCTGCTCACCATGGGGTCTTCTCTGCCGTTTGTCCGGATTCAGCCGATTCATTTCCAGGGTACGGTTCCCACGGTCTGGCGCGCCGCCCCCGCCGCTTTATCGGCGGAGCGCCTGGGCCTGAAATCACCCGGCATGGTTGATGCGGCGGCGCGTGCCGCTACGCACTATGCCTGAGTCCCCCCGAACTTCACTCGTTTCTCATACAGTTTCCGCTATACTTCTACGCGTAAGCGAGAGCTGAGGCCTATGGACTTTGACCAACTAACTACCTTTGTTCAGGTTGCGAAACTCAAGAGCTTCTCCAAAGCGGGACAGAAGGTGTTCCGCTCCCAGTCCGCTGTTAGCGCGCAAATTCGCCAGCTCGAACAGGCCTATCACGCCAAGTTGCTGGACCGTTCCGCCAAGTCCGTCGAGCTCACCCCTTCCGGCGAGGTCCTGTTCGAATTCGCCGAACGTCTCCTGCGTCTCCGCGACGAATCCATGCAGGTCGTCGCCGATCGCGGCAGCGTCGTTCAGGGGCCGATCGCTTTCGGTGCCAATGAGGCCACCTGCCTGTATCTTCTTCCGGACATTCTTTCCGAGTTCCAGCGCCGCTATCCGCTCGCGCACATCAGCATCTACCGCAACTTCAGCCACAAGATTCTGCAACGCCTCGAGGATGGCTCGCTCGATCTTGGCATCGTCACGCTTCCCGTCAAGTCGCCCAACCTGAAGATGCATGTCATCAATCGGGACCGTCTGCGCTTCATGGTCAGCAGCAAGAATCCGCTGGCCCAGCGCGCTCATGTGACGCTGGACGAAATCGCCGCCGCTCCGCTCATCTTTCCGAAGACCGGCTATACTCGCCAGGTCCTCGACAAGCTGTTCCGGCCGCACCGCTCCCGCCTCCGTATCGTCATGGAATTGCCCAGTATCGGCATGATCAAGACGTTCGTTGCCGCCGACGTCGGCATATCCATCATCAGCGAGAGTTTTGCGCGCGATCAGGTCAAAAGCGGGGAAGTGAAGCTGTTGAACGTCGACGGCGTCGATCTCTGGCGCGAACTGGCGCTCGTCTATCGCCGCGATCGCAGCCTGCCCCGTGCAGTCCAGGCCCTGATCACCATGATCCGCGAAAACCGCAAGCTCCAGGAATCGACGTCCTGACCCTCGCATCGAGCTTTTGATTTTGGCTTGCTACTTGAAGTCCAGGCTCGCAATCGACCGCGCGATCACATTCTCCTGAATTTGAATCAGGTCCGTGTCCGCAAACGTCATCCCCAGCACCGTGAGCGCCTCGTCTCCGTGCGCAATCACGGAAAGCGTGCCGGACCAATCGTGACCCTCGGCCATGCCGCGGTAGCGATATTCCATCGCTGGCTGTCCGCCCACCGTTGTCTTCCGCTGCGAAATCAGCCGGTAATTGTCGTACACCTCGTGCAACCGCTTTTCCATCGCTTGGGCCGCGGCCTCGAGCGGTGCGGTGCTCTTTTCGTGCCCGACCACCAGCAGGGTCGATTCGTTCGACGTTCCCATCGCGACAATGGCGTTGGGCAACGTTTGCCCAGCGCCACCGATGATTTGCCAACTCGGCGCTTTGTACATCCGGAACCCGAATTGGTGGTTGATATAGAGATTGCCTTGAATCTCTTCGCGGTTCGCCGGAGGCTCTTCCTTTGGCGGTGGCGGTGGTGTGGCCGTTGTCAGCAAATTCGTTTTTGGCGCGGCCGCGCTGGTCTTCAATGCCGGGGCGCCCACGTCCGGCGTGGCCTTCACGGGCACCGGAATCTCCGGCCGCGCATTGGCATTCACGGTGATGGGCACTTTTTCTTTCTTCGCCGGCGCCTGTGTCGGCTCGGGCGCAGCCTTCGCTTCCGTTGGGCTGCCCGATCTCGGTTCGGGTTCCGTCTTTGCAGGGGCCGGTTCCACTGGCGTATCCGGAACGATGGAAGCGATCTTGTTCTTCTCCACCAACACGTAGCCAAAGTCGGTCTTGACCTTGAACATATTGTCTTCGTAGCCCACGATCACGCCGTGCAGCTTCTTCCCGTCCTTCAGGCGGATCTCATCCGCGCGGGCCGCATGGGCGCACAGACCTGCCGCCGTCAGAACAGCCAGTCCGAATTCGAGTCTGCGGTGCTTCGAAGCGTTCATGGGGAAAGTATGCGGCCCCGGCCCGCCCGCCTGCAAGATTCACCCCAGCGGCGGTGTCCGGCGAGCCACCTCCATCAGGATGGCGGCAATCCGCCGCGTTACCCGCTCCAGTTCGCCCAGCGCCGCGTCCAGCCGGGCGCGCACGGGTTCCGGCAAGCGCCCGTGGTTCTGCTGTAGCGCCAGCGCCTCCGCCAACATCCGCAACTCCTTCCGGTGCCGCGGATTCAGCCGTTCCCACAACCGACGTTTCTCGCTGCGGTTACGTCCCAGCCAAGCCTCGCCCGTCTCCGCCGGCCGTCCCGCCTCCGGTTCAGCGATTTGCTCGACTTTGCGCGTTTCTCGAATCATGGCATGGATATCAGTAATCAGATATCAGGAAGCAAGAATTGTTCGTCCGAGCGCCGTTTTTTCTCTGCTTCCTGATATCTGGCACCGATATCTGATATCCCTCCTGACTCCCGACTCCTGACTTCTCATTTCCCCATCCTCTCCATCATCTCCCCATTCACATGCTCTCCCTCCTGTACCACCCCCGTCACCCGTATCGCCTGCGTCTCGTACACCAATCCGCCATACTTGTCGTACGCATCCGGAAAAAGAATCACCTCGAACAATCCGCGTTGATCTTCCAGCGTCACGAACATCATGTTGCGGTAATTCTTTGTTCCCACGTGCCGGTACGTGACCACCCACCCGCACAGCGTCACCCGCTTCCCGTGCAGCCGCGGCAGTTCGTCGCTCCACGTCTCCCCATTCCGCGGCAAAAAGTCGAGCGGATGCCCGCTCACGCAAACCTCCAGAATCTCCCGCTCGTAGCGCAATTTCCGTTCTCGCGTGTATTCCGGCGCCGGCAACCCCTCCATTGCTATCCCAATCGCGTCCTCTTTCTCCATCTCCGCAAACAGCATTTTTTCAGGAGCGGCTATTTGCGGTAATAAGTAGCGAGTGGCCCTTCGACTACGCTCAGGGCAAGCGAGTGGCGAGTGGCGGGTTTCGGAAAAAACATGGAACCCGCTATTCGTCACGTGGGTCTCTGCCTTTACCTCTTCCATCTCCTTTACTTCCTTCGCTTCTTCTTTCTCCTGGCACTCGCTCGCCCTGCTTGTCCCGAGCTTCGAGGGGAGCGTAGTCGAAGGGGCACTTTTCTTCGTCCGCAACAGATTCCACCTCCATAACATCGCCGGCCGCGTCATCCCGCAAACATCGTCGAACGCCCCGCACTTGATCAATGCCTCGATCTCATCCCGCTCCGCCGGCACGCGCGCCAGAAAATCCTCCAGCGAACGAAACGCGCCGCGAGCCTCGCGTTCCCGTAATAGCGCCAGGATCGTCTCCACGCGTAACCCCTTCACCTGCACCAACCCCACGCGCAGCGCCCGTTTGCCATCGGCCCCCGCCTCCGCCGTATACTCCATCCGCGAACGGTTCACTGACGGCAACCGTACCTCGATCCCCCACCGTTTCGCCTCCTCCACGTACGCCGATACGTGATAAAACCCTGCGCCCGCGCTGCACATCGCCGCTAGGAATTCCGCCGTGTGATGTGTTTTCAGGTAAGTCATGCGGTAGGAAATGTCCGCGTACGTCGCTGCGTGCGCCTTGCAAAAGCCGAAACCCGCGAATTTTTCCACCATCATCCAGGCTTCTTCGCGCGCCGCTCCCCGTAATCCCATTTGCTCTGCTGCCTTCAAAAATTTGCCGCGCAGCCGCTCGCGCTCGCGCTGCCCGGAAAATTTCGCCGCCGACCGCCGCACAATATCCGCCTCCGCCAGCGACATGTTTCCCACCGCCTGCGCGATCTGCATCACCTGTTCCTGGTAGATGCACACGCCCAGCGTGTCTCCCAGAATGCTCTTCAACGATTCGTGCGCGTACTCAACTGGCGCCTTCCCGCGCAGTCGCTTCAGAAAAAGTTCCTTCGAGCCGTACTCCGCCGCCCCCGGCCGGATCAGCGCCAGAGCCATGGCAATCTCCTCGAGTGTCCGTGCCTTCATCTCGCGGAGCAACCCGCGCATCCCCGGCGACTCAATCTGAAAAACGCCCATGGTGCGCCCCGCCGCAATCACGTCGCACGTCGCCGGATCGTTCTCCGGGATCGCCCCAAAATCGATCGTCCGCGCCCGCGGGCAAGGCGTCACCCCATCCGCCGCCACGGAAGAGGTGCCGAGTGGCGAGTGGCGAGTGACAAGCGAAGAGCCGGAGAAAATGGCGAGCGAAGAATCTGCTCCGTTGGCCTCATCTTCCTGCAGGGGTGGTTGTGCGCCTCCTTCTTGCCGTCGTAGGGCCCGCCTTCTGTCTGCCCCGGTGTAACCGGGGAGGCGGGCCGCATCTGTCGCCCCTCGCAGCGGGGGCTTTACGCCGCCATCTTCTCCTTTCCGAAACTCTTCACTCGTCACTAACCACTCGCTTGCCCTGAGCGTAGTCGAAGGGCCACTCTCCTCGATATTGTCCAACGCCAGCGCCATCGTCGTCAGCCCGCGCTGTCCCAGCAAATCCATCTTGATAAGCCCCAGCGACTCGATCGCGTTCATGTCGTACTGCGTCACCACGATCCCTTTCGCCGCGCGCTCCAGCGGCACCAGGTGCGTCAACGGCCGCGCCGAAATCACCGTCCCGCACGGATGAATCCCCAAATGCCGTGGCGCGTCGTCCAATCGCAGCGCCACCTGCAGGATCGTTTTCCATGGTTCGTCGTTCACCGGCAAATGGCGGCATTGCGGCAGGCTCCGGATCGCGTCCAGAATTTCCCGCACCGGCCGGTGCGGCAGCCGCTTGGTGAAAAAATTCACTTCTCCCGGCGGCACGCCGAACACTTTCGCGATTTCCCGCACCGCCAGCCGCGCGTGCATGGTGATGAAGCTCCCGATCATGGCCACATGTTCGGGGCCCCAGCGTTCATAAACGTAATCGAGCAGCTCGTCGCGCCGCGCCCCGCAAATATCGATGTCGATGTCCGGGCAATCCCCGCGCTGCACGTTCAGGAATCGCTCGAAGTACAAGCCCCACCGAAGCGGGCACACGCACGAAATCCCCAGGCAATACAGCACCATCGAACTCGCCGCCGACCCTCGCGCCACCGCCGGAATCCCGCGCCGCTTGGCCTCTTCGACGATGTCCCACACCAGCAGGAAATACGGCGCCAGTCCCCATTTCTCGATCACTTCCAATTCGCGCGTCAGCCGTGCCAGCACTTCCGGCCGCAGCGGCCGGTAGCGTTTCTGCGCGCCATCGAAACTCCGCTTCCACAAATATGAAAACGCCGTTTCCTTCGCCGGCACGGGGAATTCCGGCAAAATCAGCTTGCCCAGTTCCAGTTCCAGGTTGCAGCGTTCCGCGATTTCCAGTGTGTTCCGCAGCCATTCCGGATGATCTGGGAACAGCCGCTGCATCTCCTCCGCCGGCTTGAACCACGCCTCGCCGGTGGTAATTTCGGGAGCGCTCACCGTGGTTAACAGCCCATTCACCCGCACCGCATTTACCGCGCGATGATGTAGATACTCTTCCGGTTTCACGAAGTGCACATTGTTCGTTGCCACCAGGGGAATGCCCATCTCCCGCCCAAGCCGCTCCGCCTCCCGTAATACCCGCCCACCTCCCGGCGAAAGGTGTTGCACCTCGATGTACAATCGGTCCCCAAAAATGTCCGAGATTGTGTAGCGGCCGCCGGCCGTCTTTTGGCGGACGGGCACTCGTGCCGGCCACAGCGCAATCACTCCGGCGCTGTGCTCCGCCAACTCTTCGATCGTGACCGGGCGGCTCTCATCTTCCACAAACGTCTCCTGCCCCAACCGCAACGCCCCCAAATGCCGTAGCGTCGTCAACTGGCACAAATTGCTGTACCCCGCTGCGTCCGCCGCCAACAGCACCATCCCCACGCCACTCCTGTCCTTTGCCTCCTTCAGCTCCTTTACTTCCTGTTTCTCGCCACTCGCCACCCGCTTGGCCTGAGCGTAGTCGAAGGGCCACTCGCCACTTCCTTCCACGTCGAGCGTCACCCCAACAATGGGTTTCACCCCCGCGGCTTTCGCCTTCTCGTAAAACGGCACCGCCGCATACATCCCGTTCGTATCCGTCAGCGCCACCGCCGGCATTTTCTGCTCGGCGGCCGCGGCAATGATCTCTTCCGGCGGGTTCACTCCCCGCAAGAATGAGTAGTGGCTGTGACAATGCAAATGCACGAACATGGCAGAACCTGGCGATCCGAGATCGACGACTGGAAGTCATCCACAAATACGGCTCAGGGGGTCGGAGCTTCATCTTCGGCATTAGCGCCTGCAATAACGGGGCTTTAGCCCCTGAGGAAATGCCTCTTTCTCTACACGCTCTAGCGACCGGGGCCCGTTGCCTGCGTTCGGGGTGAGTCGGCGAAGCGATCTGCTAATTTTTTTCAAATCCTGATGCAAGGAAGAGGGAACGGGAAGGGAACTGCGAAAGCTTTTATTTGCCTGGGGCGCGGCGGCGGAAGAGGCGCGGGTCCCACTTTACTGGCCGAGGCGCCGAGACTGACAACAGCGGAAACTGAGAATGTTCCTGATTGATTAGAACATTTCGCTGTCGCCCCCCGGCAGCCACGGATGGGACCACGAGAACTGTGCTTCGCTTCTCGTCATACCATCGGCTGCCGAAGGACTGGCTTGCTGCGCAATCCGGCGCGTCCCATCTGGGCAAATCGTGTGCCGTGATTTCTTCAATCTCGACCTCTTTCGGAATAGCAATTTCGATGCAAGCAAAGCCTCGCGGAACTCTCCCAAGGTTGCTGTGCACCAGAATCTCCAGGAGCGCCGTGGCGTAAGACTCCGCCGCGTAGATGACCCTCTGGCCTTTCTCATTCCATCTTGCTCCCCCAACGGCAGCCCCCGCTCCGTCGAAAAGCGGAAATTTGGCGCGCGCGATCCGGAACGCCTGCAGCGCCCCTTTATACCGGGAGGCCATACTGAAGCCGGTCGATCAAGGACTCAACTTGCCGCGCGCCCAATTCCGTCAGGGCGCAGTCGATGGGCGTTCGGCCACCCAACTCGGGATGAGCTTTTGTCAACCACTCCCGCGCATCGTTCTGGTCATCCCAGACGGCCTCGGCCGCCGCAATGACCCGCGCGAGGCGTTCTGTTCGTTCGCTCTCCAGAACGCGAAGCTTGCCGGTCCGCCGTTTATAGGTGGCCTCGGGCACGATGCGGTAGAGATAGCGGTTGGCCTCCCGAGCCGCAAGAAAAACACGTCGCACGGCGGTCCGAAGCGCCGTTTTCGGCAGCCCCGCGACGACGATTTCTTCTAAGTCCTCAAGGGACGAAACCGTCTTCCCCAAAACGGACTTCCCGCCCAGAACCTGAGCGATGCGTTTGGCTTCGACCATGGCCCCCTCCGGCTAGGTATCATTGTAACCAAGACGACCATTCAATTGATACCTCCTTCCGGCGCCTTTCCACCGGCGCGCTGCGCTCGATTCGTGCGGCGAGAGCTGCGAAAACCGGCTGAATCAGGCAACAATCGGCAAAGACTTGCCCAGTCCGGGGACAGGTCTCATCGGCTTCGGTTGCTTCATCTCTGTTTGCCCTTTCCTCCACGATGCAGTCGTCTGAATCATATCCCGTAGTTTCGCAATATATTCGATTGTGACTGTTTCATCATGCGAGCAGACTTTTTTGACCTTGCTGCATGGCCCACTCTACCGCTTGGTCGCCACGAAGGAATTGTTGTCGGCACCGCAAGTCATAGACCAAATGGCAAGGCTCGCACATGGCCCTCAAATGCGATTTGTCGTCGCATTTGGGAGTGTGGCAAAGATGCGCTACCGTAAAACGGATTTTGACTTTTCCTCTGCTCCTTCTGTGCTTAGGCCATGTGTGATTGATTCCCTCACAGCGACCATGATGCTTCAGGCACTCTCCATGGCATTCGCATTGCTCCTGACCACGTTCGTTCCGTGCTCGATTAAGAATCTCGGCTACGATTTGCTTCCAGTTCTGGGGATAATCGCTTGCTTTCGTCGCCGTTGACCTATCCCTTTTCTCCTTTACATCGTTCTCAGGTGTTTCGTTTCGAGATGCTTTTCGGCGAATGGTTTCCCAGGCTTTCTTTGCACGCGCGGTTCCTTCCGGTGTCGGGCTCATGAATGGCTTCTCCCTTAAGCTGACGGTATAAAGCCCTCGTCCCGAAAACTTATATTTGCTTGATCAATGATCTGCAAGGATTCTCGCTAAGAAGAAATCATCGTGACAAACACGGCGTCGACAACACCAATCCGTTTTCCTTCGTCGCGTAGTGCTCACGCAGCTCCAAACCCTTGCCGTAAAACACCGAATTCCACCCATACCGCCCGCGCACGCGGTCCACTTCACGGTTCAAATACCAACGCCGGTTCGCGTCCGTGTCAAACAACTCATTCTGCCGCCGGTCGGCCTCCAGGTTGGTCACGCTCACGCCTACCAGCCGGATGGCCACGCGCCGCGTGAACAGCTTCGCCAGCAGCTCCTTGGCCGCGACGAGCAATTCCCGCTCGTCATTCGTCGCCCGCGTCAGCCGCACCGTCTGGTGCGCCGAATAATGGTCCACATACCGCAGCCGCACGCCCAGCGTGCGCGCCTGCTTGCCGTATTCCCGCAGCGTCTTGCCGATCCTTTCGCTCAGGTACTCCAGCAACCCGCCGAGAAATTCCGTGTCGATCGTGCCGCCCTCGATGGTCGTCTCGCGCGAAACCGATTTCGGGGTCGAGGGCAGCAGCACCTCGCGTCCATCCAGTCCCCGCGCGCGTTCCCAGATTTGCTGGCCAATGGCCTCCCCGAACGCCGCCTCCAGCACCGGCTTCGGAATCTGCCGCAACTCGCCGATTGTCGTCACGCCGCGCTCGTTCAACATCTCCGCGTGCGTGTGTCCGATACCGCAAAGCTTCTCCACCGGCAGCGGCGCCAGAAATTCTTCCTCCGTACCTGGCGTTACAATCCGGAACCCGCGTGGACGCTCCAGCCGCGATGCGATCGACGCCACCACCTTCGTGCGTGCCGCGCCCACGGACACGCTCAACCCCGTCCTCCCCAGCACCTCCGCCTGCAACCGCCGCAGCATCGCCTCATAGTCCGGATACAACCGCTCCGTCCCCGCAAAATCCAGGTAAAAGTCGTCCAGCGCCGACGTTTCCACCGCCGGCGTGTACGTCTCCAGAATCTGCCGCACGCGCTCCGCAAAATCCGCATAGTGCTCGTACTGCCCCGGCACGACAATCGCCTTCGGGCAGATCCGCAGCGCGTCCCGGAAGCTCATCGCCGTCTTCACTCCACGGAATTTCGCCTCGTAGCTTGCCGAAGCCACCACGCCGCGCCCCACCAGCACCGGCTTGCCGCGTAGCTTCGGGTTCAGCACCTGCTCGACCGAAGCGAAGAACGCGTCCACGTCCACATGCACGATGTGCGGCATCTCCGCTGCTTCGTGCGCTTTGCCCCGCCCCAGCCAAGTGGTGAAGAAGTGGCGAGTGGGGAGTGGCGACTGGCGAGTTTCAGAAAATGCGGGAAGGTCTGGTTCGTGTGGCGGTTGATCTTTAGATCGGCCAGCCTGCAGCGCGGGATTCGCAGCTCCGTCCTGCGCTACAACGGCCGGATGAGGAGGTGGGGCAACGCTTTCGACACAGGTGTCCATAGCAGCTCCTGGCAGGGGAGCGGGCCAATTTATACTTTCCTCCCGAGCGGAGAGCCAATGCCGTTCCTGCTCGCAGCCGAGGGATCTCTCTTCCAACCATCCCTCTGCTGAACTGTCTCGGAAGGTTTTTACGGGTGGCATCCGGCCCTGTTGAGCGGTAGGCTCTGGAGAGCCGAAGCCACCCGTTCCCGTTTCCTCTACCTGGCCCGACTATAGGCGAATAAAAAGCGAAAGTCAACCGGAAACTCGCCACCACCCAAACCTTTTTCTTGGCTTACCTGCAACCCCGCGGATCCCCGCCCTGCGGCGTCCACGCCACTCGCCCCAGTTCGTCATAAAACGCTTCTGCCAGGTTTGGCCCGTCCACATCCACCACCGTGAATCCGTTGAACACCCTCAGTTTATTGTTCGGATCGCCCGCGTTGCATTGCTCGAACCATTCCACTTGTGTGCTTCCCTGCAGCTCCGAGGCCAGGCCCCACGGCAGCGCGCCATGACCGGTGCACCGGCAGCGCATGTTGTTTAGTGTCGCCATTGGCTTGTACACCGCGGCGGCGTGCACGTGGCCCCAATACCAGTAAGCCGGCGCCGCCCCCTGGAACGCGCCCATCACCTCCGGAAACAGCTTTAGCGGCGGATTGGATTGCACCCCGCTCAAGGGAAGGCCGTTGTGATGCGTCAATACGATCACCTTTTTTCCCTTTTGCGCCTGGTTCTTCAAAAACGGAATCTGCGCATTGTTGTTTCCCAGCGACCCGTCCATGTACAGGCTCAGCTCGCCTGCGTTGTAGGCCGAGTCCAGCCCCACCACGACCCAGTTGGCGTTCTCCAGCGCAAAAAAGCTGAATGGCGATTGAAACTTGTTGAACACCGGCCCCCCGACCGCTTCGTTAAAATACGGTCCGCCGCCCGAGTACATTTCATGATTGGAATTCAGCGTAAACGACCCGAGCGATCCTCGCGGCCAGAAGCTCAGGAAGTTATCCCGCTCCTCGTCGCCGGTTCCGGCATAGTACACGTCCCCCAGGTGAATCGTAATGTCCGGTTTCAGGCTCGGCACGAACTTCGAAATCTTCGTGCTCGGTGAATCGTCCGCGCCAAAATTCCCGGTGCCGTAATCGCCCACCAGCACGATCCGCAATTTGTCCGGAATCTTCACCGCGTTCGGCATACCTGGCGGAAATGGGTGTTTGTGCAGCAGATTCTCCAGCCAAACCGTCCCGGCCACCAGTTCCCAGGCCGGGTCGAGCTGCTGGTATTTGCCCGTGCCCAGGATTTCTCCTTCCGGTCCGACCTTGATCTCAATCGCCGGAATCGCGGGAGCCGCCGGCGCCATGGCCGGTGCCGCCGTCGGCTGGTCCAGTTGTTGCAGGTGCCCGTCCCAGTCATCCGTCAGGAAACTTTTCATCCGCAGAACGTTGTGAAGCCGGTGCTCCGGCGTTTTGCCGGTGCTCAGGAAATTGCCGAGTTCCTGGTGCCCCTGGTTCAGCAGCGGCTTGAGCTTCGCCTGCGTGCCGGCCGGCAAAGTCGCCCAGGCCTTCTTCATTCGTGCGATGAACTGGTCTCTTTGGGTGTCCGTCAACGATGGAATATTACTGACCGGTTGATTGCCCTGCATGGCAGCCCCTCCTGCTCGGCGCATCCTACCACCTCGCGTGCAACGGAAGAACCATAAATCGAAAAGAAAAACTCCCCGTCTCTCCTTGCGAAAGGCGGGGAGCTCGTTGTTGCTTGGTTTTGCGACCAGCGGAGTGCCGCGTCCCCTACTCCTCCGTGAGCTTGATTTCGGTCACGAAGCCGTAGCGGCGGGCCTCCGCCTCCGCCACGGTCACGCGGCGGTCGGAGTAGCTGCTGCACTCGCGCACCGCGTAGCGCACGCGGGAATTCGGGCCCACGATGCGGCAAAAGGTCTCCGCCTCGTTCGCCCGGAAACCCTTACGACAGCTTCGGCAACCTTGTGGCCTCATCCGGCAGCATTGCCAACAATTTCCGCTACACCGGGCGGGAATAGGACCCGGAAACCAGCCTGTATTACTATCGCGCCCGCTACTACGACTCGAGCCAGGGGAGGTTTATCATCGAGGATTTTCTCCGTTTCCCGGAAGGTCTCAGCCGGTACACCTACGCTCTGAATTCGGCCGTGAATTATCTTGATCCCTTGGGACTCTGCCCCTGGGAGGTGCGAACAAGGCCTCTCAATCTACCAAAGGGTTTGAAGGGGCCGGCCAATGCTTTGACACCTACTGCAATCCCCCGACCCACAATTATTTCCATAACACTGTCACAGGTGAAACCGTTGGACTCGGCCCAGCGCAAGACACCTTAAGCAACAGCATATTTGGACCTGGCGTTTGGCTACCTCCTGAAAAGCCTGGCACAAAGGGCGACAAGCCATTGGGCACTGTTCCTGACGGCATTTGCGATTGCGTTGACAAGAAGATCAAAAATAGGGGAAGGCACCTGACTACTGCTTCGCCGGCCCCAATCCTCTTCAAGCGCCGTGCAGCAATTGTTGGAACTGGGGTTTAGGCGTGTTGCAGGACTGCAAGAATCAGCAGCAGAAGAAGAAATAGGAGAGATCAGGTGCGTACAAGACTGCTTCGAATAACATGGGTCTTGGTAACTAATGGAATAGCTGCCTATTTCGCCTTGTACGGCTCAGCAGACGTGCACTACATGCAGCGTCTTAAGGGCCTTCTGGTAACGAATCAGCCTGTTGGATTGACCTGGCAGGATTATTCCCGTGCTGCGGCTCCCCTACTAGGTATTCTCTTAGAGTTGCTTGGTATCGCTCTTGCAAAGTACGTGAACATCGGCTACTTCGCTGTCCTCGTGCTGGTCTGGGGGACGATCTGCCTTTATAACCGGCATGATCTCCACGCCCACGTATATTCTTTTTTGTATTTCTTCATGGCCCTACTCGTGGTTTTCGCTGACCTTCGGCTTTATCGAAACAGGTCGCTGGCCACAAGCACTGTCCCATGATGATCGCATTCGACGCGAACGGCAATACCACCACTAAAACCGACTCCTCCGGTACGACAAACTACTCCTGGGACTTTGACAACAGGCTGGCTAGCTTCACGTTGCCCGGGCGGGTGGCCCATCCTTTGGGCGGGTGGCGCAGACTCGCGCTAGCGAAGTGATGTTTGGGTGCCGCACCCTTCGGGTTTAAGCCTTTTGCAAAGGGTGTGGCCGTCTTGTGCTGGTTTTTCCGTTCCTGGTTTGTTCTCCGGTTTCTCCTTGACTTGTTGTTTATTCAATGGTAGACTAATAGATCGGTTAAGTTGACGCCCTCGTTTGACCGACTCCTGCCCTTCCGGCACGGGTTCCGCTCTTTGAAAACTCAACCCAGGGCCGCTCCCGCAACCCGTTTAAAATCACCGCTCAGATCGGAGTCAGCCCGCGCGCTCCTCTTAACCCCTTCTTGCCCTGAGCGAATTCCTGCGAACGGCGCTGCTAACTCCCTTGTTTCCCCCCTGTCCTGAGCGCAGTCGAAGGGTTCAGCCGCTAAGTCCCTTGTTTCCCCTTCATAGCGTCCATTCTCCCGTAACCCCTTTGTTTCCCCTTGATACGAGAAACATGGGGGTAGGGGGAGTACACAAGTGGTTAACCGCGCGGCTCTCCTACACTAGCGAAGCGAGGATCTCCACTCGCCGTTCGCTGCTATCCGATATCCCGCTTTCCAGCGCTCAGAATACGCGCCCCAGTTGGAAGAACCATTTCGCGTGTCCGGTGTCGCCAACGCTTCCGCCCACAAACACGGGACCCAGCGCCGTCTCGGCCAGCAATCCTGCAGCTCCGTCGCCTGACAATCGCGGGGCAGGGAACGGGTCGCCGTAGATTTTGCCGACCTCGCCGTACCCGACCAGATAGACCTGCTTTCCGACGAACGGCGGCAACGTGAAGACTTTTCGCAGGTAGCCAACTCTGCCGAGGAAATATTGATTGCCCAGCAGTTCGTTCAATCCGTACGCGCTCAAGCGTCCCACGCCTCCCAGGAAGAATTGCGGTACCCCGGTGTGCTGGTAGCCCAAGGTCGATCCTCCCGAGGCGATCACAAACGCCGAGTCGCGGCGCAGCACCGGCAGGAAATACTGCGCCGTCACCTCCAGCGTCGGAAACGCTTCCGTTGCCAACGGGTACTTGTCGAAGAAATGGAAATTGGACTGGAAATAGTAGCCGCGCGTGGGGATGACCGCCTCGTTTGTGTGATCGACGATGTATGTCAGATGCGCGTCACCGACGCGCCCGCTGAAGGACGCGAAGTCGGGCGTGCCCAGGCGCAGCTCGGCATCCTGATAGCCGACGCCGTAGCCCACGCGGATCTCGCTGAAGCGGCTGAACCCGTAACCCAGGTCCATGCCCACCCGGCTTTTCCTGAACCGATAATCTGCCTTCGGGTCGCTCTTTTGGTACACCAGGAACGTATTCTGGCTGGCGTTCGCAAACGGAGAAAAAAAGGCTTTGCTGATAGGCGTGAACGGCCGGTAAAGCTCCGAGGCAATTCCATAGGTCTCGCCCACCTTAAGATCGGTGCGCCACTCCGACCGGAAGCCGGCGACATCCATAAAGGTGAGGCGGGCTCCCATGGTGAAGGTCACGTCGTCGGTCTGCGTGCCATCGATCTCAAATTCGGGCCGGAGGACCGGCGGCGCATAGCTTTTTTCATGAACTCGAACCAACAGACCGTCCTGGCCATTCTCCTGGACCATCTCGTACGTGATGCTGTCGTAGCGGCCGACGCCCGTCAGGCGCGTCAGCATGTGGTTCAACTGTTCCTGGTCGATTGGTTTTCCCACCAGGGGAGCGAAGAACCGATGGACGTTGATGGCCGCCTGGCCTTCGACGCCTTCGAGCTTTACAAACTGGGGAACGCCGATGCGGGTCCGGATCCGCGCCTGTTTGTCGCGCACATACTCCGCCCACGCGGCATCGTCCAGCGAGAAGGGCCGCAACAGCGCGGCCTTTTCTTCGGCCGCCGTGTAGCCGATGGCAACGAGTTCGTCGGACTTCTCGTAATCCATGGTGGAGTATTTCTCGACGTTGGCCCGTACGATCAAGTCGGCTCCGCCCATTCCGCGGACTTCGGTCTCCGCAATGACCAGCGCCACGGACCGCCCCAGGATACTGAACGCCGACTGAATCTCGTTCGCGGCCACAGGCGAGATCTGCAGGTGCACCGCGATGACGATATCCGCCCCCATTTTCCGCACCACGTCCGTAGGCAGATTGTTCACCAGCCCGCCGTCCACAAAGATGCGGTCCCCCTGGCGCACGGGTGCGAACGCGCCGGGGATGGACATGGTCGCGCGCATGGCGTCCGAAAGCGGCCCGTCGTGGAACACGTAGGGCTGGCCAGACACCAGTTCCGTGGAAACGCACCGGAAGGGAATCGGCAGTTCGTCGAAGGACTTGATCGTGGAATAGGGAAGAACTTCCCGGTCGATCAGCAGATTCACCTGGTGCCCGCTGTTCAGCCCGGGAGGAAGCGAAGCGCCGTTCTTCAGACCAATCTGGATCGAGTTGGGAATGTCCCGGGCGTCCTGCTTGCGCCGGAACGACAGATCCTGATACGGCGTCTCGCCTCCGAGCAGCAAAGGCCAGTCCGCATCTTTCACAATCGAGTGCAGCTCATCGGCGGATTTCCCGGACGCGTACAGCCCGCCCACCAGCCCGCCCATGCTCGTTCCCGCCAGATAGTCGACCGGAATATGGTGTTCCTCAAACCATTTCAGCACGCCAATATGCGCTTCGCCCAGCGCGCCGCCTCCTTCCAATGCGACCCCGATGCGCAGCCGCCCCTGACGAGCGGGTTCGGTCTTCGAGGCAGCCTGGCTTTCGGAGGGTGGCGGGGGATTCTCCTGCGCGAAACATGCGAATGAAAAGAGGGAAACAGTGAGAAACGCGAATAGGCGCAGTTTCATTGTGAATTTTCCTTTGAGGCTTGCCGGGCGGCGCGATCCGAGTTTCAGTTTCCCCCACCCAACACAGACTGACAAGACATTTGGCCGGTCGGCTCAATGGCATTGGAAGTTTTGGCTATGTACATTTGCAGGATTCGGAGGTTTCGCGCGCCCCGCGTTGGCTGCCACCTATACGTTCGCCTCGTCCTCCGGATGCCGCTGCCGGTGAGCCAGCCCCACGCCGCTCAATACCAGTGCGCCTCCCAGAATCTGCGGCAGCGTCAACGGCTCGCTGAGCAACACAGCTGCGAGAACCGCCGTAAGCGGCCCCTGCGCGAGCAGGCTGATGGACGTGATCGTCGCCTGCAAATGCCCGAGCGCGTAGGTCAATGCCAGGTAGCCGCCCAACTGCGAGATCAGGCCCAGCCCGAGCAAGGCCCACAAGGGCCGCCCCTGAGGCAAGCGCAGCGAAATCCCCATCACCAGATTGATCGCCAGCAACGCCAGCGTGCTCGAAATCATTGCCAGCCTCAAAAACGGCAGCGTGCCCGTCGACGTACGCACCTGCTCCGTCACCATCAGGTACACCGCAAAGCACGCCGCCGCTCCCAGGGCCATCAAGTCACCGATACCCAGCCGCGTGTGTCTGCCCAGATCGGCCCACAGAATGACCACCGATCCGCCGATCGCCATCAGCAATCCCAGCCAAAAAGCGGCCTTCGGCTTGCGGCCGAACACCAGCCAGCTCAATACTCCGACGGCAATAGGCGTGTTGTTTCCGAGCAGCGTTGCGTTTGCCGCCGATGTCCTAAGAATCGAAGTGTTGTAAAGGGCCAGGTCCAGAGCGAAGAACAGCCCGCCCAGGGCAATGATCCCAAGCGTGCGGGCGCTTATTCTTGTCTTATTCCGCTCAAGGAAGCGCGTCGGCAACAGCACGAGCGCAGGCACCAGCATGCGATAGAAGGCCGACGCCGGCCCAGGAATGTCCGTCCACCGCACAAAGATCGCGGACCACGCGATGCACGCAATCCCTGCCATAAGAGCAAGATACGCCGTAGCTGCGCGCGGTTTGACGCTCTCGGTTACTTCGAGACTAGCGTCGGTTTCCACAGTCCCCTCAAGATCCAGTTGCCGTTCTCCATGCTTTGCTTACTGACTCTATCCCACGCGCTGCCGCATCGTACAGGTGCCGATTTGGCCTCCCCAAACCAAAAGTGGATTGCCGCAACCTTCCACAGGGACTAGGGTTAAAGGGTAGGTGGAAGTGTCGCCTCTCTGCCGGAAGAGCGAGGAATGCCTATGAACACTCCTACTCCATCGAACCCCGCACCGCCCGCCCCCAAGCCTGCCAGCGCCTGGGTCTGGGCCTTCCGATGCCTGCGCTGGTCCACCTATCTGGCCGCGCTCATCACCTTGATCCTCCTCCTACACAAGTCTCCCGCGCCCCCCGTGCAGGTCTCTCCGCAAGCCGCCGCCAAGGCGGAAGAAAAGCTCCAGTCCGTCGAGCAGTCTGCCTTGCAAGGGCAGCAAGCCACGCTCCGGCTCAATGAAGGCGAATTGAACTCCTATCTGGCCACGCATTTGGCCCTTGCCGGAAGCGCGGTGAATTCCGCCGCGAATTCCTCCGAGAAGACTGCCGATTCTTCCGCCGCGCCCGCCGATTCTCCGGGCGCACCCTCCGCGGCAGACATCGAGCAGGTCCGTTCTTCCGTCAAGGATGTGAAGGTGCAGATGGAAGGCGATCAGGTGAAGGCCTACGTCGTTTTTGACCTGCACGGCAAGGAAATGTCGCTCGAGCTCGCCGGCAAGCTCGGCGCGAAGGACGGCTATTTGAAGTTTGAGCCCGTCAGCGGACAGATCGGCTCTCTGCCAATTCCCCAATCCACTCTGGAGAGCGCCGTGCAGCGCCTGATGGATTCTGCCGAAAACCGGGAGAAACTCAAGCTTCCTCCGGACGTTTCCGATCTCCACATTGAAAACGGCGAGCTTGTCGCCACCTACCAGTAGCTGCTCCGGCTTTCGGAAGAAGTGCAGGCAGTCGGAGTAGGTTCAGGCCCGTTGCTCCCGCATAATCGTAGCCGCCCAAAAAATCCATAGCGCCGTGCAGATCAAAAGTGCCAATCGCACTTCCACGAACGCCGCCACCAGCGCGACACCATACGCGGGCGGACCCATCAAGTAGTTGCGGCACGTCTTCACCACAAAGTCCATCGGCGTTGATGGTACGAGCAACTTTCTCCGGAACGCCGCGCGCAGCACCAGATTGAAGCAAATGGCGATCAGAACAAACGTTCCGCAATAAAACGCCACGGCCATGCTCGCCGCGGGCGTCTCCAGATAGCGAGCCAGTACGGAAGTGGGATAAGGAACGAAGGTCACCACCAGCAGCAACGATCCGTTTGTGAAATGCACCCACGCGTCGCACTTCGACACATTTTTGAAAAGCGCATGATGGTGCACCCACATGATGAGGATGGTAAAGAAACTCGTCACCAGCCCCACGTAACTCGGCCATTGCGCCAGCAAGGCCTTACCCAACGTCGCGGGATTCACCTGCGAGAGATTCAGGTCGGGCACCTTGAGTTCCAGCACGAGGAGCGTGATCGCGATCGCAAATACGCCGTCGCTGAACGCTTCCAGCCGCCCCGTTTCCTTCTCCGCGTGTGGCTTTCCGGCATGCTCCGGCATCGGCCAGCGCCTCCTCCGCAAGCCAAGGAGGTTAACACGCTTTTATCTCGGCAGGCCGATGCCTCTTCCGGTTTCCTGATTTCTGTTTTTCGCTTGCTATTGCGGACGCGTCGTCACCGGCGGGTTCGCGGAACCGCTCGCTGGCGCAGACACGTTCGTCGGGCTGGCCACGGCCAATTCCGACTCCTTGTACTTCGGCGCGCTGACGTACCCGTGCACCATATTTTTGTCGATGCGGTTGACGACCACCTGTACGGGCTGCCCGCCGCTCTCCGTGTGCAGCCAGATCGGCTCGTATAGATTGACCTTCTTCTTGCTCAGTTCGTTGTCGTCGACGATCATCGCCAGGTCGTAGCTCTTGTGTTTCGTGTCCGTCTTGCGCAACGACAGTGTCATCGGGCCCACGCGCTGAAACTGCTTTCCTTTGGAAAGATCAAACTCGTAGTAGTTGCGTTCGCCGCGCTTTTCGAGCGCCACCAGTTCCTCATGGGTCTTGGCGATCGATCCGTTCAACTCCTCCCGCGTGGAGCTGATGCTTCCTTCCAGGTCGGCCCGGTTCTTGGCCACCTGGTCCTGCGTTTCCTTCAACTGCTTTCCTTGCGCGTCCAGCTGCGCTTTCAGCTGGGAGTAGCGTTTGTCCACGGGCGCGCGTTTCTTGGCGGTCGTCGCGTGCTTTGCCGGTGCGCTCTTGACCGGAGCAACAGGTGTGGAAGCAGCCGGCGGCGTTGTGCCTGCCGGAGCAGTCACCGGTGCCACCGCCTCACTAGTGTCGGCAGATTCGGCAGCAATTGGAGGCGCCGCAGCCACGGAATTGGAGCCGCCCGCCTGAGGTGTGTTTATATCGTTCAGCTTTCCCGTCAACGTGCTGACCTGCGCCTGCAACTGGCTCATCGCCGCATTCGTCGTCGCCGCCTGCTCCTTCAGTTGTTCAGCCAGGTAGCGCTCGCGCACGCCGTAGGTCGTCGCCAGCCCCGCAGCGCCCAGCAGGACCACCAGCGCAATGGTCAACCAGCGGTTCGCCGTGCCCCGC